>Ga0265293_10002638_pt1 | contig 35293 bp, 38 predicted proteins | sample Munlanlewell138R_FD_192505 | JGI IMG/M metagenome (GOLD analysis project Ga0265293, IMG submission 192505) | Leachate microbial communities from a municipal landfill in Southern Ontario, Canada - Leachate well 138R | ecosystem: Engineered > Solid waste > Landfill > Unclassified | place: Canada... | reverse complement strand
TTTGGCTTGATAGAAGAGGGTGACAAGATACTAGTGGGACTTAGCGGAGGAAAAGATTCTCTCACACTAGTTCATGCACTAAAAGAGCAGCAGCGCCGAGCACCGTTTAAGTTTGAGTTTATTGCAGCAACGGTTTCATACGGAATGGGAGAGAAGTTCGATAAATTGATTAGGCACTGCAAAGAGCATGAGATACCGCATCTTATACATGATACACAGATATATGAGCTAGCAGAGGAGAAAATAAGAAAAAACTCCTCATTTTGCAGCTTTTTTTCACGCATGAGAAGAGGTTCGCTCTATAGCGCTGCGCAGCAGCATGGATGTAATAAGGTGGCACTAGGTCACCATATGGATGATGCCGCAGAGAGCTTTTTTATGAACTTCATATATAATGGTCAGATGCGCTCGCTTGCCCCAAAATATAGGGCAGAGAACGGTTTAATCGTAATACGCCCTTTAATTCAGATGAGGGAGCGTCAGTTAGCCGCATTTGCACTTGATAATAATATCCCTACTATTGGGGATGAGGCATGTCCTTCAATGAGATTTGATATTAAAATGCCACATGCAAGGGCGAATACAAAAGAGATGCTCTCTAAAATGGAAAAAGAGTTCCCCTCACTTTTTACAAGTTTAAATGCAGCATTTAAAAATATCTCAGTAGAGACATTTTTTGATAAAGAGAGATTTAATATTTAGACTCTATCTTCTCTTCATCTTTTTCAATTTGTGATTTTTTCTCATGTAGAGTTTCATCTCTTAGGGTTTGTAAAAATTCTATCATATTCTCTTGATATGAGATAACATCTCTATCATGTGAAAGTAGAAGTAGTTCTTTTAGTGATTCAATGTCTATCTTTTTGGCATATCTTGGCACAATTTTTAACTCTTTTTGAATATTTGCAACAAGGGTATCTATGTCTAAGCCGTTATCTTCTTTTACTTTTTGAACAAGCTCCTTGGTATTTAACATTAATAAGTTTGCTCTCTCATCATCATTTTTGTATATTTTCATACCAATTTTTTTTATAATAGAGTAGTCATCGGTTTTTATATTTTCATCTGCACAAAGAATTAGTGCAAAGAGTTTTGCACGAAACTCTAAAGAGCTGTGATTATAGACGAATAGTTCACGAAATGCATTAAACAGGTAGTGTTTTATTGTTGATAAGAGCTTCATCTAAGTACCTCATAAAATATTGACACTATTATACCAAAAGCACTCTATAAAGAGTACTATAAAGTATCTATGGCTACTCATTTGGTATAATACATTTTTGATTAATAATCACTATAAATAAGAGATATATGAGGATAACTATATGGGAAGAGCTTTTGAATACAGAAAAGCATCAAAATTAAAGAGATGGGGAGCTATGTCAAAACTGTTTCCTAAATTGGGAAAGATAATTACAATGGCAGCAAAAGAGGGAGGTCCGGATCCTGATATGAATGCTAGGCTTCGTACTGCTATTATCAATGCTAAATCTGAAAATATGCCAAAAGAGAATATAGAAGCAGCAATAAAAAGAGCAACTGCCAAAGACACGGCAAGTATGCTCGAGGTTAGTTTTGAGGGGAAAGCCCCGCATGGGGTACAGCTGTTTATAGAGTGTATGACCGATAATAATACAAGAACAGTCGCAAATGTAAAAAATATACTTACAAAACATGGTGGAGAGATGCTTACAAAGGGCTCTTTGGAGTTTATGTTTGATAGAAAAGCACTATTTGAGTTTGCTTTAAAAGATGATATGGATTTAGAAGAGCTTGAGTTTGAGTTGATAGATGCGGGATTAGAGGAGATAGAAGCGCAAGAAGGCACAGTTTTTGTTACCGGTGATTACACAAGCTTTGGAGCATTAAATAGCGCTTTAGAGGAGAAGGGCATAGAGATTATAAAAGCAAATTTAGAGAGAATGCCAAACTCTCCGATTACAATTACACAAGAGCAGCAAGCAGATATAGATAAAATTTTAGAGAAACTAGAAGATGATGAGGATGTTCAAAAGGTATTTACGAATATAGCGTAATGAGATTTGTAAATGAACACTCCACAGCAACACTAGAGGTTAAGCAATCAAAATTCATTGCTTATCTTCTTCCCTATAGAGACTTTTCTTCTACACTTGAGAAACTAAAGAATGAACACCAAAAAGCTAGACATTTTGTTACCGCTTACAGATATTTTAATGAGCATAATCAAATAGTTGAACACTTTAGTGATGACGGCGAACCAAGAGGAACTTCAGGCAAACCGAGTTTAATGGTCTTGCAAGGTGCAGATATAATAAATAGTGCAGTAATAATTGTCAGATATTTTGGCGGAACAAAACTTGGCACAGGTGGTCTTGTAAGAGCATATAGTGATGCGGTTAATCTTGTTTTGAACTCTTTTGCTGTAAAACTCATAGAGTATCAAGAAGAGATGAGAGTAGATATATCTTTTGAGTACTCAAATATTAGAAAAATAGAGTATGAGTGCCTAGCACATAAAATAGATATATTAGAAAAAATCTTTAATACAAAGAGTATCTATAAGCTAAAAGCAGGCAAAGAGAATATGCAGAAATTTTTAAAAAGTAGTTATAGATTAGTGGAGGTTTTGAAGTAGATATAAGTATCTACCTCTTTTTTATTATCTTCCTTGGACTGCGTTGCCCATATCCCACATCGGTAAAAATATACCAAGAGCAAGAAGAATAACCATAGATGCGATAAGTAGCAGCATAATAGGCTCTATTGCCTCTGAGAGACCATCAATTATTGCATCAAATCTCATCTTATAGTACTCTGCTACTTTATTAATCATAGTATCTAAAGTACCACTATCCTCACCGGCACTTATCATTTGAATAATCATGTTTTCAAATAGCTTTGTATCCTCTAACCCCTCATTTAAAGTAGAACCTTTTTCAACTGCTGCTCGCACCGATGATAGTTTGGCCTTTAGGGGAAGGTTGTCTATCATGGATATTGAAGTGTCAAGCGCTTCGGCAATAGGAATACCTGCACGAATCAACTCTGAAAATACGAGAGTAAAGCGGCTTAATGTAGCAAACTTGATAATGTTTTTTATAAGATATGTTTTTAGCAAAAATTGGTGCCAGCCGTACCTTATGTTTCTATAGTTGTTTATAAGGTACTTAAATACAATAAAAGAGATTATTATAGCTGCTAAAACATATAGTCCATAATTATTAAAAAGATACTCTAGTTTTAAGAGTATAAGCGTAGGCAGAGGAAGTTCGGCATTAAGCTCTTCAAAAATTGCCTTAAACTCAGGAACAACGTACGATATTAAAACAGTAAACGCAATTGCCATGGCTATCATGACGTTTCTTGGATATGCCATGGCCTTTTTGAATTTAATAACATTTGCTCGAATCTCCTCTAACATATCAGCAAGGGAGTAGAGCGCTTCATCCAAATTACCAGTCTTCTCTCCAAGTTGAACCATGGCAATTGTTAAACTACCAAGTTCAAAATGGAAGTTAGCCATTGATTTTGAGAGAGATTGTCCGGAGTTTATATCTTCTGCTAGTTTATTGAAAACAACTTTTAAGTTATGTTCTTGAGTTGACTTAGATATTTCAACTAATGAATCATATATAGAAATACCGGCATTTGTCATAACCGCCAACTGCCTAATAGCAGCAATTAGAGCATCAGGTCTGATTTTTCGTTTTTTAACATTGCTAAGAAGGTCTGATTTGAATCTTTTTAGCCTTGCTTCAAGCGGTTCTTCTTCTTCTGAGACCTTTATTATAATACCTGAATATTTTAATTTTGTAAGCTCATTGGCATGTTTTCTGTCATTAGCATACATTCCTATCTTCTCTTTTTTACCTTTAGTGAGTATAGTTGCTACAAAGTATTTCATTATTTTGCCACCCTTAAAACTTCTTCTAAACTAGTAACACCATCAAGTGCCTTGTTGATTCCATTTTCAAAAAGACCTACAAAACCATCTTCAAGAGCTTGAGCATGCAAAGCTTCAATGGATGCCCCTTTTGCAATTAAAGATGTTATCTTTTCATTGACGCTTAAAACTTCACAAATCATCTCTCTGCCCATATACCCTGTTCCATTGCACTCTTTACACCCCGCTCCGGTATAAAATTTACTATTTTCAGTGACTAAGTGGTTTAACTCTTCTAATGTTGCAGCCGAGATATTCTCTTCTGTTTTACAGTGAAGACATATTTTTCTAACAAGTCTTTGTGCCTGTATAGCTACTAGCGACCCACTGATTAGATATGATGGCACACCCATATCTATCATACGAGTTATCGCACTAATAGAGTCGTTTGTGTGTAGAGTAGATATAACTAAGTGACCGGTTAGAGCCGCTTTAATAGCTATTTCAAGCGTTTCTGAATCACGAATCTCACCAATCATTATTTTATCTGGATCTTGTCTTAGAATGGATCTAAGAGCAGCGGCGAAGGTAAGACCAACTTTAGGATTTACCTGAACTTGCTGAATAAGATTCATTCTATACTCAACGGGATCTTCAACTGTAATAACTTTATCTTCTACATTTCTAAGTTCATTTAATGCACCATAGAGAGTCGTCGTTTTACCGCTTCCCGTTGGACCGGTGACTAGTATGATGCCATAAGGAGTTTTAAGTGCTTTAATAAACTTTTCATAACTCAAATTATCCATACCTGCATCTTCAAGTTTTACAAGAGCTTTTTGTTTATCAAGAACCCTCATGACTATTGATTCCCCATAAAGGATAGGTAGGGTAGATATACGAAAATCATACTCCCTTGATCCGACTAATGTTGAGAAACGACCATCTTGTGGTTTTCTTTTCTCTGCAATATCAAGATTAGAGAGTAGTTTTAATCTTGAGGCAAGAGGTGGATATATATCCTTTTCAAAAATAAAAACCTCTATTAACTTTCCATCTATCCTTGTACGAACTACGCAGTTTTTTTCTGTAGGCTCAATATGTACGTCACTAGCACGACTCTTTATGCAAGATTTTAAAATAACATCTATTAGAAGAAGTATTGATGATGCTTCTTGTTGTTCATCTATAGAGTTTATTGAGTTTAATTCATCTCTAATCTTTCTGACAAGCCCTTTTACGCTATCTTTTATCTCAACTTTAAATAGGTATGATTGAATCTGTTTCTTTGTTGCAACTGCAATTTTAACCGGTTTAGTAGGAAAGAGTCTCTGTACGGACTCATGAGCCTCTATGTTTAGGGGGTCACTAAAAGCAACTGTAATGCTTAGTTCATCTTCAGATATAGGAAGTGCATTATATTTTTTTAGTTGAGCAAGAGAGACTCTTTCTGTTAGCCTATAATCCATATCGATAGAGTCTAAATCTATAAAAAGAAGGTTCTGTTTTTGAGCAAGCTTAAGAAGAACATCCTTCTCTTGAATATAGTCATAGTTGTCAATTATAGAGAGATCATACTCTCCGTTTTGTATTTTATCGACTATAAACCTAACGAGTCTGTCCATAGTCATAAATCCGGATATTGTTATATCTCTAAGTATTAGATTGGTGTCAAGTCCTTTGGCTATTAATCTATCGACTTGACTCCTCATAATGGAGCCATTAGCTAATAAATCTGATGTTATTCTATCCATAATGCCTCCTACCAGTAAATATGTTTTTTTATACTAATTGAATTATAAAACTCTTCAATAATCATTTTATCAATTCTATCATCTTTTGAAATATACAACTTATATTTTAGCTTATTATCGTTCTCATCTTCAAAAATATAAAACTCTTGCGGCTCTTTTTTTTCTAATTTTGTGTAGTAATCAAACACCTTTGATAAAACATAATCTGTTGTAGGCAGATTAAGTGACGATATATCATAATTATCAATCATAGCATGATATAGAAGCTTCTTCTGCATAAGTATTATAGAGAAATATGCAGCATTTGCTCTTGATTCAGGAGAGAGCTTAAGTATTGTTATCGGTACGGACAATCTATCAATATAGTCAACATTTAAGCAAGAAAAACCATATAAAGTTACATACTCCTCATCTTTTGAGTATTTTGTGAAATTTTTAAAACCGATGCTACATGCATCTTTATACTCTTTGTTTTGAAATAGTTCAAGCATCTTCTGTTTTGCATCGGCAAATAGAGTTAATGTTATGAGCATTGTTAATATTACTGTTTTCATCTGAATTTTCCTGATAAAATCTCATCTAATAGCTGCTTTGCTTGTGATGAGTTTGATTGTTTAATGTACTCTCTAAGTGTTTGGATTGCCATCTCTTTTTTACCAAGTTTAACAAGGGATTTTGAAAAAATAATCCAACTCGCTTCTATATCATTGTTTAGTTCATTTGTCGCTAAAGCATAGTTATATGCCTGTTCATAATCTTCTAGTTGATAATATTTTTTTGCAACAAAAAGGCTTAATGCCGGATTGTGATTAATGTTAAATCTTTTTATAACATGTTTAATATCATCCTCTTCATCTCTTCTTTTTATATCAATAGAACTCGATTTTTCTACAGGAGTAATAGACTCTTTTACTTCCTCAATAACAGGTGGCAATATCTCATCTTTTTTTTCAGCGTTGCTCTCTTTTTTTTGAGGGAGTGCTTCTCTTTTTTGCTCTACAGCTACAAGAGTTTTAATTGTCTCTTCTTTTATTGTTGGTGCTTGAGGTTTTATGTTTTTAATAAAATCAAGAGATGGAGATAACAGAACTTTTTCATCTATTGTCTGAACTTCCTCTTCGATTATTGGCATCTCCTGAACTATCTCTTCTGTTTGGTTATCTTCTTTATTAGTCTCATCGCTCTGCAGAGCTATAATGCTTGCATTGTAATCTTCTTTTTTAATCTCTTGTTTTTGTACAATCTGTTTGCTTTTTAGATCTCTTTTTGAGTCAAAATCGTATAGCAAAAAAAATGATACAGCTATAGTTGCAACAGCAACTCCCAAAAGAGTTGCAAAAAATGGAGTATATGATTTTAGTTTATATTTTTTATATCTATTTTCTAGTTCATTAACATTAAGCATTTATTAATCCCGTATGAATTGCGGCCATCTCTATTATTTTTGTTGAAATCTCACTCTTTTTGATTTTATTTGGAGAGTTTTGTGCATAATATAGATATATATCAAAGAGCGTATAGATTAACTTATTTGTTTCTCTATAGTTTCCTTCTGTTAGTTTATGAACTTTTTGTATAGATTTTGAGGTAAACATACTTGCAGTATCAACACAGTTTGCTTTCATAAGCTTTTTTTGAATATATATTTTTAGTTCTGAAGATGAAGCGTTTTGAAGTTTTATACTCTCCCAGATTCTTGTTTGAAAGTGCTCTTTTGCGATAATATCCTCTTTCTCTGTTTTATGAAGAGCAATTACAAACTTGACCTTTCTTGTATCTGAGAGAAGTCTTATCTTCTCCATCATGGGCGTAGAGTATAGCTGAGCTTCATCTAGCATGATAATGGGTACTGCTGCCTCTTTAAGATCTCTATTTTCTACCACTTTCATAAATTGCGTAAAATTTAACTCACCGTCATACTTAATTCCATAGAGATCTTGAGCAAGTGTTTTAAAAAACTCACTTTCATCTAAAACGGGTGTCTTATAGAGATAGGTATCTTGTCTTGAGGCTATATCTTCATAAAGTTTTGATAAAAACATACTCTTTCCGGTACCGGGCTTACCGTATAAAAGTACCATTTTAAGAGGTTTCTCTATAGAATCTTTTAAGGCTTGGTAAATCATAGAGATTCTCTCAAGTTGGATGTAATCTTTAGCATTTACGGTATCTAAAAAAACATCCCTTGAGTTTTCATAGATACTTGGTTTCAATTTTCCTCTCTTGGGCTACTTAAAGGAGACGAATTTGCCGCCTTTGCATTAAGTAAAACATCTTCTGAGAGTCCCTCATATCCTAAGTCAGATAGTGAGAGTTTTTTATCATTTTTGCGAACAATATGGGGCTCAATAACAATTACAAGCTCTTGAGTAATTTTTTGTCTATCTTCATATTTAAATAGATAGTTTAATATAGGTATATCTCCTAAAATAGGGACTTTGTTCATATTAATGTTGTTGCTAGTACTAATTAGACCGCCTAAGATAATTCTATTTCCATTTCTTACGGTAACAACAGATGACAATTGACGTCTGCGAAGATCCGGCGGCATAGTTCTATCTGATGAATCAACTAGAGATATGTCTGAAGCTGTTTCTGATAGTGAAGGATTTACTTTTAATGTTATCATATCATCATCAGAGATTTCAGGTGTAATATCGAGTAAAACACCTGCAAAAACTGACTGAAGATCCTCATTTGTACTCTGTGTTCCACTTGTAGTTCCAGATAGAGTCTCAGTACTTATAATTTTGTAAAAATACTCCGTTCCGGCAGTAATTAGGGCTGCTTGATTGTTAAGCGTTAGAACTTTTGGATTTGATATAGAAGTAACATCCCCTTGAGTTTTAAGAAATTTTATTACTTCATTTAAGTTTCCGCTTGCACTTATCTCTATAAGGTGAGAGTTCTCACTTGCTCCGCCCCCGGCAAGAGCGGTTGTGATTTTACCATCTTCAAACTCTGATACATTTTTATGAAACAGTTTATCTATGCTAATGTCTATATCTTGAAGCTTATAGAGTTGTGACCAATCGACACCCGTAGTTTTGCCATCGCTTAGTGTTACAGAGAGAAGCTGAACATCTATTAATACTTGCAGTTGTACTTTGTCTTGGAGTTTTGTAAGATATTTTTCTAATCTCTCCATCTGCTTTATAGTAGAAGTGACAGTTATAATTCCTGCATTTTTGTTAATGATTGGAGCTTCAGCAACATAAACGTCTTGAGGTCTGTTTAGTACAGATTGAAGCTCTAAGTCAAGATTATGCCAAAACTCTACTTCATCTGAACTATTTATATTCATGCCAGACTTACCTGCCGAACCACCGCCGGCATCTTGAGCAGTGTCTGTAGTCGTAGTTGTAGTGCTCATTGCGGTAGTTGCAGAAGCGACACCTGCACCTTCAGATGAGAGAGTTATATTGGTTTTTGATTCACTCTTTCTTTGTGAGAGGATGTAATCAATATTGAACATTCTCGTCTGTAGATATGAAATCTTTAAAATATTGTTTTCAAGAGTGTATGTAAGATTGTTCTCTTTTAATATAAGGTTTAAGACTTCATCTATAGTTAGATTATTTAAGTTTGTTTTATTTAAAGAGCTATCTAAAAACTTCTGCGCATTTGGATCAGTAACAATAATACTGAATTCACACTCATCGCTGAGCTGCTCTATGAAGTCAATTATCTTTGTATCCTTTGTGGAGCTAATGCTAAAGAGCTCATACGAACAATCAGCCAATGCATTAGCTGATAAGATAAGTGTTAGAAGAGTTGAGTATACTGTTGTTTTTATAAGTTTCATGAATCCGCCCTATTTGTTTTTGAATTTCAGATTTTGATTTCTTTTGATTGTTGATAAAGTAAGCTTTTTAGTGCCATCTTCTAGAGTCACTGTTGTTTTGGTAATATCTGTTACCGTATAGCTGCGTAATTTATCGTTGACCTTATACCAATTTCCATCAATCATAGCCGATGAGTTAATAATTGTACTTAGAGTAAAGCTCTTTTTTACAGGAGCTTTTTGTTCTACTTTAGGAGCATCGACTGCTTTTGAAGGTGTGCTCTTTTTTGAAGAAGTAGATGTCTTTTTAGCATCTTTTTTATCTTTTGACCTGTTTTTTTCTAGAAAAACAAAAGGAGTTGCTATTGATGCAATATTTACACCTTTTCTAGGAGGCTTTATCGCTTCGACCTGCTCATCTACCCACTCTAATTCAGTAGCAAAAAGAGAGTTGCTTAGAGAGAGCGTGAGTAGTATTATTAATGCTGTTTTCATTAGTAAGTAATCCCCCAAACTGAAATATCAAGGTTCGTATCTAGTGTATCTTTAGCTTCTATACTAAAATCATGCACATCAACAACCAATTCACTCTGCTCAAGAGAGTTCATAAACTTAATGGTATCTAGAAAAGCACCCTTGACCTCAAGATTAATATCTAGAACATGACCAAAAGCAGACTCATCGTTTTTAGCGTAACTGTTAACAAAGTTAACTATCTTAATATTATGTTTCTTAGCATTTAAGGAGATAGAGTTAAGATACTCTCCCCATGCTCTCTCATCATAGATAAGCTCTGAAATTGCTTCTATTTTCTTTTTTATGTAGCTGTTTTTTTCTTTTTGAGAAGTAAGCTCAGTTTCAAGTCCTTTTATCTCTTGAGTAAGCATTGCTACTTTTGCTTCGGTGTTGACTTTGAGATAAATTTTGTCTGACTCAATTTTTGTTGTTAGTTCTTGAACTTTTTTCTTAGTAGTTTCAAATTCACTGATAGAGATGTCATAAAACGGATAGGCTAATGCAAAAATAACAACAACAATTAGAGCATAAACAACATAAGTGTCTTTTTGAGATTTTTCCTTAAAAAAATTATCAATTTTTTGCAGGGTCTCTTCTGTCATCAATTTAAGATTCATAATAGACTCACCTTTAATTCACCGAAGTATAATTTTGACTCATTTTCATATGATATCTCAGCTATTGAGAAATGAAACTTTCCTTCATAAACTTTTGTTAAGTATTTAATAAGATCGGTAATCTTTTTGTCATTTGAAGAGACAAGTCCAAGCTTTAGCTCTTTAATAAGGCTACTGCTTTTTTCACTCTCTTTAGCTTCTGAGTAAAAAGCAGACTCTATTTTGACACTATATCTGTTTAAATCTTTTGTTAGCCTATGTATAAGCTCTGCTTTCATAGGGTAGTTTACTTTAACATCATGAATTTTTATAAGTGTATTTTTTTTATCAATATACTCATTTTCTTCTGCAGCAAGAAGCGTTGAGACCTTTGTTTTGTCCGCTTCTCTATTTTTTACAGTTGCTTCTCTTGTGACTTTAATATTGTGAACACTTTTGTACTCATCCTCTAAGAGTTTATGTTGTAGTGACTGCGCATATGTAAGCGTCCAGTATGAAGCGGGGTATAAAAATGCAAGAACAAGCGAAGCAGCAGCAAGTAGAATTGCACGACCGCTAGCTCTTTTTGTAAAACTAGGAGGACGAAAGTAGGTGGTAAAGTTACACTCATATTTGTCTTCTTGAGGAAGAGTTGTGTATATATACATAAGTGAGTGAAAATGATCTACATAGTGATCATCACTTTCAAATCCATAATCAAAGTTAAAGCTGCTACTTTTAATGCTAAGCTCTACTTCAGCCATCTCATCTAATTTTGTTAAAGATTTAAGCTGTGTATCTATATATACACACTCTATCTTTTCTATATCTAGAGCTCTTTTTACATAGGTTAAAATATCGTTAATATTTGAAAAAATCTCTTTATATAGCTTTATAATATGTGACTTGTAAATATTCTCAGTGGTTTTTAGATCTTCATTTGATAAGAAGTTTATGAAATCCTCATACTCAACTAGCTCTCCATAAATTTCACAAAATCTCTCATGCATTTGTAAAAATGAGTAGTTTATAGATTTTGTATATATAAAGTTTTTCTCATTATATATGGTAATAAACGTATCATTTTCCTGAAAATACACAAAACAGTGTACCCCACTACTCTCTATTAAATCTTTAGAGTAAAGAGATTTATAGAGAAGAGGAGAGGGGAGAATATAGTCAACATACTTGACCTTCTCAACTACATCTTTAAATACGTCATCAACTACCATCGGGTCAATTATAAATACATGAAAACTTCTATTCTCCTCCTCTAAGGCATCAAAAGTCTCAATATACTGTAATTGATACATAATGGCTTGGTCAAGCCCAAGTTCATCATACGCTTTGTTGTAGATAGCATCGTATAAATCTTCCTCAGGAATATTTTTACTAACCGATATGTGACTATTTATAAAACTTTTTGTGTTTAGATAAGAGATAACATACTGCTCTTTGGAGTATGTTGCAGAAGTAGTTTCATTTAAAAAGTTTGAAACAGCGCTTACGTAAGCACCCTTGTATGGATTGATAGAAAGCACGTTTGAGAAAGCGTGTTGTTCTTTTTTACTCATTTTCATCATCCTGTATAAAGTGAACTTTGGACATATGGCAAAATTCACTATTTTTATAAAACTCAACCCTGTAAATCCTGTTGTCTACATCTATAGAGTATCTTTTGTCGAAATCTTTAAGTTTAACAGTAACTCCGCTTTCGTCAATCAAACCTTTTGATGTGAATCCAATCACATTTACACGATAACCACTTTGTTTAATAATATTAAAATCGTCATTTACGATAATATCTGAAGTTTTGTCTAATGTTACTTTAACTCCATCAGCAATTACATCAAATTTATCGGCACAAGACTTACCCAATTCAAAATATTGTGGATTTAGAGTTACAATCTTTTTGTTGCCTATATAGACAACAAAACTATTACCCTCTCTAGCAACACTTCCAAGCGGGTTTGAAAACTTAAATACATTACCTTTCGATTTTATCGGAATAAAGCTTAAAGATTTTTTTATATTAGTTAAATTAATAGAAATGTTACCATTTATCTCTAAATCACCGTGCATTTCAAGGAGTTTGGCAATGCTTTTCTCATCTAACTCAAACTCTCGCGTATAGTTTATATCCATTATATTCATAAACTCTTCTATTGCAAGAAGATGGTAAAAGACTTTTTGAGCTAAGGAAGGTAGATTTTTGCTACTCTCTATCGCAAAAGCAGGTTTATTGTGAGTAACTGCATAGTATGTTAAAGAGAGTTGCATTGCTTCGTCATCAAACTTTGTGTTAGTATTTTTTACATCAAATGTATGATGGTCTTCTATTAATCTTTTGTTTATTCTATTTTTTATATCAAGAGCTATTGTATTTAAGTTGCCAAAAGGTTGTGTCTGGCTTAAAGCACACTGATCAATAACACAAGTTTGCCCCCATGCGTTTGGATTAAATATGTTTCCTTTGTCTGTTTTTCTGTAAAATCCATTACCGTCATGTAAGTTTAAGACTAGAGATACCTTTTTTTGTGTAATAATCTCTTTAATCTCCTCAACAATCTCCTTGTCTTTATCGTTATCTTTTATCTTGGCGAATTTTCTATTCATATCTCCATGGATGCCTCTGGAGTTTTTTTGAATGCTATCCGGATTAAGATTAGGTACTATCCATAAGTTGTTTGAATTTATTTTGTAATGAGTTGCTAAAATAGATGCAGAGAAATAAGCACCCGGCTCATTTCCGTGAATACCTCCTATAACAAGAAGAGTTGTCTCTGAATCGGGATTCTCTTTTTTTATAAGTTGAACATTGGCATTTAAGAAAGTAGAGCAGAGGCAGAAGATAAAGAAAAGTTTTATTAAAACATATTTCATCTGTTTCTTCTATTTTTCAGTCAATATACGGATTTTATTATTTTCATCGAGCTCTACGATTAATGTTTTATCTCCGGTAAATTTGAATGTGTCGGATTTATAGAACTCTTTAAAATTTATTTGGTATATATTTGTAGTGTTTGGATATGGAAAAATATTTATATTGTTAAACAAAATAGTTTTTTTCTCAATCTTCTTAAAAACTCTAGTTTTATATTTTTTGAACCTATCTAAGCTCATCCCGTCACTTCTTACAAATGAAGGTGCATAAAAACTGAGGTAACCGTCTATGTCATCATAGATCCAAGTGTATCTCCATAAGTATAGTTGCGACAATATAGATGTAAGCGTCTCTTTTGAGATGTTTTGTTTTATTTTTGTATCATCAATAATTAAGATAGTTTTATCTATATCTATATTTCTATCTAAACACTCTATGCCTGAGTTGTTAATAGCAATACAACCTCTTGTAAACTCATCTCTATCTTCGGGTGGAAGACCATGTAGCCATATACCGGAGCCGTTTTTTCCTCTATATGAGTCATAGATATTCGGATACGAGGTTACAAATGCAAGCGGACCGTAAAATGGATCAAGTTTTGTCTCTTTGGAGAGTTTTTGAGTTATTTTATATATCCCAATAGGGGTTTTGAGATCCCCCTCTCTAACCTTGTCCCCTTTTAGTTTTCCTGTAAAGGCATCATACGCTTTTCTAAAATTAAAGCTTCTGTTCTCATCGAGTGAGTAGAGATGCAGAGTAGACTCTGATTTATCGCATGCAAGAACATTATCATAAGATTCTATATAACCAAAAGTTGTATCCGCCTCTTCTACTATTTTACTCCAGTACTCCTCTTTTGTTAACTCTTTATCCATCTCTTTTTCAATCTGAGTAATGCCGTTTATCCTGTAACTAGTTAAAATATCACTTGCGTAAATATTTAAGCTAATAAGTATGACCAGTAGTAACTTCATGAACTATAACCTACCTCTTTCAAATATGATTTATCTTTACTCCACCCTTTCTTTACAACTACTTGCAAATCTAAAAAGGCTTTTTTGCCGCTAAGGGCTTCAATCTTCTCTCTTGAATATTTACCGATTCTTTTTATAGACTCACCGCCTTTGCCTATGATGATTCCTTTTTGGGACTCTTTCTCTACAATTATAGTAGCAATAATTTTGTCTATATTTTTCTCTTCATAAATTTTCTCAATCAATACATCGGATTCATATGGAATTTCATCACTTACATTTTCAAATACGCCTTCTCTGATAAATCCTGCATATATGTCACGTACAAGTTCGCTTGTCAAATCTTCTGGATCAAAAAGAAACGGCGACTCCGGTAAAAGCTTTGAGATAGTCTCTAAAAGATCCTTATGACCAACTTTTTTTGGTACAGCCATTGGGATAAGTGCTTCAAAATCATCTGAAAACTGGTTGTATTGTGCTATTTTTTTAAATAACTTCTCTTGAGATACTTGATCTATCTTGCTTAGAACTATGATATGTTTTATTTTAGAGTTGTTTAGTTTTAAAAATTTTTCATAATTTTCAACATTGTCGGTAACAGGAGCCAGATAGACGATAAGGTCACAGTCACCCATAGCCTTGAGTGCTTCATCGAGCATAAACTGATTTAAAACCTTCTCTCTCTCATGTAGTCCGGGGGTGTCAACAAAAATGATTTGGGTGTTTTCATGCATAATAATTGCATTTGATCTTTTTCTTGTTGCATTTGCTTTCTGGCTCACCATTGCTATATTTTCTCCCAAAAGTGAGTTCATAAGCGTGCTTTTTCCTGCGTTTGGACGACCGATTAGTGAGACGAATCCTGCTTTAGTCATAATTTTTCCTATAAGATATATCTGGAGAGATCATCATTTTCAACAACTAGATCTAATTTTTCATGCACTAACTCTTGGGTGACAATAAACTCCTTGTCTTTATACTCGTCTGCATTAAAACTTATATCTTCCAAGACCCTTTCAATAACCGTATGAAGTCTTCTTGCGCCAATATCTTCGGTTATCTCATTTGCGCGATGAGCCAGTTTTGCTATTGCTTTTATGGCTTCATCTTCAAAAATAAGCTTCAAGCCTTCAGTGCTTAGCAGTGCTTCATACTGTCTTAGTAGCGAATTTTTAGTTTGAGTAAGTATTTGGTAGAGTGTCTCTTCAGTCAGGGATTCAAGTTCGACTCTAAGAGGGAATCTTCCTTGAAGTTCAGGGATTAGATCGCTTGGCTTGCAGAGGTGAAATGCACCCGCTGCAATAAATAGAATATGGTCGGTATTTATAATTCCATACTTTGTGCTAACGCTGCTGCCTTCGACTATTGGAAGTAGATCTCTTTGAACTCCCTCTTTGCTAGGGTCATTTCTACCTTGTGATTTCTCACTAACTGCTATCTTGTCAATCTCGTCAAGAAAGATAATCCCGCCATCTTCTGCACGCTTAAGTGCCTCTGTATTTATGCTTGTAGAGTCTAGTAGTTTTGCGCTTGCCTCACTTTTTAAGATAGTTTTTGCATCTCTTACGCTTACCTCTTTTTTATTGTCATCCTTGTTCATTTGAGAGAAAACTTTTGAGAACGACTCTTGAACCTTTGCCATCTCAGGCGGTAGGTTTGTGTCATTAAACTCCACATGTATCTTCTCAATCTCAAGCTCTATAATTTTATCATCCATCTCGCCTGAGAGAACTCTTTTTTCCATGGCCTCTAAAAGTCTTTGGTAATCATCTTTTTTACTCTCGCTCGCACCCGAAGGAAGAGGTGGAAGAAGTTTCTCTACTATTTTATTTATAACATAGTTCTCTATCTTCTCTCTGTTTTCTTCCTCTTTCTCAGCTTTTACAATAGAGATTGACGCAATAACCAAATCTCGAACCATTGACTCTACATCGCGTCCTACAAAACCCACTTCTGTGTATTTACTAGCTTCTACTTTGATAAATGGAACTCTCATCATACTTGCTAAACGTCTTGAAATCTCTGTTTTGCCCACACCCGTAGAGCCTATCATGAGAATGTTTTTTGGCATGATATCTTTTTGAAGTTCGGGGCTAAGTTGCATTCTTCTATATCTAGTTCTAAGGGCTAGTGCGATTGTTTTTTTTGCATTATGCTGCGAGATGACATATTTGTCTAGATACTCAACAATCTCTTTTGGTGTTAAATTCACTTTGCCTCTCCCTCTAGTATAAGAGTTTTTATATTGTGGTTAGTGTATATACACAAATCTGCTGCAATAGAGAGGCTTTGATGTACCAGCTCCTCTTCATCCATTTCTGTATGCTTTTTTAGCGCACGTGCTGCAGATATAGCAAAGTTTCCACCACTCCCGATAGAGGCGATTTCGCCATCTTCGGGCTCTACGACATCGCCGTTTCCTGTGAGTATAAAAATATGCTCATTATTTAAAACTATCATCATAGCTTCAAGTCGTCTTAGAACTTTATCTTTTCTCCATGCTTTAGAGAACTCTATGACCGATTTTAAAATATCGCCTTTTTTTGCCTCTAGAAAATCTTCAAACATATCAAAGAGGTTAAAAGCATCAGCCGTACTTCCTGCGAAACCGGCTAAGATTTTTCCGTTATGCAGGGTGCGGATTTTTGTTGCATTAGCTTTTAAGACGCTATTTCCAAAGGTAACTTGACCGTCACCGCCGATTACAGCTTTGCTTTTACCTCTATAGGCGAGTATCGTAGTTGCGTCAAACATTATTCGCCTACAACATCAATATGTAGTGTTGCATGAACTGCATGACCTAGCTTAAGATCTAACTCATGCTTACCGACTGTTTTAATAGTAGTTTTATCTGTAATATCTTTTTTATCTATCTGGACATCGTGCTGTTCTAGTAGTGCTGTGGCAACTTCATCTTTTGTTATTGAGCCAAAGAGGTGACCGTTTTGTCCAATTTTTTTAGTGATGACAATTTCTAGTTTATCAAGTTTTACAGCTAGTTCTTTTAAGCTTGCAATCTCTTTTTTTAAATTTTCTGCTGCTAATCTTTGACTCTCTTTGTGCTCTTCTAGAATCTCTGCTGTTGCATGTTTTGCAAACCCTTTTTTTATTAAAAAGTTTTGACCGTAACCATCTTTGACCTCTTTAACTTCGCCTGCTTTGCCCAAAGCTTTGACATCTTTTATTAATAGCACTTTCATTTTTTCTCCTTACCTCTTGATTTCGCCGCTGTATGAGATGATGCCATGAGTAAGATTTCCAATTTTTGAATACCCCATGTCATTTAAAATTCTAGCACAATGAGCGCTTCTGCTTCCTACATGGCAGTAGAGAATAATATTTTCATCTTTGTTTAGTTTAGCATCCTCTAAAGCCGCAAAAAAACTGCTAGTAGGAACAAGTTTATCAGCACCCTCTATATGACCCATCTGCCACTCCATATGCTCACGAACATCTACGAGTTTAAAATCTATCATGCCTAGTTCTCTTGCTTCAAGAAGAGAGACAAGCTCATCTGCATCAAGTTCTCTTTCGTTTAGTAAAACTTTTGCTTCTTCTTGGGTTAAGCCACGTGAGTGGCTATGAACTACCTCTTGTATTCCCATTTCCGCTTTTTTATTTTCTGCATACTCAGGTGTACAGTATATCCCACAATGACATACGCCATCTTCAGGAATCTCTTTCTCAATTGCCGGCTTACATGGACAGATTCTATCTTCTACACTTCTTGGTTTACCATCAACAACTTCAACCATAAAACATGGGCAAAAACGCTTTTTGTACATAAGCTTGTTTCTTGCAAGACCCATCTGTACACCCTCATTGACTTCTTCTTGCGGATTGTAAACCCAACCAAACTGCTTGTTTACTTTATCTGTAAATTTTATAGTTTTTTGCATTTCATCCTGAAATTCTTGAGAGTTCATATCTATTTTAATTATGCTCATGTTTTTTCCTCGTAAGATAAATAGTTATTTTTTTCTAGCTTTGCCTTCAATAATGAAGCGAAGTGCATTTAGTTTAATAAATCCGGCAGCGTCTTTTTGATCATAGACGGCATCCTCTTCAAATGTAGAGTACTCAGGGTTAAAGAGTGAACACTCAGATGAGCGCCCTACAACTACTACATTTCCTTTATAGAGCTTTAGCTTTACTGTTCCGTTTACATTCTCTTGTGTTTTGTCAATTGCCGCTTGAAGCATTTCACGCTCTGGAGCAAACCAAAAACCGTTATAGATTAGCTTCGCATATTTAGGCATTAACTCATCTTTTAAGTGCGCCTCTTCACGGTCAAGCGTGATAGATTCGATAGCACGGTGGGCTTTTAGCATAATTGTTCCACCCGGTGTTTCATAGCATCCACGGCTCTTCATTCCGACAAATCTATTTTCAACTATATCTACGCGACCGACTCCATGTTTGTTTGCTAATTTATTGAGCGCCTCAAGCATTGTTGCAGGGCTTAACTCCTCGCCATTTAGTGAGATAGGATCGCCGTTTTCGTATCCAATAGTTATATATTCGGGGGTATTTGGAGCATCTTCGGGTTTTGTCGTCCATAGCCACATACTATCTTCAGGCTCAGCATTAGGGTCTTCTAGTATACCGCCTTCATAAGAGATATGAAGTAGATTTGCATCCATAGAGTATGGAGATTTTTTACCTTTTTTCTCGATTTGTATACCATGTTCTGCAGCATAAGCCAAAAGCTTCTCTCTTGAGTTTAAATCCCACTCTCTCCATGGAGCAATAATCGTTAAGGTGGAGTCTTTGCCTAAGTAACCCATCTCAAATCTTACTTGGTCGTTTCCTTTTCCTGTTGCGCCATGACTAACAGCGTCAGCTCCGGTAATATGAGCAATCTCAACCTGCCTTTTTGCTATAAGCGGTCTTGCTATAGAAGTTCCTAAAAGATACTCCCCCTCATAGATTGCATTTGCTCTAAACATAGGGAAAACATAATCTTTTACAAACTCTTCTCTTAAATCTTCAATAAATATATTTTCAGGTTTGATGCCGAGTGAAAGTGCTTTAGCGCGAGCAGGTTCAACCTCTTCGCCTTGACCGATATCGGCAGTAAAAGTAACAACTTCACATTTATACTCATCTTGTAGCCATTTTAAAATAACACTAGTATCAAGTCCGCCTGAGTATGCTAAAACTACTTTTTTAACCTCTTTTTTCATGTAGAAACCCTTCTTAAGCAAAATAATTAGCGCGATTTTACTACAAGAAGTATTAAAGAATGGTTAGTGAAATTATAGGAGCAAAAAATTATTGAGCGTAGTAAGGTGTATAAAACAGGTTCAAAAGGGTTTTTCTTTACCCTTTTGAATCAAAAAGAATGCCTGAGACTTCTTTCATTTTAGGTAAGAAACCGATAGCTTCTTCGGCAGGAAATCTTCTTATCATCTTGCTTGTTTCTGCCTCTATAACAGATACATAAAAAATATCTTGCATGTCAACACCAAACTTTACATTAGTAGTCATTGGTGCAAGTGCCTTGTTTAGTTGATCTACCAAATCCTGCACTTGCTCTTTTGAGTCTATCTTTTTGCTACTGTTCTCTTCTTGTATCTCTTTGACAACATTTACTTGTTTTGGCTGCTCTACTTGATGCGTCTGAGTTGTTACAACTCCTTGACTCTCTTGTTGAGATATTTGTGATTGTTGCTGTTTTGCTACATTAGTTATGCCATCCATGACTTACTCCTTTTAGAGAATATTATTAAACAGCAAATCGACATAAAAAAAAATAACTTTAGCGAAGTAGAAAAAAACAACTTTTTTTGCTTTGAAATTATGATAATCTTGCATTTATGAAACAATATATCAAGTTATTAAAATCAGAAACAGTTTTAAGAAAACTCTCTTTTATACAGCTAATCGCATATTTTGGGGCATGGTTTAGTAATGTTGCAATCTATACGCTTCTTTTGGAGATGAAAGTAGCTCCTGAAGTTGTTGCATTTACTGCCATGCTTCATTTTCTCTCAGGAATAATACAGGCTCCGCTCTCCGGCTCTATAATTGACAGCGTCAAACCAAAAAAACTTATGTTAACTTTAATAACAGTTGAGATTTTTGCAACACTTTTTCTGGTTTTTGTAAATGATTTATCAGATTTATGGCTTCTCTATACGCTTGTCTTTATTAAGATGGCGGCAGCTAGTTTTTACTTCACGACTGAGATGTCGCTTTTGCCAAAACTCTTAGGCGGAGAAAAATTACAAAAAGCAAATGAACTCCACTCAATAATATGGTCTCTTTCTTACACCTTAGGAATGGCACTTAGCGGCTTTGTTGTTTATTTACTTGGAGTAAAGATAGCATTTATACTTGATGCCGGTATGTTTGTCGTTGCTTTTTTACTGCTTTATAGAGTTAATATTGAAGTGGAATTTATTAAGAGCAAAGAGAGTTTTATTCAGATGGTAGGAGATAGCTTTAGGTACTTTAAGAGAACGCCACAAGCCGTTCATCTAATGATAATGCACTCATTTGTAGGACTTACTGCTTTTGATGCGTTAGTAGCACTAATGGTAGATAAATATTACGCCTCAATCATTGCAACTTCTCTTGCACTTGGACTTATACACGCTTCAAGAGCGATCGGTTTGATTATAGGACCAATAATTTTTGGAAACTGGATAAACAACAAAAGGTTGGTAAATGTTTTTATTTTTCAGGCATTTGCAATTTGGCTCTGGGCATACCTTATGGATGATTTTTATATGTCTCTGTTTGCAAGTGTAATTGTGGGGCTATTTACTACAACACTATGGTCTTACACATACACGCTGCTTCAAAAAAATATAGAATCTAAGTATTACGGTAGAATCGTAGCATACAATGATATGCTCTTTTTGACAGTAGCTACATTTACATCTTTTATGATAGGTTTTTTGGCAACAAAAGGAGTTACGTTAGAGTTTATAACAATATTGCTAGGCTTTGGGTTTATATTTGGTGCAATCTACTTTAGATGGGTACTGAAGACCCAAAATATCAAAGAGGTAAAAAATTAAATACGAGGATAAAAAATGGCATCTGGAATTTTATTACTCCTAGATGATATAGCAGTACTAGCAGATGATGTGGCAGTTGCAAGCAAGGTAGCAACTCAAAAAACAGCCGCAATTCTCGGAGACGATTTGGCGGTAAATGCGCAAAAAGCCACGGGGTTTGATCAATCAAGAGAGCTTAAAATTATATGGGCTATTACAAAAGGTTCTTTAAAAAATAAAGTCATTATTTTACCTATTGCTTTTATTTTAACAGCTTTGGCTCCTTCTTTAATCACCTTTATCCTTATTTTGGGTGCTCTATTTTTGCTTTATGAGGGCACTGAAAAAATAGAGGAGTATATATTTCATAAAAAAGATGAAGGCAAAAATGAGGAGCTTTTAAACTCAACTAAAGATAATATACTCGAAATTGAGAAGCAAAAGATAAAGTCGGCAATTTTAACAGACTTTATACTCTCTATTGAGATAATAGTTATTGCACTTACTGCTGTTGCAGATCGCTCCTTTATAGTTCAAGTATCTTCAACTGTTTTTGTTGCACTTTTGGCGACTTTTGGAGTCTATGGGTTAGTTGCCATGATAGTTAGGATGGATAATGTCGGGTTTTGGCTTATAGGTAAAAAACACCCAAAGAGTGGGAATATGTTAATAGGTGCTATGCCAAAACTTATAAAAACATTGACAGTTGTCGGAACATTCGCCATGATTTTGGTTGGTGGCGGTATACTTGTTCATAAAATAGAGTTTTTTCATGATTATTCTATAGAATTGCTTCCAGCAATTGTTAATGATTTGATAATTGGTTTAGTTATAGGAGCCGTTGTTTTGGCTATTATAAATGGCTTTAAAACAATACTCAATAAAGTTTAGATTGTAAGTTAAATTTATCATAGTATATATCTACCATATCTCTTAATGTCTTATCGTCAAGCGTGCTTTTCTCTTTTAGACCAAATCTTTTTATATACTCAAAAGGGAGAATTGTTTTTTCAATGCTTGGCTCTTTTAGGTACTCAAAAATAGCTTTTTTAATTCTTTTCTCGCTGCTGTATTTAAGTGTATATTTATTCATAATAATATGAAATTTAAAATCTCCTCCATGGCAGGTTAAACAATTTTTCTCAAACTCAGAAGCACTAATTATTGTGCTAAAGAGAACTAAAATAGCCAATATTTTTACCATGTTAAGGTTACCTTTGTACCTCTATTTTTCTTTGATTCAATATCTATTTTCATATTATGCTCGTCAATTATTGACTTAATGATACTATAACCAATTCCAAATCCTCCTTGAGTTTTGTCAAACCTAAGATATCTTGTAAAAACTTTATCAAGCTCCTCTTTACTCATGCCTTTACCTTCATCCTCTATACTTAGTAGTGAATCTTTTAAAACAATATTTATCACTGTTGATTTGTTACTGTATTTAATCGCATTTGAGAGTATATTATCTATAAGACGCTCCATGTTTTTTCTATCGGCAGTAAAATGAACATCACTTTTTATATTCATGATAAAGCCTATTTTTTTCATATTTGCCATATATGTAAAGTATTCTATCCTCTCAATTAATATTTGAGAGAGGTTTAGGTCTATATTTTGCAGTGATGTTTTATGATTTAAAAGCAGATAGACTAAATCCTGATATAAATTTGAGATACTTGCAGATGCAATTTTTATACGGTCAAGCTTTCGGAGTGTTTTTTCATCGCAGCTTGAAGAGTCTATGGTCTCTATATTTGTTAAAATCGCAGTAATAGGAGTGTTTAGCTCATGGGTGGTATCTTTTATAAAACTATCAAGAAGTTTTATATTCTCCCTTAAAGGTCGAAGGACAATGTTTACAAGGAAAAAAGAGGTTATAACGGTAATGATTACGGTTATAATAGCTATGTATATTAAATTATTTAAAATATCCACATCTTTGGATTTTTTCTGTATGACTATATAAGCGGCTCCGAGGTAGTATGGGGTTAGAGATGATATTAGGTAAGAGTTGGCATCTTTTGTAAAAAAATTCTGCTTAAAGTTTTTTATATCTATGTTCTCTATTGTACTGAAAATAAGATGCTTGTCTATGTCGTAAATTGCACTTTTGAAGTTATCAAACCTCGGGTATAGCAGCCTTTCATCGCTACTTTCATTGAGCACCGATAGCTTCTCTTCTAGTTCAAGTGTATATTTTTTTAAAATCTCTTTTTCATCATGAACAAACTGCTCTCGCTCATAATAGTAATAACTTGTAAAAAATGTTGCAATAAGAAGAATTGTGGAACTTAGATAAAGCCCCAGTACATAAATAATACTTTTTTTTTCACCGCTATACAAGTTTGTACCCAACATTTTTTATACTTAAAATTCTCTCTTTGCCTATATGTTTTCTCAAATTTTTTATATACGTTCTTAAGCTCATGTAACTATGCTCTTCGCTAAATTGCCAAACGTTTTGATAGATGTTTTCAAAACTAACACACTCATCATGATGCTTTAGAAGAAGCTTTAGTAAAAGAGACTCCTTTTGATTTAGCAGAGTCGTTTTATCATCTATAATCAACTCATTACTGTATATATTAAAGTTGATTTTTTCGTCTATCTTTACAGAGTTACTTTGTGTTTTATACTCTCTTTTTAAAATAGCATTTATTCTAAGAAGTAGCTCTTTGAGTGCAAATGGTTTTTTTATATAGTCGTCAGCACCGCACCCATATCCCTTTGAGAGATCATCTATACCGTTTAGTGAGGTTATAAATATAGCAGGAGTGCTAATTTTTGCTTCTCTTAGCTCACGAAGAAGTTCAAATCCGCCAATTTGAGGAACATTTACATCTAGAAGTAAAATGTCAAAGATAGAGTTGTAAATATAATCTAGAGCCTCTTCGCCTTCGTAAGCGCAAGTTACTTCAAAGCCTTCATCTTTTAGAAACTCTTCAACAGTTTGAGATAGATTTAAATCATCTTCAAGGTATAAAATTTTCATAAAAAATTATACCTTAAAATCGTTATGCATATAACGAAAAGCCCGGATTCTCAGCTTTGTTCGTATTGGCTTTATCAAGTATCTCAAGAAGTTCTTTTGTATAATCTTGCTTACTCAAAGTTGAAGCGTCAACCTCTTTCATTTGAGCCACGGTTTCTGCTCTATCCTCTTTGCTCATAGAACTAAGTTGTTCAATCATTTTGTTTTTGTCATCAGTTGATAGACTCTGCATAATTTCCTTCATGCCGCCTTGCCCTTGACTACCGCCGGAACCGTCCATTTTTCTCATATATTGTATTGAGCTTGTTGAAGTTACATCCATTATATTTCCTTTTAATTGTTATTTGTCAAAACAGATACTAAAGAGATTATCTTCTTCCTCTGCCTCCGCCACTACTTCCGCCATTAGAACCTTTGTACATGTTACCTGTACCATCTCTTGGACCCTGAGAACTGCCATTGGAGTTACTTTGTCTAAAAGAGTCCTGCTCCTCTTGGCTCATATTGTTAACACGATTTTGCATCTCAGCTCTAAAAGCATCCCGCTCCTCAGCAGGTACGCTACCACGCATGTTTTGCATCTCCTCAGTACTCATTTGTGAATAGTCGACACCAAAGCACAAGGTTGCGGCAAATAGAGATAGAATAACTTTTTTTTTCATAATATGCTCCTTTAGCCATAATCTTAACGAGAAATTGTGAAGTAGATGTGAAATAAAATAGAGAGACTTTATAATATACCTTCATCATCAACATCATGAAAAACTATACCTCTGTTTTCTATCTTCATTATTCTGTCGCAATAGGGGAGGATTCTCTCATCATGTGTAACTGTGATAATTGCAACATTTTGTTCTGCTGCAATTTTTTTTAGCATTTTTATAACACTAACAGCTCTCTCTCCATCTAGTGCAGCTGTTGGCTCATCTGCTAGAATTATCTCAGGATTATTTGCAAGCGCACGTGCTATGGCAACCCTTTGGTTTTGTCCCCCGGAGAGTTGTGATGACATATTGTATGCTTTATCATCTATTTCAAAATACTTTAAAAGTTCCATCGCTTTTTTTTGTGCCTCTTTCTCGCTTACTTTATTAGCTTGAGGCAGAAGTGTTATGTTTTCTAAAACATTTAAGAATGGAACTAGGTAGTGTGCCTGAAAAATAAACCCTATCTTCTCTCTTCTAATACGTCTTGTATCTTTAGCTAGCCATTTGTCATGATAGACTTTGTTTTTTCCTAACCAAATCTCTCCGCTTGTCGGCTCAATAACGCAGCCTATCATCATAAGAAGAGTTGTTTTTCCGGCTCCACTTGGAGCTATGAGGGCTACGACTTCACCTTTTTGTATCTCAAATGATGCATTCTCAATTACACGGACTAAGTTATCATCCTTGCCGAAATGTTTGACTAAGTTTTGAACTTTTATGGCGCTTTGTTTGTTCATATTATCCTCCGATTGCTGCTGCCGGATCGGCGCTTATAACTTTTTTAACACCTACAAATGAGGCTAATATAGAAGCAATTATGACTACACCAAAAAGTATCCATGCATCCGGAATTTGTAGCACTACAAGTTTTGGAAATTTATCATAAATCAAGTGTGAAAATATATTTCCAAAAATAAAAGCAAAAATACCAAGAAGCAAAGTCTCCTTAACAATCATCTCAATAATAAGGCTGTTGGGTAGTCCCATCAGTTTCATAATTGATATTACCTTCATCTTCTCTAGAGTCATTGTGTAGATTATTAGAGCTATGATTATTGTTGATACTACAACTAGTATAGCAGTAAAGAGTCCTATCTGTTGAGCAGATTTTTCAATTAAATTTTTTGTAAGTATGTCTGATTGCTCTTTAGCCGTATATACATTTTTATGTTGCCACTTTCTTATGTCTGCGGCTACTTTTTCTATATCAAAACCACTTTTAATAGTTGCAATAATTGCATTTGCTCTATAGGACTCTGAATTTTTTATTCCTCTTGCTTCATCGTTTTGTATCTCTTTGTTTGAGTATAAAAACTGCAGTTCTTGTGCATCTTTTAGACTGATATACACTAAAGGGTCTCCACCACTAGAGACTGTTTTACTTGTTATGCCCACAACTTTATAGTAGTTTCTTCCAAGTTTTATCTCCTCGCCTAATTTAAAGCCTGTACTATCTGTGACTACAATCTCATAGTGATCATTTTTTAAATTTCGTCCCTTTACTAACCTTTTTGGATTTATGGGGTTTATAGCTCCATGAATGTCATAACCGACTGCAAAGGCAAGAACTGATTTGTCTTTACGAGGCAGTTGAATATTTTGAAAAGTCATCGCTTCGCTTTTTTCTATGCCTTGTACTGCGCGGATAATATTTTTTAGATCTTCATGAACTCTTGAGGATTCGGCAAAAGGTCCTAGAGTATCCTCTTGAACAATCCATATATCTGCACTTATATCGTTAAGTAGAATCTCTGCTTCTACCATCATGCCACGATATACACCAATCATGACAAGGACAAGTCCTAGTAGCATCCCAACACCCATAGCAGTTACTAAAAACTTACCAAGAGTGTGTTTAATATCTCTCGCGGCTAAATTAATCATCTGTTAATTTTCATCCCATCTCTAAGCGGTCTGTTCTTGGCGTTAGGCACAAGTAACTCTGTATTTTTATTAATACCCGATGAGACGGCAGCCTCTTCATTGTTTTGTGCCAAGATAGAGATTGGCATAAAATGTGCAGTGTCACTATTTGCTACCCATACTCCTTTTTCTCCATCTTTTGTCTCGATTAAAGCTAGAGGAACTTTTAGTACATTCTCATACTTTGCGACTTTTATGTTTACTTCTGCTTGTTCATTTATATAAAATGGAATAGGAGTAGTTTTAAATCCTATTGCTACCTCTCTCTCAAGTGTGACAAGGTTACTCATAGCCACTATCCTTTGAACATTTCCAAGTAACTCTATATCAGGTTGAGACCTTAGCTTAATTGAGGCTATTTGACCAAGTTCTATTTTGTCTGCTATCCTCTCATCAATATTTGCCACAACCCAGAGTGTTTTAGGGTCTACTATCTTGAAAATCGGTGTAGATGGTAGAACATATTGTGCGACTTCTGCATCTTTTGAGATTACATATCCATCAACAGGAGAGTAAACTTTAACTCTTTTTAGTTTTTCGCCTATCGCTTCTATGCTCTTTTGTAATCGCTCTATCTCTAGCTTTGCAGAGGCGATTTTTGCTCTAGATGCATTTATCTGTGCATCTATATTTTGCAAGTCGCTAAGTGCTTTGTCATACTCTGCTTGTGTTACATATTTATTTTGTAGTAACTCTTTATAGCGTTTATATGTTACTACGATAAGTGCTCTTTGTGCTTTGAGACTCTCAAGGTCGCCTTGCGCAGTTTGGACATCATGTTTAGCTTTGCTAAGCGCTACTTTTTCTTCATCAAAGAGCATAGGAAGATCTACCGGGTCAATCGTTAAGAGCAGATCCCCTTTTTTCACCCATTGACCCTCGTCAAAATATATATTTTCTATCTCTCCGCCGCTTTGTGCCGTGATAGTATATATATTTTTAGCATCAACATTTCCGATGCCGCGCACTGTTACATGCAGGTCTCCTCTTGTCGGTTTTGTTGTAGCAAATGTTGATTTTACAATATATACTTTATTGTAAAAAATAGTGCCGCCAATAGCGATAATTAGTGCAATTATTATATATTTTAACCATCTGTTCATTGAATTTGTCCTTGTAGATAATCTAGTCTGTTTATTATATTGTTGATATCAAATTTAGCCTCAAGAAGCCCCAGTTTTGCAAAAAGGTGCGTTGATAGTGCATCAAGAACCTCTATATAGGTTGAGAGCCCCTCCTTGTACCTTGCTTCTACTATCTCTCTTGTTGCCTCTGAGGAGTTAATGAGTGCCTCTTTAGCCTCTATAGTGTACTTATATCTTTGCAAATCAAGTACCAAATTCTCTACTTCCTCTTGAATCAGAAGTTTTTGAGAATTGTATGCTTCTCTTGAGATCTCTTTTGCAATATGAGCTTGTTGTGTTTGGGCACTTACTCTTCCACCGCTGTAGATAGGGATAGTAATACTTACTCCAACCATAGATTCGTCATACTCATTGAGGGAGTCTTGATGAGTGTATGAGGCTATGGCATCAACCGAGCCAAAGTGCTCTGATTTTGTTGCCTCATAAAATAGGTTATCTCTTTGTATCTCCTCTTGAGAGCTTTTAAGTGAAAAGTTTTTAGCCAAAATATCTTTTAGAAGCAGGTCAACATTCATTATGTTTTCGTTTTTTGTTTCTGTAGTCTCTTTGAGCTGCGTATCAACATCAATTTTTTCTCCTATATAAAGGGAGAGAGTTGTAAGTGTTTTGTAGAAATCGGATTTGGCAATTGCAAGGTTATCTTGAGCAATATGTAGCTCACTTAGTATGCTAGTGGCATCGGCTTCTGTCTTTAGACCTTGCTTGACAAGTGCTTTTGCTTGCTTGTAGAGTTCCTCTTTTGTTTGTAAATCCTTCTCTCTTACCTCTGTCTCTTTTGTCTTTAAAAGAGCTAGGTTATAATAGTTTTTTACCTGGTAAACAAGAAGAGCTTTTGCGTCATCTAGGGAAAGATTGGCTATGTTCTCATCTTTTTTATACGCCTTAATAGTTGAAGTTGTTTTTCCAAAATCATATATCTTTTGATTAAGCGCGGCATTAACTCGCCAACTATCATCCTCAATCGTATCAAACTGACTATTTCTTGGCATAGTAAAGGTATCGATTGGATTGTACTGAGCACTCACATTTATCTGCGGGAGATAATCTGCTTTAGCAATATCTACGGAAGATTTTTTTTCAAAAACACTTAAAGCCGCCTTTTTTATATCAGGATGATTTTTTAGTGTCTTATCTATACACTCATCGAGTGTCAACTCTTTGGCACCGGATATATTGAGAAAAAGGTAAAAACATAGAAACATAAATTTTCTCATTATTTAGACTCTCCTTTTGTAAAATATTTTAATTATAATAGTATTATAAACTAAAGGTGTGAAAACATTGTGAAACGATAACCTATTGTACCATTTTAGATGCAATAAAAAAGCCAACTATCAACCATGATTAGCTACTATACTAAAATAATAATAAAAAGTTTAGATTATGAAAAAAATGATTTATAAGTCGAGTGTCGGTGATTTGGATTTAAGTAAATTAACGCGCCTCTATCCTGCCGTAGTCGTAGATATGCATGGAGAAGTTGCAGAGATGAGTCTAGAGTGGACGGAGCTTTACAGCGAGAAGGTTAAGCTAAAATCATATGTGCTTATTTTTGACTTTACTCCGATAAATGCAGAAACAAAAGAGAGAGTCACTCTAGAGTTTAAAACAAAAGATGAACTAATGGCAGTCATGCAAGAGGTATCACAATTTTTTCAAAAATAATCTCCCGCGATACTCGTAGAGTATTTACTATCGCAATTCCTGCAGCACTAAAACACCTTGTAGATATTCTTCAAATTTTAATAGATATGCTCATGGTAGGTATGGTAAGCGTTGCGGCGCTTGCTGCCGTTGGTATGAGTATGCAGTTTATGATGATAATAAATGTACTTATGACGCTTTATGTTGTCGGAGGAAATGCTCTAATCTCAAGGTTTATCGGAGAGGGTAGGAAAAAAAGAGCATCGGCACTTCTTTATGCACTTGCAATTCTTGCTGCAATACTATCGCTGTTTGTCTCATTTGGCGGTTACTTCGGAAGCGAATATATCTACTCTCTGATGGGAGCAGAGGCTGATGTTATACATGAGGGGTCTCTTTACTTTAAGATAATATCACTTGGATTGGTTGTGATTTTTATCGACACACTTCTGTATAATGCACTCTCAGCAGCGGGAGATACTAAAAATTCGCTCTATATTAAGCTTGTCTCAACAGCAATTAACGCCTTTTTGAACTATATTTTGATTTTTGGGCACTTTGGATTTCCTGCCATGGGAATTGAGGGAGCCGCTTATGCAACGGTATTTGCTTACTGTTTTAATGTTTTGGCTTACTATATACTTATAAAAAAGCCTTACTCAAAACTAAATTTTATTCCTATTATAAGGGTAAAGGATTTAATCAGGGTTTGGCATATAGGCTGGAGTGCGGCACTTGATCGTGGGATATCAAGTATCTCATTTTTGCTTTTTGTTGCAATTATTGCCGCTTATGGGACAGAAGCCCTAGCGGGGTATCAGGTAGGGCTTCGTATAGAGGGTATTGCGTTTATGCCGGGATTTGGTTTTGCAATAGCAGCAACCGCTCTAGTAGGGCAGAGCCTTGGTGCTAAAAATAGAGAAAGAGCCTACAATATGGGTATAATTAGCGGTAGAGTCGCTTATATATTTATGGGAAGTGTCGGTCTTTTTCTTATTCTTTTTCCTGAGTTTCTTGTAGGTTTTTTTACAGAAGATAAAGAGACAATAGCGGTAGCTTCATACTATCTCATCTTAGTTGGGCTCGCTCAAATACCTCTTGCCATAGTGTTTGTATATTCCGGTGCACTAAGAGGTGCCGGAGCAACAAAGATAACACTTAAGATAAATGTTCTCTCATTATGGTTTTTTAGAGTCATACCATCATATATAGCCTATAAAATGGGGTATGGGATAATTGTTATTTTTATTATAATGAATATAGAGACTCTTATAAAAGGGCTGCTGTATGCCTATGTTTACAAAAAAAGAAACTGGCTTGAGACTAAGGTATAATTAAATCAGAAGAGTTATCTGTCTCCATTGCACCTCTTTGAGTGCTTTGCATTGAGCTACTAGATTGTTCTATACTACTTTTATAGCTATTTTTATATCTATATCTGTTGCTTTGTTCTTGCGTGTAGCTATTTTTCTCTCGGCTAATCTCTTTCGTCCCTCTCTCTTTTTGTATCCGCATCTTCTGCTCATGATTTTTGAAACTATCTTTAGCAAACAGAAGTGCTGTAGAGAGTAGAGTCAATAATAAAAGCTTTTTCATAGTTAATTCCTTCTTTTTAGCATGCAAAGTATTGCACAAAAGTATTAGTGATATATAAGTAAAAAAAATAGAAGCTTTAAGATGAAAAGGGTACAATTATTTTAAAATCAAAAAATAGAGGGTATGGTGTATGGTTATCCCTGAGCAGACAAGACGCAATACGTTAATTTTTACTTCAATCGTTTTGCTCTTCTCTTTTGGAGTTATTTATCTATTTTTAAATTATGAGCTAAAGAGCTCTTTAGATAAGCAGTTTAAAGCAGTTACATACTCTGCACAGAATCTTTTTGAGATAAATCTAGAACATGACAGGGTAGAGTTAGCGCTTAGACTTGAAGAGATAGTAGCAGAGGAGGGCTTGGCAAGCGCTATTGCAAAAAGAGACTACAATGAGATAAAATCAATAGTCGCACCTCTTTATAGCCGCATAAAACTTATACAAAACTCTATTAATATTCTCACCTTTCGTTCAAGCGAAGGTATAACACTCTTTAGAGCGCATAAACCTGAATATTTTGGCGACATGTTAAATGAAAAAAGAACACTAATAGTAGATACAAACACTTTCCATCGTTCATTTAGCGGTTTTGAGGTTGGAAATCTTGAGATGACATACAGGGTTACAAAACCGATTTTTTATAATGACAACTATGTGGGAAATGTTGAGCTTGGAATATCTCCTCAAAATTTTTTAAAAAATTTAAACTCTATTTTTAAAGCTGACGTAGGTATTGCCATCAATAAGCCTCTTCTTGATATTATGCTAGAAAAAGAGGGGGTTGCCGTCGGTGAAAACTATATCTATATAGAAGGCAGTGAAAAATTAAAAAATCACCTGCGCCACAACCATAAAGAGGATATTGAACTCTATAAAATAGATATGGGTATAGCATTGAAGAACCATCTATCAGAAACACTTGGATACCTAATCTTAGGTTATGACATGTCTGGAATTGTAAAGAAAGATAGAGAGTTTATGCAGCATCTATTTATTGCCATTGTTGTAATTATGCTTATTTTAGGAACTATTCATCACTTGGGGTTTAACAAAGTTTTGAAATATTTTGCAAAACAGGTCTATTCGGATCATCTGAGCAATTTGTTAAACAGACATGCACTAAATGATGCTCTTCTTTCGCAAAAAAATAAAATGCTTATTTTGAGTAATATTAAAGAGTTTAGTATTATTAATGAGATATACGGCGTAGATGTGGGCAATGAGGTTTTGATAGAAGTAGCAAAGGCTTTTGAGGATTTTGGTAAAAAATATGGGTTTGATGCTTATAGAATATCTTCCGATGAGTATGTACTGTTAAAAAATAGAGATGAATTTGATGGTGATGAGTATTATAGAATCATTGAAGAGCTTCATGAGAAAATAAACTCTATGAAAATATTTGCAGCAGAAGTTGAGGAGACTATATCTATAGAGATATATTCCGGATTAGCGTTTAGCGACAAACATCTGCTTGAAGATGCTCAAATGGCTCTAAAAAGAGCAAAAGAGCGCTCTTTGCCTTATTTGATGTATTCTAAAAAAGTTGATACCAAAGAGTATTCTCAAAATGTTTTAAAAATTAAGAAGTGTATAAAATATGCGCTTGAACATAAAAATATAGTCCCGTTTTTTCAACCTATAACAGATAGTAACGGCAGAGTTATAAAATATGAGGCACTAGCGAGAATAGTTGAGTTTGAGAAGGGAGAAAGAAACATTTTATACCCATGTGATTTTTTAGATATATCAAAACATAGCGGCTTGTATATAAAAATAGCCAAAGAGATGTTAGAGCAGAGCTTATCTTTTTTCGCTAAAAGAAGTGAAAAAATCTCTATAAACTTTTTGCCAAACGATTTTTTCAATACATCTGTAATGGATACGTTGATTGAGCAGATTAAGAAGTTTGACTCACCGCAGAGAGTTGTAATAGAGATAACAGAACAAGAGGGTGTGGAAAACTTTCAGATGTTAACTATGGTTGTTGAAAAATTAAAAGCAATCGGTGTGCTAATTGCAATAGATGATTTTGGAAGCGGTTATGCCAACTATGCCCACATTTTACAGCTCAAGCCACACTATGTAAAGATTGACGGCTCTCTTATACAAAATATACTTACTAATAACGACTCAAAAATTTTGGTAAAGAGCATAGTACGATTCGCACAAGAGCTAAATATCATCACTGTTGCAGAGTTTGTGGAGAACAAAGAGATATTTGAGCTTCTTAAAAAGTACGGCGTGGACGAGTTCCAAGGTTACTACTTTGGCCGTCCTATGGATTTGTTAAGCAGTTAACCCTTTAAAACACTTATTTAGCTGAAATATCTAATTCAAGAAGTCTTCGTCACTCTTGTCTAAAGCTTCTTTCTTATAGTTAGATACAAATTTTTTTATGGCAACTTAAAATATCAATATTTACATCTTTAAAATCTGTATCATTTGTTAATAGTATAAATTGATTATCTTCGCAAATCTTTGCAATAGCCTTATCAGAGAAGTCTAGACTATCCACACTGCACATAGAAATTAAATCATCTTTTGAGTAACTTTTTTCCACAACCTCAAATTGAGTCAATATATCATCAGTTACACTCAAGTAAATATCATTCAAAGCATCCTTTCCATCTTTTGAATTTCTATAAACTTTATATTTACAATCTTTTTCCGTAATATTATTACTTGCTAAATAATTTTTATACTCTATTTTAATAGCTCTATTTACAAATTCAGATATAACGATAAAATCTATTATAAATTTACTATTTTGCTTGTTAAGAATTGAATAAAGTCTAGCATATTGATTCTCCCAATTAGCGATAGTAGGCGTACCATAACCAAAAAGATAGATTAAAATATTTGCATCAAAAAATATTTTTTTATCCCTTATACTACTTACAGATGATGGAGTATATCTATTCATCATCTTCACCTAAAATTTCTTTGATAGATTCTTTCATCTTATCTGGATTTTTAAAATAATTTTTAGCGTTTGTCGTGACTCTTTTAAATCTTGCTTTGCCACTATCCGACAAATCTTGAACGCTTAAGCTATTTTTGATTTTAGTTTCATCAAACTCGCCGTAAAGCTTACCGATAGCATTATTTAAAAAAGCAGTTGTTAGTTTCTGTACATTTAAAAAGGATATTGAAGCTTTTTTATCCTCTTTTAGAATTTTTTGTATTGTTTTATGGACTTTATCGCCGTCTTCAGGCAAAGTACAATCTTTTTGCCCAACAATACTAAAAATATTTACTTTTACTTCATTCATTATATTTTCCTCAAAATAAATCTTCTTCACTTGCAAATCTATATGTTTTGCTGTCATCTGTTTTAAATGTCATGCTTATTATCGACCCGTCATAATAGCTGTCTAGTTTTTGTATTTTTTCATTGTTATCATGAAGCTCATAAAAACCGTCTCCGCTAATGATTTGAATTTTACCCTTATTTAGTGTAATAAACTCTTTAAGCAAGGCAAGCCCTAAACCGCCAGATACATTTTGCTTAGTTGTATGCCCCTCTACCATAGCCCATTTTATAGCATCACTTGAACTAACTTTCATATCAAAATCTTTTTTTATCCTTTTTGCAAAGCCTATGCCCGTATCTACAATAGTAAAATTCAATCTGCTGTCTTTTGGAAAAAATTGCCCACAAGTATAAATGAAATCTGTTTCACTATGTATTGTTGCATTTATAAACATCTCTTGGATGGATTCGTTTATTTTGTCATGCACGGCTTCGCTCATATTTGGAAACTCTGTTCTGCTTAAAAGTTCATCTTCAAGATACTGATTAAAATATCTTGTGTCTGATGGTTTTAGTTTCTTATATTCGATAGTAGTGTGATTTGTGTCATAAACTTTTGGATACCCATAAAATGATAAAAATCCATTTT
>Ga0265293_10002637_pt1 | contig 35294 bp, 31 predicted proteins | sample Munlanlewell138R_FD_192505 | JGI IMG/M metagenome (GOLD analysis project Ga0265293, IMG submission 192505) | Leachate microbial communities from a municipal landfill in Southern Ontario, Canada - Leachate well 138R | ecosystem: Engineered > Solid waste > Landfill > Unclassified | place: Canada... | reverse complement strand
AACCCAACAACTCAACCACGCCCGCGCCCAAGAAATCGACCTCCGCCAATGGCGCAACGAAGTCCGCCGCCGACTCCACCTCCTCAAAGGCACCCCCAGCACCAGCCCCTACTGCACCTGGGTCAACGACCCACCCGAAAACCCCACCATCACCGCCAACTGGCAACCACCACCCCAAACCCCCACCACCGACCCCGACGAACCACCCTTCTAGCCGGGACACGTTGCGGCCGCGGCCCGCAACGCCGGGACCGAGGGCTCGTCCACCGGCAACTGGTAGCCGCGCAACACCTCGATGAACTGCATCGCGTACTGGCAATGGAATGCGGCGTTGGGCGGCATCCACACCGCGGGTTCGCCGTCCCCCTTGTCCTGGTTGGCCTTCCCCGCCACGGCCAGCAGATTGGCCGGGTCGTTGGCGAAGCGCTTCCGCTTGGCGTCGTCCCAGTCCCGCGCACCCAGATCCCAGGCCAGCGCCAGCGGCACGATGTGGTCGATCTGCACCGCGGCCCCGGTCTGATTGCCACGCACGAACGACACCACGGCGTTCGTATAGGGATCGTGCAGGGTGCCGGTGGCCACCGCAGTCGGACAGCGCTTGATCGCCACCAGCGTGGTGTCCACCAGATCCCGGTTGAGGATGTCGTTGCGGGTGTCGCACCCATTGCGCCCGCCCGGGGCGTCGTTGAAGTCGTCCCAGGCGTCCCCGAACGCCGCGCGGTGATAATCGAAACCGCGAATTCGCATGGGCACCACCGCAATCCCGGCCAGAACGTCGGCGCCGGGCTCGACCGTGGGCGGACCGCCGGTCGCCTGCGCGGCCACCTCGCGCTCCCCCGCGGACATCAGCACCTGAACGGCGACCACCACCGTCAACACCGCGATGGCCGCCAGCCACAGCAGCGTCGTGCGCCTCATGACTTGTCCATGTACTCGATGCGGTCGGTGTCGCTGAACGGCGCGGCCAGCAGAGCCAGGCCGCGATTGTCGGGATCCCGCGGGTACATCTCGTCGCAGAACTCGCGCGCGGTTTCGATGAGCGGGCGGTGATCGATGAGCGACAACAGTCGCAGGCCGGAGGCCCGCCCGGACTGGTTGCGGCCCAGCACATCGCCCTCGCGCCGCTCCTGCAGATCCAGGTCGGCGAGCTCGAACCCGTCCAGCGTCGAGGCGACCGCCCGCAGCCGCCCACCCGCCTTGGAGTTCTCGGACAGGTCGGTGACCAACAGGCACAAGCTCGGATGCGAACCGCGGCCGATGCGACCCCGCAGCTGATGCAGCTGGCTGATGCCGAACCAATCGGCATCGATGACCACCATGACGGTGGCATTGGGCACGTCGACGCCGACCTCGATGACGGTGGTGCACACCAGCACGTCGATCTCGCCGGCGCGGAAACCGCCCATCACGGCGTCCTTCTCGTCCGGCGTCAGCCGGCCGTGCATCAACCCCACCCGCACGCCCGCCAGCGGACCCTTGCTCAGCTTGGCGTACAGGTCGACGACGGCGGTCGCGGTGCGCCCCGATCCCTCGACGGGCTTGGCCATCTTGTCGTCGTCGTCGATGCGCGGGGCCACCACGTAGGCCTGCCGGCCGGCGGCGACCTCCTCGATCACGCGCTGCCAGGCCCGGTCCAACCAGCTGGGCTTCTGCCTGGCGAAGATGACGTTGGTGGCGATCGGCTGCCGGCCGCGGGGCAACTCCCGCAGCGTGGAGGTCTCGAGGTCCCCGTACACGGTCAACGCCACGGTGCGCGGGATCGGCGTCGCGGTCATCACCAGCAGGTGCGGGGTCACGCCGTCGGGAGCCTTGGAGCGCAACCGATCTCGCTGCTCGACGCCGAAGCGGTGCTGCTCGTCGACCACCACCATGCCGAGTTGGTCGAACTCCACCACATCTTGCAGCAGCGCGTGGGTGCCGATCACGATGCCGGCCGCCCCGGTGGAGATCTGTTCGCGCGCATCGCGTTTGGCGGCCGCCGACATCGATCCGGTCAGCAGCGCGACCCCGGTGGCATCCTCGTCGCCGCCGAGTTGGCCGGCCATGGCCAACGGCCCCAGCACGTCACGGATGGACCGGGCGTGCTGCTCGGCGAGCACCTCGGTGGGCGCCAGCATGGCGCACTGATACCCCGCATCGATCATCTGCAGCATCGCCAGCAGCGCCACGACGGTCTTGCCCGAACCGACCTCGCCCTGCAGCATGCGGTTCATCGGGCGGGTCTGCGCCAACTCACCCGAGATGACGTCGAGCACCTCGTTCTGCCCGCCGGTGAGCTCGAACGGCAGCCGCAACAGCAGCGCCGACCGCAACCCGTCGTCGCGCCGCGGTGCGGCCGGTCCGGCCTCGGACAGTTCGCTGAATCGGCGCTGCGCCAACGCCCACTGCAGCCCGACCGCCTCGTCGAAGCGCAACCGCTCCAGCGCACGCTCGCGCGGGGCCTCGTTCTCGGCCAGGTGCACCGCCCGCAGCGCCTCGTCCTCGGACACCAGATCCATCTGGCGTCGAATCGATTCCGGGAGCGGGTCGGGCACCGGGTCCAGCACGGCCAGCACCTGCCGCACGCAGGCGTAGATGTCCCAGCTCTGCAGCTTCGAGCTGGCCGGGTAGATCGGGAAGAAGTCCCGCTCGAACACCGACAGGTCGAATTCACCGTCGCCCTGGGCACTTTCGGCGATCTTCATCAGCGACTTGGTGCCGCCGCCCGCCTTACCGGTGGGCGAGTCCAGGATCAGAAAGCCCGGATGCGTCAGCTGCATGGTGCCGCGGAAATAGCCGACCTCCCCCGACAGCATCACCTTGGTGCCCTTCACCAGGGTGCGCTTGAGGTACTTCGGGTTGAAGAACGTCGCGGTGACCGTCGGCCTTCGGTCACCGAGGGTCACCACCAGGTACTCGCGGTGCGGCGTGCGATTCATCTTGCGCAGATCGGCCTTGGAGATGGTGTCGACGAAGGTGATGTGCTCGCCCTCCTCGGGCGGTTCGTCGTCCTCGCCGAGCACCGTCGACCCGCGGCTGTATTTGCGCGGGTAGTGCCGCAACAGATCGTCGACGGTGCGGATGCCGAAGGTGCCGTCCAGCAGGTCGGCGGCCTTCTTGCCGATGATGAAGTCCAGCGGATCCCCGAGCGCGGCCATCTATTCGACCCCGATGATCAGTGCGTCGCCGGCGTGGCCGGTGGCATAGGTGATGACTTCGGTCCCCAGGTGGTGCCGCTCGACGTGTTCGGTGAGCAGCGCCGCGACCTGATCGTCGACATCCGCGCCCAGCAGGACGGTCACCAGTTCGCCGCCGACCCCGAGCAGCAGGTCGATCAGCCCGCGCCCGGCGGCCACCACGTCGTGGCGCACCACCAGCACCTCGTCGCCGAAGATCCCCAGGCCGTCGCCCACCCGGCACGGCCCCGCCCAGGTCAGCGCCTCCTGATCGGCGGCCCGCACCGAGCCGAACCGGGTCGCCCCGGCCGCGGCCGCCATGGTGTAGCCGTCGTCGACCGCCTGGCGGGTCGCGTCGTGGACGGCCAGTGCCGCCAGCCCCTGCACCATCGAGCGGGTCGGTACCGGCACCACGTCGACGCCCCACCCGATGGCCGCGGTGCAGCCGGCCACCAATTCCTCGGCGGCCACAAATCCGTTGGGCAGCACCAGCACCGACGCGGCTCCGGTATCGATGACCGCGCGGAGCAACTGCTGGGCACTGACCCGCGGATGGTGGCCGGGCGGGGCGGGCCGCAGCACGGCGGCACCCTCGTCGGCGAACAACCTCGCCGCGCCCTCCCCGTCGACGACGGCCAATACCGCGCGTCGGCGGCCCCAACTGCTCGGCGCGACGCCGGTGGGGCCCGCGGTCAGCGCCGAGATCTGGATCTGGCTGGGGGTGCCGATGTCGAGCGCGGCCTCGACCGCGGCACCGGCGTCGTCGGCGTGCACGTGGACCGAATAGCCCACCTCGGAAACCGCGGCGATCACCACCGAATCCCCCAGCGCCAGCAGCCGCGACCGCAACTCGTCGACCCGCCCGGGTTCGCACTGCGCCAGCACGTACATCACCTCGAAGGCCGGCGCCGACTGCAGGTGCGTGCAGGCCGACCCCGCCGGGGTGCTGGGCTCGTAGACGGGGCGGGCGCTGCGCCGGCCGCCGACCGTCGCGCACAGCGCATCCAGCAGGACCAACAGTCCCCGCCCGCCCGCGTCGACCACCCCGGCCTCGGCCAGCACCGGCAACTGCTCGGGCGTGCGGTCCAGGGCGGTGGCCGCGGCGTCCGCGGCGGCGGCCACGGCCTCGGTCAGCGAGATCTCGGGCAGCGAAGATTCGGCACTGTCCTCGGCCGCATCCGCGGCCGCCTGCAACACGCTGACGATGGTCCCGGCCACCGGCGCCCCGCCCATCGCGGCGACCACCAGGCCCACCGCGCGCCGCAGGACGGCGCCGAACATGCCGGCGTCGATCTCGGAGACGCCCTCGTCGGCGAGCACATCGCTGAAGGCCCGCAGGATCTGCGACAGGATCACCCCGGAGTTGCCGCGCGCGCCGCGCAGCGCCCCGGTGGCCAGCGCGCCGGCCACCGCGACGATGCCCCGCTGATCGGTCGTGTCGACCCGGGACACCGCTGAACGCATGGTGAACAGCATGTTCGTGCCGGTGTCCGAATCCGCCACGGGGAATACGTTGAGCGCGTTGATCTCGTCGGTGTGGGCGATCAGATCGCCCACGCAGGCGTGGGCCCAGTCCCGCAGGGCAACACCGTCAAGCCGACGCTCCGACATCGATGCCCCCTTCCTGCCGCCCGGTGCGGGCGCTAGCCTAGTCGGGACCGGCGACGGTTTCGTTCACGCGGCGACCACGTTTTGGCGATCTGAGCGACCCCCGGTATTCTGGTCAGGTTGTCGGTGCCACCCGCCACGCGGTCGTTGGCCCCCAGTACGTACTGAAGCTTGATGAAAGAGGAGTGTGCCCCATGGCTGCCGTGTGCGAGATCTGCGGAAAAGGCCCCGGCTTCGGCAAGATGGTGTCGCATTCGCATCGCCGGACCAGCCGCCGCTGGAACCCGAACGTCCAGGCGGTGCGCGTGGCCGACCGTCCGGGTGCCAACAAGCGCCGGGTGAACGCCTGCACGTCGTGCATCAAGGCCGGCAAGGTCCGCGGCTAGTTCAGGTTTAGCGTGCCGTGCCCGTTGGGTATGGCACGCTCCATGACCATTTCGCGTTCACAACCCAAGGCTGCCGTCGCGTCGCTCGCGGCGGCCGGATTGCTGCTGACCGCCTGCGGTAGCAGCTCCGATACCGAGGACACCACCACCACGGACACCACCGAGACGACGACCTCGGAGGTGGTGACGGAGACCGAGACCACGCTGCCGGGCGAGACCATGCCGCCCGCGGAGACCATGCCGCCGGCCGAGCAGACACCGCCGCCGACCGACGGTGACGGCGACGTCGACATCAACATCCCGTCGCCGCCGGCCATCCCGTCCCCGCCGGCGATCCCGTCGCCGCCCCCAATTCCTTCGCCGCCGCCGATCCCGGCGCCGTAACTACGGCAGGCGCCAGTCGATGGGCTCGGCGCCCTGCTTGACCAGGAGTTCGTTGGCGCGACTGAACGGCCGCGAGCCGAAGAACCCGCGGCTGGCCGACAGCGGCGACGGATGCGGGGATTCAACGATGCCGCAGCCGGCGCCCAGCATCGGCTTGAGCGTGCCGGCATCGCGCCCCCACAGGATCGCGACCATCGGGGTGCCGCGGGCCACCAGCGCGCGGATGGCGCATTCGGTCACCGCCTCCCAACCCTTGCCGCGGTGCGACGCCGGGTTGCCGGGTCGCACCGTGAGCACCCTGTTGAGCAACAGCACGCCGCGCTGCGACCAGGGCGTGAGATCGCCGTTGGACGGCTTGGGCAGGTCGAGGTCCTTGCCGTACTCGTTGAAAATGTTCTCCAGGCTGCGCGGCAGCGGACGGACGTCCGGCGCCACCGAGAAGCTCAGCCCGACGGCGTGCCCGGGGGTCGGATAGGGGTCCTGCCCGACGATCAGCACGCGGACCGCATCGAACGGGAAGGTGAAGGCGCGCAACACATTCTGCCCCGAGGGCAGATAGCCGCGGCCCTCGGCGAGTTCGGCGCGCAGGAACTCACCGAGCTCCGCGACCTGACCGGCCACCGGTGCCAACGCCCGCGCCCAGCCCTCCTCCACGAGTTCGTTCAACGGCTGCGCAGTCACGATGGACCAACCTAATTGAACGACTCCCAGCCCGCCGAACCGGTCCACCGGCGGCCGTCGACCAGGACGTCGGGACCGGCCGGCCCGGGCTCGGAAACGGTGCCGATGACGCGCCACCCCGCCGGGGGTGCGCCCGGGAAGCAGGCCGCCAGCGCGTGGTCCTCACCGCCGCCGAGCACCCAGCCCAAGGGGTCGACCCCCAGCCGTTCGGCCGCGCCGGCCAGCGCCTCGCGGTCCGGTCCCAGCGCCGCGCTCGTCACCTCGATGCGCACCCCGGACGCCGCGGCGATGTGACCGAGATCGGCCAGCAGGCCGTCGGAGACATCGGTCATGGCGGTGGCGCCGGCCAGTGCGGCGGCCTTTCCCTGCCCGTAGGGCGGCTCGGGCGCCCGGTGCCGTCGGCGCAGGTCCTCGCAGTCGATCAGGCCGGCGCGGTGCAGCTCGAACCCGGCCGCCGAGGAACCCAGGTGCCCGGCAACGGCCACGATGTCGCCCGCCTGCGCGCCCCCGCGGGTGACCGCCGCGCGGCCCGCCAGGTCGCCGAAGACGGTCACCGACACCACCCACAGCGGGCTCGACACCAGATCCCCGCCGACGATCCCGGCCGCCCCGGCCCGCTCGGCCTCGTCCCACAGACCGTCGGAGAGTTGCTGCAGGTCGCGGGCGGGGGTGTCCGCGGCAGCGCCGAGACCCACGACGAATGCCGTTGTGCGGGCGCCCATCGCCTCGATGTCGGCAGCGTTCTGCGCGATCGCCTTGCGGCCGATCTCGTGCGGTGTGGACCAGTCCCGCCGGAAATGTCGGTCCTGGACCAGCATGTCGGTGGAGATGACCACGCGGCCGTCGGGGGCGGTGATCACCGCGGCGTCGTCACCGGGGCCGATCAGCACCGAGTCCGGCTGGCGGCGGCCCGCGACCAGACGGTCGATGACCGCGAATTCGCCGACCTCGCGCAAGGTCTGGTTGTCGTCGGTCATCTCACCTCTGCGGTACGTTCTGCAGGTCAGTGTAGGAGAAAGGCAGGAGTTCGCGTGGAGCAGGACGGCCCGCCGCGCTGGGTGTTCATCGCGGCGGTAGTGGTGGGTGTGGGTGCCCTGGTCGCAATCCTGGTGCTCGCGGCCAACCGCGCGCCCGCACCCGTTCCCGTCGCGGCCGTGCCCGCGCCGCACGCCGAGAGCGCCGCGTGCGTCCAGCTGCTGGCGGCCCTGCCGGACGGGCTCGGGGATTACCAGCGCGCGCCCACCGCGGACCCGTCCCCCGACGGCGTTGCCGCCTGGCGCGACGCGGCCGACCCGGAGCCGGTGATCCTGCGCTGCGGGCTGGACCGCCCCGTGGATTTCGTGCAGGGCGCCCCGCTGCAGATGGTCGACGACGTGAGCTGGTTCCGGGTCAGCGAGGCCGACCGCATCACCTGGTTCGCGGTGGACCGCGAGGTGTACATCGCGCTCACGCTGCCCGAGGATTCGGGCCCCACACCCATACAGGAACTCTCGGAGGCCATCAGCGCGGCCCTGCCCGCCGAGCCGATCGACCCGGCGCCGCCCCGCTGATCAGATCGCGCTAACGCAGGCCGGTGCCGCGGGACAGCGCCGTCTCCACCATCGCGGTCAGCAGGGTCGGATAGTCCACGCCGCTGGCCGCCCACATCTGCGGATACATCGAGATGGTGGTGAAGCCGGGCATGGTGTTGATCTCGTTGACCACGGGGCCGTCCTCGGTGAGGAAGAAGTCCACCCGCGCCAGGCCCTGGCAGTCGATCGCGCTGAACGCCCGGATGGCGAGCTGCCGGATCTCGTCGGCAATGTCGTCGTCGATCTTGGCGGGCACGTCGAGTTCGGCGGCGTCGTCGAGGTATTTGGTGTTGAAGTCGTAGAAGCCGTCCTCGCGGCCGCGCACGCCCGCGACCCGGATCTCGCCGACGGTGCTCGCCTCGAGCCGGCCGTCGGGCAGTTCCAGGACGCCGCATTCAAGTTCGCGGCCGACGATCGCGGCCTCGACGATGACCTTCGGATCGTGGCGGCGGGCATCGGCGATGGCGGCCGGCAGGTCGGCCCAGGAGCCCACCCGGTTGACGCCCATCGACGATCCCGCGCGCGACGGCTTGACGAAGACCGGCAGGCCGAGCCGCTCCTGTTGCTCCGGTGTCAGCGTGGGCTGGTGCGCCCGCAGGACGACGTGGTCGCCGATCGGCAGTCCGTCGGCGGCCAGCAGCTTCTTGGTGAACTCCTTGTCCATGCCCGCCGCGCTGGCCAGCACGCCGGCCCCGACGTAGGGCACGCCGGCGAGTTCGAGCAGGCCCTGCAGCGTGCCGTCCTCGCCGAACGGACCGTGCAGGACGGGGAACACCACGTCGACCGACGCCAGGATCTCCCCGGCGGCCGCGGCCTCCAGCGAGAGCAACTCGCCGCGGCGGTGCGGGCCGGCGGTCAACGCCAGTTCGGCGCCCGGCGCGTCGGTGACCTCGGGCAGCCGCCCCTCGGTGATCGCCAGGCTGGCCGGGGTGGCCTCGGACAGCACCCAGGCACCCTCGCGGGTGATGCCGACCGGGACCACCTCGAAGCGCTCGGGGTCGAGGTTGCGCAGGATGCTGCCGGCCGACACACAGGAAATGGCGTGTTCGCTGCTGCGGCCGCCGAAGACGACCGCAACGCGCACCTTGCCGAGCGGTGGATCCGGCTGCGGGTGGCGGTCAGGCACAGTCACAGCCTAGGAGGCTACCGGCCCGCGCCGTTCACAGCCCGTGCAGCGCCCGTTCAACGTCGGCGATCAGGTCGTCGGTGTCCTCGATGCCGGCCGAGATGCGGATGAAACCGGCGTCGACGTCGTCGCCCCAACGGGCCCGCCGATCCACCGAGGTGTGGATGCCGCCGAAACTCGTCGAGGCCACCAGCAGCTCGCTGCGCTGCACGACGTCGCGGGCGGCCGCGGCGTCGGCCAGGTCCGCGCTGACCAATCCGCCGAAGCGGCGCATCTGCGCCGCGGCCACCGGGTGCGCGGGGTCGCCCGGCAGGCCCGGGTAGCGCACCCGGGACACCGACGGGTGGCCGTCCAGCAGCGCGGCCAGCGCGGCCGCGTTGTAGCACTGCCGTTCGAAGCGCAGGCCCGCGCTGCCCAGGCTGCGCAGCACCAGCCAGGCGTCGAATGCGCCCGGGATCGGGCCGGACAGCAACCGTTCGCGCGCAATGGCATCCAGCAACTCCGGATGCGAGCCCGCGACGTATCCGGAGATCAGATCGCTGTGTCCGGAAAGAGCTTTGGTCGCGCTGGCGACCACCAGATCCGCACCCAGCGACAGCGGTTGCTGCCCCAGCGGTGTGGCCGCGGTGTTGTCGACGATCAGCCGCGCGTTGCGGGATCGGCAGACCATCCCCAGCCGATGCAGATCCACGACGTCCAGGCTGGGGTTGGCGGGCGTCTCGGCGAGCACCACGTCGGCGTCCCCGGCGGCATCGATCATCTCGGAACTGGACGCCGCGACAACGTTGACCCCGTTGCGCGCAAGGTATTCCGTGGCGTAGGCGCGCACCTGGTAGTAGCCGTCGCCGGGCACCACCAGCGTGGTCCCCGGCGCCGTCAACGCGCGCAGCGCCGAGGTGATCGCGGCCATCCCGGACCCGAAGATCAGCGCCGAGGTCGCGCCCTCGAGTTGCGCGAGCGCCGATTCCAGTTGCCGCCAAGTGGGATTGGAGCTGCGGCCGTAGGTGTCCAGGTCGGCCGTCTCGTCGTCGGACAGGTGGTAGGCGGACGCGGTGATGGGGAACGGCGCGACCGGCTGACCGGGAACCGGTTGTGCGCTGGCGGCTTTCACACACCGGGTGGAGGGCCCGTCGGTTCCGTAGGTGTCGGTCATCGCTACTCCGGCTTGGTGCTGCGGCCGAGCAGCAGCGCCACGGCCTCGTCGACGGACAGACCGCGGTGGCAGACCCGGTGCACCGCATCGGTCAGCGGCATCTCCACGTCGTAACTCGAGGCCAACGCCAGCACCGATTCGCAGGACGTCACGCCCTCGGCCACGTGCCCGCTGGTGGCCTCCTGGGCGGCCTGCAGCGAGGCGCCCTGCCCCAGGCGCCGCCCGAAGGCCCGGTTGCGGGACTGCTCCGAGGAGCAGGTGGCCACCAGGTCGCCGACACCGGCCAGCCCGGCCAGGGTCGCGCCCTTGGCGCCCAGGGCGATGCCCAACCGCATGATCTCGGCCAGCCCCCGGGTGATGATCGCGGCCGCGGTGTTCTCCCCCAGCCCGACGCCGGAGGCCATCCCGCACGCCAGCGCGATGACGTTCTTGCAGGCGCCGCCGATCTCGGTGCCGATCACGTCGGAATTGGTGTACGGCCGGAAGTAGCCGGTGCTCAACGCCCGCTGCAGCGCCACGGCCCGGCCTGAATCGGTGCAGGCGATCACGGTGGCGGCGGGCTGGCCCTGCGCGATCTCGCTGGCGAGGTTGGGCCCGGAGAGCACCGCGATCTGCGCCGGATCGACGCCGCTGACTTGCGCGATCACCTGACTCATCCGCATCAGCGTGCCCAGCTCGATGCCCTTGGCCAGGCTGACCAGGGTCGCCCCGGGATCGATCAGCGGCGTCCACTGCTCGAGGTTGGCCCGCAGCTTCTGGGAGGGCACCGCCAACAGCACGGTCGTGACCCCGTCCAGGGCCTCCCGCGCGTCCGTGGTGGCCCGCACACCGGCCGGAAGGACGACGTCAGCGAGGTATTCGCGATTGGTGGCGTCAGTGTTGATCTCCTTGGCCACCTCGGGGCGCCGCGCCCAGAGTCGAACGTCGCTGCCGGCCTCGGCCAGCACCTTGGCCAGCGCCGTCCCCCAGGCGCCGGCGCCCATCACCGCCGCGGTACCTACCGTGCTGGCCATATCTCCCTCGTGATGCGTTGGCAACCCATGTGCCCGTCAGCCTAGCGAGCGGCGCTGGCAGGATGACCCACATGAGCTCGGATGTGGGGCTGGTCATCGCCGTCAAACGGCTCGGCGCCGCCAAGACCCGCCTGGCACCGGTGTTCTCGGCGAGCACCCGGGAGGCGGTGGTGTTGGCCATGCTCATCGACACCATCGTGGCGGCCCGCGCACTGCCGGCCCTGGCCTCGATCACGGTCGTCACTCCCGACGAGAACGCCTCCGCGGCGGCCGTCGACCTCGGCGCGCGGGTGATCGTCGACCCCACCCCCGTCGGCCATCCCGATCCGCTCAACAACGCCATCGCCGTCGCCGAGGCCGAGATTCGCCGCGAGGTTCCGAATGTCGCTGTGCTGCAAGGTGATCTGCCCGCACTGCAGACCCACGAGTTGAGCGAGGCGCTGGCCGCGGCCCGGCGGCACCCGCGCAGCTTCGTCGCCGACCGGCACGGATCGGGCACCTCGGCGCTGTTCGCCCTCGGCGTACCGATGGAGCCGCGCTTCGGCGCCGATTCCGCCGATCGGCATCGGTCCTCGGGTGCCGTCGAACTCACCGGCGCCTGGCCCGGCCTGCGCTGCGACATCGACACCCCCGAGGATCTGCGGGCCGCGCGTCGCCTCGGCATGGGCAGGGCGACCCGGCGTGCGGTCGAGCCCGCCCATCGATCCCCGAGCACTGATCGGGGTCATGGGGGATGATTGGCGGCGTGACCGATACCGACGCCACACCGTCCGCTCCCCCCGTTCCGGCAACCGACAGCGACGACTGGCAGGCGCGGCCCGCGGCACCGGATGCTCCGCCGGCGGCGACCAACGCCGCCGCCGACAGCGAGCTTCCGGAGAATCGCTACCTCAATCGGGAACTGAGTTGGCTGGACTTCAACGCCCGGGTGTTGGCGCTGGCCGCCGACACGTCGTTGCCGCTGTTGGAGCGCCTGAAGTTCCTGGCCATCTTCGCCTCCAACCTCGACGAGTTCTACATGGTCCGGGTCGCCGGGCTGAAGCGCCGCGACGAGATGGGCCTGTCGGTACGCTCGGCCGACGGGCTGTCCCCGCGCGAGCAGTTGCGCCGGATCGGCGAGCGCACCCAGCAGATCGCCAATCGACACGCCGAGGTCTTCCAGAATTCGGTGCGACCCGCGCTGGCCGCCGAGGGCATCCGGGTGGTGGGCTGGACCGATCTCGACGACAGCGAACGCGACCGGTTGTCGACCTACTTCCACGAGCAGGTCTTCCCGGTCCTGACGCCGCTGGCGGTGGACCCCGCGCATCCGTTCCCGTTCGTCAGCGGACTGAGCCTGAATCTGGCGATCACGGTGCGCCAACCCGAGGACGGCACCACGCACTTCGCGCGGATCAAGGTGCCCGACAACGTCGACCGGTTCGTGGAACTGCAGGGCGCCGAACGCGAGGACGGGCACCACGACATCCGGTTCCTGCCCATGGAGGAACTGATCGCGGCCTTCCTGCCGGTGCTGTTCCCCGGTCTGGACATCGTGGAGAATCACGCGTTCCGGATCACCCGCAATGCCGACTTCGAGGTCGAAGAGGACCGCGACGAGGATCTGCTCAAGGCGCTCGAGCGGGAACTGGCGCGGCGCCGGTTCGGTTCACCGGTGCGCCTCGAGGTCGCCGACGACATGACCGACAACATGTTGGAACTGCTGCTGCGCGAACTCGATGTGCACCCCGGCGACGTCATCCAGGTGCCCGGGCTGTTGGATCTCTCGTCGCTGTGGCAGATCTACGGGGTGGACCGGCCGCGACTCAAGGACCCGATCTTCGTGCCGGCCACGCCCGCGGCGTTCGGTGAGCGCGAGACCCCCAAGAGCATCTTCTCGACCCTGCGCGACGGTGACGTGCTGGTGCACCACCCCTACGACTCGTTCTCGACGACGGTGCAACGGTTCATCGAGCAGGCCGCGGCCGATCCCAATGTGCTTGCGATCAAACAGACCCTGTACCGCACCTCGGGTGACTCGCCGATCGTCAACGCGCTCATCGACGCCGCCGAGGCCGGCAAGCAGGTGGTGGCCCTCGTCGAGATCAAGGCCCGCTTCGACGAGCAGGCCAACATCAAGTGGGCACGCGCCCTCGAACAGGCCGGTGTACACGTGGTTTACGGCCTGATCGGACTCAAGACGCACTGCAAGACGTGTCTGGTGGTGCGGCGCGAGGGGTCGACCATCCGCCGGTACTGCCATATCGGCACCGGCAACTACAACCCGAAAACCGCTCGGCTCTACGAGGATGTGGGCCTGCTGACCGCCGCGCCCGACATCGGCGCCGACCTCACCGACCTGTTCAACTCGTTGACCGGCTACTCCCGCAAGGTCAGCTACCGCAATCTGTTGGTGGCTCCGCACAGCGTCCGCAAGGGCATCATCGAGCGGATCGAACGCGAGGTCGAGGCCGCTCAGGACGGGATGGACGCGCGAATCCGGTTGAAGGCCAATGCCCTGGTGGACGAGCAAGTCATCGATGCGCTGTACCGCGCGTCGCAGGCCGGCGTCCGGGTCGAGATCGTGGTCCGCGGCATCAGCGCGCTCAAGGCCGGGGTGCCCGGCCTGTCCGAGAACATCGCGGTGCGCTCCATTCTCGGCCGGTTCCTGGAACATTCGCGGATACTCCACTTCAAGGCCATCAACGAGTTCTGGATCGGCAGCGCCGACATGATGCACCGCAACCTCGACCGCCGGGTGGAGGTCATGGCGCAGGTCAAGGATCCGCGCCTGACCGCCCAACTCGACGACGTCTTCGAGTCGGCCCTGCACCCGGACACCCGGTGCTGGGAGTTGAGTCCCGACGGCAACTGGATCGCCTCACCGCTGCAGGGCCAGACGGTGCGCGACCATCAGCGCTCGCTGATGGAAAAGCACCGCCAGCCCTAGCCGTCGAATCGACCTGCAGGAGTAGAGGTGCCGAAACAGGCTTCACCCCAACCGATACTCGCCGCCGGCGCGGTCCTCTGGCGGCCCGCCCCGGAAGAGCCGTCCCGGCGCGAGGTCGCGGTGATCCACCGGCCGCGCTACGACGACTGGTCGCTGCCCAAGGGCAAGGTGGATCCCGGCGAGACCCTGGCGGTCACCGCGGTGCGGGAAATCCACGAGGAGACCGGCTATCACGCCGTGCTCGGTCGGCGACTGATGTCGGTCACCTACCCCGTCGCCGAGGGCACCAAACATGTCCAGTACTGGGCGGCCCGCGCCACCGACGGCGACTTCACGCCGAATCACGAAGTGGACAAGCTGTTGTGGCTGCCGGTCGAGGATGCGTTGACGCAGCTGAAGTATCCCCATGATCAGTCGGTGCTGCGGCAGTTCAACGAACTGCCCGCCGACACCCGCACCGTGCTGATAGTCCGGCACGCGACCGCCGGGCAGAAGAGCAAGTACCGGGGCGATGATCGAAAGCGCCCGCTGGACAAGAACGGTAGGGCCCAGGCCGAGTCCCTGGTGGGTCTGCTGCTGGCGTTCGGGGCGAGCGAGCTACACGCCGCCGACCGGGTGCGCTGTCATCAGACCATCGAACCGCTGGCCGACGAGATCGGCGCCCCGATCAGCAACGAACCGGCGTTGACCGAAGAGGCCTACAACGAGCACCCCAAGCGGGGCCGGGCCCGCGTCCTCGAGATCGCGGCGACCTCACGCACTCCGGTGATCTGCACGCAGGGCAAGGTCATCCCGGATCTCATCGCGTGGTGGTGCGAATCGGCCGGGCTCACCCCGGAGACCTCGCGGAACAAGAAGGGCAGCGTGTGGATCCTGTCGCTGGACGGCGAAAAGCTCATCGCCGCCGACCATGTCGAGAGTCCGCTGGCACTTCGCTGAGAGTTCCCTGCACACACGAATACGCCGCGGGAGCCGAACTCCCGCGGCGCATTCAGTGGTGCTGCCGCCCTACTTGCGACCCTTCTTGGCCGGCGCCTTACGCGCCGGAGCCTTGGTCGCGGCCTTGCGGGCGGGTGCCTTCTTGGCGACGGCCTTCTTGGCCGGTGCGGCCTTCTTGGCGGCGGTCTTGCGGGCCGGTGCCGCCTTCTTGACCGCAGCCTTCTTGGCCGGTGCCGCCTTCTTGGCAGCGGTCTTCTTGGCCGGGGTGGCCTTCTTGACCGCAGCCTTCTTGGCCGGTGCCGCCTTCTTGGCGGCGGTCTTCTTGGCGGCTACCTTCTTGGCCGGTGCGGCCTTCTTGGCGGCCGTCTTCTTCGCGGCCTTCTTGGCCGCCGTCTTCTTGGCGGGGCCCGCCACGACGCCACGCTTGACTGCCGGACCGTCGGCCGGGAGCTTTTGTGCGCCAGAGACAACCGCCTTGAATTGCGCCCCCGGGCGGAACGCCGGAACCGAGGTCGGCTTCACCTTCACCGTCTCACCAGTGCGGGGATTGCGCGCAACCCGGGCGGCGCGCCTGCGCTGCTCGAATACGCCGAAGCCGGTGATCGTCACGCTGTCGCCCTTGTGCACGGCGCGCACAATGGTGTCGACGACATGCTCCACCGCGGCGGTGGCCTGACGACGGTCCGAGCCCAGTTTCTCCGTGAGTACGTCGATGAGCTCTGCTTTGTTCATCCAAAAACCTCCGAAACCAGTGGCCCTCTTTGGACCGACTAGTGGACACGGTAAACCCTGCTATGCCTGATTTCCAAGAGCCACGCGCGGTTTCAGGTAATGCCAGCGAACTTTTTTTCAATCCGATTGGGGCCCTAGGCCTCATGGCGGGGCGCCGCAGAAGTCCATTCAGCTGGCGTCAATTCGGAAGTTTCGACAGGCTCAGGGGGCCGGCAGGGTCTTCGGCTTCCAACTCGGGCGCGCCGCCTCGTAGGCCGTGATCGAATCTTGTTTCCGCAGCGTAAGGCCTATATCGTCGAGCCCCTCGAGCAGCCGCCAGGCGGTGTAATCGTCAATGTTGAACGGCACCACCGCCGTTCCGGCGACGATATTTCGATCTTGAAGATTGACAGTGATTTCCAGCCCCGGGCTCTGCTCGATGAGCTTCCACAGCAGTTCCACATCATCGGCAGAAACTTGTGCGGCCAACAGACCGGCCTTTCCGGCATTGCCCCGGAAAATGTCGGCGAAGCGGGGCGAGATGACCACCCGGAAGCCGAAGTCCATGAGTGCCCACACGGCGTGCTCGCGTGAGGATCCGGTGCCGAAATCCGGTCCGGCGACCAACACCGAGCCCCGATCGAAGGGACTCAGATTCAATACAAAGCTCGGATCCTTGCGCCATTCGGCGAACAATCCGTCCTCGAAACCCGTTCGGGTGACGCGCTTCAGGTAGACCGCCGGAATGATCTGATCGGTGTCGACATTGGCCCGTCGCAGCGGAACTCCGATGCCGGTGTGGGTGTCAAAGGCTTCCATCTTTTATCCGCTCCAGTCTTCTAGTTCAGATCGTCCGGCGAGGACAGCGTGCCGCGCACCGCCGTTGCGGCGGCCACCACCGGGGATACCAGGTGAGTTCGGCCACCTTTGCCCTGTCGCCCTTCGAAGTTGCGGTTCGACGTCGAGGCGCAGCGCTGCCCGGGCGAGAGCTGATCCGGGTTCATGCCCAGACACATCGAGCAGCCCGCCTGCCGCCACTCGGCGCCGGCGGCCACGAAAACCTCGCCGAGGCCTTCGGCTTCGGCCTGCGCGCGCACCCGCATCGAACCGGGCACCACCAGCATCCGGACCCCGTCGGCGACCTTGCGGCCGCGCAGCACCTCGGCCGTCGCCCGCAGATCCTCGATGCGGCCGTTGGTGCACGACCCGACGAACACCGTGTCGACCGCGATCTCGCGCATCGGCGTGCCAGGCGTCAAATCCATGTACGTCAGCGCCTTCTCGGCGGACTGCTTGGCCGCGTCGTCGGTCATCATCTCCGGATCGGGCACCGTCGCCGACAGCGGAACGCCCTGCCCCGGATTGGTGCCCCAGGTGACGAACGGGCTCAGGGCAGCCGCGTCGATGTAGACCTCGGTGTCGAACTCGGCGCCCTCGTCGGTGCGCAACTGATCCCAGGCGGCCACCGCTGCATCCCAATCGGCACCCTTCGGCGCGTGCGGCCGGCCCTTCAGGAACTCGTAGGTGGTCTGGTCCGGGGCGACCATGCCGGCGCGGGCACCCGCCTCGATGCTCATGTTGCACACCGTCATCCGGCCCTCCATCGACAGCGCCTCGATGGCGCTGCCGCGGTACTCGATGACGTGGCCCTGTCCCCCGCCGGTGCCGATCTTGGCGATCACGGCCAGGATGATGTCCTTGGCCGTCACGCCGGCCGGCAGGGTGCCGTCGACGTTGACCGCCATGGTCTTGAAGGGCTTGAGCGGCAACGTCTGGGTGGCCAGCACGTGCTCGACCTCGGAAGTCCCGATGCCCATGGCCAGCGCGCCGAACGCGCCGTGCGTGGAGGTGTGGCTGTCCCCGCACACCACCGTCGTGCCCGGCTGGGTCAGGCCCAGCTGCGGTCCGATGATGTGCACGATGCCCTGTTCGACATCGCCCATGGGGTGCAGCCGGATGCCGAATTCCTCGCAGTTGCGCCGCAGCGTCTCGACCTGCGTGCGCGAGACCGGGTCGGCGATCGGCTTGTCGATGTCCACGGTCGGGACGTTGTGATCCTCGGTGGCGATCGTGAGATCGGGGCGACGCACCGGGCGGCCGGCCAGGCGCAGACCGTCGAACGCCTGCGGGCTGGTCACCTCGTGGACGAGGTGCAGGTCGATGTAGATCAAGTCGGGTTCGCCGTCGCCGGAGGCGACGACATGGTCCGCCCAGACCTTCTCGGCCATGGTGCGCGGAACAGAATTGGTGGCCATCACATCTCGATTCCCCCGCGGTGCCGATCGGGCTGGCAATCTCAGCATGCGGGACGTTAGTATCTCTCTGTGAGACAGGATAGCGGCATTGGCGTTCTGGACAAAGCCGTCGGCGTGCTTCATTCCATCGCGGATTCCCCGTGCGGCCTCGCCGAGCTGTGTGAACGCACCGGACTCCCCCGGGCCACCGCCCACCGCCTGGCCGCGGGCCTGGAGACGCACCGATTGCTCGCGCGCGACGGCGAGGGCCGGTGGCGGCTGGGTCCCGCGCTGACCGAACTCGCCGCCCACGTCAACGATCCGCTGCTGGCCGCCAGTGCGGCGGTACTGCCCGAACTGCGCGAGATCACCGGCGAGAGCGTGCAGTTGTACCGCCGCGAGGGCACCTCACGGATCTGCGTCGCCGCCCTGGAACCGCCCTCGGGCCTGCGCGACACGGTCCCGGTCGGGGCGCGGATGCCGATGACCGCCGGGTCGGGCGCCAAGGTGCTGCTGGCCTACAGCGATGCGGACACCCAACAGGCCGTGCTCTCGGAGGCCAAGTTCACCGACCGCGCCCTGGCCGAGGTGCGTAAGCGCGGTTGGGCGCAGAGCGCCGCCGAACGCGAACCCGGGGTGGCCAGCGTGTCGGCTCCGGTGCGCGACGCCAAGGGTGCGGTGATAGCGGCGATTTCGGTGTCCGGCCCCATCGACCGGATGGGCCGGCGCCCCGGCGTCCGGTGGGCCACCGACCTGCTCGCGGCGGCCGACGCGGTGACCCGCCGGCTCTAACGTCGGCGCAGCGCGTACCCCCCGGCCCCCACGGCCAGGACGAACACGCCGGCCAGCACGGCGGTGAGCGGAAGCGCGAATGCCAGTGCCAGACAGCCCGACATCCCGACCACCGGGATCACCCCGGCCGCCCGGCCGCCGCTGCCGCGCAGCGTGAACGCCGCGGCATTGGCGATCGCGTAGTAGACCAGCACCCCGAACGACGAGAATCCGATGGCGGCCCGCAGGTCGACCGTCGCCGCCAGCACGGCGACCACCGCGCCCACCGCGAGTTCGGCGCGGTGCGGCACGCCGAACCGAGGATGCACCGCGGCCAACGACGTTGGCAGATACCGGTCCCGCGCCATGGCCAAGACGGTGCGCGAAACCCCGAGCAGCAGCGCCAACAGCGAACCGACCGCGGCGATCACCGCCGTCGCCGCCACCACCGGCATCAGCGCCGGCGCGCCGGCCGCCTCGACCGCCGCCACCAGCGGGGCCGCCGAGGCCGCCAACCGTTGCGGGCCAAGCACGCTCAGCACCGCCACGGCGACGACGCCGTAGCAGAGCACCGCCACCGACAGGGCGATCAGGATCGCCCGTGGGATGACCCGGGTGGGCTCGCGCACCTCCTCGCCCAGGGTGGCGATACGGGCGTACCCGGCGAAGGCGAAGAACAACAGCGCCGCCGACTGCAGCACGCCCGGCACCGACGCGGGCGTTGCGGCCGCCGCCGGTTCCGCGCTGTGCCCCGACGTGAACACCGTCACCGCGACAGCGCCGAGCACCGTCAGCACGACGCCGACGATGACCCGGGTCACCAATGCCGACTTCTGCACGCCCAGGTAGTTGATCACCGTGACGACAATCACGGCCGCCACCGCAACGGCCTGCGGCGCGGCCGGCCATGCGTAATGGCCCACCGTCAGCGCGATGGCCGCACACGAGGCGATCTTGCCGACGACGAAGCCCCAGCCCGCCAGGTAGCCCCAGAAGTCACCGAGCCGTCGTCGGCCGTAGATGTAGGCGCCGCCGGAGACCGGGTACCGGATCGCAAGGCGCGCCGAGGAGATGGCGTTGCAGTAGGCGATGGCCGCCGCGAGGACCAACCCGATCAGCAACGCCGGGCCCGCGGCCCCGGCCGCGGGGGCCAGGGCGGCGAAGATGCCCGCCCCCAGCATTGCGCCCAGCCCGACCATGACGGCGTCGACGAGTCCTAGCCTGCGCGGCAAGCCAACTGGGCCCACGCGGTTGACCCTACTTCGCCGCTGGGCCCTATGCAGCGCGGCGACCTGACACACTGACGCGATGGGAACCAATCAACGCGCACAGATCGTCATGTCTGACGACGAGATCACCGAGTTCGTCGCCACCAGTCGCACCGGGACGCTGGCCACCGTCGGCGCCGACGGACAACCGCACCTGGTGGCCATGTGGTACGGGATCGTCGACGGCGAGATCTGGTTGGAGACCAAGATCAAGTCGCAGAAGGCGGTGAACCTGCGGCGCGATCCGCGGTTCACTTTCATGATCGAGGCCGGCGACACCTACGACAGCCTGCGCGGGGTGTCGTTCGAGGGGACCGTCGAGATCACCGACGACCCGGACACCATTCTGCGAGTGGGGATCAGCGTGTGGGAGCGCTACACCGGGCCCTACACCGAGGAGATGCGGCCCGCCGTCGACATGATGATGAACAAGCGGGTCGCTGTGCGGTTGGTCACCACGCGCACGCGGTCCTGGGATCACCGCAAGCTCGGAATGCCCGCGATGCCGTTGTCCGGGTCGACCGCACCCCGGGGGTGAAAAACGGCTCACCCGAAAAACCACATCGGCCGGCCCTGTTGGGCCGGCCGATGTTTTGGTACCCCCGATGGGATTCGAACCCACGCTACCGCCGTGAGAGGGCGGCGTCCTAGGCCGCTAGACGACGGGGGCTAGAACTTCCGGAGGGTCAGCATAGCCGAACCTGTGCGGCTGACCTAATCCTGAAGAATCGCTTCGCTTCAGCTGGGGTACCAGGACTCGAACCTAGAATGGCTGAACCAGAATCAGCTGTGTTGCCAATTACACCATACCCCAATTTCGACCTATTTCCGCTGGTAGAAGCATCTTTCGACGATTTCACACCGTCCTCGGACGCCTCCGCACCAGCCGTCATGGGCCGACGAGCAGACTATCAAAGATTCTCGGGTGCAATTACCACCGGCCTCACTGGAGCCCGGCGCGCGCCGCCCGCAACCGCGCCAAGCTGCGGTCACGGCCCAGCAGTTGCATCGATTCGAACAGCGGCGGGCTCACCAGGGACCCGGTGATGGCCACCCGCACCGGTCCGAAGGCCTTACGCGGTTTGAGCTCCAGGCCGTCGATCAGGCTGGTCTTCAGCGCGGTCTCGATGCCCTCGGTGCTCCACTGCCCGAGCGCCTCCAGCGCGGCCACCGCGGCGTCGAGCACCGGTGCGGCAGCGGCGCCGAGTTCCTTGCCGGCCGCCTTGGGGTCGATCTCGTAGGAGCCGTCGCCGAAGAACTTCAGCAGGCCCCAGGCGTCGCCGAGCACCACGACCCGGGTCTGGACCAACGCGGCTGCCTCGGCGAAGCCGGCGTCGTCGAGCCCGGTGTCGTGGCCGTGGGCCTCGAAGTAGGCCCGTAGTCGCGCGGTGAAGTCGGCGGCGTCGAGCAGGCGGAGGTGTTCGGCGTTGAGCGCGTCGGCCTTCTTCTGGTCGAACCGGGCGGGGTTGGAGTTGACGTCGACGACGTCGAACGCGGCGATCATCTCCTCGATGGTGAAGATGTCGCGATCGTCGGCGATCGACCAGCCCAACAGGGCAAGGTAATTGAGCAGACCCTCCGGGATGAACCCGCGATCGCGGTGCAGGAACAGGTTGGACTGCGGATCGCGCTTGGACAGTTTCTTGTTGCCCTCGCCGAGCACCGGCGGCAGATGCGCGAACTGCGGGGTGGCCTCGGCGACCCCGATCCGGATCAGCGCCGCGTACAGCGCCAACTGCCGCGGTGTCGACGGCAGCAGGTCCTCGCCGCGCAGCACGTGGGTGATCTTCATCAGGGCGTCGTCGACGGGATTGACCAACGTGTACAACGGATCTCCGCTGCCGCGCGTCAGCGCGAAGTCGGGCACCGACCCGGCCGGGTAGGTGGTTTCGCCGCGCACCAGGTCATGCCAGCTCAGGTCGGTATCGGGCATCCGCAGCCGGACAACGGGTTTGCGGCCCTGCGCGCGGAAGCTCTCGCGCTGTTCCGCGGTGAGGTCGCGGTCGAAGTTGTCGTAGCCCAGCTTGGGATTGCGGCCGGCGGCGACGTGGCGCGCCTCGACCTCCTCGGCCGTGGAGTACGCCTCGTAGGCCTCCCCCGCCGCCAGCAGGCGCTCGATCACATCGAGGTAGATCTCGCGGCGCTGCGACTGCCGGTAGGGCCCGTACGGCCCGCCGACCTCGGGGCCCTCGTCCCAGTCCAGGCCCAGCCACCGCAGCGCGTCCAGCAGCGCCAGGTAGCTCTCCTCGCTGTCGCGGGCGGCGTCGGTGTCCTCGATGCGGAACACGAACGCGCCGCCGGTGTGGCGGGCGTAGGCCCAGTTGAACAGCGCGGTGCGGATCAGCCCGACGTGCGGGGTACCCGTCGGCGACGGACAGAACCGAACCCGGACAGCAGAATTGGTCGACATCACTTTCCTTTGCGCACAACGGGATTGGTCAGGGTGCCGATGCCCGAGACCGTGACGCTGACGGTGTCGCCGTCCTCGAGCGGACCGACCCCCTCGGGGGTGCCGGTCAGGATGAGGTCACCGGGCAGCAGGGTCATCACCGACGAGACCCACTCGATGATGGCGCCGATGTCGTGGATCATCAGCGCGGTGCTGGACTGCTGGCGCACCTGGCCGTTGACCTCGGTGCGCAACTCCAGGTCCGACGGGTCCAGATCGGTGACGATCCACGGGCCCACCGGGCAGAACGTGTCGTGCCCCTTGGCCCGGGTCCACTGCCCGTCGTGCTTCTGCTGATCGCGCGCGGACACGTCGTTGGCAATGGTGTAGCCCAGGATGTTCTCGGCCGCCCGCGCCGCGGGCACGTCCTTGCAGGGCCGGCCGATGACCGCGGCGAGTTCGCCCTCGTGGTGCACCGGGTTGGCGCCGGCGGGCAGCTGGATGGGCACGCCGGGGCCGACGATGGCGGTGTTGGGCTTGAGGAAGATCACCGGATCGTCCGGGGCCACACCACCCATCTCCGCGGCGTGGGCGGCGTAGTTCTTGCCCATGCAGATCACCTTGCTGGCCAGGATGGGGGCCAGCAGCCGGACGTCGGCCAGCGGCCAGGCCCGGCCGGTGAACGTCGGTGTGCCGAACGGATGTTCGGCAATTTCCTGGCAGGTTTCCTGGCCGGCATCCCCTTCGATACTGACGAAGGCGACGCCGTCTGGGCTGGCGATTCGACCTAGGCGCATTGGTCCAGCCTAGTCGGGGGACTCAGTCGGGCGTGCCGCTGACCCGGGGCGCGGTGACCATCGCCACCAGGAAGTTCTCCAGGTGCTCGCGGGTGATGTCGGGCTCGCCCTGCAGCCAGCCGGTGACGAGGTCGAAGCCCCCGGCGACCAGCGTCAGCGCCGCCAGGTCCAGGTCGGGGTCCAGGGCCTGCTGGCCGGCCAGCAGCGCGCGGCCCTGCTCGGCCATGATCTGCGCCAACGACTTGATCAGGTCGCGCCGCCGGGCGCGCAGACCCTCGGTGGCCTGCGAGCCGATGAGCAGCGGCCCGCGCCGGGGGTCCGCGGTCAGATGCCGCAGACCGGTCCCGATCGCGGCGCGCGCCCGCACCATCGGGTCCGGCGGATTCTGCGCGATCGCGGCCAGCATGACCGTCGAGGCCAGCGCAATCTGCTCGTCGAACAGCGCCAACAGCAATTCGTCTGTGGTGCGGAAGCTTTCGTAGAAGTACCGGTCGTTGAGCCGGGCGGCCGAGCACACCCCGCGGACGGTGATCCCGCCGACGCCGACCTCGCCCACCAACCCGAGCGCCGCGTCCATCAGGGCGGCCCGCCGCTTCGAGCGGCGCTCCCCGGAGGTGGCGCCGCCGTAGGTGCGCGCCCGCGTCGACATGACCTCGATTGTCGCACCCACTACCTTGACCGACCCACGATTCTGGTGAAGACTGTCACCACATGGGCCCCACTCCCGAGAAGCTGCCGAATCCACCGGCGCTGACGGTATTCCCGTTTAGCCTTTTCATGCGCCTGCTACCCGGCCAGGACGTGCGCGCGACGGCCCCGCAACGCGAGTCGTTCCGCCGCTTCGCCGACCTCGGCGATCCGCTGGCCGACGACCTCGTCGCGATGATTCAGCGCCTGCCCACCGGGCAGGGCCGGGCGATGTTCGAGACCGCCGTCGAGCAGGGCGTCGACGCGGTGCCGGAGCCGCCCGAGGAGCTGGTGGCCTTCTTCGCCTCCGTCGACGACCAGCCGTACTGGCTCGACCACGACAAGCTGGAGTTGGCCGCGCGGGTCAGCATGCGCACCGGCGTCGTCGGCATCGGCCTGGCGCTGCCCGGCTTGGCGCTCACCGGCGGGTATCTGGCATCCAAGGCCGACAAGCCCCTAGTGGGCACCGGCGATCTGCAGCGGATGGCGCCGCGGCGGCTCAACGAGACCGCCACCTGGTACATCGACGTGACCTCGCCGGGCGGGCTGGACCGCTTCGCCGACGGCTTCACCGGCACGCTGCGCGTGCGACTGATGCACGCCCTGGTGCGCGCGGCGATGAATCGGCGCGAGGACTGGGACTACGACAACTGGGACGCCCCGGTCAACCAGGTGCAACTGGCGGGCACGCTGATGCTGTTCTCGCTGGCCAACCTCGCCGGCTGCCAGGCCATGGGGATGCGGTTCTCCGATCGCGAGCGCGACGCGGTGTTCCACTTCTGGCGCTACGTGGGACTACTGATGGGCGTGCACCCCGAACTGGTCCCCACCTCGGAGGCCGACACCTGGCGGCTGTTCTGGCTCGAGGCCGACACCGAGTTCGAACCGGACGAGGACTCCTTCCTGCTGGCCCAGGCGCTGCACGCCGACCGCGACGAGGGCTGGGCGACCGAACTGGGACGCGCGTACCTGTCGTCCTACAGCCGACTGATCCTGGGCAAGACCAACGCCGACCGCCTCGGCTTGGTCGACAACAAGGGATTGCAGGCCGCGGTGCTGGCGACCTCGGCGCTCAACCGGGCCTTGGAATATCGCCGCCTGCTGCCCGGAATGACCTGGCTCAGTGAGGAATTGGGGCAGCGGGCCCGCAAGGGACTGGTGTCGCGCGGACTGATGGAGACCGGCGGCGACCGCAGCTACGGCCGCCACGATCAGCTCGCCGCGACGGGATAGCCACCTGCCGTTCACCTGCGGTACCCGAACCGCTCATCTGGGCCCGCCACGCTCAGCGGCGCTGACGCGCGACAACTTGGAGGCTGCAACGTGGCAAGAGCGAAGGTGGGACCGACCCTGGCAGCGATGAGCGCGGTGGCGCTCGTGGCGGCCGCCTGTTCCTCCGGTGAACCGGAACCGGAACCGGACCCGCGACCGGCAGCCCCCCTCGCCACCTCGCCCATCGACTGGAACCTGCCGGCCGCCGAGCGCTATCACCGGCTGGCCACCTACCCCGTCTACCTCAACCGTCCGCCCGCCGAACCCGCCGAGACCGAGACCGTCGCGGAGATCTCGGCGGTCACCGAGGACGGCAACACCGTCATCTACACCGACGCCACCGCCAAGCGGGTGGGATTCGTCGACATCACCGATCCGGCCAACCCGGCGGGCCGGGGCACCCTGTCGCTGGCCGAACTCGGCAACGCCGACGATCAGCCCACCTCGGTGGCCGTGGCCGGCGAGCACCTCATCGTCGTCGTCGACACCACCGGCGGGGATTTCGCCAACCCGTCGGGTCGCATCGACGTGGTGCGCATCGCCGATCGCAGCCGCGTGCACAGCATCGACCTTGGCGGACAACCGGATTCGATCGCGGTCAGCCCCGACGGGTCGTTCGCCGCGATCGCCGTCGAGAACCAGCGCGACGAGGAGTTCACCCCGGACGGGGGCGAGGAGGGTGACCTGCCCCAGCCGCCAACGGGATTCGTCACCATCGTCGACCTCGACGGCGCACCGCAGGACTGGTCGGCCCGCAAGGTCGAGTTCGACGTCGAGGCTGCCCGCGCGGCCGGCCTGGACACGCCAGCGGACCTCGAACCCGAGTACGTCGCCGTCAACTCGCGCGGCCAGATCGCGGTGACCCTGCAGGAGAACAACGGCATCGCCGTCATCGACGGCCCGACCGGTGAGGTCCGCTCGATCTTCTCCGCCGGCACCCAGTCGGTCGAGGGCATCGACACCGCCGAGGACGGCACCATCGACCAGACCGGCTCCATCACCGACACCCCGCGGGAACCGGACGCGATCGCCTGGGCCGACGACACCCACGTCGCGACCGCCAACGAGGGTGACTGGAAGGGCGGCACCCGCGGCTGGACCGTGTTCGACGCCACCACCGGCGAGGTGGTCTGGGACGCCGGTAGCTCGTTCTCCGAGCTGGCCGTGCTGACCGGGCTGCACATCGAGCGCCGCGCCGAGTCCAAGGGCCCGGAGCCCGAGGGCCTGGCGGTCACCGAGATCGACGGGCGCCCGGTCGCGCTGGTGGGCTCCGAGCGCAGCAACTTCGTCGCGGTCTACGACATCAGCGATGTCACCGCGCCGGTGTTCCGCCAGGTCCTGCCGGCCACCAATGGTCCGGAGGGACTGCTGCCGGTCCCCCAGCGCGATCTGTTCGTCATCGCCTCCGAGGCCGACGACGCCGAGGCTCGAATCCGCGCCGCTGTCACCGTGTACGGCTACGGCGAGCAGTACGCGGCCGACGGCGGAGTGCCGGCGTTCCCGTCGATCGTCTCCGGTACCGTCGACGGCGTGCCGATCGGCTGGGGCGCACTCGGCGCGCTCAGCGCCGACCCCTCGGCCCAGGACCGGCTCTTCACCGCGACCGACGACGCCTACGGGCCCGCACGCGTGCTCGGCGTGGACGTCTCGACGACGCCGGCGCTGATCGACCGCGAGATCGTCATCACCGAGGACGGCGAGCCCGTCACCCTGGACATCGAGGGGCTGGCCGCGCACCCCGACGGCGAGTTCTACCTGGCCGTCGAAGGCGCCGAGGGCGCGGAGAACGCACTGGTGCGGGTGGCCGCCGACGGCGCGATCAGCGAGCGCATCGCGCTGCCCGCCGACATCGCCGACGCGTTGGGCAGCCAGGGCCTCGAAGGGGTCGCGGTCGACGGCGACACCGTCTGGGTCGCGCTGCAGCGCGAACTGTCCACCGACCCGGCGGGCGTGGCCCGGATCGGCAAGTACACCGGCGAGACCGGTGAATGGCAGTGGTACGGCTACCAACTGGAGACCACCGAGCATCCGGACGACTGGATCGGTCTGTCCGAGATCGTCGTGCACGACGGCGCCCTGCTGTTGCTCGAGCGCGACAAGCTCAATGGCCCGGATGCCCGCGTGAAGGCGCTCTACTCCGTGGCGATCCCCACCGACGCCGGAGTCACCGGCGCCGACGAACAGCCGCAGGTGCTCACCAAGACCCTGGCGCGCGACCTGCTGCCGGATCTGCGGGCCACCAACGGTTGGGTGCAGGAGAAGGTCGAGGGCGCCGCCGTGGCCGGCAACGGGAAGCTGTACGTGGTCACCGACAACGACGGCCTCGACGACGCCTCCGGCGAGACGGTGTTCCTGGAGCTGATGGCACCATAACCAGGTGACCGACGGCGATATCAGCACCAGGCGCCGTTGGTCAATGCTGGTGATCGCGTTGGTCGCGACGCTGTTCGCCAACGTGTTCATCAACGGCACCGCCTTCCTGATCCCGACGCTGCACAGCGAGCGCGGGCTGGACTTCGCCCAGGCCGGACTGATGGTCGCGATGCCCAGCTTGGGCATGGTGGTGACGCTGCTGGCGTGGGGCTACGTGGTGGACCGCATCGGTGAGCGGTTCGTGCTGGCCGCCGGTTCCGCGCTCACCGCGGCCGCCGCCCTGGGGGCCGCCTCGGTCGACTCGCTGCCCGCGGTCGCGGCGTTCCTGTTCCTCGGCGGCATGGCCGCGGCCAGCAGCAACACCGCCAGCGCGCGGGTGGTGGTGGGCTGGTTCCCGCCGCATCAGCGCGGGCTGGTCATGGGTATCCGGCAGACCGCCCAGCCGCTCGGGGTGGCATTGGGCGCCCTGGTGATTCCCCAGCTCGCCGAGTCCCGCGGGGTCTCGGCGGCGTTGCTGTTCCCGGCCGCGGTGTGCGCGCTGGCCGCGGTGATCACCGCCGTCGGGGTGCTCGATCCCCCGCGCCCGCCGCGCGCCGAGGCGCACCACACCGAACTCGCGAACCCCTACCGGCGGTCGTCCACGTTGTGGCGGATCCACGTCGTCTCGGTGCTGCTGGTCATCCCGCAGTCGCTGGTGTGGACCTTCACCCTGGTCTGGCTGATGGCCGACCGCGGCTGGTCGGCAGCCTCGGCCGGCGCCATCGTGACCGTCGCCCAGATCTTCGGCGCCGCAGGACGAATCGCGGCCGGTCGCTGGTCGGACATCGTCGGCTCGCGGCTGGGACCGGTCCGCATCATCGCGTTCGCGGCGGGCGTCTCGATGGGTCTGCTCGCCCTGACCGATCACCTGGGCTCGTCCTGGGCCATCGCGATCATGATGGTGGCCTCGACCGTGACGGTCTCCGACAACGGCTTGGCGTTCACCGCGATCGCCGAGATCGCGGGCCCGTTCTGGAGTGGACGCGCCCTCGGCATGCAGAACACCGCGCAGTTGTTCACCTCCGGCGTGGTGCCACCGGCGTTCGGCGCGCTGATCGGGGTGGCCGGATTCCCGGTGGCCTTCGCCGTGTGCGCGCTGTTCCCGCTGCTGGCAATGCCTTTGGTGCCGGTCGACGAGGACCCGCTGCGTTAGAGCCGGGCCCGGATCCGCTCGCCGACCTGCGCGGTGGACAGCCTCTCGTCGCCGCGGGTGGCCAGATGCTGCTCGACGGCCTTGTCGACGCGCTCGGCGGCACCCTCCTCGCCGATGTGCGCCAGCAGCAACGCCACCGACATCACCGCGGCGGTCGGATCGGCGATGCCCTGGCCGGCGATGTCCGGCGCGCTGCCGTGCACGGGTTCGAACATCGACGGATTGGCGCCGGTGGCATCGATGTTGCCGCTGGCGGCCAACCCGATTCCGCCGCACACCGCGGCCGCGAGGTCGGTGATGATGTCGCCGAACAGGTTGTCGGTGACGATCACATCGAAGCGGCCCGGATCGGTCACCAGGTGGATGGTGGCGGCGTCGATGTGCTGATAGGCGACCTCGACGTCGGGGTACTCGCGGGCGACCTCGTCGACCACCCGCGCCCACAGGCTGCCGGCGAAGGCCAACACGTTGGTCTTGTGCACCAGCGTCACGTGCTTGCGCCGCCCGGCGGCCCGCGCGAACGCCTCGCGCACCACGCGCTGCACGCCGAACGCGGTGTTGACGCTGACCTCGGTGGCCACCTCGTGCGGCGTGCCGACCCGCAGGGCGCCGCCGTTGCCGGTGTAGGGCCCCTCGGTGCCCTCGCGCACCACCACGAAGTCGATCTCCGGGGCACCCGACAGCGGGCTGCTCACACCGGGATACAGCCGCGACGGGCGCAGGTTCACGTGGTGGTCGAGCGCGAAGCGCAGCTTGAGCAGCAGGCCCCGCTCGAGCACCCCGCTGGGCACCGACGGATCGCCGATGGCGCCGAGCAGGATCGCGTCGTGCTCGCGCAGTTCCTCGATGGTGGCCTCGGTCAACAGCTCCCCGGTGGCGTGATAACGCCGCGCCCCGAGGTCGTAGTCGACCTTCTCCACGCCCGGCAGGACGGCGTCGAGCACCTTGGTCGCCTCGGCGATGACCTCCGGGCCGATGCCGTCACCGGCGATGATTGCCAACTTCATTTACGCCACCCCTTGTTTGCGGACCCAGGTCATGACAGGTCGACCACTTCCAGCGTCGTCGCCTCCACCGCGGAAGCGATCGCGGTGCGGACGTCCTCGGGCACGTCGCGGTCGATCCGCAACATGATCGTGGCGCCCACGCCATCGGAATCTTGGCTGAGCTGGGCGGCCTCGATGTTGACGCCGGCCTCGCCGAGCAGCGTGCCGATCTTGCCCAGCGCGCCGGGCTGATCGCTGTAGTTGATGAGCAGGTTCTCGCCCTCGGCGCGCAGATCGAAGTTGCGGCCGTTGATCTGGACGATCTTCTCGACCTGCTGCGGGCCGGACAGGGTGCCGGACACGTTGACCGCCGAGCCGTCGGCGTGCACCGTGCGGACGTCGACGACGCTGCGGTGATTCGGGCTCTCGGTGGCGGTCACCAGATCGGTGGTGACCCCGCGCACCTCGGCCAGCGCCGGCGCGTTGACGAAGGTCACCGGGTCGTCGAGGACCGTGGAGAACAGCCCGCGCAGCGCTGAAAGCTGCAGAATGCCAACATCTTCCGAGGCCAGCTCGCCGCGCACCGCGACGGTCAGGTTGACCACCGGCTCGGCGGCCAGGGTGCCGACCAGCACGCCCAGCTTGCGCACCAGCTCCAGCCAGGGGGCGACCTCCTCCCCGACCGGGCCGCCGGCGACGTTGACCGCGTCGGGCACGAACTCGCCGGCCAGCGCCAACTGCACGCTGGCCGCGACATCGGTACCGGCGCGGTCCTGGGCCTCCTCGGTCGAGGCGCCCAGGTGCGGGGTGACGACCACCTGCGGCAGGTCGAACAGCGGGCTGTCGGTGCACGGCTCGGTGGCGAACACGTCCAGCCCGGCCGCGCGCACCCGGCCGGCGTTGATCGCGTCGGCCAGGGCCTGTTCATCAATCAGGCCGCCGCGGGCGGCGTTGACGATGACCACGCCGGGCTTGACCTTGGTCAGCGCCTCGGTGCCGATCAGGCCGGCGGTCTCCGGGGTCTTGGGCAAGTGCACCGAGATGAAGTCTGCGCGGGCCAGCAGGTCGTCCAGCGGCATCATCTCGATGCCCAGCTGCGCGGCCCGGGCGGGCGGCACGTACGGGTCATACGCGATGATCTCGGTTCCGAACGCCGCCAGCCGCTGGGCCACCAGCTGCCCGATGCGGCCCAGGCCCACCACGCCGACGGTCTTGCCGAAGATCTCGGTGCCGGAGAACGACGAGCGCTTCCAGGTGCGCTCTCGCAGCGTGGCGTCGGCGGCCGGGATCTGCCGCGCGGCGGACAGCATCAGCGCCAGCGCGTGCTCGGCGGCGCTGTGGATGTTGGACGTCGGGGCGTTGACCACCAGGACGCCGCGCGCCGTGGCGGCGTCGACGTCGACGTTGTCCAGGCCGACGCCGGCGCGGGCGACGATCTTGAGCCGGGGCGCCGCGGCCAGCACCTCCTCGTCCACCGTGGTCGCCGAACGCACCAGCAGGGCGTCGGCCTCCGGCACGGCGGCCAGCAGCTTCTCACGGTCCGGACCGTCCACCCAGCGGATTTCAACCTGGTCTCCCAGGGCTTCCACGGTGGATGCGGCCAGCTTGTCGGCGATAAGTACAACGGGCAAACTCACCCGGACAGCCTAAAGGGCGGTAATTTCGGAGGCGAGGGCAGGAGCGCCCAGCCAGGAGTCGATATGGACGTCACGGTCGTCGGAAGCGGTCCCAACGGGCTGGCCGCGGCGGTGATCTGCGCGCGAGCCGGGCTTTCGGTGCGCGTCATCGAGGCCCAACCGACGGCGGGTGGCGGCGCCCGCACCCTGGCCGACCCCGAGTTCCCGGGGGTCTCGCACGACATCTGCTCGGCGGTGCACCCGCTGGCCCTGGCCTCGCCGTTCTTCGCCGAGTTCGACCTGCCCGGCCGCGGGGTATCGCTGGCCATTCCCGAGGTGTCCTACGCCAACCCGATGCCGGGTCACCCGGCCGCCGTCGGCTACCGCGACCTCGACCGCACCTGCGCCGAACTCGACGACGGGGCCTCGTGGCGGCGGCTGCTGGGACCGCTGGTCGAGGATTCCGAGAACGTGGTGGGACTGGTACTCGGCGACAAGAGGTCGATCCCGCCCAGCATCACCGCGGGGCTGAAGATGGTGCCGCGGCTGCTGGTCCAGGGCAGTCCGGCCTGGAACACGCTGGCCGGCGAGGACGCCCGCGCGCTGTTCAGTGGTGTTGCGGCACACGCCATTTCGCGGATGCCCTCGATGGTTTCCGCCGGTGCCGGCCTGATGCTGGCCAGCCTGGCGCACGCGGTCGGCTGGCCGATCCCGGTGGGCGGCTCGCAGGCCATCCCCGATGCGCTGCTGGCCGATCTACGCGCGCACGGCGGCGAACTGGTGCTCGGCGAGGAGGTCACCGACCCACCGCCCGGTGTGGTGATCTACGACACCGCGCCCACCGCGCTGCTCGACATCTACGGCGACCGGATGCCTGCCCGGTACGCCCGGACGCTGCGGCGCTACCGGTACGGGCCTGGCGTGGCCAAGGTCGACTTCGTGCTCAGCGGCGAGATTCCTTGGCGTGATTCGCGTTTAGCCGACGCGCCGACGCTGCACATGGGTGGCGAGCGGGCGATGATGGCGCGCGCCGAACGCGATGTCGCCGAGGGCCGGCACGCCGAGTGGCCGATGATCCTGGCCGCGCTGCCGCACCTGGCGGACCCGGGCCGCATCGACGCGCAGGGCCGCCGGCCGCTGTGGACCTACGTCCACGTGCCCGCCGGTTCGCCGGTCGATCAGGCCGAGACCGTGACGGAGATCTTCGAGCGCTTCGCGCCCGGATTCCGGGACCTGGTGGTCGGGGTGCGCAGCGTGCCCGCCGCGCGCCTGTCGCAGCACAACGCCAACCTGATCGGCGGCGACATCGGGGTGGGCGGGGCCAACCTGTTCAGCGTGGCCACGGGCCCGGCGTTGCGCTGGAACCCCTGGTCGACGCCGATCCCCCGGGCCTACCTGTGTTCCTCGGCCGTCCCGCCCGGCAGCGGTGTGCACGGGATGGCGGGCTATTACGCGGCCCGCACCGTGCTGCGCCGCGAGTTCGGCCTGGACCTGCCCCCACTGACGAGTTCGGCGTGATCTCCCACGCTGTGTGTGGGAGATCACGCCGAAGTCAGGTGTGTCAGGCGGTTTCGGTGATCGGCCGATCCACCCAGCTCATCAGGTCACGCAGCTTCTTGCCGGTGACCTCCACGGGGTGCTCGGCGTTCTCCTTGCGCAGGGCCTCGAGCTCCTTGTTGCCGCCTTCGACGTTGGCCACCAGGCGCTTGACGAAGGTGCCGTCCTGGATGTCCTTCAGGATGGCGCGCATCCGGTCCTTGGTGCCCTCGTCGATGACGCGCGGGCCGGACAGGTAGCCACCGAACTCCGCGGTGTCGGAGATCGAGTAGTTCATCCGGGCGATGCCGCCCTCGTACATCAGGTCGACGATCAGCTTGAGCTCGTGCAGGACCTCGAAGTAGGCCATCTCCGGCGCGTAACCCGCCTCGACCATGATGTCGAAGCCGGCCTTGACCAGTTCTTCGGTGCCGCCGCAGAGCACGGCCTGCTCGCCGAACAGGTCGGTCTCGGTCTCTTCCTTGAAGTCGGTCTTGATGACGCCGGCGCGGGTGCCACCGATGCCCTTGGCGTAGGACAGCATCAGCGCCTGCCCCTCACCCTTGGGGTCCTGGTGCACGGCGATCAGCGCGGGCACACCCTTGCCGTCGACGAACTGGCGACGCACCAGGTGGCCGGGGCCCTTGGGGGCGACCATGCCGATGGTGACGTTGGCCGGCGGCTTGATCAGGCCGAAGTGGATGTTGAGGCCGTGGCCGAAGAGCAGCGCGTTGCCGTCCTCGAGGTTGGGCTCGATGTCGTTCTTGAAGATCTCGGCCTGCGCGGTGTCGGGCGCCAGCAGCATGATCACGTCGGCCCACTTGGCCACCTCGGCCGGGGTGTCGACCTCGAGGCCCTGCTCGGTGACCTTCTCGCGGGACTTGGAGCCCTCCTTGAGGCCGACCTTCACCTGCACGCCCGAGTCCCGCAGCGACAGCGAATGGGCGTGGCCCTGGCTGCCGTAGCCGATGACGCCGACCTTGCGGCCCTGGATGATCGACAGGTCCGCGTCGTCGTCGTAGAACATCTCAACGCTTGTTTGTGCTGCCAACTGCTTTTTCCTATCTATTCTTTGGTGTACGGAAGTGCTATTTCGTCGAGCCGATGCCGCGGGGGCCGCGAGCCAGCGAAACGACGCCGGACTGCACGATCTCACGGATACCGTACGGCTCGAGCACGCGCAGCAGCGCGCCGATCTTCTCCTGGGTACCGGTGGCCTCGATGGTCAGCGATTCCGTGGAGACGTCAACGACCTTGGCCCGGAACAGGTTGACGGCCTCGATCACCTGGCTGCGGGTGCCGGCGTCGGCGCGCACCTTGATCAGGGCCAGTTCCCGCGAGACGGACTGCTCCTCGTCCTGCTCGACGATCTTGATGACGTTGATCAGCTTGTTGAGTTGCTTGGTGATCTGTTCGAGCGGGAAGTCCTCGACCGAGACGACGATGGTCATCCGCGACATGTTCTTCTGCTCGGTCGGGCCGACCGCCAGCGACTTGATGTTGAAGCCGCGCCGGGAGAACAGCGACGACACCCGGGCCAGCACGCCCGGCTTGTCCTCGACGAGCACCGACAGCGTGTGCGTGGACACTCCAGTTGAGCTCATCAGACCTGATCCTCGTTGTCGAACAGCGGGCGGATGTCGCGGGCGGCCATGATCTCGTCGTTGCCGGTGCCGGCCGCGACCATGGGCCACACCTGCGCGTCGGCGCCGACGATGAAGTCGATCACGACGGGCCGGTCGTTGATGGCGCGGGCCGCCTTGATGACGTCCTCGACGTCTTCGGCTCGCTCACAACGCAATCCGACGCAGCCCAGCGCCTCGGCCAGCTTGACGAAGTCCGGGATGCGCTGGCTGTGCGTGGCCAGGTCGGTCTGGCTGTAGCGCTCGCCGTAGAACAGCGTCTGCCACTGCCGCACCATGCCCAGGTTGCCGTTGTTGATCAGCGCGACCTTGATGGGCGCACCCTCGATGGCGCACGTCGCCAGTTCCTGGTTGGTCATCTGGAAGCAGCCGTCGCCGTCGATGGCCCAGACCTCGGCCTCGGGCCGGGCCATCTTGGCGCCCATGGCCGCGGGGATGGCGAAGCCCATGGTGCCCAGACCGCCGGAATTCAGCCAGGTGCGCGGCTTTTCGTAGGAGATGAACTGCGCGGCCCACATCTGGTGCTGGCCGACCCCGGCGACGTACACCGCATCCGAGCCGGCGATCTCGCCGAGCTTCTCGATGACGTACTCCGGGCTCAGGCTGCCGTCGCTCTGCGGGCCGTAGCTCAGCGGGTAGGTCGACCGGACCCCGGCCAGGTATTCCCACCACTGATCCATCTTGATGTTGCCGGGCACGTCGTCGCGACGCAGCGCCGCGATCAGATCGGTGATGACGGCCTTGGCATCGCCCACGATCGGCACGTCGGCGTGGCGGTTCTTGCCGATCTCGGCCGGGTCGATGTCGGCGTGGATCACCTTGGCTTCCGGCGCGAACGAGTCCAGCTGACCGGTGACCCGGTCGTCGAACCGGG
>Ga0265293_10002636_pt1 | contig 35297 bp, 34 predicted proteins | sample Munlanlewell138R_FD_192505 | JGI IMG/M metagenome (GOLD analysis project Ga0265293, IMG submission 192505) | Leachate microbial communities from a municipal landfill in Southern Ontario, Canada - Leachate well 138R | ecosystem: Engineered > Solid waste > Landfill > Unclassified | place: Canada... | reverse complement strand
TGAGCTCTCCTTTGCCCGCAGAGCGATTCTCCAAGCAGCAAGCCTAGAGTTCACCAACACCACCGAAGGTATCGAACAAGCCTACCATCAGCAAATTGAAGAGCATCTTGGTTACTATACTGCAACTGGTGATTTTGGGACTCGGTATATCATCCCTCTTGAAGGACCTGGGCTCTGGGGCACCATCAGTATCATGGTAGGCCTTGAAGAGGACCTGCAGACCTTTGCCGGGGTTGCCATCGTCAGCCAAAACGAGACACCCGGACTTGGCGGGCGTATTGAAGAGGCTTGGTTTACCGCCCAATTCAAGGGTAAACGAACTCCCATGGTCCTGGTGGAGGAGGGAACTGCCTCCTTGGCAAATGAAATCGATGCAATCACTGGGGCAACTCGCACAAGTGAATACTTCAAGAATCTGACCGCTCGTGTACCTTCAGAAGCACAGCGGATTATCAGAGGAGAGTGATATGGCCAAAAGCAAACTGAAGAAAACATTCCTCGAACCGCTTGGAAAGAACAACCCGGTCTTCGTTCAGATTCTGGGTATCTGTTCCACGTTGGCGGTTACCAACAAGGTTCAGAATACTGTTGTGATGACCCTCGGAGTCACCTTCACCACAGCCCTTTCAAGCTGGACGATATCGCTCTTACGTAACCACATCCCATCGCGCATCCGCATGATGGTGGAGACGATGATCATCGCTGTCTTCGTCATCATCGTCGACATCTTCCTCAAGGCCTATTACCCTGAGATGTGGAAGCAATTGGGACCCTATGTAGGTCTAATTATCACCAACTGTATCATAATGGGACGAGTTGAGGCCTTCGCACTGCAGAATAAGCCGCTGCCCTCACTGGTTGACGGCTTCTCTTCAGGACTTGGATATACGTACGTATTGTTGGCTATCGCTGTCATACGTGAGTTATTGGGGTCGGGAAGTATCTGGGGAATTCAGATCCTTGGCTCCTGGTGGACCAACTGGGCGATCATGATCATGCCACCGGGCGGATTCTTCGTTCTGGCAATCGTCATCTGGTTTATTCGTGAAACCATTATGAAGGAGGCTTCCAATGGCTAATTTTATGCTGCCCTTCTCCATCTTCTTTGCCTCAATCTTCACCAGTAACATTCTCTTGACCAACTATCTGGGAATGTGTTCGTTCCTCTCCGTCTCCAAAGAGTTGAAGACTTCGCTTGGTCTTGGAGCTGCTGTGGTCTTCGTTATGGCAACCACTACTCCCTTGAACTGGGCAGTCTATCAGTGGTTGTTGATTCCCTTTGGACTGGAGTATCTGCGCTTCATCGTCTTCATCATCGTCATTGCTGCCTTTGTACAGCTGACCGAGATGGCCCTTGAGCGTTACAGTGAGGGTCTCTACCAATCTCTGGGAATCTTCTTGCCGTTGATCACCGTCAACTGTGCTATCCTCGGTGCCAGTCTCTTCATGGTCATTCGCGAGTACTCCTTGATAACCTCCTTCTTCTTTGGGTTTGGCAGTGGACTTGGCTGGATGCTCGCCATCGTTGCGATGGCTGGAATCCGCACAAAGCTCAAGACCGCCAAAGTTCCACCGGGCCTTGAAGGCCCTGGCATCACGCTGGTCATCGCAGGCTTCATGGCCATGGCATTCATGGGATTCTCCGGCATGATCGCCGTATCATGAGGGGGTGGTGATGTTTACGACACTTTTAATAAGTATAGCGATCATCAACTTGATCTCTGTCTTCTTGGCCCTGATTATGGTCATCGCAGATGCCACGATAGGTAACTACGGCGTATGTAGCATCACTGTGAATGCCGGCGCCCGTGAATTTGAAGTCCTCGGTGGACAGACCCTGCTACGTGCCCTCAATCAGGAAGGTATCTTCATCCCTTCAGCATGTGGAGGAAGAGGATCTTGTGGCCTTTGTAAAGTCAAAGTGCTGGAAGGTGGCGGAGAATATCTGCCTACCGAACTGCCCTTCATCGATGATGAGGAGCGCAAACAATTAGTGCGTCTCTCCTGCCAGGTCAAAGTAAAAACCAACGTTGCTGTTGAGATTCCTGAGGAGCTCTTCTCCGTCAAGGAGTTCACCACCACCGTCGAGAAGATTCGGGATTTGACCCACGATATCAAGGAAGTGACGCTTCGCCTCGAAGATCCAAACGAGATCTCGATCAAAGCAGGCCAGTACATCCAATTCGTTGTTCCTGAATATGGGGACATTGATGAAGAGGTCTACCGTGCTTACTCAGTAGCCTCCCCTCCTGGGGACGCTTCACATGTAGAGCTTGAGATTCGCCTGGTTCCAGGCGGTATCTGCACCAGTTATGTCCATGAACACCTAAAGGAAGGTGATGAGGTGACGATCAACGGTCCGTATGGAGATTTCTTCCTCCGTGAGACCGATGCCCCAATCATCTTCATTGCCGGCGGATCAGGAATGGCTCCCATCAAGTCGATTCTCCTGGATATGCAGAAACAACAAAATCCACGCAAGGCAATGTACTTCTTTGGTGCCCGCTCCAAGCGAGACCTCTTCTTGCTCGATGAGATGAAAGCCCTTGAAGAGTCCATCCCAAACTTCACCTTTGTGCCTGCGCTCAGTGAACCACTGGCAGAGGATAATTGGGGAGGTGAGGTTGGCTTGATCACCGAAGTGGTAGGCAGAATGGTAGAGGAGGCCTCATCCAGTGAAGCATATCTTTGTGGAAGCCCTGGTATGATCGACGCCTGTATTGAGGTCCTTGGAAAACTTGGTGTTGCCGAGGATCGGATCTTCTACGATAAATTCTAAAGGAGGGATTATGAAGCAGACTCCAGAGTATGACAAAATTCAAGCCCAGATGCAAAAGGGCATCATTACCCTCGAGGGCTTTCTCGGTGACGATTCACGTAAGCTTGTGGATATCATTGCAGCTGACACCCTCACCGTCCGTAAGCATCACACCACCCACAAAGCCATCGCAGAAAGGATGATTCACTTCAGAGATTTAGGCGAACGAGGACTTGGACAATTCATTACCCTCGACGAACACTTCGAGGCAAAGGTCGAGTCAATTCGCGGCCTTCTTCCATCTCCGTTCGGCGGGCCTGGAATGTACGCCAAGGTAAACACCACAGTAGTCAATAAGACCCTTGGACGGCAGATTACCTACACCGACCTACACATCCACTTTATTGGCGATCATGGCTTCTATGAGGGCAAGGGAGCTCCCTTTAGACTTGAGCCGGAGGATCTAATCGAAATCCTTGAAGTTGGCCCGGATGAAGAGGAGTAAGATTACCTGCTGAACGCTATTTTTCATTGAGTGTTGCCTCTATTTCTGCTACAGTCAGGGTGGAGGTAGGCATGGGTGAATTGGCAGTTATTTCCCTTGGCGGATCGATTATCGTACCGGGTGAGGTAGATACCTCTTTCTTAGAGCAGTTCAGTGGAGCGCTACGCTCCTACCTTGCAGAGAAGAAGAGCCGCAAGGTCATCCTCGTGTGTGGAGGTGGAGCTCCTGCACGCCAATATCAGCAAGCCCTTACCGCAGTGTGCCCTGAGTCTGATGCTGAAGAACTTGATTGGCTAGGGATTCGTGCCACTCATATCAACGGACAACTGGTAAAGGCTATTTTCAGCGACCTCTGTCCAGATAATTTAGTCATCAACCCAACGGGACATATCAGCTTCAAAGGCCAGGTACTTGTTGCCGCAGGCTGGAAGCCAGGCTTCTCCACAGATACCGATGCTGTCTTGCTCGCCGAACGCTTTGGCGGCAAGCTGATCATCAACCTCAGCAACATCTCCAAAGTATATACTGATGACCCAAAAAAGAACCCTGATACTGAGCCTTTGGATGCTATCAGCTGGTCACAGTTTCGCCAGATGGTTGGGGAGACGTGGGAACCGGGTAAGAACACCCCCTTCGACCCTGTCGCCAGCCAACGAGCAGAGCGATTGAGAATGCAGGTCATTTGTGCCGATGGACGCAACATCCCAAATCTCTTGGATATTCTCAATGGTCGATCGTATGTGGGGACTCTGATCGGCTCATAACGGTAATTAGTCTCGCCTTACACCCCGTGAGAGAAGGTATGAGCCTACCAAGAGTGCAACAAACACTACCACGGCGATAATAAATTGTGGCGATAGTGGTTCGGTCATGCTATCGCCTGCAAATGTTGTCGCAATCATACCTGGCAAGAGTCCTCCAACCCCTCCAATGAGATAGTTCAAATACCCAATCTTCATCGATCCGAGTAAAAGGTTGGTAATTTCATGCGGAACAACACCTATGAATTTTACCAAGAATGCAAAGACCACCTCGTTGTTTTCATCCCGTTCACGAAAACGCTTAACAAACCCCGCCTTCTCTACCAGCCTATCAACAAAGGAAACCTTGCCATATCGGCCCACAAAGTAAGGAATCTGCATATTCAACGCAATGCCAGCAGTATTGATTATGAGTGCTACGGGCAACGGATAAATATGCCCGATGGCCACATAGAGAACGGTGTATGGAAGACCAAAAGAGATTGATTTGAATAAAAAGAGCCCAAAGAAAATGATGGTAGCTACTGCAAGATTCTCTTGAAAACTCTCTGCATAAGCTGCTAGGGTCCCTGGTCCTTTGAAAAGAACAACAAGGGTTGCAAGCACAATAACCAGTACCACAGCACCAATACGTATAGCTGAGAATAATTTAGGTGTAGCAGGCTCTTCTCTCATAATCACTTATAGTAACGAGGAATCGTCTTTCAGTACAGTAATAATACGTTGTTTTTGGTTTGACTGACCAAAGACAAATAGGGCACACCAAATAATAGCTTATATTATTCCGATTGAGGCATGTTTACGCTATTATTTATCTTTCAGCATCTGAACTCAAAGCAATCCGCTTGACCCTAGAGAGACAATTGTTCACTCTAGTCAGTATGAGAGAACAGTTACAGATGGACAGAGAATCTACCGATCCTCGTTATATTCTCGCCCTAGATGGTGGGGGGATGCGAGGCATTGTTCCAGCTGTATTGATCCATGAACTCGCTACATTGCTACACACCATGGGTGACCAAAGGCCTTTTTATAGCCATTTTGATCTAATAGCTGGGACCTCAACCGGAGCATTACTCGCCCTAGCCCTTACTGCACCTATTTCTCGCACCCACTTAGCAATCGAGGGGGGAGGCCCTTCCTATGCCTATCGGAGTGCCGAACCGACTTTTTGGCAGAGAGTTCGTAAGACGAGAATCGAACCTGAGATTCTTGGTACCATACCTTGGGGAGCTGATACTGGCCAATTGGCCCAGCTGTACCGAGACCATGGCAGAGAGATTTTTCCACGCAGTCAAAGTAGACTTATCAGCCAGATTTTCATCGATAAATATGATGAAGAGCCCCTTGAGAACTTTCTACAGCGAACGTTTGGCGATATACCGCTCAGTGACGCAGTAATCCCTACTCTGATCATGGCCTACGATGCCCGCGCTGGAGCTCCCTATTCGATGAGTTCAAGCGATGACCACGGCTTTCTCTTCTGGGAGGCTGCTCGAGCAAGCAGTGCAGCGCCCACATACTTCAAACCAGCTCATTTGATCGATCAAAAAAGTGGTAAAGAGCTGGTACTTATCGATGGAGGGGTTGTCGCCAATAATCCATCACTCTATGCATATATTGAAGCGAAGCGCCTCTACCCACACGCGCAATCCTATCATATCCTCTCCCTTTCAACGGCGAGCAGCGACTTCTCCTTTGGAGGTGGAGCTGGAACTGGCGTCATTGGGTGGATTGATCCAGTCAAAGGAGCACCGATCCAAAAGATTTATGCGTCTGCCCAGATGCAAAGCGTCGACCAAGTCGCCTCCTCTATCCCTGAGCTCTCCTACACCCGAATCCATGCTCCTTTGGACCATGAGTTCAAACTCGATGAAACCGCAGCTCCAGCGCTTGCTGCAATGACTGCGTCCGCAAAGAGAATCTTCACCAAACACCAAGAGCAGATCAAAGCCTATGCAACCCAACTTGTCCAACGATCATCCTTTGATCAGCTACAACTACTTCCTGCAGACGCAAAACGTCCTCAACCACCCAAACGTATCCCTCCACCGCTAGAACGTGAACATAGCTCGGTACTCGCCATGGACAATCTCCTAAAGCGTTATTTGACCATTGAAGATGAGGAGAGCAGATGAGTACTCACCCCAGTCAATTACTCCTTGAACAGAAGCTACGCAATCTTGCCGATGATCTAGATAACTACCTTGAGGACACTTTTGGGGACCTCTATCCACTGCATCCAAACCGTCTTCGACGGGGAGAAGCTGCAAGCGTTGCTTATGATGGACTCTTCTCTACCGGCACGCAATTCACCGCGGGGTATGGTAGCAAATATGGTCGTGGGTACATCATGAGCATCGAGATCCGCACCCTTTTCCCGGTAAAGGAGGAGGATCGCCAGGCCGTTGAACAAGCCAGCAAAGAGTATCTGAAGCAGATCATTCCTCGCTACCTACCAGGGAGGAAGATTGAACTGAAAAGAGATGGGAATGTCTACAAATTGGTTGGTGACTTCTCCTTAGGTAGCTCGAGCAACAGTTAAATAGCTTCCCTTCCTAATTGTAAATCTTTTGAAGTAACCTATCAGTAAAAAACTTTTATTTACTTACAATACAATATGTTACAATTTGTTAGTATTGCTGACTTAGTGCACTAATCCTTGCTAAGTCACCGAGTATCAACGTCGGAGAGACCCCATGCCGAATCTCAAAGCCAGCGGCCTTGGTTCGTTCAATTGCAAGGGATGTGTATCGAACAGCCTCATCTACGGCAGTCAGGAAGGGGTGCTTATCAAGAAGTGTTCCCAGTAAAATTGAGCTGAAGAGGTCCCCACATCCAGGATAAGAGACGTGGATCGGCTCATAGGGGACCAGATTCAATGTCTGTCCATCATAAGCAGCAACAGCGGTCGAACCATTAAGCGGTACGCTGGTAATGACTACCTTTGCCCCACTGTCCAGATAGAGAGCCTTGCACCATTTTTTCAGCATCGCTTCATCAAAGCTGCTTTCAAAGTCACGGTTCAACAACAAGGCAGCTTCGGTGGTGTTTGGGGTAATGATATCAGCTTGGCGAATGAGGCGTTTCATTGCGCTGACGTGGGTGTCATCCATCGGCCCATAGAGCTCATGATCGTCGCCGAGGACCGGATCGACCAGTACCAAGGGCTGACCTTTATCTCGTTGGTGTGCGATGAACGAACTTACCATCTGGGCTTGGTCAGCAGATCCCAAGAAACCAGAGTATACTGCATTGAAAAAGAGTCCAAGCTTTTCCCAGGAAGCGAGGATTTGCTGCATATCGTCGCTAGTCTGACGAAAGTAGTAGGAGTCAAAGCCATCGGTTTGGCTGGAAAGCAAGGCAGTAGGCAAGGGACAGGTCTCGACCCCCAACACCTCGAGGACAGGGAGAACAACAGTCAATGAGCTCTTTGCGTAGCAGCTGAGGTCATGAATGGCAGCACATACAGGTATCATGGGTCCACACTACTCTAGTTTCTTGGGTGAGGCAATATGTGATATACTCAGCCGACATGGAGGGCCTATGCGCTACACTGACGACCTACACGAGCTGTTCATAGCCGATGATTCACACGATCCTTTGGATGTTCAGAGGCCCTCTGCTGACCAGCTCTCCCAAGCCTTCGACTCCATGATTATCTCCGCAAGTGGCTGGCGTAAGATATTTGCTGAGAGTGGGGATGAAGAGGATCCTACTGAAGAGGTCAGTAGTATCGACCGCTTTCTTGCAGCCCTCATTGTACTCTCTTTCTCGCGCCATCTGGCAAAAGAGCGGCAAACCATCCTTGTAGGATTGGATGCACGCCCCACTGGCCGTCTCTTAGGCGAAATTGCTGTGCGTCTGCTCACCTCTCTTGGCCACCAGGTTCATTATCTCTTCATTACCGCCGCTCCCCAAATTATGGCCGCAAGCATCGATGAGCGCTTCGACGCCTTCTTCTACATCTCAGCAAGTCATAATCCCATCGGCCATAATGGTTTTAAGATGGGCAGTCGCGGCGGTGTCTACGATGGCCAAACTGTCGACCAAGTAGCAAAGATCTTTCGAGCCTTGGTAGATTCAGGCTCAGAGTCCTGTAGGGAAGTGCAACAACTCTCTGCCAACGTGGATATGATGCGATACCAGAAGAGTCTTGCCTCCTCTACCCAAGATCGACTTTGGAGCAGTACCTTTTATCGTGACTTTGCCTTGAGGACGGCAACCGGTAGCCCTGAAGCGGCAGCCCACCAACACTTCATCGAAGAGAGTCGCAGAGCTTTGCAAGCCCAACCACTGGGAATAGTCGGCGAACTCAATGGCAGTGCCCGGGCTGCTTCGATTGACCACTCATTGCTCAGCGAGTTGGGAGTGACTATATCACTTTACAACGATCGCCCCGGAGAAGTAGTACATCCCATCATCCCCGAAGGAAAGAACCTTGATCTCTGCCGCTCTCTTTTGGAAGAACGGTGGAGAGCTAACTCAGCTTTTGTCATTGGCTACAGTGTCGACAATGATGGCGATCGTGGCAACATCGTTTACATTGACGAGCGTACCAGGGAAGCTCGGATCCTCGATGCCCAAAGCGTGTATGCCCTCTCTTTGATCAGCGCTCTCGCACAGAGTCGGTTGCGTAATCCTCAGGGAAAACTTGCAACTGTGGTCAACGGACCGACATCAATGCGTATCGATGCCATTTGTGCCCTCTTCGATGCTGCGGTCTTTCGTAGCGAAGTTGGAGAGGCAAATGTCGTCAATCTTGCCGAACAAAAACGCAAAGAAGGTTGGGAGATACCTATCCTTGGAGAAGGGTCAAATGGAGGCAACATCACTCACCCGGCGCGAGTACGTGATCCACTCAACACCCTCTTGGCTCTTCTACAGCTTCTTCGAAGCCGTGAAGTAGCCAATCTTTGGTTCTCTTGTCTTGGCCGTAGTCTACCGACAACCTACTCTCTCTCTGAAATCATCGAGACGATTCCCACCTTCATTACCACCGCTGTTGTAGACAACGATGCCCTCATGATTGTGAATAGTGATCATGGGAAACTCAAAAGAGTATATGAGGACCTTTTTGAGCAAGAGTGGCCTGAACATCAAAAGATGTTGGCACAGTGGTCAATCACCGCATGGAAGGTGGAACAGATGGAAGGCACGCTGCTACGCCAAGGAGTTGGCGAGGCCTATCGTACTGTCCCGTATACTGGAGGATACAAGACAATCCTCCTCGATGATGCGGGCCGTCAGATAGCTTTCATGTGGATGCGAGGCAGTAAGACCGAGCCGGTCTATCGCCTTATGGTCGACGTTGAGGGAAAACAAGAAGCGCTGCATGATTATCTATTGGAGTGGCACCGCTCCTTGGTTCAACGGGCAGATTCAGCCGACCATTCATAGATTTCGTTCACCAACCCTAACAGTGTCTGCTCTCGCCGCTGCTTCGTTGAGAGTTCACACTCCCAGACCACGATAACTCGCCAGCCAAGGCTGAGCAGTACCGCAGCATTGCGGCAATCGCGCTCTTTATTGCGAGTCAGTTTCTTTTCCCAGAACTCTTGATTTGTCTTGGGAAATGAGAAGTGTGAACAGCCTTGATGCGCATGCCAAAAACACCCGTTGATGAAGATTACACAACGATACTTGGGGAGCACAATGTCAGGCGAGCCAGGCAGGCGTCGATCATTGGTGCGATAGCGAAAGCCTTGGCGGTGCAAATATCGACGCACCATCAACTCAGCCTTGGTATCTTTGGCCTTGATAGAGGCCATGATGCGTCGACGTAGATCAGCGCTTACTAGGCTTGCCATCGCACTCTCACATGCCCAAGGCCGCGATCGCTGCTCCAATAGTCGGTGAATCGGCAATTTGCGTGAACCGGTATGAACGTCCGTGCTCCACTTCCAGATATTGATAGAGGAAGAAGTCAGTATACTTTTTCAAATTTTGGGTCTTGTAGAAGGTTGTGCCATCAGCATTGATCAAAACTGGGTGCCTTGGGTCTTTTCCGTCGTCAGTCTTCAAAATCGTAGCAGCAAGGTTTGCGGCAGTTAGTTTGGCAGCACGTGCAATGGTTGCATCGAGAAGCATCCACAAGACTTTTGCATCCTCCTCATTGCCCTTGACGCAGGAGACCAGTGCATACTCTTCATTGAAGGGCATCTCAAGGTAGTTACTCATCACTGCAGTGGAGAGCTGGCCTATGGCTGCAAACCGCTGGGCAAAGGTTGGACTGAAGAGCCCCTCCTTTATTGCCTGGGAGATAATCATCCCACTGAGCGGTCCCAGGTAGGCTCCGCTGATCATCTTCTCCAGGTGGTAGGCGTGGGAGTGCTTGGTTGAATCGAAGAAAGTCTGATCGATGATGCCCGGTACATAGTCAAAGTTGCCACTCTCTACATTGATGATCTGTTGGCCCTCAGGAAGTGAGAGTTTTTTAATCTTCTGATTGTCTTCAACGTAGGCCGTATTGGTTCCAGTTCCAAGGATGAATCCTACAAAGCCACTATAAGGGACATCACTCTTCGCACTGACGCCAGCCAAAAGTGTGGCAACCGTATCGTTGAGAACAGCTATACGCTTCGTAGAGACGTCGTGACCGCGACGGGCCAGTTCAGCAAGAAGGCTAGCTCCTACAGGCTTACCGATGACCTCTGGAGCCTTGATCTCCTTGGAGAAGATTATAGGGACACCATCGAGATTGCTGAGGATCTCAGCAGCGTAAGAGAAGCAGAAGCCGATGCGGTCACTTTTGTCTATCAGACGCTCAACCTCATCGGCGATTACTTTGAAGAATTTGGCCGCACTGACCTCTTCCTTGACTCCAGGCATCAAGGTCTTGCGAAAGTCGGTAATATGAGCTTTCCCCGCTTCATCAAAGTGTACCAGACAACTACGCAGGTTAGTTCCTCCTGCATCAAGAACAATGACCGGCTCATCAACTGGCAAAGACTCGGCTACTTTGGTATAGGTAGGTATCATCTGCAACGAGCTTGCAGGATCTCCGGCAAGCCCTCGTTCCATTTCGTGTGCAAAGCGTTCAATCAATTCTTTCATATCAATCGCTTGGGCACTGATGTTGTGTTTCTGCAAAAAGTCGTTGGTCCTTTGGACAGGATCGCTCATTGTTCCTCCTACGGTGTCTCCACAGCCATACCATTGATCTTCAAAGAGAGCAGGCGAATCCTGATAACGCCCTCTTGGGTAGACTCTATCATAAAAACGCCATCGATATGAACAGCGGTTGAGAGACTTGTGCCAGTGACCAACACATCCGCATCGACAGTAATTGGGTCAAGGGGAGCTCCTGTGACTGCCTTGGTCATCAGCGAAGTGAGGGTAAGACCCGCTCCCCATTCGGTGGAAGCCTTGCCCGTCAGACGCGCTTGCCCTCGTTCCCACTCATGCAAATCAAGAAACTGCAAAGCCAATTCGTTTAACGGACCTCGTGCAGAACTGAGCAAGGAAGAGAAAAAATTGGCCCTCTGAGGTTGAAGCGATCGGAATGTTGAGCGGAAACCGCCGACGTCTGCATCATCGAAAGTAATCTCAGTAGGAAGAGACTCTCCAGGTTTCTGATGGATTGTCAATCCAGACAGCGTCAACGTAGGAGTATTGAGAAATGCAGCAATTGCACTTATCGAAGCATCGGTGATTGCGTTTACGGCAACCCTTACATCAGCGACGGAGGGTGCTGCTGCAATAGAGAAAGCAATGAGCAGACATAACAGAAGGGTCAGTGATGCTCTTTTCATGCCCTTCATCATACGGGAGAGTGTTAAAGAGAACAACACTTACAGAAAAGAAACAGACAGGTAAAGGAGAATGTGATACACTCATCCCATGAGCAAAAAATCCACTGCACCTTCAATTTATTGGTATGATGTTGAGACCTTTGGCCTGGACAGCCGCTATGATCGACTTGCCCAATTCGCTGGCCAACGCACCGACTTGGAGCTCAGACCAATAGGGGAACCATTGGTGCTCTATGTCCGCCTCAGTGACGATTACCTACCCGACCCTCTCTCATGTACGATTACCTCAATCACTCCTCAGATGGTCAATAAGAATGGAATGACTGAGGCAGAGGCTATCAAACGTATCAATGCTGAGTTTAGCCGTCCCAACACAACGGTAGCTGGATTTAACAATATTCGCTTCGATGACGAGTTTATTCGTAACGCACTGTATCGCAATTTCCACGACCCGTATCGAAGGGAGTGGGACTGGGGTAACAGCCGGTGGGATATCATCGACTTGATACGAGCCACCTATGATTTGAGGCCTGAGGGTATTCGTTGGCCAGCGCCTAAAGAAGAGACAGGAAACCCAACTTTTCGCCTCACTTCCCTCACCGAAGCAAATGACATTGAACAAGAAGGGGCTCATGATGCACTGGTTGATGTACGAGCAACCATTGCCATGGCTCGACTGATTCGTGAGAAGCAGCCCCGCCTATACGACTGGTCCTTCAATCTCCGCTCCAAAGCGCGGGTCAAGCAATTAGCCAAGACACCCTTTGGGGAGCCGGTGCTCTACACCTCCCCGATGTTCACCTCTCGACAAGGTTGCTCACGCCTCATCACCCCCATTACCCACATGAAGAGCAATGCCAATGCAATCATCTGCTTCGATCTTTCAAAGGATATCTTCCCCCTTCTCAGCGCCGATGCAGATCAATTGCTGAAAGTAGATGGAGTGTTCATTCTTTCCATCAACAAGTGCCCGATGCTCTCCCCGCTCTCCGTTCTCACCGATGAACTTGCAGTGAAACTGGGCATCGAAAAAGCCGAAGCGTTGATGCGTCATGCAGCGCTGGTAGAGCGTCCCGAGCTTTTACTTAAAGGACGCTCCATTGATGAGAGCTATGAGGGAGTCGATGATGTTGATTTCATGCTCTATGACGGTTTCTTCGGTGATGCAGATCAGAGGCGCTTTGAGACAATAAGAGCTACCGATCCCAAGGAAAAGCTATCGTTGAACCTGCCCTTCGAAGATCGTAGGGTCAAAGACCTACTCTTTCGTCATGTTGCCCGCAACTGGCCAGAGGCCCTCAACGAGAACGAACGAAGCCGTTGGAAGAGCTTTTGTGCGAACCGCATTCTCAATCCACCAGGAACGATCAAGATGAACCTTGCTTTCTACAAGCGTAAAATTGCTGAGCGTCTTGAGAGCGTTGAAACAGAAGCTGCAGAAAAACTGATCCTCACCGAGCTCAAACAATACGGTGAGGAGCTTGAGAAGCGGATCTTCAGCTGACCAACCCCATCTCTTTTCCCACTTTGATGAAGGCATCAACTGCTCTCTTGATGTCAGCTTCGGTGTGGGCAGCGGAGAGTTGGACGCGGATACGCGCTTTTCCCTTGGGGACCACGGGAAAAGAGAAGCCAATCACGTAAATCGATTCGGCGAGGAGTCGACTTGCCAACTCCACTGCCTTGGCCTCGTCATAGACCATCACAGCAACGATGGCTGTCTCCGCTTCAATGATATCAAAGCCTGCCTGCTCCATCTGAGTACGGAAAGAGTGAGCCCGTTCAAGCGTTTGCTTGCCCAGTTGGTCATTCGCTTCCAAAATATCCAAGACTGCCAGCGTTCCTCCGGCAATGGCCGGAGCGAGGGTGTTGGAGAAGAGATAGGGACGAGCACGTTGGCGATACAGATCAATCAACAGCTTATGGCCGCTGATACACCCACCGCTGGCTCCACCGCACGCCTTTCCAAAGGTAGTAGTGATTAAATCTACCCTTCCCTCAACCCCACATAACTCCACGGTGCCCCGCCCAGTTGGTCCAAGATAGCCGGTTGCGTGGCTGTCATCGACGGCGACCAGTGCATCGTAGCGTTCTGCCAGATCACAGATCTCCTCTAGCTTTGCCACATCGCCATCCATAGAGAAGACTCCATCGGTAATGATGAGGCGCCGCCGGCTCCCTTGGCTCTCTTTGAGACATCGCTCGAGGTCGACCATGTCGCTGTGCTTGTAGCGCAGACGCATGGCCTTGGACAGACGGATTCCATCGATGATTGAGGCGTGGTTCAGCTCATCGCTGATGACCGCATCCTCTGATCCGAGCAAGGGCTCAAAGAGTGCCCCATTGGCATCGAAGCATGAGGTAAAGAGAATGGTATCCTCGGTTCGCAAGTACGAAGAGATCCGTCTTTCAAGCTTCTTGTGCAGCTCTTGTGTGCCACATATGAAACGCACCGATGACAGACCAAACCCCCACCGTTGCATCGCTTCACATGCTGCATCAACAATTCTCTGATCGCCTGAGAGACCGAGGTAGTTGTTGGCACAGAAGTTCAATACCGACGTACCATCAACAGTTATCTCCCTGCCCTGTGCACTCTCAATGATTCGCTCTTCTTTATATAACCCAGCTTCTTTCTGCTCAGCTAAAAATGCCTGTAACTCGGCTTTAGTTGTTTTGTTCATCATCTCTACTCCTGATTGTCGCCAACATATCGGCGGTCATCGACGCGAGGTCGTATCGAGGCTCAAAACCCCACTCAACTCGCGCCGCATAGTCTTCCATGTAATCGGGCCATGAGTCGGCGATTGCCTGACGCACCGGGTCAATCTCATAGCTGATGGTAAACTCGGGGATATGGGTTCGGATATGGGCAGCCTGTTCCTCAGGACAGAAGCTCATCGCAGCAATATTGAAGGCATTGCGGTGGCGAAGCTTCACGGGGTCAGCCTCCATAATCTGGATTGCTGCATCAACTGCATCCGGCATATAGATCATGTCGAGATAGGTGTCCCCTTGTAAAAAGCACGTATAATGCTTCTTTCTCAATGCTTCGTAATAAATCTCAACGGCATAGTCGGTCGTGCCACCGCCAGGTGGAGTGAGACTGCTGATAACCCCGGGGAATCGAATGCCTCTGGTATCGACATCCCACTTATGGTGGTAGTAATCGCAGAGTAGCTCCCCCGCTACCTTGGAGACGCCATAGATTGATGTGGGGCGCTGGATGGTGTCCTGGGGAGTGAATTTCTTAGGAGTGGTGGGACCGAAGGCTCCGATTGATGAAGGGGTAAAAACCGCACACCCATGCTCTTTGGCTACCTCTAAGGCAGCAATGAGGCCATTGATGTTAAGATTCCACGCCTCTAAGGGGTCCTTTTCAGCCCGTGCAGAGAGTAAGGCCGCTAAGTGGTAGATGGTATCGATACGGTGTTTACGAACTATCTGGTCGATTGCCTGCCCATCGCGTGCATCAGCAAGATAGAAAGGACCTCCCTCGATCAAGGGACGGTTGATGTCATCACGAATATCGGTGAGAACGACATTGTCGGCTCCATATCGCGCTCGACACTCCAGGGCGATCTCACTGCCCAACTGGCCCAATGAGCCTATGATCAGTATGCGCTTCATACAATCCTCCAACGTCCCATTTCTTGACAAGGGCGGAGAGTAGCCGTACAATTGTCAATGTGTTCAGTATACTGAACACGGTTTACTATGTCAAACTATTGTAAGGAGCTATAGCGTGCATACCCCTCCAATGATCGGCAAGAATATTCAACGAATTCGCACCTCCCGCAAATTGACTCTCAATGTCCTCAGTGAGCGCTCAGGGGTCTCCAAGGCGATGCTCAGCCAGATTGAGAGCAACAAAGTGAACCCAACTGTTGCCACTGTTTGGAAGATTGCCCGGGGCTTGAACGTAGACCTCAATGATCTTTTGGAAGATGATGCCCAGCCAAAGCGAATCTTCTCCCTCAATCCTGCTAATGATGAAGCTCCGAAGCTTGAGAAGCGACACAATGGTGTTAAAATCCAGATTCTCAGTCCACTCTCCATGGTCGAAGACTTGGAGATGTACTTGATTACCTTCGATCCACACTCCGAGCTGGCCAGTGAGCCCCACTATACCGGGACCCAAGAGTACCTTACGGTCGTAAAGGGATCGGTAAAGGTGAAGGTCGGTAATAATGTTGCCGAACTGAAGCGAGGAGACTTTTTGATGTACCACTGTGACACCGAGCATGCCATCATCAATGAGTCCAACCAACCCTCAGTCGTCCACATGGTAGTGCGATTTACCGATAGCAGACGCTGATTGCCTCTGCTATGCAAGGATGCTCCTCTTTTGTATACTTTAGAGAGGAGCAGTAGATGCTGGAAAAGTTAGGCGAATACGAAAAACAACTCTCAGATATAGACCATCAACTCAGTCTGCCCCAAACCATGGGCGATATGAATCTCTTCAAGAAACTCAACAAAGAGCGTAGCCACCTCGCTCCCATTGTTGAGACTCTGCAGCATCTCAAAAGCCTTGAGGAGCAAATTGAGGATGCCAAGCAGTTGTTGAAAGCTGAAAGTGACAGTGAGATGATAGCCCTCACCGAAGAGGAGCTTGAAAGCTTGGAAGCAGCTGTCGAAGAGGCGACCAACAAGGCAAAAATTCTCCTTATCCCCCCCGATCCTCTGGAAGGAAAGGATATCATCATGGAGATTAGGGCTGGTACCGGAGGTGAAGAGGCTGCCCTCTTTGCCGCTGACCTCTTTCGCATGTACTCTCATTATGCTGACCAAAAGGGGTGGAGAATTGAGATCCTCTCCTCCCATGAGACTGGGATCGGTGGCTATAAGGAGCTGGTTTTCTCAATCAGCGGTAAGGACGTCTTTGGCTCACTGCGTTGGGAGAGCGGAGTACACCGTGTGCAACGAGTACCGCAGACCGAAAGCGGCGGGCGAATTCATACCAGTGCGGTGACAGTGGCTGTGTTGCCCGAGGCAGAAGAGACTGATATCGAAATCCGAAGCGAAGACTTGAAAGTCGATGTAATGCGTTCAAGCGGTCCTGGAGGACAGAGCGTCAATACTACTGACAGTGCTGTGCGCCTCACCCACCTACCTACTGGCCTTGTGGTCATCTGTCAGGATGAGAAGAGTCAGATTAAAAACCGAGCTAAAGCTCTGCGTGTTCTGAGAAGCCGCCTCTACGACTTGGAAGAGGAGAAGAAGAACAAGGAGCGGGCCGAAGCACGCAAAAACATGGTGGGCTCTGGTGACCGCAGTGAGCGAATCCGCACCTACAACTTCCCTCAGAACCGACTCACCGATCACAGAATCAATCTTACGCTCTATAAGCTTGATTTGGTGATGGTCGGCTCTCTTGATGAGGTCATCGACCCTCTCAAGATTGCCGCTGGAGAGGCTGCCTTGGCAGAGGGGTAAATATGACCGTCGCCCAATGGAAAGCCCAATGTGCTGCACGATTGACTGAAGCGGGCTTGGTGGGCTCCCCTTCTTTGGATGCCCGACTCTTGATTGAGATGGTCACCGGCCTCGACCAAGCCCATCAGCTGATGAGCCACGATCGAAGGCTCAGCGGCGAAGAGATCGGTGTGTTGGACCAACTGGAGAAACGACGCCTTGCCCATCAGCCAATGGCGTATATCCGTGGCAAGAAAGAGTTCTTCGGGCGTGAGTTCATCGTTGATGAACGAGTTTTGATACCTCGTGCTGACACTGAGGTCCTAGTAGAGACGGTCCTTGCCTACGCAAACACTCAACCACAGGAATCGCTGCTGCCGATCATCGATGTTTGTACGGGCAGTGGGGCGATTGGCATTACCTTGGCATTGGAGCTTGGCACAGAGGTTACTCTCAGTGACAAGAGTGCCTTGGCATTGGACGTTGCAAAAGAGAATGTGCGACGCTTGATAGGTCGACCATTGCCGCTAGTTGAGGATGACCTGCTCTTAAACAGCAAGAACAAGTATGGTATCATCGTCAGCAACCCTCCCTACCTGACTCCTTCGTGGATCGATGAGGTCGCTCGGGAGGTAGGATGGGAGCCTCGGATGGCTCTCGATGGCCGAAGTGAGGATGGGCTTGCACTGGTAAGGCGCTTGATCGAACAGAGTCAGAGCCGCCTGAAGGACAGCGGAGCACTCTTCATCGAATGTGATTATAGGCAAACGGATGCAGTGTCGTCCCTCTTGCGTCAGGCTTCGTTTACCGATATACAGGTTGTACGGGACCTTGGGGGACATGAACGGGTAGTATGGGGGAGATTGCATGAGTGATCAGTTGATCCAACGATTCATCCAAAAAGCAAATCAATACTCCAAAGCCGACCAAGAAAAATTCTTGGCCGCGGCTACCTTTGCCGCAGAAAAGCACAAAGACCAAAAGCGCGCAAGCGGCGAGCCCTATATCATCCATCCCCTCGCAGTGGGTGAAATCCTCATTCAACTGAAGATGGATGCAGATACGATTGCCGCAGGCCTCCTCCACGATACCCTTGAAGACACCGAAACCACCTACGAGGAGCTCAGCGAACTCTTCGGCCCTGCTGTCGCTGAGATGGTCGAAGGCGAGACAAAGATCGCCAACCTCAAGACCATGAGTAAAAGTGTCGCCGAAGCCGAGACGATCCGTAAGATGTTCTTTGCTATGAGCAAGGATATCCGCGTCATTATCATCAAGCTTGCTGACAAGCTTCACAACATGCGCACATTGCAGCACCTCAATGGGGACCGCGCTCGTGAAATTGCCAGTAGTACTCTGGACATTTTTGCTCCACTTGCCGACCGTTTGGGAATCTCTTGGCTGAAGGATGAACTGGAAGACCTGAGCCTCAAAGTCCTCAAACCCGACACATTTGACTATATCCAAGAGTACCTGCTCTCCAAGAAGAGCGAACAACGTGCCTACCTCTCGCGTATTGAGAAGTCTATATATCGCGCCTGTGCCGATGCACAGATCAACGAAGTATTGGTCACCAGCCGCGCTAAACATACCTACTCCATCTACATGAAGATGAAGAAGCGCAAGAAGGAGATCGATGAAATCTTCGACATCTTGGGTGTCAGAATCCTTTGCAATAGCGTAACTGAATGTTACACGATCTTGGGCGTCGTGCACCGCCTCTGGCCCCCCATCGAAGGGCGCTTCAAGGACTACATTGCCATGCCTAAGGCAAATAACTACCAGAGCTTGCATACCACGGTCATGGCCTTGGATGGGAAACTCCTGGAAATCCAAATCCGAACCCGAGAGATGCACTTTACCGCCGAATTCGGTGTTGCTGCCCACTGGTCCTACAAAGGTGAAAGTGGCAGCGAGAGCGGTGCATGGTCGAAGATGGATAGTGAGCAGTTCTCCCGGATCATCAGTAAGCTGAAGACCTGGTCCAATGAGATTGAGACCAGCGAATCCTATATGGATGATATCAAGGGTGAGCTCTTAAAAGACACCATCTACGTCTTCACTCCCCAAGGGCATATCGTTGAACTGCCAACCAATGCAACTGCCTTGGACTTCGCCTACCAGATCCATACCGAAATCGGCAACCATACTACCGGGGCAAAAGCTGATGGGTCGATCATCCCTCTCAGCGCTCCTCTGAAGAATACCCAAGTCATCGAGATTCTCACCAGCCCCAATGCGCGGCCTCACCTGCAGTGGTTGCGATACGCCAAGACCAACAGTGCCCGTCGCAAAATCCGAGCATGGCTGAACAAGTATGATGAGAACATCCTCATCGACAAAGAGATCATTGCAAAGCGCAAGGTCACCGAAGCAGCAAAAGTTGAACAGCCTGCCCCACCAGCACCACCGCTTGATGATGAGAACATCGTCCGCCAGGTCCTTGACGAGAAACGACTGAAGTTCCGCGTCGGTGATGAGAAGAACATGATGATCAACATCGCCCAGTGCTGCTCACCGGTACGGGGTGATGACATTGTCGGCTACATCAGTCGGGGACGAGGAATCATTGTCCACCGCCGTGACTGTCCAAACCTCAAGAATATGAGTGAGATCGTCGACCGCTCCATTGAAGTTGAGTGGGAGAATGAGCATCCCAAGCTGACCAAACGCTTCTCGATTACCAGTAAACGCACCTACGACCTCTTCGGAGAGATCGAAGGCGCTTTGCGTAAGTATCGCGGACACCTGATCGAAGGTCGGCTCTACGATGATGATGAGGGTAAGCTTGCCGGAACCTTCACCATGGAGATGGAGAAGGAGGATGACTTTAAGAAGATCCTCAAGAGTCTGAAGGCGATTCCCTCGGTGAACACTATTGCAGAGATCAGGTAAATTACTCTTCCAAAACTCGAAGAATCTCAGGTAGCAGTTGCTTTTTGCGCGAGAGGACCCCTTGGGCGAGGTAGCGTCCCTCCCCCTCCTTCTTGTATGAGATCTTTCGTTCGGCAATTGGCATGGAAGTCATCAAGAGGATACTTGATTCACGTACCACATCGGTGATGAGGAACATCGTCCAATCAAGCATATATGCCTTTCGAAGATTCTCCAGCTCATCGAGGTAGATTTGTGCGTAGTCATCAACATCACTGAGGGTAGTGACCTCAGCCTGACCGATACCAAAGGCAACGCCTACCTCCTTGTACCGTTTGAAGTCTCCCTCCAACATTCGCCGAGGATCAGCCTTCACCAAGGCAGCTCCTCCGCTGAACATCGTCTCCCCAAAGTGGCGCATATCAGAGACCTGACCGAGCACCAACAGGTCTTGGACTGCCGTATAGTCTTCGAACGTTGTCGTGGGACTCTTGAGGATGATCGTGTCACTGAGGATTCCGCTGAGCATAACTCGAGCCAGGGTCTTGGGAATCTCTACTCCGTGCTGGACAAAGAGCTTGTAGACGATCGTGCAGGTCGACCCCAAGGGCTCGCAGTAGATGAAGATTGGTTCTCTCGTCCGATCAGCGCCGAGGCGGTGGTGGTCAATGATCTCAACGACCTCAGCCTCTTCAATCCCTTCTATGGATTGCTCACTCTCATTGTGGTCTACCATGATGAGCTTGGACCTCGGTTTATTAAGAAAGGAAGAACGGGTAACGAACCCTTTGAAAACCCCTTCGTCAAAGACCGGCAAGGAGCGCAGGTTGTTGTCGGTGAGGATATCACGGGCTTCATCAAAGAGTCGGTCGACCTCAACCGAGAGGCTCTTCTTGCCAGCAAGCATCCCTACCGGGACGGTGAGGCGCAAGAGTCGGAACGTCTCAGCAGTATCGAAAGAGGAGACAAAGACAGTACCTTGGTATGAATCCCAATCGACAACACTGGTAATTTCGTCGGCAATACCAGTGAGGATGATAGCCGGAATCTGCATTTCAATGGCCTTTTTGATGTGATTCTCACGATCTCCGACTACCAAAATGGGTTTCACATCTCCAAGTGCTGCCATCTGTCGGCAGAAGGAGACATAACGACTTGCCCCAATCATGATCGGAGCATCAAAGATATCATCGCCTGCTCGTTTGAGAAAAGAGCCCTCAAGGACCTTGGGGATATTATCTACCACAAAGTGATAGATTGGACGCTTGGTACTATTCTCCTGAAGAATGAAACCGCTGACGTCATCGATGCTTACCAAGGAGCGAAACGTGCCATTCTCCATGACTGGGATGACAGCACTCAGGCTCTCAGAGCCATAAAAAGAGACGAGACTGAAGATTGGATCGGAAATATCGACGGTGAAGTCACTGGTGCTGACCACGCTCTCCACCTTGGTACGAATATCCCGAAGGAATGGGGGGGCGCTCACACCAAGGCGCTCAAATTGAGCTCGGGTCGCCTCATTGAGGTTTCCGATTCTGATTGCATGGTAGGTATTGTTCAGGTCAACCTTGTTCTTCAGATACGCATAGCTGTATGCAGCACAGATACTATCCATATCCGGGTTGCGATGTCCGGTCACATAAATGTCTGCCACAAGCCCTCCTAAGTTGTCCTAGTGTACCGCACTTGAGTTGCGCTGACAACTCAGAAGAGCTGGTCAGAAAACGTCAAATCAGCTAGGATTTGAGTGGAGGATGAGTATGAGTATGAGTAAAGTAGTAATAGCTAACGACCATGGAGCAGTAGAACTTGCCCAAACCCTGATCGACCACTTACACCAGCGAGGCTTTGAGACCAACTACCTCGGCGTTGCCACAGAGGAGTCTGTCGACTACCCTGACATGGCCCAAGCAGCTGCAAAGGAGTATTTGGGAGGCGGGTATGACTTTGGCATCCTCCTCTGTGGAACGGGAATTGGTATCTCCATCAGTGCAAATAAGATTGACGGCATCCGCTGCGCCCTTCCGCAGGACAGCTATGCAGCTTCGATGGCTCGCAGTCACAATGATGCGAACTTCATTGCCTTTGGCGGGCGAGTTGACTACCGAGAAGACCCCGTAGCGATGCTCGACGCATATATTGATGCCTCATTTGAGGGGGGACGTCATCAGAGGCGCGTTGATAAGATCATGGCCCTTCAAGACTGACGCATTGAAGGGAAGATAAAAGGGTGAGGGAGTAATTCACTGAACCGAAGGGTGATGTGAGCCCCACCTTTTCCTTCGGCATACGATGTATCGACCAGATGCACTTCGGTCTCAGGTCGACAGAACTCAGCGAGTACCTGCAAGCACAGGGCACATGGAGGGGCGGGCGGGCTATCATCGCTGACCACGACCAGCATCTCAAAGCCTACTTCCCCCTCTGAAGCCACTGCATGGAGAGCTGCATTGCGTTCAGCACAAATGGTCGCCCCATAGCTGGAATTCTCCACATTGCATCCACTGTAGACTGCCAAACTTCCTCCACTGACCAGGGCTGCACCCACTTTAAAGTGTGAATACGGGGCATAAGCATTGTTGCGACTTGCGTAGGCAGCGGCAACAGCCTTCTCAAAGAGTGAAGTACGCTGTTCCTCAGTGAGTTTTTCAACAGCAATTCGCTGTGTTCCGTACAGTATTCCCATCGACTGAATTGCTGCATTGAGAAGCCGGTTAAACTCTTCCTTGCTATCAAAGGTCCCAAAGTCAGCAAGCGTATCGAGTACAACATGGCTTCCTGCCTTCTTAAGCGCCTCCTTGTTGAAGGAGTTTGGAAGAGCCAACACCGTCGCTCCCGCTCTATTAGCACTGACAACCCCATGAAGAGCATCTTCAACAACGAGACACGAGGAGAGAGGAAGACCTAAGGTAAGGGCAGCAAGCTGATAGATATCCGGTTCAGGTTTACTCTTGATCACCTGCTCTCCGCTGATGACCACATCAAAATCATCCTCAGTCAAGCCTATAGCTGCAAGATTAACCAATGCTTTGCGCCTCTCACTGCCAGTTGCAACAGCAACTTTGAGTCCAGAACGCTTTGCATCGGAGAGAAATCGGTGCACTCCCTCAAAGGAGGAAGCCTCTTTGGCAAACTCTTCGTACAATTCGTACAGCTCCACCACTGCCACATCAAAATCGATATCCAGGCCGTAGAGCGCCCCTACTCCACAGAGGTAGCGCCGATCCCCTGCTCCCACAAAGGGGCGAAAGTCTTCGGCCTTAGTATCGATACCTCTTCGCTTGAAGAATGCTTGGGCGGCATGGAGGATTATAGGCTCACTGTCGATGAGCACCCCATCCATGTCAAACAAAATTCCTTCAATCATCCAAACTCCTAGTGCATGATCGTTTTGCCACGGCCAACATAGGTCTGTGGGATAAACGATCCATTGCCAGTAATACCCAGATAGATGGTGTCCCCTACCACAAGCCTACCCCTGAGGTAAGTCATAACAGCCCTTCCAAGGACAGTCATCCCATTATAGACAGAGTAGCCTGCGCTGCTGTGGATAGTCTGGTCGGTGATTGTCCATGCGTGGTCAGGATCAAAGAGGACAAGGTCTGCATCACTACCTACCCTGATTGCCCCCTTTTGGGGATAGAGGCCAAAGGCCTTTGCTGGGGCGGTACTGAGGAGATTGACCACTTGTTGAATACCAATGCGTCCACTTTGGGCAGCTAGGGTATAGATGAGAGGCAAGAGCTCTTCGCTGCCAGGGATTCCTGGAAGGATGGTACGGCTGTCGTTGCTGGCAAGTTTTTGCTCTCGATTAAAAGCGCAGTGGTCGGTTGCCACTACCTGCACTTCCCCATTGAGCAACGCTTCCTGTAGCGCCTTGGTGTCCTCTTCATCCCGAAGCGGTGGAGTCATCACATAGAGTGGGCCCTCAACTCCAGTAAGTTTCTCATTGTTCAAAAAGAGATAATGTGGGGTTGTCTCCACGATGACCCGTAGCCCTTGGCTGCGTAAATCGCGCACTGCCTCAAGGCCCGCCTTGCTGGACAAATGCACTACGTACAGAGGAATCTCAACCTCTAGGGCTAATTCACCCATCGTCCTGATCGCCTGTGCCTCTGCAAGGCTTGGACGCAATACAGGATGAGAGGCAGGCCCCCAGTCGCCCCTATATGCCTTCTGTGCATCGCTGATAACTTGGTCATCCTCACAGTGGACAGTGACGAGGATCTCCAACTCTTTACAAAGGGTCAGAACCTCTTTCAGCTCTTCACGTTTCTCGATCATGTAGCCGACATTCTTGTAGGTGGTAAAGAGTTTTATGACCTTCACCCCAACCTCTTTGAGGGCGGCCAACTCCTCTTTCAGCGAAGGGCGGAGTCGATACACCCCTTGGTGAAGGGAGAAGTCGATAGCCATCCCCTCTTGCATCTGGTCGATGCGCGCCTTTGCTGATTGGGCGAGGGTTTTACCAGGCAGGTCATCGGCAAAGTCGATGACGGTGGTCACACCGCCGTAGGCACCGGCTTTGCTGCCCTCCTTGAAGGAGTCAGCGGTGACCGTACCACGGCTTTCGAGATGGTAGTGGGTATGGGCATCGATGACCCCGGGCAGAATACACAGGCCCTCTGCGTGAACAATCTCTGTTCCCTCGGGCACCGAGTTCTCATCAATCTCTGCAGCGATACGCGTTATCTTGCCATCTTCAACAAGAAGATCGGCATGGCGCGTCCATTCAGTATCTACAACAAGTCCATTTTGAATCAACAGTCTGCTCATACCGACAAGATACCGTAAATATGGGCAGACTGCAAAGTAAAAGAGGGCTAATATCTGAGATCTGGTTGCTTGACTGCGCGCACCTCATCCAATCTTCCGACCGGACAGTAGTGTGGCGCATCCTTCAGATACTGGGGATCGCTCTCTGCGCGGTCCAGAATTTTGAAGAAGACCTCTACAAACCGATCAAGACTCTCTACACTCTCACTCTCAGTTGGCTCAAACATCATTGCCTCCTCGACAAGCAAGGGGAAGTAAATGGTCGGTGGATGATAGCCTTCGTCGATCAGAGCTTTTGCTAGGTCTTGGGCGGTGATCCCATGACGCTCCTTGAGCTCCTTGGCACTGACAACAAACTCGTGCATGCACCGCTTTCCATAGGGGATTGCGATGCGCGCAGCAAGCTTGGTTGCTAGGTAGTTAGCGTTAAGAACCGCATGACGACTGGCTGCTTTGATGCCTTCACTACCCATCCGGAGGATGTAGACATACGCTCGCAGGGCCACCAGGAAGTTGCCCCAGAACATACTGACCTTACCGATCGAGTCCTCCTCATCCCAGCGATAGACATAGCCGCTGTCAGTCAGTTCGATATCCGGTGTAGGCAGATAGGGGCGAAGGCGGTCATTGACCATCACCGGGCCACTGCCAGGTCCTCCACCACCATGAGGAGTGGCAAAAGTCTTATGGAGGTTGAGGTGAATCACATCAAAGCCCATATCCCCAGGGGTTCCCATGCCCATGATGGCATTCATATTCGCACCATCGTAGTACAGTAATCCCCCTGCTTCATGAACCATCTCACTAATCTGTAAAATGTCTTTTTCAAAGAGGCCTAGGGTATTGGGGTTGGTCAGCATCAAAGCTGCGACGGTCTCATCAAGCTTTGAGGCAAGATCGTCGACGTCAACCAGGCCCGCAGCATTGCTCGCAACTTCCACGACATCAAAGCCTACGACCGCAGCACTTGCTGGGTTCGTCCCATGGGCACTGACGGGAATGAGGACCTTGGTGCGTTGACTCTGCCCGTGGCTGGTGAAGTACTTTCGGATCATCTTCAGACCTGCGTACTCCCCATGGGCGCCTGCGCAGGGCTGTAGCGATCCCCAGCTCATGCCGGTGATCGAAGCGAGGTCCTCCAATAGGTTGTACATCACACTCAGACAGCCTTGGACCGTAGAGATGTCCTGCAGAGGATGTATTTGGGTGAACTCCTCCATTGCTGCAATATGTTCACTGAGTTTGGGGTTGTACTTCATCGTGCAGGAGCCAAGAGGATACATGCCGTTATCCACTCCGTGAACCTGATTGGAGAGGCGGGTGAAGTGGCGAACCACATCCAGCTCAGCTACTTCAGGAAGGCGAGCTATGCTCTGTCTTTGCAGCTGTTCAGGAAGGTCTGGTAACGCTTGATCAAAGCCACGGGGAAGATCCAGGGGAGGATAGCAGTAGGCTTTTCGTCCACGTTTGGAGAGATCGATCAATAGTGGTCCACTCATTTCAACACCCTCCTTGCAGCAGCCAGGTAAATTTCCAGCTCCTCACGACTACGCTTCTCGGTCACTGCAACCAACAGGACCAGCTCATCGCTTGCCTTTCGTGTCAGACTCGAGAGTCTGACTCCTGCAAAAATTCCTTCATTGCGAAGCTCTTGCAGGAATTTTCTCATCCGCTTTGCATCGGAGAAGATCAGGGGGAACTCACACCAAAACGGCTTATCCCAGACAAGGGTGACGCCTGGCAATTGGGCGAGGTGATACGCTAGGTAATGGGCTTTCGCGTAGCTTTGCTTGGCAGCTTCAACCATCCCATCCCAGCCAAGGCTTGAGAGATGAATAGTGGTCATCAAGGCGGCGAGAGCTTGGTTTGAGCAGATGTTACTCGTCGCCCGTTCGCGCTTGATGTGTTGCTCACGTGCCTGCAGGGTCAGGGTGTATCCACGCCTGCCCTCCTTATCAACTGTGGCCCCCACTACTCGACCGGGAATTCGTCGCATCAAGGCAGTGGTGACTGCAATATAGCCACAGGATGGACCGCCGAAGGCCAATGGAAGGCCGAGCGCTTGGGTGTCTCCGATGGCAATGTCTGCACCCCACTCAGCTGGGGTGCGCTGCAGTGCCAAAGAGAGGGGATCAGCCATGATGGCAAACAGACTCTTTTGCTCATGCAGACGATCTGCTATTCCTGTATAGTCCTCAAGCAAACCGTATCGGTTGGGGGTTTGGACGATCAGGCCGGCGACCGAATCATCCAGCATGCCCTCCAAGCTCTCCAGGTCAATCGTTCCCTCCTTAGCAGGCACCACCGAGATGACATGGTCAGCTCCTGCTGCCCAGGTGTTCAACACCCGTAGGGCAAAGGGGTGGATCGTGCTGGAGACCAGAACAGTATTGGCTTTACGCTTGGACGCGATCATAATCCCCGCTGCCTCTACAGCTGCATTGGCTCCATCGTAGAGGGAGGCGTTGGAGACGTCCATGCCGGTAATCTCACAGATCATCGACTGGAATTCATAGATCGCCTGCAATAGCCCTTGGCTCATCTCAGCCTGGTAGGGGGTGTATGCGGTGACAAAGGATGGCAGTGAGGAGAGGGCTTTCACCGTTGAGGGGACAATATGGTCGTAACAGCCAGCTCCGAGGAACGGGATGCCACGTACGTTACGCTGGGCGATCGAGTCGATCATCCTTTGTACTTCATCCTCAGTTCTCCCATGACTGATGGGTACTGAGTCCTCGAGGAGCAAGTCTTCTCCCATCACGGAGAAGAGCTCGTCGATGCTCTTCACCCCAATGGCCTCGAGCATTGCTCGTCGATCCTCATTGGTATGAGGAATATAGGGATAAATCATGGATACCTCCGGGTAGTTGGACAGAGTACTGCCGCCCGTAGGCGGCAGTAGGTGTGATCATCAGAGGGTGGCAAGGAATTCTTTGTACTGATCTGCATCCAACAGACCATCGTACTGCTCTTGATCAAAGGGACTGAGCACATAGAGATGGTTCTTATAACAATCCTCGTTGATCAGCTCAGGTGAGCCATCCAGCTCTTCATTTGCCTCGACAACCACCCCAGCGATGGGGTTGATGATCGGACTTGCTGCCTTCACGCTCTCGACGGTGGAGATCTCCTCTCCTTGTTCGTAGCGTTCGCCAGTTGGCGGCAGCTCAACGTAGACAATTTCGCCGAGTTCTGATTGCGCATGGTCGCTGATCCCGACAAATGCACGATCGCCTTCAATACGGACCCACTCATGGTCCTTGCTGTACCGTAAACTCTCAACAATCTTACTCATTGGGTTCCTCCAACCAAGCCAATGCTACCACTGTCCACGCCTCTTGTACAGGGGACCAATCATTGGCAGAAGTGTTGCTCCAAGAAGGGCAAGTCCAACTCTTCATAGAGCGGGAATCGATTCAGCAATGCCACGACACGCTGTTTTGCCTCTTCTCTGACTGCATCATCGGTTTCCGCCCGTGCCCTGCTGGTCTTACCAGCATTTGTTCCCTTGGTGATCAGGGCAGGCTTGGTGTTCTGTAGTACCAACGCGATGATGGAGGCTACCTCTTTCATCTCCTGAGCTCCCATACCCAGGGTTGTCAAGGCTGGGGTGCCAATGCGCAGGCCACTGGTATACCAGGCTCCGTTGGGGTCGGCGGGCAGAGAGTTGCGATTCAGCGTTACCCCACACTCGCGAAGAGCTGTCTCTGCCTGACGGCCATTGAGGCCAAAGGAGCGGACATCCAGGAGCATGAGGTGATTGTCACTGCCGCCGGTAGCGACGGTGATACCATTATCGATACACGCTTGGGCGAGGGCTTTGGAATTTTCCACGATCTTGGCTGCATAGGTCACAAAGGAGGGATCGAGAGCCTCTTTGAAGGCCACCGCTTTGGCTGCCATCATATGGGGAAGGGGGCCACCGAGAATCAGGGGACATCCCTTGTCCACGCTCTCGGCAAACTCCTCAGTGCAGAGTACCATCCCTCCACGTGGTCCGCGAAGGGTTTTGTGGGTGGTGGTGGTAACTACATCAGCCCAGCGCACCGGATCATACTCATCGACAAAAGCCTTGCCTGCAACCAAGCCGGCGAAGTGGGCCATATCAACCATGAAGACCGCTCCAACAGCTTTTGCGATTTCACTCATTCGTTTGAAGTCAATCTTTCGTGGATATGCTGAGTATCCGGTGAGTAAAATCAAGGGTTTGACCTCATGGGCAATACGCTCAATCTCATCATAATCCAGGATTCCGGTCTCAGGATTGACGCTGTAACTGTAGGCATCGAACATTTGGGCAGATACGTTTTGGCGGTATCCGTGGGTCAGGTGACCACCACTGTAATAGTCGAGGGCCAAAAGTCGTTGGTTGCCCATCTTCTCTCGAACCCGGTCCCACGCCTTTCGGTCCAAGTCGGCTGGGTTGGTGATGCCCATCTCTGCCAGGGTTGGCACCTGGATACGTGTGTTGAGGATTGCCCAGTAGGCGACGAGGTTTGCATCGGCTCCACTGTGCGGTTGCACATAGGCGTGCTCAGCTCCGAAGATCTCCTTTGCATAGTCACAAGCCAATGCCTCAATGGCGTCAACGTTCTCACAACCCGCGTAAAAACGATGGTAGGCGTACCCCTCGCTGTATTTGTCGGTCATCAGGTTTCCCATTGCCATCTGCGTAGCCATCGAAGAGAAGTTTTCACTGGCAATAAGCTTCAAATGACTACGCTGATCTGCCAGCTCATTGACGATTCGCTTCGCCACCTCAGCCTCTACGGCGGCGATTTGGTCGAGGGCTGCCGTATAGGCGACCATCGCAGGATTAATCTCTGCCCCTCTGGACAAATATGCGTTCAATGCACTCTTGTTTGCCATCGTCTTACCTCAACTGCACAATAGTATTGAACTATCTTGCCGATGTACGCCTTTGTTGTCAACGTGATGACTCAATTTGTAACTTTCTGTTGCTTTATGTCGCCATATGAGCATAAAATGAACCAGTATGTAAAAAATACGACGAAAACGAAACCAGAGAGTAACACTATGGCAGAAAAGAAACAGCGCGAGACGTTAGGCAGTAGGCTGGGATTCATCCTATTGTCCGCAGGTTGTGCAATCGGATTGGGCAACGTGTGGAGGTTCCCCTTTATTACCGGTCGTTATGGTGGGGCGGCCTTTGTGCTGATCTACATCCTCTTTTTGGTCATCCTCGGTCTCCCTGTCATGGTCATGGAACTCGCCATCGGACGAGCAAGCCAACAGAACATTGGTTTGGCATTGAATACCTTGACTCCCAAGAAGAAGGGATGGGGGTACTATGGTAAGTTCGCCATCATCGGTAACTACACGCTGATGATGTTCTACACCACCATCACCGGATGGCTTCTCTACTACTTCGTCCACATGGTCGAGGGCGACTTTGCAGGATTGGACCCCGCCGGCGTTGGAGCTTTCTTTGGCACAATGCTCGATAACCCCATCTCGATGGCATTCTGGATGATCGTAGCTGTCGCCATTGGTTTCTACCCTGTAGCCCAAGGGCTGCAAGAGGGCGTTGAAAAGGTCACCAAGTACATGATGATTGGCTTGATTTTGCTGATGGTTGTCCTCTCCTTCAACAGCCTTACTCTCAAGGGTGGTTCAGAAGGCCTAAAATTCTACCTCGTCCCCAACTTCTCCAAATTAGTTCAGGATGGGTTCTTTGAGGCGGTCTACGCTGCGATGGGCCAAGCATTCTTCACCTTGAGCCTCGGTATCGGATCAATCGCAATTTTCGGATCGTATATCGATAAAAAGCACCGCCTCACCGGTGAAGCGGTACGGATCATTGGGTTGGACACTGTCGTTGCCCTGACAAGCGGCTTGATCATCTTCCCCGCAGCCTTCGCCTTTGGCCTGCAACCAGATGCCGGTCCCTCCTTGATCTTCATTACCCTGCCCAATATCTTCAACCAGATGGCAGGAGGAAGACTGTGGGGTACCCTCTTCTTCCTCTTCATGAGCTTTTCAGCCCTCTCTACTCTGATTGCCGTCTTTGAGAACATCATCAGCTACTGGATTGATGCGAAGGGTATGAGCCGCAAAAAAGCGGTCTTGATCAATGCCATCGCCATCTCCGTGCTGAGCATTCCGTGTATCCTGGGCTTCAACAAGTGGGCAGGATTCCAGCCACTGGGACCTGGTAGCGGAGTACTGGACCTGGAGGACTTCATCGTCAGCACCACACTACTGCCCTTAGGCTCACTGGTATTTACCCTTTACTGCACCTGGAAATATGGTTGGGGTTGGGACAAATTCATCGCCGAAGCAGATGCCGGAGAGGGCATGAAATTCCCCTCAAAGCTGCGCATCTATTTCAAGTATATCCTGCCGGCAATCATCATCTTCATTTTCATAAAGGGATATTTCGATATTTTCTTCGGTTGACAGAAGCGGATGCAATGCCTATAATTTCCTAGCGTTAAAGCAAATATTGGAGGATTTGTGGCTAAAGAAGAAGCAATTGAAGTGGAAGGCATTGTAAAGGAAGCCCTCCCCAACACGATGTTCCGTGTTGAACTACAGAACAAACACGTCATCCTTGCCCACCTATCGGGTAAGATGCGTAAACACTATATCCGCATTGTCCCAGGGGATACCGTACGGGTAGCTATGTCGCCCTACGATCTGACCAAGGGACGGATTATCTACCGCGAGCGGTAACACCTTGCATACGAAGGCCGGAGTTTCTCCGGCCTTTGTGTGTCTGTACCCTATAAACTCTTTAGAATTACCCAGATAACCCCGCTACCACCGTGGCGTGCCTTAGGGGTGTGTGCTTCGCGCACGATTCCACTGAGCCGTATTTGGCTCAAGGCTGCCTCTTTGAGCAGGGAATACCCAACATCGTTGTGTAACCCTTTGCCAGTGATAATGGCAATTTTTCTTAGTTTTTGCTCACCACTACTACGCAAAAAGTCAGCGGTTGCTCGTTCAGCCTCAACAACCGTCAGTCCGTGTAGGTCCAAGGTTGCCTCAGGCAAAAGAGCACGTAACTCACTGATGGTCAATTCAGGGCGTTTTTCTTCACGCTTGATACGTTTGCTTTCACGGATCGCCTTATGTTCATCGGTCTGTTCGTTCCACTGACGATAAGTGTCTGCAAATGACCAGGCTGTCTTCACCGTTCGCTCAGCATCCAGCTCTTCTTTTTCCAGCAGGGCCTCCTCCATCTCTTTGGAGGGCTTCATCGGCCCTTTAGGCTTGGGAGTGACCGGTTTGGCCTGATCGAGAGAAGGCCGCTTTTTAGTCGGCTGCTTGCCTTCAAAGGCATTAAGGAGATCGCCAAAGTCTTTGGTTGGCTTGTATGGATTGCTCTTCTTAATCGGCTCTGCTGCTTGTTTGGGCTTCTCCTTCTTCTCCCCTTCCCATTCGGCAAGGATATCGCCAAAAGAGCGCTTGATCGTAGACTTGGAGTGACTCTTCATCCGTTTCGTCACCCCGGTAAGCTCCCCGGTGGTCTCCCAGCTTTTGAGGATGTCGCCGAAATTTGCGTTTGGATCGTAGCCAAGAACTATGGGTTGTTTTCGTTCTTTCTTGGTACCTTCAGATGAATCAAGACGGTTGGAAACAACCGTCTTGACCTTCTTGGTACCCTTTTTTTTGGGTTTGGTTGCCATTACATCTCCCGAACGTCCAAGAGCTGAGAGACAAACGGTTTGATGATCTCAACGGTCTTGCTCATCGATGCGCCCTGAACTTTTACCGTACAGATTGCATTGGTCGGATCGGTTCCCATGAAGGTACCGAAGGCGATGATATCCAGGCCAGCCTCACTGAGGGCTTGGCTGATCTTGGCGATGGTCCCCGGCTTGTCGTCCACGACGAAGGAGACACGTACCCCAAAGTGGCGAGCCCCAAAGAGCTCGAGGAGGATCTTGAACATATCGCTTTTGCTGACAATGCCAATGAGGCGATCGCCATCAAGGACTGGAAGACTGGAGAGATCTTGGTCGACCATCAGGCGTGCTGCCTCTTCGACGGTGATGTTCTTGTCGATGGTCACCACGTTCTTGCTCATCAGCTTTTTGACAGTGAGCTTGCTCAAAAGATATGCCATCTCATGAATAGAGAGGCTGCTTGCAGGCGATGGTGTGGCATACAGGATGTCCTTCTCCGTGATGATCCCCACCAGCTTCTTGTCTTTGTCCAGGACAGGCAGGCGGTGGACCTTCTCCTGCTTCATCAGATTAGAAGCCTCCGCAATGGACATATCTGGGGTTGCCGTCACTGGATTACGTGTCATTCTTCGTTCGATAATCATGCGTCTCTCCTACCAACCATCTATCTCTATGATAAATCAAGCCGGCACCAATATCCAGCCATCATTCGCCTAGATATGCTGCCCGAACCTGTTCGTTCTCCAAGAGTGCTGCACTGGAGTCCTCTAGGACGACTCGCCCATTCTCCAACACATACCCTTGGCTTGAGGCCTTCAGTGCCATACGAGCATTTTGCTCTACCAAGAAGACAGTCACCTTATCCTGTTTGTTGATTACATCGATCTTCTCAAAGATATCAGCGATGACCAGCGGGGCAAGCCCTAAGCCAGGCTCATCGAGGAGGATGAGACGAGGGCCGCTCATCAGAGCACGGGCTATGGCCATCATCTGCTGCTCTCCACCGCTAAGTGATCGAGTTTTCTGACGTCTTCGTGCCCCAAGGATAGGGAAGAAGTCATACATCGCTTCCTTGCGTGTAGCTATGAGTTTGTCATCACGTACCAGGAAGGCTCCCATGTCCAGATTCTCTTCAACCGTCATATCAGCGAAGACTCGCCGACCCTCGGGCACCAAGGCAATGCCGCGAGCGGCGATCATATCGGTGGTGATCTGTCCCTTACGACGCTGGGAGCGGTTCATCTCGACGCGAGCCTTGCAAATCTCCTCGCCATCGAAGGTGACACTACCGCTTACCAGCGGCTCCTGGCCAACGATTGCCTTCAGAAGTGTGGATTTTCCACTGCCGTTGGCGCCAATGAGGCAAACAATATCCCCCTCGTTGACGTGCATGCTTACGTTCTTCAATGCCCGGATGTTTCCGTACGAGACACTGATATCCTCTATGTTCAGCAGGGCTTTCATCACTCTTCCTTTCCTAGGTATGCTTCGATGACGTCTTGGTTACGTCGAATCTCACGGGGAGTCCCCTCAGCGAGTTTCTGTCCGTAGTTGAGTACAGTGATCGTATCACAGATGGACATGACCAACTTCATATCGTGCTCGATCAACACGACGGTGATATCAAGATCGCGGATTTTACGGATGATCGCCATCAGGTGGTCAGTCTCCTGGGGGTTCATCCCAGCTGCCGGCTCGTCGAGGAAGAGCAGCTTCGGATCGGTGGCCAAGGCACGGGCGATCTCAAGCTCTCGCTGCTTGCCGTAGGGTAAGTTTTTGGCAAGCTCATCTCGCATGTCTTCCATGTCAAAGAATTCAAGCCAATCAATCGCCCTACTGTAGATCTGTTCTTCTTCCTGATAGAGACGAAAATAGCTATTCACAGCGTTTAAGAAGCGGCCCTTGTGCTCACTCTTGCCTGTTTTGAAGTGACGTCCGATCATCACGTTTTCGGCAACCGTCAGCTCCTTGAAGAGGCGGATGTTCTGAAAGGTACGGGCGATACCCATCCGACAGATTTTGTGAGCTGGAGCGCCAGTGATATTCTTGCCTTCAAAGAGGACTCGTCCTCTGGTGGGGGTATCCAAGCCGGTAATATTATTGAAGAGTGTCGTCTTACCTGCTCCGTTGGGGCCGATTAGGCCAGTGATCAGACCCTCCTCAACGCTAAAACTCACTTTGTTCACTGCAACGACACCGCCATAGGCACGTGTCAGTTTCTCAGTCTCAAGCAAAATCATCGTTTACCCCCCTTGGCGTAGTTGATCTTCTCACGTCCCAAGAGTCCTTGGGGACGCCAGATCATCATGATGACGAGAATCAAGCCAAAGAGAATCTGCTTGAACTGTGGGGGAATAACCGACGTCAGGCCGGTGAGCTGCGGAAAGTAGCTGATCAACTGAAGAATAAATGCGCCTAGGATCGAAGCCTTGAAGTTACCCATACCTCCGAGAACGACCATACAGAGGACCATGACGCTGACCATAAAGGTGTAGGTACCCGGTGTTACGCTGAGGGTAAAGACTGCCTGAAATGATCCTGCGACGCCAGCGACGGTGGCTCCAAGCATAAAGGCGTAGACCTTATACTTGGTGATGTTGATACCCATCGACTGGGCAGCGACCTCGTCCTCACGGATTGCGGTCAAAGCCCTGCCCATGCGCGAGCGTGCGAGGCGCTGAAAGAGCAAGTACGCGATGAAGACGACAACCGTGAGCATCACTAAGAATGCATATTTGGTATAGGGGTTGAAGACAAATCCAAAGAGGGAGACCATCGGGATCTTTTGGATTCCCA
>Ga0265293_10002635_pt1 | contig 35323 bp, 19 predicted proteins | sample Munlanlewell138R_FD_192505 | JGI IMG/M metagenome (GOLD analysis project Ga0265293, IMG submission 192505) | Leachate microbial communities from a municipal landfill in Southern Ontario, Canada - Leachate well 138R | ecosystem: Engineered > Solid waste > Landfill > Unclassified | place: Canada... | reverse complement strand
GCATATTGGACTATGGAGTTTGTATCAAAGGGATGTTACGATTTAACGGGCTACACGGACGAAAACCTTATTGGCAACCGTGATGTTGCATATATTCAAATAATCTCTCCCGATTATCGTGATATTATGAGGGCGGAACGGGAAAAAGCGGTGCAAAAGCATACGCACTATCACCACGAATATGAGATTACTACAAAGTCAGGGGAGCGCAAGTGGGTGCTTGCAAGGGGACGGGGCATTTACGATGCGGACGGCAATGTTGAAGCGCTTGAAGGTATTGTTTTAGATATATCTGAGCAAAAAAAGAAGGAGCGGCAGATTACTTACTTGCGGGAACATGATTTCCTTACAGGATTATTCAACCGCAACCGTATGGATAGGGAAAAGAGTCGGTTGGATAAAAAAGAGTTTTTACCGCTTTCGATTGCTGTTTTGGACATCGACGGGCTGCGCATGATTAACGATGCGTATGGCTATGACGAGGGCGACCAACTAATCATCAAAACTGCTAATCTCATTCAAGGCAGTTTGCTTAGCGAGTTTGTGTTAAGCCACGAGGGCGGCGGGAAATTTATCTTGCTTATGCCAAACACAGATAGCCGAGCCGCCCACCAACTAAAAACGGGTATCAAGTTTGCAATCGAAAGTTATAATAGGCAAAATATCAATGCGCTCTATACGGTTAGCGTGTCTATTGGACACAGTACCAAGACAGACGAAAAGCAAAATATAGCAGAGGTTCTCCAGGAGGCAACAGAGTACCTCAAGAGCAGCAAGCTGCTTAATCAAAACAGCTCACACTCATCTATCGTATCGGCAATTATGGCAACGCTCTATGCAAAAAGTCACGAAACGGAGAAACACGGGCAACGCTTAGAGCAAATTTGCAGAGTGCTTGGCGAACAGCTTGGGATTGAGCAAAAGGATATAGATGACTTGCAACTGTTATCTAAGCTGCACGATATCGGCAAGATAGGTATAGATGACCGCATTTTAAATAAGCCGGGCAAGTTGACCGAAAGCGAATGGAAAATTATGAAACAGCACCCCGAAATTGGCTATCGTATTGCAATAGCAACCCCGCAATTAGAACATATAGCCAAATATATTTTACATCATCACGAGCGTTGGGACGGCACAGGATACCCTATTGGCTTAAAGGGCGAGGAAATCCCCATTGCCTCACGCATATTATCAATAGCCGATGCTTTTGATGCAATGACCGAGGACAGAATTTACCGCAAAGCTCTCACACGAGAAGAAGCAATAGCGGAAATTAAGCGCAATGCCGGCACGCAATTTGACCCCAATATCACCAAGTTGTTCATTCCCATAATAACAAAATGGGATATATCCCAAAAAGAGCAAGACAATGCAAGAGATTAGACAGGTATTTTACGCTCACGGCGCAATAGAATATATACTTACAAGAAAAACAGTAAAAAATATTAATATAAGAATTAAAGCGGACGGACTTGTATATGTGTCGGCAAGCTTATTTACAACGGTATCTGTGATAGATGACTTTGTAAAATCCAAAGGCGCTTGGATACTAAAGCACAAAGAACGCTTTAAAAGCAATATAGCCAATGTTTTGCCAAAAGAATATGTTAGCGGAGAATGCTTTATATATCTTGGCAACCATTATCAATTAAAGATAAATCAATCAAAAGAGGAATTTGTTGATATAGGCGGGGAATATATCATTGTTAATGTGAAAAAAGAAGACAACTATAATCGTAAAAAGAACCTAATGTGTGCGTGGTATAAAAATCAAGTAAAAACGGTATTTGAGGAAGTCTTTCAAAGCGTAATAAACAAATATAAAATTTTCTTTAATGACGAGTATAGATATAAATCAATCTCTATGGTGGCAAGGTGGGGCAGCTGCATTATTCAAAAAAATACAATCGTACTAAACTCCAAGTTAATTTTTGCCCCCAAACAGTGTATAGAATATGTTGTACTTCACGAACTCATTCACTTTAAAGTGAAAAATCATAACAAAGAATTCTACCGTTGGCTAGATAGGTTAATGCCCGATTGGAGGGATAGAAAGCACATTTTGAGTACCCAAACCGCCAAGTATATACGGGGAGAGATAATAATATAGTTTCGCTTTCATTTACAAACAAACTAAAACCAATATAATAAAACGATAAGGAAAGCAAAAAAATGGATAAAAAACCAATTGTTCCCATCAACTGCTATTTTCAAGGATGTTATAACCCAGAGTTTGAAAGGGAAATAGAAAAATGCAAAGATAAGTGTTACAAATACAATCAGCTTTCGCCAACAGATAGGGAAAAGCAGCAAGAAATGCTTGTTGGCATTTTGGGCAGTATGGGTAAAGAAACGATAATCACCCCGCCGTTTTGGTGTGATTATGGATATAATATTACTATTGGCGACTATTTTTATTCCAACCACAATCTAATCATTACAGCCGGGGCAAGGGTAACATTTGGCGACAATGTTTTTATTGCTCCCAACTGTTGTTTCACCACAGCAGAACACGCTATCGACCCCGAACAGAGAAAGGCAGGGGTTGAGCTTGCCAAGCCCATAACCGTTGGCAATAATGTTTGGATTGGCACAAACGCAACCATTCTTGCAGGCGTGACAATAGGCGACAATGCGGTAATCGGTGCGGGCAGCGTTGTTACAAAAGATATTCCGCCAAATGTAGTGGCGGTGGGTGTGCCTTGCAAGGTGATGCGCCAAATAACCGATGCCGATAAATATCGCTATCCTATATACAAAGGTAGTTATTTGGGAGAATAAACAACCCTCAAATTATTTTTATATTGTTGTAAAAACCTAATTTTAAACGCATAGCGTTCTTTTTATTGTGTTTAATTATTATAAGGCATCTATCAAACCAAAGACATCATCTTTTATGTAGAGATTAAAGTATATGCCGACAGTTGTGTGACTTATATCTTTATACAACAGCACTCTTTCGTGGTCTAAAGGCTTGCCGCATGCGGCGCTGTAAGCCGATACAATACCGTCACCTTCGGTAAAGGTTTCAATAGCAGTGTTGCCGTCTGAATACAGGCGGAACACGGATGCGGTATTACTGCCCGTTGCAACAAAATAGTAAGTATTTACAAGGTCTGTGACATGCGTTCTTTGTCCGTTGTTGTCAATGTAAAGGCTGTCGTACAATGCCGACATATTTGCAACCGCAGGTTTAAGCTCTCCGCTAGAATGCTTTGCCCAATCTTGCGCCTTTACATAATCGGTAAGCTGGGTTAAGGATGCGGGTTGGTCGTCAATATATATACAGGATTCGCCTTCGGGATAGTAGGGGTTGGAAAAATAATCTTCGTTAGGGAAAAGTTGGTATCCCACATAGCTATTCTTAACTAAGGGATAGAGCATTTCGTCAAAAGTGTCTATCATAAAGCTAAGCGATGACGGCAGCAGTCCTCCCATAAGCCCAGATGAATTTATCACTATTTGCGGTGCCATAATACTTCCCAATAAGGGTGCGACAATGCTGATAAAAAGTTCGGTTTTATCTCGGTTTGCTTGACTTCTCGATAGGTAATTGGAGGCAACCATACCTCCCATGCTATGACCGATTAAAATAACTTTGGAGTAGTCCTTTGCTTGAATATAGTCCTCTAGCAATTTGCCTGCGTCTTGCCCGTCCAAGCGCCAATCAAATTGAAATACACTAACCTCATATTCCTCACCATAGCAGTTGCTAAGCTCCGAATACATCTCTTTGTATGCGCCCAAAGTTCCGTACTTTAGGTCGGATTGGGTATTCATATCGGCAACCTTTACGCTTTTATCGCTTGGCTTGCCGTCCTCATCAATCATCATTTGTGTAACTATGTTTTCCTCCTTCGCTAAGGCAAAAAACACAGGCAACATAGTTTCTCTCATTTCTTCAATCACTTTTGGGTTGTCCATGCGAAAAGTCTGCCCTTCTTCTCCAAACAGGTCGTACCAACCTAATTTCCCGTTGAACGGGTCCCAAACCGACTGTTCAACAATATTGCCGTCCTCATCTTTTGCATCTGTATCAATGTATGCGCTGCCAATTATGCCGGGAATAATGATTATACCCTTTGACTCTTGTTTTGCACAACCCGTAAACAATATGGCAATTAACCCTGAAAATAAAGCAACAATAACCAGGAGTGAGATAAACTTAAACGCTTTTTGCATAATATCCCTCCAAAATAAATTCAATTACTTATATAATAACAAACAAAACAATATAATTCAATAATTAATTTTTTTCTAGTAGGTTTTTTATAGTTAATATTTAAATATTTATGATATAATATTTATATATATAATTATTTATATTTTAATTTTACTAACGATACAAGTTATGGAGGGTACAAATGAGCAAGATACGGACGCAGATTGGTCAAATTATTTTTTTGCTTTTTTTAGTGCTGTGTTTGGGACTTTTGGGAACTTACAGCGGCGGAGGACTTTCCTCGGCGGTTTTGGAAACCCCGTTGGACGATGCAGACAAACCAATAGAATATAGCACAGACCAAGGGACAAACATCACAGCCCTTGGCGCTTTGCCAAACGAATCCCTTACTATACAGCCAATGGGATATCAAGCTCAGGGCTATACTGTTGCCAAAACGATAAGCGGCGCTACAAATGTAAAGTATACTAACCTGCAGACGGCAATCAACAATGCCGCAATAGGCACGACAATCAAGCAAAACGGTCACAACGGCATCAACGCTACGGTCAATGTCAACAAAAAAGTGATTATAGACCTCAATGGATATACCATGTATGCATATTCAAACACGGGTGCGCTTTTACACATAAAGGCACACGAGGTTGAAATTAAAAACTCCAGCACCAATCACTCAAAATTGGAAAATAGAACAACAAGTTCTACGGCGGAGGTTATCCGCATTGAGGGCAGGGTAAATAATTGGCGTCCCAAAACAACCGTTTACGGCAACATAACCGTGGAATCTAAGGGCCGCCACGCAATAAGAAACATTGGCGGCGGTATAGAGATAAGAGGGACAACCGTAACTTCTGCGGGTTACTATGCGATTGTTAGCTACTATATAAATGGAGCAAACCAAGCGCCGTTTGTAAATATTTATAGCGGTAATATTTATGGCGTTGTGTTAGGCAACTATTCCAATAATGACCCTTGGGGCGGTGCGATAAACCTTTACGGAGGCACTATTCACAAGCCAGCCAATATGAACCTTGCACTTGCATTTATGTCGGGAAGACCGCATAGCTTTAATCTTTACGGCGGGCGAGTTTACGACCCCAACAATCTTTTAAACAATCAAAACACGCAAAAAGCCAATTACCGAGCCGTTCCCGACGGCACAAATTATTATAAATTTGTGCGCTATTATAACATTACATTTGACGCAAAGGGCGGCACAATATCAAACCCCAATAATATTACTTTATACGATGAGGGCGTGGGTGTAAACTTTAGCAGTGTTACGGCAAAGTATACAGTAAACGGTATTGATATTCCATTTGTTGGTTGGTACGCTAACCAAAACTTCACGGGTGCAAAAATTGACTATCTTACTGCATCTGCCACTGGGCATAGAACATACTACGCAAACTATCAATACCAAGTTAGGTTTATCAATCAAATAGATGACCAATACAACCCTGTGGGTAGCGATAAAAATTTCAATGCGACCTTTAATGCAGGGATTAATAACACTTTACCCGATAACAACTTTGCCAGAGCAGGTTATACCTTTTTGGGCTGGAAGTTGGCTAGCAGCGATACCCTGTACCAGCCTACTAGCGTGTCGGGTAAGTCTTGGAATTTTGCGCCCTTCGTTCAAAAAGACGCCAATGGCAATGTTTTTGTTAACTTGTATCCCGTTTGGGAGGCAAACAAAAATACCACCTCATATAATGTGCAGTATCACTTTGAGAACTTAGACGGCACATATACGCACGACCAAAGCAAGAATACTAAATTTTATTCGAATCCCGGCGCTGGCGCTACAACAGGCCCGTCCATTGCATCCTTTGCGGGATACGACATTAGTAATGATTCAGAGCATATTACTGCAAGAAAACAGGTTGTAAGGGGCGACGGTAGTACCGTTGTAAAGTTGTATTATACCTTAAATAAATATACCGTAACTTTCGATAAGGGAATGGGCACAATTAAAGAAGATTATCAAGGCGACCCAACAACGGTATTTACTGTAAAACACGGCGGCAATGTTACCCCGCCCAATTATTTCCAAGCACCCGAAGGACACCGCTTTGGTGGTTGGAGTCGTTCAACAACTAATGTTACCAGCAACTTAAATGTGGCGGCTATATGGACGCCCAATCAATACACCTATATTTTTAATCACAATGCAGAGGGTGTAGAGAACGAAGCATTGACCCAAACTTATGGGCAGAAGGTAAATTGGCCTGTTAAAGCTATCAACAGACCCAATATCGTATGGATGGGTTGGTTTGATGAGAGTACAGACGAGAGCATACAAAAAACTGATATTATAGAAAGCGTGGGCAATAAAACATTTGTAAGTAAGTGGCGGCAAGTTGCGCCTACGCCAACGCAAGCTAATAGCGGATTGGTATCCAAAACAGACACCAAACTAACCTTTAATATCCAAGATAATTATGAATATTTGCTACTTCCCAAAGGCGATGTACCGCAAGAAAGTGCAAAATGGAGTTCTTTTCCCGGCTACCAAAGAATAATATTCACCCGCACGGCGGATACGGAATATGATTTGTATATGCGTACTAAAGCGGATGTGCCAAATGACTTAGCTGCATCCAATTATGTAAAAGCAGGCACCCACAAGACAAATGCTAGGGCATCCAATGCTATCTATGGGTTTGAAAAAAGCGACAATACAATTAAAATAGTCGGCAACGAAGGCACGGTGTATGAACTAAAAACACCAGATGGCGAATACATAGCCGCAACAGTCGACAAGGACGGCAATTATGTATTTAGCCCCATTGCCGAAAATACTAATTATACGGTAGTGGTAAGAACCCCTAAAACCGATGACAACGACGAGTTCGTTTTGGATGATTTGGGCAATATTATTTATGAGGAAGTGGCGGTAAACTCTGTTGATAAGGGTGACGGCTCAGACCCAATAGCGCTAGGCGCAGATGCTTTTAAGACCAAACAACAAAAGGCAGCGTTTGAAGGTGATAAAAATATTACATACGGCGATGTCACTTCAAGTGCGATTACCATTAATAACATCAATAGCGATTATGAATATAGCCTAGGGGTAAACGGACCTTGGCAATCGGGCGAAAACGGCACAGAACTTGTGTTTAATGCGTTGGATAGCCAAACAGGTTATCAAGTTTATATAAGAGAAAAAGAAACAGACACGCATATGGCATCGCCCGCAGTTAAGGCGGAAGGCGAAGTAACGACCAAGATAAGCGCCTCGGATGCTGTGCCAACGGGAAACGAACTTTTGCATCAATCTTTTCTAATTGACGGCGATACTTGTATAAAGGTAAAAGACGGATTTTTGTATAAGCAAGACGGCATAGATTTAACACCCGATGAGAACGGATTAATATTAATCTCCGATACTGCTGACCTTGAAATAGCAAGGGCTGTTACTGATATATCCGAACAATCCGACTATGTGGTTGCAGATGTTAAGGCGGCGGCTAAAGTTGAGGAAGAGGATAAGCAATTTAGCTCCGAAGTCAACACTCCAAGCGAGGAGGCGTTTATCAAGATAACCGACCCCAAAGAGGGATTGATATATGCAATTAAAATTGGAGATGAATATATTATTGGCGATAAGTCTGAAACGGATATTGTATTTTCTAATTTAGCATATAACACACCCTATGAAATCTATGTTAAAAAGTTGGCGACAGAGGACAACCCATTCGATTCGGAATATGAGCTTGCCCAAACGCTCAAGACAGGGCGGGAAGGTGTAGTTTTAAATGAAGAGCAGGCGATATCCCAATTTGAATATGAGACAACCTACAATAGCATAGAATTTACAGCCCTTGAAGGATATAAATATATATATAACGGCGAAACGATTGTAGGTGACGGCGAGAAACATACTATAAGCGACTTGCAACCTAACGAAACATATCAAATAAATGTAATTGTCGACGATGAAAATTATTTATCTAACTCCGTGAGCATTCCGTTTACAACAAGGAAAATTCCCGCAGAATTTGTAAGCACCGAGGGTTTGGGAGACTTAACAGTCGTGCAGGCAGGTGATGAATGGCTAATTTTAAGCGGTTTTGACGAGAATTACGAGTATGCACTGATACCTATAAATAATGGCATTACGAATGTGCAGTTTTCCATAATATCTGTTGACGAGAGCGGACAGTACCGCTTTGAGGGGTACTTTATATTAGATGATGATAGTGGGGAGTTAATATTTATCCCGCTTGCACATAAAACAGCATACTACATATATGCCCGTTCAGTTGCCACCGAGATACAGGATGCATCTAATCCCGTTCTAGTCACAATTGCTGCCAGCGAGGATAACATTATTCATACGGCAAAACTTGCAACCGACAAGGTAGCGCTACCGCAAAGTGGCGATATCACTACAACAACAGAGGCAAGGAATGCGTTTGAAGTCTTAGAGAAAGAGGGCTTTGAGTATGCGTATCAAAAAGACGAGCTGGGACAATGGATTTGGCAAACCGCCCTTAGCATAGCAGACTTAGCACTTGGGGATGTGGTAGAAATATATGCAAGACGAGCAGAAACCGATAGAGAACTTGTTTCCAACGAAACACTTATATACACTTTTTTCTCTACCAAAACACCGTCGGACGAGGTTTTACCCCCAACAGCCGAGGATGTGGAGGATATTGTTACTGCCTATGTTACTCACAACTATATTTTAATTGAAACCGAAAAAGGATTCGACTATTCTATTGACGGCGAAAACTTTATAAGAGGTAACGGCGGCAATTACAGGTTTGAGGACTTACAGCCTAGCACAACCTACACGATATATCTTAGAAAGTCCGAAACCGATTGGGACAATGCGTCATTTAGTGCGGATGAGCAAAAGAGCGTCACCACCAAAAAGACACCAAGCGACAAGGTGAATTTCGAACTGCCCGCACTCAACGCACAAACAACAGAAACTACCGTTAGCATTGATACCCAGCAAGGTTTTGAATATTCTATCAACGGTACTGATTGGGTTGTTGGAACAGATGGAGAGAATCATATATTTGAGGGGCTAACCCCCGGCTCTACCCATCAAATTCTAGTTAAAAAACTTGCCGACGACCACAACGAAGTTTCCCTTGCAAAGGTTGCAGCAACTGTCACGCTTGATAAGCTTGAGGCGACTCTTCCCACCATTGGCGACCTTGATAACTTAATAGTTACCAACCAATCTATTACATTCATTCCCCAAAGCGGATACACCTATTACGATAAAGACGGAACTGTGTTGGTAGCGGACGAAAATGGCTTGATTACCATCGAGGACATCGACTCGCCAAGCTATGTGATTAGCATAAGTATAGCAGAAACGGCTACAACGCTGCCTCTTGAGAAAACCGACATCACAATTGCAATGAAGGACAAGCAAGAGCTAACCCCTTCGGACAAAGAAATTATATTGGAAAAAACGCACCGCTCCATTACTATCGATACCACCCAAAAGGGGCATTTGGAGTACGCAATTGTACCAAAAGGTAGCCTAGACCCCTTAAATTTTGCAAGCGGCAGCCCCGTTATATTTGATGAACTGCTACCCGCAACCGAGTATGATATATATGTACGCTTGAAGGAAACAGACACGCTTGTGGCATCTGACTCCGCATACATTATTACTGTAACAACAGATAAAATTCCTTCTGAGGAGTTAAGACCGCTAACCGAAAATGAAAAAAATGCGATTGTAGAGGAAACGGAAAACAGCATTACAATCACGCCCAAAGATGATATGGAGTATGCCATTGTACCTCAAGGCGAAACACCTCAAGATGACGACTTTACCACAGGGGAAAACAACATAATTGAGTTTGAAAAAGACCCCAACACCGAATATGATATTTGGGTGCGCCGAGAGCCAACCCCCACCGAGGACTCCACAGACCCAGAGCAAGCTACACAGTTGGACGAGGATGCAATCCCTCCCGATGCCGAGAATAGCAAGGTTGTTTTATTCAACCACACAAGCACATCCATAACCATCGCCACACGCTCCGGATACGACTACTCATTGGATGGTGTTAATTGGATAAAGGGCAACAGCCAAAACCACACTTTTAGCGACTTAACCCCCTTTAATAATTATGGTATCTATATAAGAACCTCTACAACATCGGAAAAATTACACTCCGAGTCAGTTGCGGGGCTTTATGTCTTTGACAGCACGGAAACACCTGAGATTCAGCTGCCCAAAAATGAGCAGATAATGTCGCTTGCCGACAGCCAAACGCAGGCGGAAATCTCCAACAAAACAGACCATGACGACGAGGATTTAATCATTTCTCAAAACCACCAAATAGCGATTGCATCGTACATATACTTAGAATATGTAATCGTCACAGAGGGCGGCACACCCGACTTTACAAATGCGGTATCGGGCAATGACGGGCTTTTGGTATTTGAAAACTTATCACCAATAACAGCGTATGAAATTTATGCAAGGCGCAAGGCGACGGCAACCGCTAGCGAGTCCCAATCGGCAAAATTGTTGCTCACCAACCTAAACAGCAGCAGGGCGGTTACCCAAAAAGACAATCAAGACGCACCCTTGGCAGACAGTATATCAATAAGTTCAAGCAGTCACTCAAAGGTTGTCATAGACGGCAATCCCGACTTGCAGTATCAGCTTGTCCCTCAAGGTGCGCAAGTAGCCGTAGATGCCTTTAAAGACAGCAGTGAGTTTGATGTTTTGCCCAACCAAAGCTATCAACTTTATATTAGGAACAAAGAAACAGAGGATACTTACGCCTCTATGTATGTTCTTGTAGACTTAGAAATTGTTACCCCTAAAGCTACGGGAATGCTTGACGAGCTTGAAAAAAATGTTGAGGTTAGCCCAGAGGGTGAGAGCCTAACAATTATCAATCCCAAGCAGGGATTTGCCTATGCGGTTGTTCCCAAGGGGGAAGTGCCTTCGCCCGAAAGTTTTACGGATGGCTCACAACCCTTTGCAATCGCAGATGGAGATTACGATGTCTGGGTACAAAAACTAGAAACAGATACCCAAACTTCGGCAGAGGCTGTGGCAACGCATTTTGCAAGAGCAGTTCCGCCGACCAATGTGACAGTAGACTTTGTGGAAATCGGCGACCTCTATGCCGAGATTAACACCCAAAATAACTATGAATACAGCATAGACGGCAAGCATTATCAGTCGGGAAATGAGGAGAACCGCTTGATGCTTGAGGGATTATCCCCCAACACCACTTACCAAGTTTTTGTAAGACAAAAAGGGGTTTTACAACCTGAGGTTATTCTTGCATCGGAGAGCGTAGTTGCAGATGTTTTCACGACTAAATTGTTGGAAAATCAACCCGCTCCCAATGAGGTAGTATTAGATATCATAAATATTAGCCACGAGGTTTTAGAGCTCAACCTAGATGCTCAATATGAGTACGCATTTGGTAAAGACGAATCTGATTTGGAGTTTATCAGCGCAGATACCTATGTGTTCAACAATGAAAACCCGGGGTTTGACTATGTGTTTTATGTGCGTTTTCCCGCTAGCGAAAGCAGTGCGGCATCGCCATATAAGAAAATTATCGTAGATGCTCCCTTAGTGCCTGTGTCCGAAATAATGGCGGAGTTGGAGCAGTACGCAAAGAGTGTTACAGGTTCAGAAGCTCTGTCGTCAGAAATTCAAACCATCATTCAAAACAGCCAACCAATTTTATTTGAGAAAACCACGCAAGCAGAACTAAATGAGATTGCTTTGCAAGTCAAAGCGGATATAGACGAGAGAGCGGTAATAGAAGAACAAATAGCTGTTGCAAAGGCAGAATTGGATGCGTATTTGCAAAGCAGCGATACAAACGCAGTTAAAGATATCATAAATAATGCAAAAACCGAACTAAACGGTATTGATGAAATATCCGAAATTCAGCCTATTGTTTCCGCCGCTAAAACAAGCGTGGATGCGGAAAGAGTTTTACAACAAGCAAGGGATGCCGCCAAAGCCGAACTTGACAATTATATCAATGGGCTAGATATGCCAAGTGATGCAGTAAAAGATATAATTTTTAATGCTAAAAACCTGTTGGATGCGCAAACGGAAACAGAGGGCTTAGCCCAAATAGTTGCAGATGCAAAAAATGATGCGCACGAGCAAGACTTAACCGACAAAATTACAGCGGCAAAGGCGGAGTTAGATGATTATTTAAATGATTTGGATACCCCAAGTGATGAAGTAGAAAATATTATCGCCGCCGCAAAAGACTTATTGGGCGAGCAAACCGATGTAAGCGGGATAGCCCAAATAGTTAGCAATGCCAAAGGTGATGCGGACGAGCAGCACTTAACCGACAAAATCACAGCGGCAAAGGCGGAGTTAGATGATTATTTAAATGATTTGGATACCCCAAGTGATGAAGTAGAAAATATTATCGCTGCCGCAAAAGACTTATTGGACGAGCAAACTGATGTAAGCGGGATATCCCAAATAATTAGCAATGCAAAAGGTGGTGCGGATGAGCAGCACTTAGATGACAAAGTTACAGATGCAAAGACGGAACTAGATAGCTATCTAAGTGATTTGGGAACTTATAGCGAGGCAGTAGAAAGCATTATTGGAATTGCAAAGGAGTTGCTAGACGAGCAAACCGATGTGAGTGGAATATCCCAAATAGTTAGCAATGCAAAAGGTGATGCGGACGAGCAGCATATAACCGACAAGATGACAGCGGCAATGGCGGAACTTAATGACTACCTAAATGATTTGGATACACCAAGCGAGGCAGTAGAAAATATTATCGCTGCCGCAATACAGGACATCATTACCGCCGCCGAGGAGGCGCTGGCTGGGCAAAGCAATGCAGGGGATATATCCCAAATAGTTGCAGATGCCAAAGGTGATGTAGATGAACAACATCTAGCCGACAAAATCACAGCGGCAAAGGCGGAGCTAGATACCTACCTAAACAGTTTGGATACTCCAAGTGACGAGGTAAAGGACATTATCGCTACCGCAAAAGGCTTGTTAGACGGGCAAACCAACTTAGTGGCGCTAGCCCAAGCATTAAGCACCGCAAAAGGTAATGCGGATGAGCAACACTTAACCGACAAAGTTACAGCGGCAAAGGCGGAGCTAGATACCTACCTAAACAGTTTGGATACTCCAAGTGACGAGGTAAAAAATATTATCGCTGCCTCAAAAGACTTATTAGACGAGCAAACCGATGTAAGCGGGATAGCCCAAATAGTTAGCAGCACAAAAGATGATGCGTACGAGCAGCATTTAGAGGACAAAGTTACATCGGCAAAGGCGGAGCTAGATACCTACCTAAATAATTTGGATACTCCAAGTGACGAGGTAAAAAATATTATCGCTGCCGCAAAAGACTTGTTGGATGAGCAAACCGATGTAAGCGGTATTGCCCAAATAGTTAGCAGCACAAAAGATGATGCGACTGAGCAACACATAGAGGATAAAATAGAAATAGCAAAGCAAGAGTTGGAGGACTTTATAGAAAGCTTAGAGGAAAACAGACCCACTTCTCCCAAAACAAATGATATTTATCAAAATGCAAAAGACTTATTGGATAATGCAACAACCCCAGAGGAAGTGGAAAGCATCTTAAATGACTATTTGGATGCGCTGGAAGTACAAGCAGAAGTAGAGGACAATGCCGCCGAGCTTGCAGAGATTCATAACCGCTATGCAAACGAGCAATCCAATCTTTACACGCCCGAAAACCTGCAAGAATTGGAGAGAATATTTAATGAGGCGGCGGCTATATTGGATAGTGAAACAAGCACTCAAGAGGAAAGGTTGCAGGCATTGCAAGATGCCCTAGTTGCATTAGAGGAAGTGCCTATACAAAAGTCTGCCAAGCCAAAGCCGGGCGACCCGGAATTTAATGAGTCCGACTTTAACCCCGAAATTTTCTATGTTGATGTGGAAAACACAGTAGGGATTAGCCGAAACTTACAAGTTGTCGTGGTTAGGCTTGCCGATATATCAAATAAAGATACAATTATAGAACATATCAAAAACAGCAAAATAGATAACACACAAGCATCTGGGCAGAGTAAAGACGCCTTGAGGAAAATTTTGTTGCAACAGTCAATTTTTACGCAACTAGATATTTACCTAGAGGATGATGACGGCAATCGTGTTACCGAGTTTCAAGGTGTTTACACAATTAGTCTTTTACTGCCAGAGGAGTTTTTGGAAAGGACAAACATAAGAGTTGTCTATACAGGGGTAGACGGGGTAGAGGTATTCGACACCACAAGAAACGGCGATTGGGTTACCTTTGAAACAACGCATTTTAGCAACTTCTATTTAATTGGAGATGCGATAGTTGGCGACTCAGAATATAAACCTATCAACCTTTGGTGGGTGATTATTATAGAGATAGTCTTAATTGTTGGTTTGGTTGCCTGCATCCTATGGAAACTTAACGACAATCACAAAAAAGCGCAAGCAAATTCCTTTTTCTTGCCACTATTATTGGCAGTGATTATCCCTAAAAACGCTTATATAATCATAGGTGTTCTTGCCGCCGTTATTGTTGGTTTGGCACTATATTTAGCCTACTTATTTATTGAGCTAAAAAGAAAGGCGGATAAAGCCAGCTTAGTAAGTGAGGAAGTTACGGTTGTATCCAAAACAGAGGAAACCCCCGAAACGCAAGAGGAAGTAGAAGTAACCAAAACAGAGGAAACTCCCGAAACACAAAAGGAAGTAGAAGTAACCAAAACAGAGGAAACCCCCGAAACGCAAGAGGAAGTAGAAGTAACCAAAACAGAGGAAACCCCCGAAACGCAAGAGGAAGTAGAAGTAACCAAAACAGAGGAAACTCCCGAAACGCAAGAGGAAGTAGAAGTAACCAAAACAGAAGAAACTCCCGAAACGCAAGAGGAAGTAGAAGTAACCAAAACAGAGGAAACCCCCGAAACGCAAGAGGAAATGGAAGTGACCGAAGCGGAGGTTATTCAAACAACCCAAGCACAAGAGGTATCGGAAATAACCCAAATAGAGGAAACTGAAACAACCCAAACAGAGGAAGGATTTGAGCAGGAAAGCGAGCCCGAACAAGAAAGCGAGCCCGAACAAGAAAGCGAGCCCGAACAAGAAAGCGAGCCCGAACAGGAAAGCGAGCCTGAACAAGAAAGCGAGCCCGAACAGGAAAGCGAGCCCGAACAGGAAAGCGAAACAGAGCGGGAAAGCGAGTATCTTGCCAAGCCAAGAGCCTCTGCTAGCGTGGGGCAAGAGAGGCAAACGAGATACAATTATAGTATGCTTGCAAGACTTCATCAAGCGCCCGAGGAATCGATATTGCGCTATAATCAAATTAAAAACTTTATTTTGCGTTATGAAAACATCAAAGTGTCTATGCAATGGAAGTACGAACGCTTTATTTACAAAGGACGCACAGCGGTAAAGATTGCGCTCCACGGCAAAACAATGCGGGTATACTTTGACTTGAGCATTGCAGAGCTAGAGAATACCAAATACAATGTATCTTTTGAGCCAACCAAAACACACGAAACAACCCCTGTTATGCTAAAAGTTAGGGGCAAGAGAGGTGTACAGCACACAATTGAATTAATCAACCGCACATTAGAAAAATTGAATGCAACCCCAAAGAATGCGGCAGAAACAGAGGAAAAAGACTATCGTTTGCCTTATTTAGACAGAGAAACTTTAATAGATAAAAAGCTGGTTAAAGAGGTCAAGGGGAAGGCTTAACTTATGAATTATGAAACCTTTGAAACACATGAAATCAACGACTTAGAGCGTCCGACGATGACATCCTCTGGCGCATCCAATACTGCCCAGTTGTTGAGAGCGGAGAGTGGAGCGCAGGGTGCGGGAGCGTCTGGGAGCGCAGGCGGAGCTGCCGCAGGTGGTATTTCGGGGGCATTGGGCGGCATAGTAGCGGCAATTGTAACGGTGACCGTGATGGTTGCCGTCATTACCACTACCATTTTTTCACCGCCCACGGTTTCCACTGCCGATTGGCGCATCCTACACAACTATATAAGCTTTCTCTTTGAGGGTGAGGAGAGTGATAACGGCTATTTAATCACTTTATACGAGGGAGATATTGCGGTTTCCTCGGTAACGCTCTTAGAATCTCAAGAAATGGTAATATTTGAAAATTTGCAACCAGAAAGCGACTATGTGATTACAATAGAAAACGATTATGGTATGGGTCTTAATAAGATTAAAGAATTTCAAATTCGCACGGCGGGGTTGCCCGTTGCACCCGAGGGCAAAATAACTGTCAAAAGTCATCAAATTGATTACGATGCAGCTACCCTTTCATTAGAGTTCGAGTTGCAAGACGACTATAACTATTTTTCCAATTTCCGAATTAACATAGCAAGCGGAGATTATGATGTAGATTTATCAGAAACCGCTTTGCCTGCCTCCCTATTAATCTCGCTTGACGGGATGAGTAGAGGCTATATCACCATAAGCATTTACGCAGACAGCGCAAGCCCTAGCGGCGGGAGTAACTTGTTACTTACAAAATACAAAATTTATTACTAACAAAAGAGGTCAAGAAAAATGAAGTGGAATGAAAAAACACAAAAAGCAAAGGTGCTATTTATCATTAAGGCTTTTGTTTGGCTGTTAGCAGCGACGCTAGTGGCATTGGCGATATTCAGCAAGGAATTATTCAATGCCGATTCTGCATTCGCCCATATTTTTAACGGCGACGAAAGCGGCTTTCATCTTATAGGCACTTGGATAGACAATCAAGTACCAATTATGTTAAAGTCAATTGTTTATATTGTTATAATATTAGCTGTTTCCAAACTTTTAAGATTTATCATTGCCAAACTATTGCTAACAAGCAAAAAAGGCAGAACGGCAACAAAGCTCATCGATAGTTTTATCCGCTATTTTACAGCAATCGTAACTTGTTTAATCGTCTTACTTATTTTTGGTGTTAATCCTCTGGCGCTCTTTGCAAGCGTGGGGGTTTTGGGGTTAGTCATAGGACTAGGAGCACAAAGCCTAATAAACGATATTCTAAGCGGTATATTCATTGTTTTTGAAAGCGCATACGAGGTGGGGGACTATATCGTGATAGATGGCTTTCGAGGTAAGGTAGAGAGCATTGGGATTCGCACAACACAATTTGTAGATTATGGCGGCAACATCAAAATTATCAACAATTCCGAGATAAAAACCGTGGTAAATCTCTCCTATGCCGATTCGCTCCTAACCGTCGAAGTGACAATTAAACAGCACGAATTCCAAAGAGCCGAGGCAGTAATCAATGCAAATATTCAAAAAATAAGGGAGTCTTTACCGCAGTTTAGTTACGGTCCTAACTATATTGGGGTATCCGATTTCACCAATCAGGGTATCCAATTAAAGTTTGCGGGCAAAGTCAACGAAGAAATAAGGTTTCAAGCAGAGCGTGATTTAAGAAGGGAAATTAAACTTTTGTTCGACCAACACAATATCGATATTGCTCTGCCCAAATTCTATGTAGAAGAGGTTGCCAAAAAATAACCATCCCCGCTTAACGCTAAGCAAGCAAATGATAATTTCAAAATAACCCCTAACCTAAAATTCCATTGGAATTGTTAAAGGGCAATTTAGCCATTAACCTAAAAGGCTTATTTTTGCCATTCATAAGTTTGGTAATTTCACAAAAAATTAAAGCAAAAAGATACAGATAATTCTTATCAAGCTAAGTTATAGCTATCCAATATCTTTGCGTAATGCCCCCGTCTTTTGTTGGAAATATAAGTTCTATTTTACTCATAATATTCTCCATCAATATAACTTTTTTATAGACTTTTCAATTTATAAAATTGCAGGCAATACTCATTAATAAAACATTCTATTATTATAAACCCTCTGTCATATGTAATTGTATCAATGGCAGGGGTTTATTTGGTGGGCAATGAGTGACAGTAGAAAGTGTTTTATCTGTCCGTTTTGGGCTGTGGTGGGCAATGAGTGATAGTGGGGAGTTTTATTATGCAAAGTATAGTCATTAAGTTATATTTAGGAGTTTTATTTGAATATTTTTGTTTGTTATTATCCACCAGATTTGCCGCAAGTGGCAAATTTGCGAACCCTGTCGCTTTAAGCGAGAGATTCGCAAGTCACCTCATAGCACAAAGCCCAAACGGATAGGCTTGTATCTATCCGTTTTAGCTTTGGTGGGCAATGAGGGACTCGAACCCCCGACTTCCTCCATGTGACGGAGGCACTCTACCAACTGAGTTAATTGCCCGTGATTGGGTATACAATATTGTAACAAGAAATTGCGGCAAGTGTCAATAACTTTTATTTTAAAAATGGTTAAAAATATGATAAAAACCAACTAGTACCAATAAAAAGATTGAACACTCGCCATAAAGCGGAGAGAGTGTGTTAAAGATTGAATACTTTTTCGCTCACACAAAACAGAGAATGGTTGTGGATGGTGTTCTTTTGAGTGCAAAGGCGAAGGAGTGTACGAATGGTGGCTGAAACCTTAAGACGCAAGACACGCCCTTGTACGCTTCGTGGCAGGGCAGTCTGTATCAAATACGAACCCTGTGAGCGGATAAAAAATAATATCGCAACAAGCATAAGTTTGTTGCGATACTGGGTGCAGCATCATACTGCTGGCGGAGGAACCGGGATTTGAACCCGGGCGACCTGTTACAGTCCTACGCCCTTAGCAGGGGCGCCTCTTCAGCCGCTTGAGTATTCCTCCTCGTTAAAGTGTTTGGTAAGCGATTAGGCTTTACTTTTATTTAGTTGCTTATAAATATTAGCATATTATGCTTTTGTTGTCAAACATTACTTTGTAATGTTTTATGGTGATTTTAGGTTTTTTATTTAGCAAGAAAAGGTGTGTAATAAAAACGGGCAGCTTGACCTTGCTCTTTTCGGAGATATCCGCTTTAAGAAATTCTATATTAGAAGTAAAGGCATCCAATTTGTCTGTGTTTTTTGTTTACGGCAAGGGCATATGTTACCCTTGCGGGCAGATAGGATTTTTAGTGTTTTGTAACCTATGCTGTTGTTAGCGCCTCGCTTTGAGTCGCCAAGTTAATTTGGTTTTGGCAATACTTTTTTAGCCAAATGATTATATGTATTGTGTTTGTATTAGCGGCGCAGTAATGAAAAAGACGAGTAGTGAACTCGTCTTTTTCGGTTTAGAGGTAACCAAACTATGGTTATTGGCTGCCTTATTTTATTTGTGTAGTTAAGAATATGGGGAGTGTCATTTGTTCAATTTGGTCTAGGAGTTCTTCTAACTCGTCCATATGAGCATCCTCATCATTTAGGATTTGCATTAAGATATCACGGGTTGCATAATCTCTTACTTCACCTGCAAGCACAATGGCATCGTTGTATGCCTTGATTGCGCCTGTTTCTGCAATGCGGTCATATTCTACTTGTTGGGGAACACTAGCGCCAATATGTATGCTGTTTAGCTGGGTCACTATTGGTGTGCCGCCAAGAAAAAGAATTCTGCCGATAAGTTTTTCGGCGTGTTTCATTTCGTCTATTGCACGCTTTTCGAAACCAGCGTGCAGTTTGCCATAGCCCCAATCTTCGCACATTTCTGCGTGAACTATGTATTGGTTTATTGCCGCTAATTCATCTGCAAGCAAAGCATTTAGCGTATCAATAAGCTTAGGGTCGCCTTTCATATTAAATAATCTCCTTATTAAAATTATATTAAAACCGTTGAAAGTGGTTCGCTCTTATTATATAACAAAGAACAAAATAAATCAATACGCAATTTTTGCGCTCACAAAAAGCTGTTCTAAAAATTTTATTTTATTGCAATTTAGTAAGAGTTATGGTACTATATTATATATGTTTTAACAAGGAGTATTTATTGAATGCTTAAAAGATTTATAGGGCTTTTGGTTGTTTTAATTATTGTTGCAGGAGCGGCATATGGTATGATAGCTTGCGACGACACAGGTGATGATAATCCTATTGATACCCCACCCGAAAGACCCGCTGCCGACAATATTTATAGTGATAACGGTTATGTGGATTACGCCTCAGAAGTCATTTATGACACCGAAAAGTTCCCCGACTTAGCTAGCCATGGGCTGTTTTGGACAAAATGGAATGAAAGTACAGAGCAAATGGACACATTCCGTGCCGATACAGAAGAAGGAGCCGCTTTGGTAGACCCATCAAAACCCACGCTGATTATGGTGCACGGTATGCTTGGTGAGGCTAAGGGTTCTAGCAATCAAGAGCGGTTTTATCTTAACCGAGATATTGCTACTCCTTCGGAGTTTGGGCTTACCACGAGTGATGTCTCTTTGGGCAGGCTATGGCAATTGGAAGGTTGGAATGTGGCTTATTTCCACTACAATTCATTTACTTCCGAGGGCGCTAACTTTCATATAGTAGAGTCAAAAATATGGGCGACAAACGGTCCGCAGGGCATGGGTTTTCGCAATAGTGAGGGAGAGCTTGAACAAGCATCCGAATATACGGTATCTGAGCACTTTGCCGCCGACTATATAAGAGCAATGAAATTACTCCCCGACACAATGGGTGACCAAGAAATTCGTATAGCGGTACACTCTATGGGCGGCGTTGTTGGAACAACAGGGGTGTTTTTACTCACCGAACTTGCCGAACACGGGCAACTCCCCGAAAAACAACTGCCAAACAGACTTGCGCTTTTAGACCCCTTTTTTGGTGTTAAGATAGAGCTAAACGGAAAAGTGGTTTTGAGTAGCTTTACAAACCTTATTATAAGGTGGTCGGGCAAGCCCCTTTACCAAGAATCTACGGGGGCATCTATGTTGGAGTGTGTAAAGGCAATGACTCACAAGGGAATAGCTGTTGAGTTTTACGGCTATAAGCAGAGCTGGGTAATGGGGATAATCACTCCTGCCATAAAAGCGGGACTGCAGCAATACGCTACCTATGTTATTGTATCGCCCGACTGGAAGTCTTATAGCTCTAAATATTCAATCACCTTTAACGGACACAACGGTGTGAGAGATTGGTATTTTTGTTCGATAGTAGCGCCTCCCGTTCTTGATGTGAGCGAAGGTGTAGAGGAGGGCGCTTTTGCGGCATCGGCATCTACCCCCACGGAATATCTGAGGGAAAAACTTGCCGGGGTAACCTTTACAATTGCAGAGGGCGCAGAAACAATACCTGCTGATGATGACTTGTTTATTAGAGAAAATTAACAAGCGGCATAGACCGGTTAATCGCTCTTGTATGAGGACTTTAAATATTAAAAGTTTAATAAAAAATATATAAAACAGCGGCAGAATCTGCCCTATATGGAGGTAATAAAAATGGGATTATTTAGTTTGCTACTTAAAAAGATTATTCCGATTCCTAAGTTTAAAGATTGTGAGTCATTTGCCTTTATTGGACCGCACCCTGACGATATAGAGGTAGGATGCGGGGCAACAGTATCCCGTCTTGTGCGTGAGGGTAAGCGTGTGTGCTTTATCGTAGCGACTGACGGACGCTATGGCGGATATGACTTGTCCCGCACGACCGACGAGCTTGTCGCAATGCGCCGTGAGGAATCGATTGCCGCTGCGAAACTGCTTGGTGTAGAAGATGTGCGGTTTATGGGATTCCCTGACGGAGGCGATTACAGCATAATTGATATGCGCAACAAAATTGCAGTTGAGCTTGCCAACTTCAAGGCGGATATGGTGGTTGTTCCCGATAATCATCTAAAGTCCGAACTGCATATAGACCATATTAATGCGGGCAGAGCGGGCGAAATCGCATTTATGACAGCGGGCAACAAGCTAATGATGCACGAACTTGGCTGTGACAGCGTTGCAGAACACAAGGGAATAGCCTACTATTATACCGACAAGCCCAACACCTACTTCAAGATAAAAAAGAGTGACTATGACGCAAAAATAAGCTCTCTCCGTGCGCACAAGAGCCAGTTTGGCGGAAGTGAGGATGTGGAAAAGATATTTGGGTTTATGCAGCTATACTTTAAGCTTAGCGCTATAAAGAATGGTTTAAAGAGATTTGGCAAATATGCCGAGGCATACAGAGTACTTGCACCCGTCCACACCCATTGTGCGCCAGAGGCAGCAGACTTTTAACGGACAAGAGTCTTGAAAAAGAGCATAATTGTATTGCTTATCCTCTCCCTGCTCACTAGCACATTTGCGGTAGTGGCTTATGTGATGCATTCGCCAGAGGAAAGCCAAGAGCCGTTGCCGCTCATCCGATTTAAGGAGGGCGGCTTTCGCATTGCCCACTTAACCGACTTTCATGAATGGATGGTGATTGAAAAAAGCTCACTTAATATGGACGAGCAAGAAACCCTTACCCCGCATATAGAAAACTACATTAATACCGTGATTGATATCTATCAACCCGACCTTGTTGTTTTGGGCGGGGATAATATTTTTCCGCTAAGTATGATTTATGATTATCTTAGGGACATAGGAGTAAAAACCTACAAGAGAATGGCGGAGGTATTTGAGGGAAAAAATCAATATTGGACTATGGTCTTTGGCAATCACGACTCGGAGAGTGGGGTGGCGGATAAGGTTGATTTCTGGGAGGCTGTTAAGGACTATCCTCACTTTATAGGGGGTGTGCATAATACAAATGCCTTTTCGTCATTTGCGTGGAGCGGTACAGATGAAAATGGCTATAAGGATGACCGAATATGCAATTTTAGTATCCCAATCTATGGAAAATTGGGAAACCCTGCCTTTAATATTTACCTTCTTGACAGCGGCTCTTATAACCAAGTTTATCCCTTTCCTTATCGCTATATTTTAGACAATCAAGTAGATTGGTATTTGACCGAGGCAACTAGGCTAAAAGAGCAAAACAACGGCGCACCCGTACCCTCTTTATTATTCACCCATATTCCTTTGATAGAACATCGTGAGGCGTATATCCAAGATAACATAAAAATAGGCAGGTGGGCTGGTATATCGCCAAGCGACACCCGCTCTCGAATATTTGAGGATGCTTTTTCTTTTGGGGATATAAGGGGGATTTTCACGGGGCATAACCACCAGAATAGTATAACCACCTTTTACAAGCGGGACGGGCATAAAATTATGATGGCTGTAACCCCGCAAGCGGAGGCAGAGGGATACGAGGATACAACTTCGGTATTGCGCTCACGCATTGTTGATATCAAAGAGGGCGGAGATTTTAGCACTTTTATCGATACCTCTGCTCCTGAATTTGCAGACAGGATAGAGTACGGCGAAGTACTATCATATAGCGAAGGATGAAATATCATAATGATATTATAATTAGATATTAGTATATAATAGTCCATACTGCTATTTAATAAAGGAGAAAAATTAAATTTTATTCCAAAGCGGCTTTAAAAAATTGACATCTGACTTTTAATGCCTTATAATTATTTTGTCTTTAAATTGTTTACATTTACGATAAAACTCTGGGTTATATGTAGCCTAAGGAGCGGGCATTGCGTTTACTGCAAGAATTCATCTTAAAAGAGGGCAGAGTGGTGGGCGACGGTCTATTGAAGGTCGACGGTTTTTTAAACCACCAAATAAATGTAAAACTCCTAAAAGAGGCAGGCAAAGAATTTTTTAATCTTTTCAAGAATGATAACATCACCAAAATTCTCACGGTAGAGGCGTCTGGGATAGGCATTGCTTGCGTTACCGCTGGCTTTTTTGATATTCCCGTTGTATTTGCCAAAAAACAAAGCGTAAAAACACAATGCGAGGGCGTATATACAGCAGAAGTTTTTTCGTTCACCCACAGCAAAAAGTATGATATAAGAATATCCAAAGAATACCTGTCCCACGAGGACAGGATTCTCATTATTGACGACTTTCTTGCAAGCGGCGAGGCGGCACGGGGTTTAATCTCTCTTGCAAGCCAAGCGGGCGCAACCATTGCGGGTATGGGTGCGGTTATAGAAAAAGGATTTCAAGGCGGCGGCGACAGCCTCCGCAAGAGTGGCGTAAGAGTGGAGTCTTTAGCCATAATAGATTATATGGATACAAGCGGCACAATCACATTCCGCTAATGTAGTTCAAGCCACGGATGTAAGCGGCTAATCCCCGCCAAGTCATAAAAAATTTGCCAAAAGGCACAGGAGGTCTCAATGAAGAAATTTCTATTGGTATTGGTAATTGCGGCTATCGCATTATCAGGTCTTGTGGTTATTACAGGGTGTAATGACACAGACGAAGATTTCAAAGTGGGCGTCATTCATATTAACCCCACCAGCTCCACCTCGGGTTACACTTATGCACACGAGCAAGGTATACTCTATATGCAAAGAGAGCTAGGGCTTAAAGATTCCCAAATCATCCGCAAAGACAGTGTGGATGACACTAACGCTGCGGCTATCAACACAGCAATAGACGAGTTGGTTGCAGAGGGAGCTAACATTATCTTTGGCACAAGCTTTGGCTATGGCGAACCTATGAGAGATAAGGCAGCGGAATATCCCGATGTAATATTTTCACACGGCACAGGCGGATACTCCAACGCTACCAACCTTAACAACTACTTTGGTAGAATTTATCAAGCCCGTTACCTTTCGGGTCTTGTTGCCGGAATGAAAGCAGAACAAGGCGGCAAAATTGGTTATGTAGCCGCACACGGCAACTATATTGCCGAACTTTCTAGCGGTATCAACGCATTTGCGCTTGGCGCACAAGCAGTAAACCCCACTGTTACTGTTGAAGTTATGACTATGGGTTCTTGGTACGACCCCGTTCTTGAAGGCGACCACGCAAGAGCGCTCATAGACAACGGCGCAACCGTGATTGCACAGCACTGCGACACCGAACAACCTGCACTTGCGGCTAAGAATGCAAATGTATTTGCTATTGGCTACAACTCCGATATGAGCAAAACCGAAGCAGGTAACAGCGTGCTTACCTCTGTTGTATGGAATTGGGGCGTATACTACAAAGTGGCAACCCAAGCGGCTATGGACGGCAAGTGGGAAGAGTTTGATCGTGAATATTTTGGCGACTTCTCCGACGGCTTGTTTGACCTTGCTCCGTTCTCCTCTGAAGTGGATAGCGACACCAAAGCAATCGTAAACCTTGTTAAGGCAAAGTTTAACGATGCAAACGATAGCTGGGATGTATTTAGCGGTAAAGTACTATCATTTGACAAAGACGATGACGGAAATTGGACAGTAGCCGAAACGGTATCTGCTCTCAAGAAAGCCGATGGCACTAATGTAGGCACAGTAACCGACCTTAATATTAAAGCGGATATGCCTTACTGGATTCAAGGCGTGAGCGACACCACACCCCAAAACTAAAGTATGAACAATAACGACTATGCAATCGAGCTTAAAGGTATAACCAAAACCTTTGGGAGCGTCGTTGCCAACAACAATGTAAACCTGACCGTTAAGCAGGGCGAGATACTCGCCCTGCTTGGCGAAAACGGTTCGGGCAAAACCACCCTTATGAATATGCTTTCGGGGATATACCGTCCCGACGAGGGCAATATTTTTATTAATGGAAAAAAAGAGGTTATACACTCTCCCGAGGACGCAAAGCGATTGGGCATTGGTATGGTACACCAACATTTTAAGTTGGTCAACATCTTTTCGGCGGCGGATAATATTTGGATGGGCGTAGAGAACGAGCGGTTTGGACTAAAGGACAAACTTGCCAAACTAAATACTCCTCTCCCCGAATTTAAAAACAACGGTGATAAGTTCTTGTTTGGTGTAAAAAAATTGCTAAAAAAGGCGGCTGTTGTTGCAAAATGCGGCGGTTTTTACACAAAGCAGGCATTTTTAACTAAAAAACGATATGGGAAAATTAAGGATATTGCGGGGAAATTTGGGTTTGAAATAGACCCAAAGAAAAAGGTTTACGATATGGCTGTTAGTGAAAAACAGACCATTGAGATTATCAAAGTTTTGTATTACGGCGCAAAGATAATCATATTGGACGAGCCTACCGCCGTGCTTACCGTGCAGGAGATAGACAAACTCTTTGCCGTACTTAGAAAAATGAAAGAAAATGGACACGCTATCGTAATCATCACCCACAAACTTAACGAAGTTATGGAGATTAGCGACCGTGTTACCATACTCCGCAAAGGAGAATATATAAATACTGTTCTCACAGAGGAAACCAACGAACAGCAACTCACCGACTATATGGTGGGAAGGAAAGTTAAGCTGGAAATTGAATGCCCTCGTACAGAATTTGACCGTCCCTTACTTGAAATTAGAAACCTTTCTATAAAAAATGACGAGGGCGGCACAGCCATAGACGATATCAATTTTTATATTAGGGGCGGAGAGCTGCTTGGCATAGCGGGCATAAGCGGCTGCGGACAAAAAGAGCTTTGCGAGGCAATAGCTGGGCTTAGAAAAATATCTAACGGCGCAATCATACACAAGGGCGAAAACATAGTTGGACTGCCCCCAGATGAGATTATCAAGAAGGGGATAAGTATGAGCTTTATCCCCGAGGACAGGTTGGGTATGGGGCTAGCACCGTCACTATCTATAACCGACAATATGATGCTAAAAAGTTACCGTGCAGGCAAATGGTACAACCCGTTTGTAGATAGGAAAACCGCCCGCAACAACGCATTAAAAAACATTAAGGAACTCAACATTGTCACTCCCTCAACCGAAACCCCCGTGAGAAAACTCTCTGGCGGCAATGTGCAGAAAGTACTTGTAGGGCGGGAGATACAAACAGGTCCTAACCTAATAGTAACAGCCTATCCTGTTAGAGGATTAGACATAAATTCGTCATATGCGATATACGACATTCTAAACGAGCAAAAAAAGAATGGCGTAGGCATACTGTTTGTGGGCGAGGATTTGGATGTGCTGCTTGCCCTTTGTGACAAAATAATGGTGCTTTGCAAGGGCAAAGTTACCGGCATTGTTCACTCTCAAAAGGTTACCAAAGAGGAATTGGGGTTGATGATGACGGGTGTGCTTAATCTCCTTGATAAAAAACCTGACAAGGGTATGGGGCTTGCAAAAGATACAAACATAAAGGAGGCGAACTAATATTGAAAACAGGATTTTTTACCAACCTTAAAAACGAGCCTCCTGTAAGAGTGGTTAAGCGTGAGGGTTTGCCGCTTTGGAAAAATGCTATCTATTATTTTTCTGCAATAGTATTTGCGCTGTTTTTGGGCGGAGTATTTATAGCGATAACGGGAAACAACCCCTTTCTTTTTTATGCCACAGTTTTTACGGGAAGTTTTTCTAATATCATCCATATAAAAAACTTGATTGCAATGGTAGTTCCGTTAACAATAACTTCGCTAGGCATAGCTTACGCTTTCAAAATGAAATTTTGGAACATAGGCGCAGAGGGACAGTTTTTAATGGGCGCATTTATTGCAACTGCCGTGGCACTTGCCCTTGGCGACACTCTGCCGCAGTTTATCACAGTGGTGATTGTAGCACTTTCGGGTGCGCTTGGCGGCGGACTGTATGGCGTTATTATAGCACTTCTAAAAGTGCGCTTTAACACCAATGAAACTCTGCTTAGCCTTATGTTTAACTATATCGCATTATATATAGTATCATATTGTGTTTATGTGGAGTTTTTTAAAAAACCCACGCAAGGCATTCCCACCTATGAGCAAATTCCTCGTGCGGCTTGGCTTACCGAGTTTAAAAACGGACCGCTGCCCATACTTGATACCGCTCTAATCATATGCGTGTTGTTGGTGGTTTTTACATTTATATACTTTAGGTTTACCAAACAGGGCTACGAGATTGCCGTTGTGGGCGACAGTCCCGCCACCGCTAACTATGCGGGTATGAAAGTAAAGAGAATTATTGTGCGCACTATGTTTATATCTGCGTCAATAATAGGGCTTGCAGGCGCTCTGCAGCTAATGGGAATATCCTCTAGCCATACGATGACACCGGGTATCACCGGCGGTATGGGTTGGGACGGCATCATAGTTGCGTGGCTTGCAAAGCTTAATCCCTTTGGTATACTAATAACTTCCTTTTTGCTTAGCGTGTTAGAAAAAGGATGCGGAGTGGCAAGAACAGCGTACGGTATATCCGAGGCGGTTGCCGCTATCTTGCAGGGGATAATTTTGTTTTCCGTGCTTGCGTTTGATTTCTTTTTGCGCTACAAACTTGTATTTAGAAAAAGACAAAAGAGCGTTGCAAAGGAGGAAAGTTTATGAGTGCCCAAGTCCTTGCGTTGCTTAGAGTTTTTGCCGAAACTGTTAGGAACGGCACGCCCCTCCTCTTTGGCACTACGGGAGAAATCACTACCCAAAAGTCGGGTAGCTTGAACCTAGGTGTAGAGGGCATAATGGCTGTGGGTGCTATCTTTGGCTATCTTGCTGCGGCAACTGCCGGCAGCCTATTGCTAGGGATAATTTGTGCATTTATTGGTGCGGCTTTATGCGGACTATTATTTGCCTTCCTTACAATCACCCTGCAAGCAAACCAAAATGTTACGGGGCTTGCCCTCACGATATTTGGCACAGGGCTATGCCGCTTTATAGGGCAGTCTATGAAAACCAAAGGTACATTCCCTGCAATGAGCAGCTCTTTGCAGTCGGCTCTAATACTAGATACAGGCATACCCTTTTTGCGTGATATCCCTTTTGTGGGGCAGCTTTTATTTTCATATAATCCGCTTGTGTACCTTAGCATATTCATTGCAATATTGGCGTGGGTTTATTTAAAGTACACTAAGGCAGGGCTTAGGATGCGTGCGATAGGTGAAAACCCTGCCGCCGCCGACAGCGTTGGCGTGAGCATAACAAGAGTGAAGTATATGAGCATTATCACGGGCGCTGGCATCAGCGGGCTTGGCGGACTGTATATGGCTATGGTTATCAACAACGGCAGTTGGAGTGATAATTGGATTGGCGGCTATGGTTGGATTTCTATTGCGCTCGTCATCTTTGCAAGTTGGAGTCCCGCAAAAGCCATTTTTGGCTCTCTTTTGTTTGGTTTCTTTCTTGCGCTTAGGTCTAACTTTGTCATATTGGTTAGGACATTCCCCTCCGTATTTGGTTGGATGGCAATGCTCCCACCCGAGTTCTACCAAGCGCTACCCTTTGTAGTCACTGCGGTGGTACTTGTTATATCATCAATTCGCAAGAATAAAGAAGGGGTGCAGCCCTCCGCTATCGGGCTAAACTATTACAGAGAGGATAGATAGCTAACGGCTGTAATTTTTCATTAGTATAACGCCCGCCTCAACTATATTTTTTGGGGCGGGTTTTGTTTGTTAAAGGTTTTTTGGGGAAAGCTAGATAAAAAAATATCCCCCAAGAGGGGCAGGCAAAGGATAATTTACTTGTATTAATCGCTCAAATACTATATGATATTTATATGGATATAATGGTAGCGGTAGGCTCTGGCGCAGAAACAGCGACAAAGATAGAGCTAAGAGAAATGGGCATAGATGCGCCTTGTATTAATGGTAGATTTGTCTTTGAGGGCAGCGGGTTGGAAGTGGCAAAGTGCAACCTCTTGTTGCGCACAGCCGACAGGGTATATATCCGCCTCAAGATATTTACAGCGGTAACCTTCGACGAGCTTTTTGACAATACAATAAATTATCCTTGGGAGGATATAGTTAGCCGCCGAGGGGCAATAATTGTCAATGCAAAGAGCGTGAAAAGCAAGCTTTTTGCCCTTTCGTCAATACAAAGTATAGCAAAAAAAGCAATTGTAGAGCGGCTTAAAAAAAAGTATACGCATCTCCCCGAGGACGGCGCTCCTCATAAAATTGAGATTAGCATATATTCCGATGAGGTGACTATTGCTTTGGACACATCGGGCGACGGGCTACACAAGCGGGGATATAGGGATTTGGTGTATGAAGCCCCTATTAAGGAAACGCTTGCCGCCGCAATAATCAAGTTGTCGGTATGGACTCCCGAGCGTGCGCTCATAGACCCTTTTGCAGGCTCTGGCACTATCCCCATAGAGGCGGCAATGGCGGCAAAAAATATTGCGCCCGGCATTAACCGCTCATTCTTGTTTGAGGGATATGATTTTATAGATAAGTCACATCTTGCCAGCGAGCGCAATCTTGCCAAAGAGAGAATAGAGCGGGATAAACCTGTGCGAATTGCGGGGTATGATATTAACAAGAGAGCAATAGGGCTTGCCGTGCGCCACGCAAAAAATGCAGGGTTGGAGCGGGATATACACTTTGAAACAACAAATATGCAAGGCGTGTCCTCAAGATACAAGTATGGTGTGGTAATCACCAATCCACCTTACGGCGAGCGGCTTATGGAGGAAGCAGAACTCAAAGAGCTATATAAAGCTTTTGGTGCGTGGTATATGTCGCTAGATAAGTGGAGTCTTTATGCGATAAGCGGCTATCCGCTGTTTGAAAAGAGCTTTGGCGTGAGGGCGGACAAAACACGGCGAATGTACAATGCGAATATAGAGTGCCGACTATACCAATATATAGGTGCAAGACCTCCAAGACAGAGAGAGGACAACCAATAACAAAGCAAATAATATTAAAGAGAGAGAAAATGACGATAAAAGAAAAAATATACAATCAATTAGCCGCAATGGGCAAGGGCAGTATCAACCTTAGAACGGTGGAAAAAAGACTAAACTTGCAAGGGCAGAGCGACAGGCGCATTCTTGCGCAAATTTTAAGAGAGCTTGAAAAAGAAGGGCGAGTTTTTATCGATAAAAAGAACAATCTTACCGTGCGCAAAGCAAAGCTCATAGAGGGAAACTTAAAAGGCAATAGGCGAGGCTTTGCCTTTCTGCTCCGCACGGACGGCGGCGAGGATATCTTTATTCCCAACCGTGCATTAAACGGCGCACTGCACGGGGATACGGTATTTGCCCGCCTTACGGGAGAAAGCGAGGGGGAAGTTGTATCAATTATCAAGCGGGGCATAGTGCGCTTGATAGGCACATATTTTAGCCTTGAGCGCTTTGGGTATATAAAGCCGGATAACACGGACTATTTTAAAGACATATATGTAGCTAAAGGTGACGAGGGCGACGCAAAAACGGGAACAAAAGTTGTAGTTGATGTAGAGGCAGGTGACGGGAGCAGACCGTCTGGAGTGGTTACCGAAGTGCTAGGGAGAGCGGGGGAGCGGGCTACCGAGGTGCTTGCAATCTTGCGCAGCTATGATTTTCAAGATAAATTCCCTGAAAATGTGGTAAATGCAGCAAAGAGGATGCGCTATACCCCCGACTTTGAAGGGCGGGAGGACTTGAGAGAGCTTACAACAATCACGATAGACGGCGAGGACGCAAAGGACTTTGACGATGCAATAAGCATAATAAAAACAAAGGGCGGCTATAAGCTTTATGTGCATATAGCGGATGTATCGCACTATGTAAAGAGCGGTTCTGTTATAGACAAAGAGGCATACATTAGGGGAACAAGCGTGTATTTCCCGTCCTCTGTTTACCCAATGCTGCCCGAGGAGATTTCCAACGGTGTATGCTCACTCTTGCCGGGCGAGGAAAAACTCACGCTCACGGCAGAACTTGACTTTGATGCTATGGGCGCAGTTACCCGCACAAACTTTTACAAGTCGGTAATCCGCTCCGACTACCGTATGACCTACACCGCAGTAACGGCAATACTAGAGGGGGATACCGAGCTAAAGGCGCATTACAATAGTATTGCAGATATGATAGAAAATGCCGCCGAGCTTGCCAAGATTCTTGCCGCTAAGCGCACAGAGAGCGGCGCAATCAACTTTGAAACTAAGGAAAGTATAATTTTGCTAGACGATAAGGGTGGGGTTATAGACATAAGAGCGTACGCCCACGGCTTGTCAAACTCTTTGATAGAGCAGTTTATGGTAGCGGCAAACGAGGCAGTTGCACGGTTTTTATATGATAAAAAATGCCCATCTGTTTATAGGATACACGGTGCGCCCACCGAACTAAAACTAAAGGGCTTTACCGACTTTATCAATGCTTTGGGCTATAAGATAAACTTGCCCCAAGGGGCGTCACCCAAAATATTTAGCGATTTCCTTTTGTCCGTAAAAGGCGAGCCAGCGGAAACGGTTATCAATAAAACTTTGCTTAGGGCTATGCAAAAAGCGCACTATTCCACAGATAATGCAGGGCATTTTGGGCTTAATTCTGAATATTACTGTCATTTTACCTCCCCGATTCGCCGCTATCCCGACCTTATGGTACACCGTGCTTTAAAGGCGGTTATTGAAAAAAAGGACGGGGTAGAGTTTCGCACCAAGTTTTTTAAGTCCTGTTATTCGGCGGCGGCGCAGTCCTCCGAGCGGGAGCTTGCCGCCGAGCGTGCCGAGCGGGATATTGACGACTATTATAAGGCAGTCTATATGTCCGACAAAATCGGAGAGCGTTATACGGGCACAATAAGCGGTATAATTGGGGCGGGCATTTTTGTTATGCTAGATAACACCGTAGAGGGGTTTATTTCCGTAGACGACCTGCCCGATGATAGATACGATATTGATTCTAAACTTAGGCTGTCGGGTATTAAATATTTGTTTGCGATAGGCACTAAGATTGATGTTATAATAAAATCAGCATCCCCCGAGGCACGAAAAATTGATATGAGTTTTGACGGAGATGCAAACGCCTATTTAAGAAAGGATGAAAAAAGTAAAAACAGAACGGCATCTGCTGTAAAAAAAGCGGTTAGCACCAATACAAGAAAGCCCGCCGAAAGAAAAGGACAGCAGGGCAAACGAAAATCATCGGCTCATACCAAAACAAGAAAAGCATACAAGCCAACCAAAAGATAGTTATTTAACAAAAACGGGCATCTCACAGCGATGTCTAAAAGGAGTAACCTATGGCAAAAAAAGTTTATATCGTATCAAAAACGCACCTAGATTTGGGTTTTACCGACCTTGCCGAAAAGATAAGAACAAGGTATATATCCGAGTTTATACCCAAAGCCATTGAGGTTGCCGCCGCTCTAAACACAGACGGCAAAAAACGCTTTGCGTGGACAATCGGCTCTTGGATACTCAAAGAGGCGCTAAAAGATGGCACGCCCGAGGAAGTTGCCGCCTTAGAAAAAGCTGTACAAAAGGGGGATATTGTTTCCCACGCCTTTCCCTTTACCACCCATACAGAACTGCTAGATGAGGATACATTAAATTATGGTTTGGGTATCATAAAAGACTTAGATGCACGATTTGGCAAAAATACAGTTGCGGCAAAAATGACAGATGTCCCCGGGCATACCAAAGCGCTTGTGCCAATACTGCATAGGAGTGGCATCAAGCTATTACATATAGGTGTAAACGATTCATCCGCTGTTCCCAAAGTGCCAAAGACTTTTTTGTGGAAGTGGGGCGGTGGTGAAGTGGTGGTTATATACCAAGGCACTTACGGCGAAACCTACACCAACGAGTATATAGATGATATTTTGTACTTTGCGCATACAAGCGACAACTTAGGTCCTGTTAGTTACGATAAGGCTTTGGAAAACTATCAGCGGCTGGAACAGCAGTATCCCGATTATCAAATAGAGGCATCGGGGCTGGATGAAATTGCCGAAAAACTTTGGGCAATCAGGGAGAAACTGCCTGTATTGACGGAGGAAATAGGCGACAGTTGGATACACGGGGCGGCTAGCGACCCCTACAAGGCGGGCGCTTTGCGGGAGTTGATTTTGCTAAAAAACAAATGGATAAAAGAGGGTTCGCTCCTCAAAAACAGTGACGAATACATAACGCTTGCCGACAACATTCTATGCCTTGCAGAGCATACTTGCGGGGTGGATATAAAGACTTATCTTGGCGACTACACCCATTATCTTAAACAAGATTTTAACAAGGCACGCCTAAAAGACAGGGTGCGCATCAATCCTTTGCAGATATTTAAGGGATATCCTCACAACTTCTTAACGCTAAAAAACCGCATTAAAGGGATATATAAAAAAGGCTCTTACAAAATGGTGGAAAAGAGTTGGCGGGAGCAGCGTATGTATATCAACAAGGCGGTTGCTTTGTTGTCGCCCAAACACAAAGAGGAGGCGCTAAAGCATTTGTCACGCCTAATGCCCGAGTCGCATCCCCAAATTACGGGTGAAAATATAGCATACAATCATAAATATCAAATAAAAGATACCACGGCAAGCATAAACGAGTATGGCGCTTTGTCGCTATCCTATAAGGGCAAGGCAATACTTACTCCTCCCGTGGACGGCTCTAGTCTAGACTACCATTCTTTTACCGCTGACGACTATGACTTTTGGCTCACCAACTACACTAGGGATATAGAAAAGACCTATTTTTGGTCAGTTCCCGACTTTGCCCGTCCGCTGTTGCACTACACGGATGGCAAGTTCCCTGCGGGCAGATTTAAGTATAGGGCAGTCCAAGGTGCGGCAACTATTTCGGAAAAAGATATCGTGATAACAATGCTTTTGGAAATTGATAGAAAAATTGTTGAGGAGCTTGGAGCGCCAGCCAAAGTATATATCACTTACCGCATAGAAAACGGCAGAGTGCGCTTTAACTTGCGGTGGTTTGATAAGGATGCAAACCGCCTTACCGAGGCGCTGTTTTTAAGAATGTATCCCGCCAATTCCGATATAAAATATAAAAAACTTGGCTCAGAGATAAATCCTTTTAATGTAGTGGAAAACGGCAACCGTCATTTAGCGGCGGTAGAAAGTGTTGGATTTGCAGCAGAGGGGACAAGGGTGGAGATAATAAACAGGCACAGCCCCCTAGTTTCGCTTGGCAAAGGCAAGATACTCCGCTTTGACAATGCATACGAAAATGTAGCCCAAGACGGGATATCGTTTGTCCTATATAACAATGTTTGGGGTACTAATTTCCCGCTTTGGTACTCCGATAATGCGTGTTTCACAACAGATATTGAACTTATATAATCCTTGTGCTATAATTTAAATATAGCGAGGTAGAATATGAAAAAACATTTTAAAAACATTTTACTGCTACTTACCGTTGTCTTATTGGTTATGTCGCTTGTCGCTTGCATATTGCCAACCCCTAAACCCAACCCAAACAATGGGAATAATGGGAACAATCAAAACGGCGGAAATAACAATCAAAACGGCGACAACAACGACAAGGACAATAACGACAAAGATGAAAACGGCAAGGATGCCGCCGAGCGGGCGGCGCTTATTGCCAAACTGCTAAAGGCGGTGAGTGAGATTAGAGGTGGCGGCGACTATTTTGCCGCACTTGATGATGTTCTCTCCCATATC
>Ga0265293_10002634_pt1 | contig 35337 bp, 24 predicted proteins | sample Munlanlewell138R_FD_192505 | JGI IMG/M metagenome (GOLD analysis project Ga0265293, IMG submission 192505) | Leachate microbial communities from a municipal landfill in Southern Ontario, Canada - Leachate well 138R | ecosystem: Engineered > Solid waste > Landfill > Unclassified | place: Canada... | reverse complement strand
AAGTGATAATTTTGCTCATAAAAAGCTCCTTTTTAATGATGATTGATATACCAATATTTTACCATTTAGTGTCCGATAAAACAATTTGCTGTTTTTAGATTAATCTAAACTCAATTATAAAATATCGTTTGTAGCGAAAAAAGTGTTAAGATGATATAATTTAAGATAGAAAAGAGGGATTAAATGGAAAAAAGAAAGAAGATTGCTGTTTTAATTGATTATGATAATTTTAATAGAGAGAAATATTTTCCAGTTTTATTTGAAGAATTAAATGAAATTGGTGATATTTTAATTAAATATGCTTTTTATTCCAACTTAAATGATTCAACTATTAAAGATAAATTTATTAAACATGGAATTGAACCAATGAGTCAAATTGCTTATACGAAAGGTAAAAATGCTGTCGATATTAGAATGGCTATTGAGGCGATGAGTTTATTAGAAAAGGATTATATCGATTGTATTTGTCTCGCTACTAGCGATAGTGATTTTACACCTTTGGTATATGAACTTCAAAAACATAATAGGTATGTTATTGGAGCTGGCGATAAAGCTAATGAGACTTATAAAAACTCTTTTAATTCTTTTATTAGTGTCGATAAAATCACTAGTAGACCATCATTAAAAGAAACAGACGAAACTAAAGATGTTTTTGTTAATTTAGTAAAAACAATTAATAGAATAATTGAATCAAACCATGATGAAAAGGGTTTTAGTGACTTTTCTTATGTGATTTTAACACTTAAAAATCAAATGAAAGATTTTAACCCTAAAAACTATGGTGCGAAAAACAAACAAGTATTGCCGTTTTTCCAAAACGAGTTAAAACAATATTATCAATTAAACAAACAAGGCACTATTTATTCGATAAAAATCAAATAATAAATTTAAAAAAGGAGAAATACCCAAGAGGCTGAAGGGGCTAGTCTCGAAAACTAGTAGAGCTTAACGGCTGCGAGAGTTCAAATCTCTCTTCCTCCGCCAAATTCAGCCAAATAAAAGATCTTTTTTGAGCTGTATTTTTTGTGATAGGGGAAAATCTCATTACATTTTATTTTCTATTGGCTTAAATATTATTTAAATTTAAATCTTTAACCAAAGACAATGTGAGCAAATAAATCATTTTTTTGCTCACATTCTAATAATACAGGAAAATAGTGCTTATGTTAGATAGGATACTTTTTTTTGAAGAAAATTTTATTAACGATTTTGATAAGCAGTATAAAAGTATTAATGATTATTTTAATGAGATTGGCGTTTCTTTACCACTAAAGAAACGCCAATCACGATTACAAAACTAACTGCTAATAAAGAAAATATTAACTCAGGTGAGGTGCTGGAGTTAACAGCTAGCCTTGCTAATCCTAGCAATTTAGTAATAACTGCTTTATACGTTAATAATGAAAGGATTGCTGTTTCTGATGCTTGGCCAATTACTTTTTCTTATCAGCCTTTAGTTAGTGAATGTAGCGAATAACAAATGAATATTACTGGTTTTGAATATAATTTAAATAGCGAAATTAAGTATTTAGATTTAGATAGTAGTGTTAGTGTAACTGTCGCTGTTGTTTATCAATTTGGTTTTAAGAATATTGAGATTTTAAATAGCGACTATTTGATTAGTGAGGAAGAAAACACACTGGCCATAAATTTTTATAATCTTGTCGGAAGAGAAATTGAAGAAGTTGAAGTAGTAGCGAAATATTTAAATCCTTTTACTGACGGTGCGCCTTTTGAATTTAGATATCATCTTGGTCCTGAAGACTTGTTGGTTTTTGAAAATCAAGTTCAGTTTACGATTGATGATATTAGTCTTGATAATTCTCATTTTGCAGGCAATATTGGTTTACTTTTTAGTTTGGAGGTTTTGTCTTACAAGGAGGATGAGATTAGCAAACACTTAGAAGTTGCTAATAACGCTGAAATGTTTTTTATTTTACTCGATGATGAAATTAGAACTATTAATAGTTTAAGTGATTTAAATAATATGGAAAGTTACCATGTTTATAGTTTAGAAGACAATCTTATTTTAGATGAAGAAATGCTTTTTGAACCTATCGATTTTAAAGGGATTTTCTTTGGTAATGGTTTTACGATTGAAAATTTAACTATCCGTAAAGATTTAAGCGATTTAGAAGGAAATTATTATGGTGGTCTTTTTAGAAGTTTTAGTGGAAAAATAACTGACTTAACAGTTAAAAATGTTAATGCTAGTTTCACCAACGCAGATGAGTTTTTGTTTTTTGGAGCGCTTGCTGGAAGTGCGGAAATGACTGTTTTGGATAATATTCATCTTGAAAATGTTTCTATTAAGGCATTTTGGGATAAAGAAAGTGAAGAGCTTTTCGCTGGATACAGTTATTATTTGGGAGGTTTAATTGGCCTTGGAGTGGCTGTTTATCTTTCCAATAGTAGTGTTAAGGAAGTAGAAATTGAGGCTTCAGAAGCAAAGTCTGTTTTTATTGGTGTTATCGCTCATATGAGTACTCCTTTTGATGATAATAAGATTTCTTATTTAACCGCAGATAAGATAACAATTAAGACAACGAATAATGATGAAGAAAAAATTGGAGGTCTTTTTGGTTCTTCAAGTGTTAATATTATGAGAGCTAAAGTTACTAAAATAAAGATAGAAAGTAAGTCAGAAGGCAGAAGGAAATATTTGGGTGGTCTTAGCGGCAGGCATATTTATTATAATATTGAGCTCTCTTATTTGATTGATCTTGAAATTGATAGTGTCAAGTCTTATTTTCCTTCCCTTCAAAGTGAATATAGTATTGGTGGTTTTGTAGGCTATCAACTAGAAAAACAAGAAAAGAAGGATCATAATATTAAAAACTCATATTTAAAACAAGCAACGATTAAGTTAACAGCAGAGGGTGAAAATAGTGATAGCTATACTAATGTCTACATTGGTGGACTAATTGGCTATTCTGTAACTTTGGGGGTAAAAGGTTCATACTTATATGATCTTTTAATAATTGTTAATTCAACTCAAGAGTTCGAAATGGCTGATATTGGAGCTTTTGTTGGCTCTGGGAGCTCACAAGGTTTAACAAAAATATTAGAATCATTCGCCGCTAAAGTAACTATTGATGTTAATGTTTTAGAGTCAGAAGTCTCAAAAGTAAGAATGAAGGGCTTAACTGGTGCAGGATCAATGGCTGATGATTTTGCTGGTCTTAGTGTTTTTGGTAGTGCTTATGTTACTTATGATTATGAAGCTAAATTAAATAGTCAAGTTAAACATCCATTTGAAACTCAGATTGCTCAATTTGAAATCAATGATATTAATACTTATACTAACAGCAACACTCTTAATTGGGATAGTTTAATTTGGAATGTCAGTGGCTTAAATTACCGCCTAGGAATAACGCCGCGTCTAATTAACTAAAAGTAATTAGGTTAAATTTAATAACAGTTTATAACAACAAAATACTTTCCTTGGAATTCTTTATAAAGAGAGTGACTTAATTCTTTTTATCTATTAATCTGAGAAGGTATTTTATTGTTTTTTTTTAACACGCGAAATAATCCCCGGTTTTAAAAAGGAGGGTTTTGTTATAAAATAGAACTATTGAGTGCTAATAAAAATTAGTAGTTATTAATAAAAGGAGATGGCGATGGAAAAGAAAGTATTAAGAAGAGCGGAAGTAAAAGAAAAGGAAACATGGGATTTAACGAGGCTTTATGCTAGCGAAGAAGCCTATTTAAGTGATTTAGATAAATTAAAAGATGAGGTTAAAAAATTTAAAGAAAATTATCAAGGCAATTTAGTTGATAGCGAGATGTTAATTAAATCTTTAAAAGATTATGAAAAGCTAAGTAAACTCTTTATTTATACTAGGGCTTATCAAAGTCTCCACGCAAGTGTTGATCAAACTAATTTAGACAATATTAAAAGGCAAGGTGAGTATGCTAATCTTAGTGCTAAACTTGTTAAAGAGTTAGTATTTTATAAAAACGAAGTTTTAGCTTTAAGCGATGAGTTGTTGCTAGAGGCGATTACTCTCGATAAAACATATGAGGTTTATTTAAATGACATTATTAGAGAAAAGAAACATCAACTTGAGCCTAATGTCGAAAAGGCTTTGGCGGAGTTTAATCAAGTTTTAAATGCTCCTAACTCTAATTATAGTTTATTTAAGTTTGCCGATATGAAGTTTAATGAGTTTGAAGTTAAAGGTAATAGTTATGCTCAGTCTTTTACATTATTTGAAAACGAATGGCAATATGATACTAGAACTGATTTAAGAAGAAAGGCTTTTGAAAACTTTTATGAAACGTTAAGTTTATATGAAAATGGCTTAGCAAACAATTATAAAACTCACGTTTTAAAAGATAAGGCTTATGCCAATTTAAAGCGATTTCCTAATGTGACTGACTATCTTTTATTTAATCAAAAAGTGACTAGCGATGTTTATCATCGTCAAATTGATTTAACGATGAAGCATTTAAGTGGTCCAATGAGGAAGTTCGCGAAGTTGTTAAAAGAAATTTATGGTTTAAAGAAGATGACTTACGCTGATCTTAATTTGCCAGTGGATGAACAATATGAACCGTTGATAACTATTGAAGAAGCAAGTAATTATGCTTCTAATGCTTTAAAAGTATTAGGAAAAGAATATCAAGAAATGGTTGAAAAAGCATTTAAAGAAAGATGGATCGACTTCCCCCAAAACTTAGGGAAATCAACAGGAGGATTTTGTTCGAGTCCATACCAAAAAGGTTCCTATATATTACTTAATTGGAATGAGAGAATGAGTGAAGCTTTTGTTTTAGCGCATGAACTTGGTCATGCGGGTCATTTTTATTTTGCCGGGCAAGCTCAAAATATTTTAAATACTCGTACTAGTTTGTATTTTATTGAAGCCCCTTCCACTTTCAATGAGTTAGTGATGGCTGATTATTTAAGTAAAGAGGGTTCTGATCTTAGATTTAGAAGATGGATTTTAGCTAATTTAATTTCTCGAACTTATTATCATAATTTCGTAACCCATTTATTAGAAGCAGCATTTCAAAGAGAAGTTTACTTGTATGTAGATGCTAATAAACCGCTTAATGCCCATGTTTTGAAAAGTTTAAAACTCTCTGTTTTAAAAGAGTTTTGGGGAGAAGAAGTCGAAATACCTGATTATGCTGGTCTTACTTGGATGCGGCAACCTCATTATTTTATGGGACTTTATCCTTATACATATAGTGCGGGGTTAACAGTTTCTACTTTAGCTTTTAACAAAATAAAAGCCAATGAACTAACGTATAGCGATTGGCTAGAAGTGTTAAAAGCAGGTGGAACAAAAACTCCACTTGAGCTTGCAAAAATGGTCGATATTGATTTAAGCACTGATAAGCCGCTATTAGAAACAATTAAAATTATTAGTGATATTATCGATGAGATAATAGAGATAACAAATAAATTAAAATAAATGATAAAAAAGATAATTTATAGTATCTTGGTTGTTGTTTTTTTAATTGTAATTACAATGGGAATGTTATTTATTCAAATTAAAAAACGCAACAATGAAATCTATCAAAGTTTTTTAAACGAAGCAAATCAAGGGTCTTATGATAATTTCCTGAAATTACAAACGAAATATTACCAGCAAATTGATAGTTATAGTGACGATTATTATGATGTTATTTATTATTTATTAATTACTGGATCAAACAATGAAAAAACTGCTTTAATAATTGTAAAGCCTATTAAAGAAGTCAAGTTCGCTGAAAAAATAACTGATAATGATGATAAAACCAAAGCGCTAATTTATGATGGAGAAGTTTTGGTTTATAATTCTAAAGATGATAATAACTATAGTTCTATCGCGATTTCTTATGGGTTAAATAAACTTTCATTTTATTATTATCAATTTGAGTTAGATATAAACACTGATCTTAAGATTGTTTTGCATGATTATGATGATTTTGAAATCGTTACGAAAACAATAAATATTGATTATCCAAGTAATTTTGAAGAGTTTAATAAAGGCTTTAGCAGGGATGAGGTTTATAAAATCATGGGCGAAGATAAAAGTTACTTAACGCCTGTTTATCTTGTTTTTTCAATTGTTTTAATAGCTGGTTTAGGTTTCCTTATTGTCTTATTTAGAAAAAAATAATGTAAGCCTTTACAAACCATTTAAATATTAGTATAATAACCTTAAGGAAACCGGTTTTTATGGGAGGGGTTATTTTGTTAATTAAGAAGATTATTACTGATAATAAAGGTTATTATTTTCCCTTATATAATCAATATTTAAAATCATCAATAACGCCCAATTTATTAGGAGACTTAAAAAAAGATTACCATAGCTATTTGTTAAAACCAACTAGCGAAAGAGATTTATATGAATCTTATGGTAGACATGTTTTAATTTATATTGATGATCATCCTTATTATTTATCTGGAAAAGGATCTAAGCAACAAGAAGACGTTTTAGAGGTTAGCTACGCTCCTTTAAGTCAACATGTTAAAAGGATTAACAAATTATATCAAATTGAAATTAATTCTTTTATTCCTTTAGAGCTTCCTTTAGAACTTCACCAAATAAAATATAAAAATAATTCCAAATTAAAACAAAAGATAAAAGTTGTAACGGCTACGCCATTTTATGGTAGAAGTGCAAATAATATTTTTGATCACCGCCATGTTACTTCGCTTTTAAATCGAATAAAAGTGGTTGAAAAAGGGGTTGTGGTAAAACCAACTCTTTCTTTTGATGAAAGAGGCCATCTTGAAAACGAACTTGTTTATGGTTTTTATAGTAACAGCGATGATTTGTCAATTGATGGCTATTATCCTATCTATGATGACTTTGTTAATGGAGGTTCACTACTTTACCCAAGAGGATTAAACAAAAAATATCAAATAGGTGATGAAATAAATGGTTATGAAGGTTTAGGTGGAATAAGTTACAGTGAGATAATTATTAAACCTCTAGAAGAAATATCTTTTTATTTAGGATATTCTATTTCAAACAAAGAAGAAGATTATTACAAACTTTTAAATGAAAATGATTTTGGGCGGTTATTAAAAGAAAATAATGCATATTTTAAGCAATTATTGAGGAAAATGGAAATTAATTTTAAAAATGAAGTAGTTAGTGATTTTTTAAAATTTGTTCCGCTACAACCTATTTTAAGAAGGAATTTTGGGAACTCATATTTACCACATCATGATTATGGTAAAGGAGGAAGAGGTTGGCGTGATTTGTTTCAGGATTTACTTTACGCAATCTTTATTTTTGATCAAGATGTAAAAAAGGTATTAATTAATAATTTTAAAGGAGTCCGTGTTGATGGCTCTAATGCTACTATTATTGGTGATAAAGTTGGCGAATTTAAAGCAGATAGAAACAATATTACTAGAGTTTGGAGCGACCATGGTTGTTGGCCCTTATATACTACTGATAAATATCTTAATTATTTTAATGATTATCAAATTTTAATGGAGAAAGTTACGTATTTCGAGGACCAATTTACACATTATACTAAAAAAACAAAAAATAATTATGCTAGAGATAATATTTTAAAAAGTTCTAATAAACCATATTTAGGTACTATTTTAGAACATCTTTTAGTTCAAAATATTGTTGGTAGTTTAAATATTGGAGAAAAAGGTTTTGTAAGGTTAGAAAATGGCGATTGGAATGATGGATTAGATATGGCAAGCAATAAAGGTGAAACAATCGCTTTTACACATTTTTATCTTAACAATTTAAAAATTTTAACAAAATATTTAAAAAGATATGAGAAAGTAACCTTATTTGAAGCTTTAGGTGAATTGATTTTAAAAATGGATAATACTCACCTGGATGACTACTTTAAGAGAGTTGCTAATTTCGAAGAATCTTCTCAAGAGTATGAAACTAAGGAATTAATTAAAGGAATTAACAAATACATTCAATATTTAACTAAAGTTCTTGCAAAAAAAGGAATTATGGAAAACGGTGCTTTTCATTCATACATTGATGATGATGGTTGTTTTTTAGATGATAAAACAGTTAGTTTGACCGCTCAAGCAATGGCTTTGTTAAATCAAACTGCAACAAAACAACAAAGCGAAGAAATAGCAAAAGTTACTAAAGAACATTTGTTTACTGAAAAACTTGGTGGTTATCGTTTGAATGAAAATTATCAGGAAATAAAAATGAAAATGGGGCGAGCATATGGCTTCGCCTATGGCCATAAAGAAAACGGGGCTGTCTTTTCTCACATGGCTTTAATGTATGTTTCAGGATTGTATAATTATAATTTAGTAAAAAAAGCTAATGAAGGATTGATGGCTTTGATTAAGAGGGCTATCAATGAAGAATCAAAAACGCCACTTGGTATCCCAGAGTATTTTAATGATCGCGGGATTGGTAAATATTTTTATTTAACAGGTTCGGCAACTTGGTTATTGAAAGTAATTAAAGAAGATCTTTTTGGAATTAAAATGAAAGCGGGAAAATGTTTTTTAGAGCCAAAGTTATTAAAGACTGATTTTAATAATGGGAAGGCTACATTGAAGACAAAAATGTTTACTGGTGAAACACTTTTTATTTATGAAAACGAAAAAGGTTTAGAATACGGCAATTATAATATTAAATTGATTGCAGATGGGAAAGAAATTAAAAATGGTTTTGATAAACATTATAATACCATTCAAGTTATTTGTTATTAATACGAAGATAAGTGTTATTTCTTTAAAAAAAGGGAGGCGACCATGTATAAATTAATCTGGGAAGATGATTTTAATGTTGATGGAAAAGTGAATGAAAAAAATTGGAATGTTACTTATAGCGGCAGTGGGAATGGGAATAACGAGAAACAGTTTTATACTGATAGGTTAGTTAATATTTTTTGTAAAGATTCGTTATTGCATATTGTTGCTAGAAAAGAAAAATTTGACTTCAAATCCTATACAAGTGCTAAAATTACAACTTTTGGTAAGAAAAGCATTAAATATGGAAAAATTGAAATAAAGGCTAAACTTCCGAAAGGTAAGGGAATGTGGCCGGCTTTTTGGATGCTTGGTGAAAACATTAGAGAGGTAGGGTGGCCGCTTTGTGGAGAAATAGACATTATGGAGAATGTTGGTAGACGTCCCGATGAAATTCATTTTTCTCTTCACTCAAAAAAGTACAACCACAACCTTAATACTCATCAAACTTTTGTTGAAAGTATTAAAGGTGTACATGATGAGTTTCATAAATATACTATAGTTTGGGACGAAAGTTCCATCAAATATTATGTTAACGATAAGCATTATATAACTTTTGAAAAAGGCCAAGAAGGAAGAGACGAAACCAAAGAAGGATGGCCTTATTACCCCCCTTATTTTTTAATTATTAATTTGGCTGTGGGTGGTAATTTTGGAGGAGAAATAGACGACAATATATTTCCTCAAACATTATTGGTGGATTATGTAAAGGTGTATGAAAAAAATGAAAACTAAAACAACAATTTATGATATTTCTAGAGAACTCAAACTGGCGCCATCGACTATTTCTAAAGTTATTAATGGTAAAGGAAAAGTAAGTGATTTTACAAGAAAAAGGGTTTTAGACTATATCGATGAAATAGGATATGTCCCAAATAATAGCGCAAGAATGCTTAAAAGTGGGAGAAGTTATACAATTGGAGTTATTTTTAGCGAGGAACTCTCAATTGGTTTAGAACACCCTTTTTTCTCATCGATATTACAGCACTTTAAAACTTATGTTGAAAACCTAGGCTACGAATTGTCTTTTATCGTTAGTAAGTTAGGAAAACATAAATTATCTTATTATGAGTGGTGTGTAAATAAGAAGGTTGATGGTGTTTACATTGTGGTAGGAGATTATAAAGATAAAGGAATGATTGAACTAACCAAAAAGAATATTCCCATTGTTTCAACTGATATAATCTTTGATGGGATAAAAACAGTTATTTCTAATAATGAAGAAGGAATTTTTTTAGCAATGGAACATTTTATAAAATCCACTAAGGAAATCGGAATCATAACGGGACCTTTACACTCCAAAGCTTTCAAAGAGAGATACGATGCTTATGTTAATTTTTTACATAAAAACAATATCAATATAAATAAAAATTACATAATAGAAAGTGAATCTTTTGGATTTACTAGTGGATATAATGCTTGCTTAAATTTATTGAAACAAGCGAATCCGCTTCCGAAAGCTTTAGTGGTTGGATCGGATGAAATCGCTGTTGGAGTGTTAAAATGTTTAAACGATAATAAAATTGAAATCCCCAACGAAATTGAAGTTATTGGTTTTGACGACAACATATATTCTAGGTATGTTACTCCTAGTCTTTCGACGATCGCTCAAAACAAGGTAGAAATTGGTAGCTTGGCAGGCAAATATCTTTTAGATATGATTGAAAACAAGACTAAGCTTGATAGCGTTACGAGAGTGGGAGTTAAGTTAATTCACAGAGAATCAACAAAAAAATATTGAAACCGATTTCAATCTATGTTATATTATAACTATAAAAATAAGAAAACCGGTTTCCTTAGGAAAGGTGCTCTATGATTAAAATTAAAAATTATCAACTAAAAAAACCGTTTATATCATTTTTACCAGGCATAGCTGGTTTGTTTGGCAAGCCATTATGGAGTTTTTATGCTAATAGAGGTCAGTTAATAACTTCTTTTGGATATGGCGATAAAAACCGTGCTATTTTAGAGTTTTATCCGGCTAACTCTGCTTATATGTATGAAAGAGTAATCGGGTTTAAAACTTTTATTAAAATTGATGGTAAATATTATAGTTTTTTTAATAAAGCCAACGAACATCAAACGTTATTCATTGAAAGAGATAAAGTAGCGATTGAAGAACTTAACCATGAACTTGGAATAAAAGTGAAAATAACATACTTTACTTTACCAAACTATAAAATTGGCGCCCTTTCGAGATTAGTTGAAATTACCAATTTAAAGGAAAACAGAGAAATTGAAATTTTAGATGGACTCACTCAAATTCTTCCTAGTGGTATTGACTATGGCGGTTATAAAGCCGTTGGTAATCTTCTTCAAAGTTGGATGGATGTTTTAATAAAGAAGGATTTTGCTTTTTATAAACTTAGAGGATCAACCGATGATTCAACAATCGTCAAAGATGTCGTTGACGGTAATTTTTTTATTTCTAAAGTAAATGGTAAGGTTTGTCCTTTAATTGTCGATAGTAAAAAAATATTTAAACATGATACTAATTTTCAAACAGCTCATGGTTTTATTGAGGGATTTGATCTAAACCAAGTGACTGTTAATCAGGTTCCTTCAGGATTTGTCTGGTTTCGAGGAGAGATTAAAGATAAATTGATAGTTGAATCTCTTTATGGCTACGCTAACGATCTAAATGCAATTTCTGAATTGGCTCAATTAGTTGATGGAAATTTTTTAACAAAAAAATCAATTGAAAATGAAAAATTGATTAACGAAACAATTGAAGAATTAGATGTAGAAACAAACGTTCCTATTTTGGATCAATATTTTAAACAAAATTTATTGGATAACTTACTAAGGGGAGGGAAGCCATATTTGTTTAAAACAAAAGAAGGAGAAATCAACTACCATTTGTTTTCTAGGAAGCATGGTGATCCAGAACGAGATTATAACTTCTTTTATTTAGAGCCAAATTATTTTTCTCAAGGTAATGGAAATTTTAGAGATGTTTTACAAAACAGAAGAAATGACAATTTTTTCTATCCAGATTTAAAAGAGTTTAACATTATTCATTTTGCTTCTTTTATCCAAAAAGATGGTTATAACCCATTATCTATTGAAGGAATTAAGTTTCTTTTAGATGAAGAAAAATATAGCCCGGGAGAAAGAGTAGAAAAATATCTTAACCAAGGGCTCTCTCAAGAAGAAGCATTTAATAAATTAAAAGCGGATATTTATCAGTCAACAGTTTCTTTTGAAGCTAATTTTGGAGAAGGTTTTTGGGGTGATCATTTCACTTATTTTTATGACTTAATTGAAAACTACTTAAGAGTTTATCCTGACAAAGAAAAAGAAATGCTTTTTTCTAAAAAGATTCCATATTTTCAATCTCCAGTGAGAGTAAAGCCAAGAAATGAAAAGACCTTTTTGGAAAAAGACGGGAAAATCAGGCAACACCATGCTCTTTTACATTTTGAATCTTCTAAGTGGTCAGAGGTAAAGGTCAATGTTGCTAGTAAAATTCTTACTTTAATTTTAAATAAATATTATTTACTTGATAATAAAGGACTTGGAGTAATGTATGAAGCGGATAAACCTGGTTGGAACGACGCTTTAAATGGCTTACCGGCGCTATTTGGATCAGGTATTTCTGAAACAATTGAAATTTATCGTTTAACAAGTTATTTTTTAAAAGCTTTAAATAAATATAAAAAAGATATTTTTGTAATTGCACCTTTAGGAAAAATGTTAGAAGAAGTTAAAGTTAATCAAAAATTTGAGTCACGGATGGTTTTAATAGAGGAATATCGTTTAAAAACTGAAGAAAACTTAATGAGTCTTCCTAGTGAGTTAATTTTAGAAAAGCTGGAAATTATCAAAAAAGAATTAGAAAAAGCAATTAACACTGCGAAAAATCTTAATGATATTATCCCCACTTATTTAACGTATGAAGTAATTGAATATAAGAAAAAGGATTCTAGCAGAAGTGTAACGCCTTTAAAGTATCAATTAAAAGATAAATTAATTTTTCTTGAAGCTCCAGCAAGGCTCTTAAAAATAATAGAGCGAGATGAAGCCGAAGAACTTTATGAAAAGGTGAAAAAATCTGATTTATATGACGCTCTTAAGATGTATAAAACAAGTGGAGATTTAAACAAATACTCTCATGAATTAGGAAGAATTAGAATGTTTACGAAAGGTTGGCTAGAAAGAGAGTCGAACTTTTTGCATATGACTTACAAATATTTGTTTGGTCTTTTAAAGGCGGGCTTGTATCAACAATTTTATCAAGAAATAAAAACTAATTTTACTTGTTTTATGGATATTAACGTTTATGGGAGGAGCATTTTAGAGAACTCAAGTTTTATCGCCACTTCTAATAACCCTGATTCTAAAAATCATGGCCGAGGTTTTGTTGCAAGACTTTCCGGTTCTACTGCTGAAGCATTATCGATTTACACTTATTTGTTTTTTGGAGAAAGGCCATTTCGGTATATCGATGAATTAGAAATGCATTTTGAACCGATAATTAGTAAAACACTATTTAAAGACGGAAAAGTTAAAGTAAGATTTTACAATAGTTATGTTAGCTATTTTGGAGATAGAGATATATTTAAAGAAGCACCTAATAAAATAACGATTAAATATAAGGGGGAGATTTATGAAGTGATGGATGGTTATATCAAGGAAAAATTTGCGACACTAGTACGTAGTGGAGAAAAATTAGAAATAAATGTTTATTTTAAATAAAAAAAGGAGGAAAGTATGAAAAAAACATTTACATTTTTGAGTCTCTTATTTGTACTGTTCTTGTTTGCTTGTACAGATATGAGCGATGATTATTTAACTATTGAAATTACTGGTATTGAAGCGGTAGAAATAATAGTTAATGAGGAATTTGATGTAAAAGCCGGAGTAGTTGCGACTGGTAATGATGACGTTGATTATACTGATCAACTTAGGATTACTTCTTTAGCAGGCATTACTGACGGTAAATTAAACACTTCTAAAGTTGGTAGAACGCAAGTGTATTATGATATTGAAATTGAAGAAAAAGATTTCTTCATCAGAAAAGTTAGAGACGTAAATATTATTGCTAAACCAAAAGAAGAGGGAGTTTTTTTAGCAAACGGTGATTTCTCAGAAGGAACTACTTATTGGGAAATATATGATGGTGGAGGAAAAATGCATCTTGAGGTTGTTGAGGGAATTCTAGAAGTTGAAATAACTCAAGTTGGTGATGTTTGGGAACCGAGATTTTCACAAATGGATATACCGTTTGAAAAAGATCAAGCTTACAGGGTCTTCTTTAAAGCAAAAGCTGACGAACCTAAAAAAGTGCATTTACAAGCCGGTGAGTTATTAGATGACGCTCCATATTGGAATGATTTTAAAGCAGGACAAGTAGAAGTGCAAACAATCGGTACTGAGTGGGATGTTTATGAGTTTACTTTTATGATGAACCAAGCTGATAATCATCGTGGCGGTATTATTTTTGAATTTGGTAATGGTGCACTTGGAGATGATGTTTTAACTAAAGTTTATATTGAATGGATTGACATTGAACCAACTGTTTTAGGTGAAGACGATACTCCTCCAGTTATTACAGTGAGCGATAAAGAATTTTTAGTAGGAGCGGAAGTTGATTTAGCATCGTTAATTAATGTTTTTGATTTAAGAGATGGCGATATACCATTTGAAGAATTAGAAATTACAATTGAAAAAGACGGTGAAATTGTTGAGGAAATTGATAATAGTGAAGAGGCCGAGTATCTCATTACTGTGGTAGCTGTTGATGAAGCAGGAAACGAGGCAACAGAAACATTTATTATTAGATTTGTTGCGATGACTTTCTTGGACGAAAATTTAATTGTCAATGGTGATTTTAGTGCTCCGCTTTCTGAAGAAGATCCAGAATGGCAAACATGGGTTGCTGATGGGGTAGGTGCAGCAGTGGATATAGAAATTGTCGATGAAGCATTAGAGATTGACGCTACCGTAACTGGTGGTGAAAATTGGCATATTCAACTATTCCAAGAAAAATTATTTCAGTTAGTTGAAGGAAAATCGTACCGGTTATCATTCGACTTAAAAGCTAATATAGAAAGAGCATTTTGGATTGAAGTTTCTGATGCGTTAGATCCTGAAAACCCACTTCAATTTATTAATCAACAAGCTCAAACGACATTAGAATTTAAAAACTATGAATTTTTATTTACTGTCACAGACCAAGGAGAAGCAAGTAAAGTAATCTTTATGTTTGGAACAGGAGAACCAGCGTTAATCACTTTAGACAATGTTAAAATTGAAGAAGCAGATAACCAAATTTTCTTTGGCGGTAACTTTGATCAAATAGATGGTTGGACTTCATTTTATAATGACTGGTCAGGGACAGTTTTAACGACGTCTTTGAGTGATGGTTTCTTTAGATTTGATTTGACTTCTTTAAATAATGGCGAAGGTAATTGGGTTTTACAATTAGAACAAAATGGTGAGATTTTTAATTCAATTACTAAAGAGTATCCATATATGGTCTTTGAACCAAATACTAAATACACTTTAAAATTTGACGCACAGGCGAGTAAAGATTGGGTTGTAGCCCCATTAGTAGCTAATGGTGTTAATGATGATTGGGCTAATTTAATTGCTGAAACTGTGACTGTTACAGACACTTTAGAAACGTATAAAATTAGTTTTATAACACCAGAAGAAATAACTAAAAATTATATGTTTAAATTTGAATTTGGACAAGGAATTGAATCTTTTCAAGATGGAGAAGAGTTTATTAAATTTGGTAATATTTCTATTTCTGACGGAGAAAATGAATTTATTTATAATGGTGATTTTAAAGCCGTTAAACATTTTGTTTATGATCATTCTGGTGGTGGAGATGAAATGGGAGAGATGGTTTATGATAGTGAAAATCAACAAGCAGTAATCACTTTAAATACTGTTGGCCGGGAACCATATATTCCACATGTATATCAAATGATAGAAGTTAAAGCTGCGGGAACGTATAATTTTAAAATGGTAATTTCTAGTAGCGTTGCGAGAACTTTAAGACTTAATTTTGTTGTTCCTGCTTGGGGTTATGCGTCCTTACTTGAAGGTAGTTTTATTGATATTGTTTTTGAAGAAGCAGATGAAGAAGTTATTGTTGAATTTACTTTAAATATTGAAGTACCCATTGAAGAGTTAAAATTTGAATTAGATTTTGGTAAAATTGATGAAGAAACAGATGCAATAGGAGAATTTATACTTAAACAAGTATTATTTTATCAAGTGTTTGAATAAGGAGGTAAATTATGAAAAAATATTTAATCTTAATTATCACATTAGTTGCCGGTTTTTTATTAGTTAGTTGTAATGATGATATTGGAAATAAACCAAGTAAAATACAATTAACTTATGCTGATTGGGGCGACAAAGAATTTAATCAAAAGATGATTGATGCTTTTATGGAAGAAAACGAAAATATTATCGTTAACATTGTTGATATCGGAGGCTCTGGTGCAGAATTTACTGGAAACTTAATTGACTCAGCTCAATTAGGCATTTTACCTGATGTCTTTGCGATTGATAACGTTCCTACAATAGTAAGTGCAAATCTAGCGCTCGACGTTGAAGAGTATTGGAGAAATGACCCAGATGCTCAACTTGTCTATGAGGCGATTGCAGAGACGGCAGTTTATAACGGAAAAAGGTACGCTGTTCCAAGTTATCAATTTCTTAAAGGAATTTTTGTTAATCTTTCAATTATGGATAAACTAAATCTACAAACTGTCACTGATAAATATCGAATAGATGCTGATGGTTATCCAGTTAAAGATTGGACAGTAACAGAAATGGTGGAAATCGCAAAGGCTGTTACTAATCCTACTGTTGGAAATAAAGAAGAGTATCGTAGTGGTTTAGCTTTATGGTATGGTGCTGCTGATTTTCAGCAAATCTGGCCGATGTTAAATGATGAAAACTTGAGATATGATACTTGGGATGGAGAAAATTTTGATTTTGAAAATCCATTATGGATAGAGGCTATGAAAGCTAAAGTTGATATTATGGATAATGTTAAATATCCACACGTGACATCTAATTTTCCTGCTGATGAAACAACTCAAGCATTTTTAGGAGAATTAGGTTGGATGATTGCCGAAGGATATTCTGTAATGGCTATTGATGGCTCTTGGAATTTTGGCGCAGTAACAACTGCAAAAGATAATGGTCAAGAACTAGGATTTTGGCCATATCCTGCAGGAGATGCCGGACAATTTCCACCAACTATTTTAGATTATCAAATTGTTTCTTCGCAAACACGTTATCCAGAAGAAGCTTATAAACTTGCAAAATGGATGACTTATGGAAAAGATGGTTGGATGACTAGATTAGATTTACTTGAAGAAAGAAGAGCGGAAGAAATAGCTGAAGGTGAAAACATCACTTACTTAGATAGATTCCCAATTGCTGACTATCCTGAAGTTTGGGCACGTGTTGATGCGTTTTTGCACGATGATGAAGGTAAGGAATTAATAGTTGGAATGAATTCCATTCTAGCTAATATCGATGATTCAAGACCAGATTTAGATAAGTGGTTAGCAGGTTACAAAGATTTTTGGGGTTGGGTAGAAGATGAAGACAATCCTTATAATTGGGTTAATTTATTAGCTGCGGGACCAGATGCAGTTCCCACATATGCAAAAGAGTGGAATGATAAAGCCAATGAATTAGTACATGATGCGATTGAGAACTTAGGAAGAGAATAAAATATTAATGCATCTGAGAGGGGAGACCCTCTTGGATGCCTTATTATTAGTTGCCATAATGAAAAAAATATTTAAAAAAACAAAAGAATTATTAACAAAATTTAAGCAAACTATTAAGTCGATAGGGATCAAAAGAGCAGTTGTTTTAGTTATTGCTTTTTTGCTAGTTTTTGTTGTTGTTGCGTCTTTGTTTAAAAAACAAACTATGAACAATTACTATGAAACTGAAACATTATCATATTTAAGTGATGATTTATTGAAAAATAATTATTCAAGTTATTTAATCGATAAAAAAGATGCTAATGTAGAAGCTATTATGACAACTAATAATATGGAAGGTAGCATAAAAGAAGATGGTGATGTATTAAAGTACATTAATGAATTTAATTTAGAAAATGAAGATAAAATTATGGGTGTAGCAGAGTTTTTAAAAAAAGATGATTATATTACTCTTCCCCAAGTTAATAAAACGGGAATGTATTATTTAAAAGTAGTTTATTATGACATCAACAAACAAATAAATGATAATCAATTTAGCATTTTAATAAATGAAGAATACCCATTTGTAGAGGCGAGAACATTAAAATTACCTTCATCGTTTATTTTTGAAAGCGATGAATTTAAATTAGACCGCTATAAAAATGAAATTCAACCTTCCTCTTTTAAAGAAAACAAATGGCAAGAAGCAGTAGTAAAAGATTATGATGGTTTAAATCCAGGATATTTTGGATTTTATTTAAAAGAAGGAGAAAATTTAAAGATAACTTATAATGCTGGAGCATTTTTAATTGCTAGTGTAAGTTATATTTTAAAGGAAGAAATTAAAACTTATCAACAATATTTGGCTGAAGTTCCTAATAATAAAGTTAAAGGTTATTATGAAGTATCTGCTCGAGATTTATTAAGACGCTCTGATGCTAGCATCCATTTAAGCGCTCATCGAGATCCTTCAGCACTTTATTATCATACTCAATACTTAAGGTTAAATACGATTAGCGGAAATTCTTGGTTAAATGGTGGCGAGACTATTACGTATAATATTATGGTTGCTGAAGAAGGGCTTTATAATTTGGCCTTTAAATATCAGCAAAATAATATAAAAGATATGAATGTATACCGAAAAATATATCTTAATGGAGAAGTACCATATAAGGAACTGGAAAGCTATGCTTTTCCTTATACAACAGATTTTGTTAATAGGAAATTGCATAAAGATGGTGACTTGTATCTTTATTTAAAAGAAGGTATTAATGAAATCACTTTAGAAGTAGTTAATTATCCATATAGGCATTTAATTGAAACTTTAAAAAATATAATGCAAGAAATTCAAAAATTTTCATTAGCAGTTAAAAAATATACATCAGGCGGAACAGATAAATATCGTGATTGGGATATTGAAGAATATTTTCCTGAAGCCAAAGACAATTTATTGTTATGGGCTGATTTGTTGTTAGAAGAGTACGAGTTATTGTTGTCTGTTTCAACTAATAAAGAGCCGACCGAAATTGCTAATTTAAAAGTAGCCGCAAAGCGATTAAAAACAATTTCTAAAAATATTAATAAACTTCCCAGCAAAATGGTGCAGTTTTCGGATGGTGATTCTTCCGTAAGTCAAATGTTAGGTGACTTGATGCAAAGGATGATGAGAGGCGGCCTAGATTTAGAAAAAATAATTGTTAGTAATGATGTTAAACTCGCAAAACCGCATGCTAATATATTTAAAAATGGTTGGGAAGGGCTTAAAAGATTAATTTTATCTTATTTTAATAATCCTTATGAAATAGAAAAAAGAAAAAAGCAAGAATTAATTGTTTGGGTTAATCATCCCCGTCAGTATATTGAAATAATGCAAATGTTAATTGACGCAAACTATCAATCAGAGTTAAAAATAACTTTATCGCAGATGCCTGATGAAAACAAGTTGATTTTGGCTAATACAGCTGGACAAGCACCTGATTTAGCAATTGGTGTTAATCACTGGATCCCTTATGAGTTTGCGATTAGGGATGCTTCATTAGATTTAAGACAATTTGAAGGCTTTGAAGAAATTAATAATAAGATGTTAAAAGGCGCTTTTATTCCTTTTGTTTTTGAAAATGGAGTTTACGGATTGCCAGAAACACAAAACTTTTGGGTTACTTATTATAGAAAAGATATTTTACAATCAATCGGTATTAATACAATTCCAAACACATGGGATGAAATAATTGAAATATTACCTATTTTACAAAGTTATGGAATGAATTACTTTTTGCCTTTAGCTCAATATGAGGGGTTAAAGCCTTTTGTTGCAACATTACCTTTTATTTATCAATTTGGTGGAAATTTATATAGTGAAAACGGAATGGAAACAGCTATTAATAGTGAAGAAACAATTAAAGGAATTAAAATGATGAGTGATTTGTTTACACTTTATAATATGCCGCAAAGGGTTGGTTCTTTTTATAATGAATTTAGATATGGAATCTTGCCACTTGGTGTTAGTGATCTTTCGATGTATTTATTATTAAGCAATGCAGCAGTAGAACTAGATGGCCTTTGGGGAATGGATCTACACCCAGGTAATAATATTGATGGGGAAATATTAAGATATTCACCAGTTGGCGGCCAAGCAAGCATGATTTTAGCAAATACAAAATATCCTACCGAAGCTTGGAATTTTTTAAAGTGGTGGATGGATACAGACACTCAAGTTGATTTTCAATTTAGACTAGAAACAACTTATGGAAAGCAATACTTTTGGAATTCTGCTAATATAGAAGCCTTTATGGCGTCAAGTATTCCAAGTGAATTTAAAGAAGTTATCAATAGTCAATGGCAGTATGGAATCGAAGCAGCGAGAATTCCTGGAACATACATGGTTGAAAGATCGATTTCAAATGCTTGGAGCGAAATAGTGTATAATGGCTCTAACGCAAGGCTAGCTATGGATGAAGCAGTCAGAGTTTCTGATCGTGAAATCAAATATAAAATGAGTGAGTTTGGCTATGTCGTCAATAATATTATTGTTAAAGATTATTTGGTTCCTTCTATTTATAATATTGAAGAGTGGTTAACGGAGGTGGGTCATGATTAAAAAAATGAATAACCCAGCTTGGTTTTTAATTCCCTATTGGATTCTTTTTGGCCTTTTTATTATTGTTCCAACTGTAATGGCCATTTTATTATCATTCACCTACTTTAATTCCATTCAAACACCGGAAATTATAGGTGTTAAAAATTATATTGAATTAATTACAATGGATACTGTGTTTATGCAAGATGTCATTCCTAATACCTTGAAGTTTTCTTTAATTGTTGGTCCTTTAGGATATATATTAGCGTTTTTACTTGCTTGGATGTTAGCTCAAATTCCGAAGCGTTCACGAACAATATTAGCCATTATTTTTTATTCGCCTTCATTAACTATGGGGGTAGCGATGGCAATAATGTGGCGGATAATTTTTTCTGGTGATGCTAATGGTTATTTAAATAGTATTTTATTAAATCAAGGATTAATATTAGAACCAATTCAATGGCTTCAATCTCCTGAACATTTAATGAAAATTATGATTATAGTCTCTTTATGGGGTTCAATGGGAGTTGGCTTTCTAGCGATGTTATCGGGTATTTTAAATATCGATCAAACCTTGTATGAAGCTGCCTATGTTGACGGGATAAGAAACCGCACTCAAGAGATTTTATATATAACAATTCCGCAAATGAAACCGCAGATGCTTTTTGGGGCTATAATGGCGGTTGTGGGGACTTTTAACAGTGGGGCAATTGGAGTTGCATTAAGTGGCTCTAATCCAACTCCTCAAAATGCCGGACAATTAATTGTTAACCATATTGATGATTTTGGTTTTTCTAGGTATTTAATGGGGTACGCTTCAGCAATAGGAGTAGTATTACTTTTAATGGTTTATGCTATTTCTAAAGTTACTCAAAAAGTATTAGCAACGAAGGAGGATTAAAAGATGTCATTTCAAGGAACAAGAATAAATCCTAGAAAATTTGATAAGAGTCAAGTGCCTTTTTACTTGATTTTAATCCCTTTAGCAATCTTGATGTTATTGCCGATATTGTTTATTTTTAATAATGCTTTTAAGCCACAAAGCGAATTGTTTGCGTTTCCACCTAAGTTTTTTGTGAGAAACCCTACCTTTAATAATTTTAGAGAACTAAAAAGTATTTCCGCGATGAGTTCAATTCCCTTTTCTAGATATTTAATAAATTCAATTTTAGCTACGACACTAGGAGTTATTATCACAGTAGTAATAACTGCTCTTTCTGCTTATGCTTTAGCTAAACTTAAATTTGCCGGAAAACAAATATTATTTGAAATTAATACTATTGCCTTAATGTTTGTTTCTAGTGCGGTTGGAATAACAAGATATTTAGTAATTGCAAAACTGGGACTTGTCGATTCTTTTTGGGCTTTAATTTTACCAAGTGTTGCGATGCCCGTTAGTATGTTTTTATTAAAACAATTTATTGAACAGGTTCCCAATGAATTAATTGAAGCAGCTAAAATTGATGGTGCTTCGGAAATGCAAGTATTATTTCATATTGTTAGACCGATTATTTTGCCGGCAATTGCGACGGTTGCAATTATGGCTTTTCAAATTTTTTGGAATGATGCAGCGAGTTCAGTAACTTATATAAATAATGAATCAAAAAGAACGTTTGCCTTTTATCTAAATTCGATTACTAGTCAAGCGAATGTTGTTGCTGGTCAAGGGATGGCTGCGGCTTCTAGTTTAATTCTATTTTTGCCAAATCTTATTTTCTTTATTTTTTCTCAAAGTAAAGTAATGGATACGATGGCTCATGCGGGGATAAAATAATGAAAAAGATTATTGTTATAATTTTATTGCTTAGTCTGTCATTAATCTTCCCAACAACGTTTATTAAGAGCGCTGAAGCTGGCATTACTTATCAAACTTTTACAGTTTCGAGTAGTAGGAGAAAAATGATCCCTACTCAAGATGCATACGTTCCACTAGCTTCAATTAATAAATTGAGTTCGGAAAGTCTTTTAAATCCTGAAGATATTTTTGTTGATAGTAAAGATAACATTTATATTGCTGATACAGGAAATAAAAGAATTTTAAAATATGATTTAAAAACTGATCAAATAACCGTGATTGGATTGGGAGAATTAAAGGAGCCAAAAGGTGTTCACGTAGATGATTTTGGTGCTGTTTATGTTGCTGATTATGGCAATAAAAAAGGATACAAGTTTATTTATAATGAAACTACTCTAGCTTATGAAGTTGCGGTAGAATATGAAAAGCCACTTAATTCTCCTTATTTTAAAGAAAAAGATCCATTTGAGCCAACTAAAATTGTTGTTGATAAGGGCGGAAATGTTTATTTATTATTAGCCGCGAATACTAATGGTTTAGCTGAATTTAAAAATGATGGGGAATTTTTTGGTTTTTTTGGCGGCAACAGATTACCAAATACTTTTGAAAATATCGTTAAATCAGTTTTATTTGATGAAACTCAGCGAAGAAAATGGTTTAAGATGATTCCTAAGCCAGTTTATAATATGTCAGTTGACAATAATGGTTTAATTACAACGATAACTAAAGATGAACCAGGGTTTTTAAAACTGAATATTGCTAATTTAATATTTGCTAAATCAGATTGGGGTAGAGATAATTTTGAAGATATTGCAATTGGCCCATATAATAATATCTTCGCTATTAGCAAAGACGGCTATATTTATGAATATACAGAGGAAGGGCAACTTTTATTTATCTTTTCTGGACCAGATGAATTTAATCAAGTGGGGCGCTTTTCAAGTGCAAGTGGAATTGCAGTAGATTCTAAAAATAATTTATATGCACTAGATCAAAAAAACAGTCGATTAGAAATTTTTGCACCGACAGTTTTTGCTAATTTAATCCACCAAGCAATTGATTATTATCAAAAGGGATTATACCAAGAGTCTAAAGAACCTTGGGAAAATGTGTTAAAAATGAACAAACATTTCGATTTAGCTAATAAAGGTTTAGGAGATGCATATTACGCTCTTGGGAATTACCAAGAAGCAATGACTTATTATGAACAAAGCAGAGATGTTTCAGGTTATTCTAATGCTTATTGGGAGGTTAGAAATGACACGTTATTGAAAACTGCTTCATGGCTTGTCTATCTTTTATTAATTTTAATTGTTTTAGTTATCTTAAATAAAGTTGTTCCCTTTTTTAAATACTTAAGATATCCCTTTACTTTCTTAAATAGGCGATTATCAAAATTTCCGATTTATGAAAAATTGAAATATAACTTTACTTTAATTAAAAGGCCAGCTGATGGTTATTATGGCATAAAAAGAGAAAAGAAAACTTCCAACTTAGCCGCTACAATAATGTTGATATTATTTTTCATCAGTTATTTATCTTATATATATTTTACAAAGTTTACTTTTAATAAACGAATTATTCAAGAGATTTCATTTTTCAATCAAATGTTAATGGTTTTCGCGCCTTTGTTGTTGTGGGTTTTTAGCAATTATTTGGTTAGCTCAATTAAAGATGGCGAAGGTAGTCTCTCCAATGTTTATCAAGGTACTATTTATGCTTTGTTGCCGATGACAATTACATTTCCTATTTTATTAACCTTATCTCATGTTTTAACATTAAACGAGGCGTTTTTATTTGATAGTATTTTTTATATAGGTATTGGTGTAACAATCTTTTATTTAATTTATATGGTGAAAGAAATACATTTTTATGATCTTAAACCAACAATCAAAAATATTTTAATTTCGCTTTTTACTGCTTTAATGATGTTGGTGATGGTGGTTATCGTTTATATTTTGTTAAATGAAGTAGTAACAATCTTTATTGATGTTTTTAAGGAGGTTAGTAGTCGTGCGTAAAATATCTATCTTTGCAATAATTATTTTAATAATAACTTCATTGGCGATTGTAGTTAAAGGATTTGATAATCCGATTTATCCAATTTATAAAAATTTTAATTATATTGAAAGTGAAATGCTAAATAGTTCAAGATATACTCAAAAAGAAGAAGTAAGCAGCGAGGCTTTGGACTATTATTATGAGAAAATGCTCTTTAAACCATCAGAAGATTTTTTAAACTTTTACGGATATCAGGAGTATAGTTCCTTAGAAGATCAATACTTAAAAGTATATGTTGAGAAAGATTCATTTAGTTTTATTGTTTATGATAAGGTTAATAATCATTATTATTCATCAAGGCCAGAGTTTCAAGGAATGGATGGAAAATTAGAAGGTAACGCTAGCAATAGACGATTGATTAATTCCGGGATTTGGATAGAATATGTTTCTTCAAAAAAGCCTGAGCAAAGTGCAATTAAAACAGCAAGTTTATATACTTTTGCAGAAGTTGTTTTTGAAACAGAAGATGTTTCTCCAACAACACCTGAACAACCTTTTAAAATAATTGAAGGTTCTTATAAACAAAATAATGTTAATGTAGAAATTAAAGTAGGAACAGACTTGCTTTTTACAATTAAGATTAATAAAGAAATAAATTTCTCCTTTGATATTAATGTAAGTTTAAAAGAAGGCGAATTATCTTTTGAAGTAATTAACGATTCTATCATTGAAGAAGAAAGTGATTTTGCAGTTTTATCGCTGAGATTATTACCTTATTTTGGCGCAACAAGAGAGGATAAGGTTCCAGGATATTTTTTAATTCCAGAAGGCGTTGGCGCTTTAATAAGATTAACAGAAAGAAGAGAACAATCCTTTGGTGGGCGGGTTTATGGCGATGATATCGGATTTAACAGAAGATATTACAATAATGTTAGTGTCCCTTTATTTGGCCTTATTCATGAAGTAAATAAAACAGGGTTTTATGCTTATGTGGATGGCGGAGATGAGCACTTAATTTTAAATGCTAATTTTTATAATTCAAGTAGTAATTATAACCGGATTTCATTTAAATTTAATTTAAGAGAAATGAATAGAAGAATCATCGACCAAGCAGGAAACGGAAGAGATAGCATTGTTGATAATATTGTTAAAACTAACTATAAAATAAATTATCGTTTTTTAAACGATGATGCTAGTTATGTTGGAATCGCAAATGATTATCAAAAAGTTTTAAAAAACAATGGGTTAACAAGCAAATATGATAAAACTGAGATAACAACAAATATTACTTATTTAATGAATGATGTAGAAGAAGCATTACTTGGTAACAAAAAGGTTAAAATGACTACTTTTAATAATGTTTTAAATATCTACCATGAACTAAACGAAGCGGGTCTAAAAAACCAAAATACTTTATTGTTAGGTTATGCAAAAGAAGGTGCTGGTGCAAGTTTAAGCACGATGAAACTTTTCGATAGTAAGAAAGCATTAAAAAATTTAAGTGATGAAGTCGGAAAGGATGACAATCAACTTTATTTTGTCCAAAATTATGTTTACGCGACTAATTTATCTAAACGAGTTAAAAATCGTGACATTGCCAAAAATGCTTCAAGATTACTGCTTCAAATTAGGGAACAAAGCTTAGCTTTTCAAAATTATTATAAAGTTATTGCTCCGAATGAAAGTTATCAAAAAGCCGTTAAAGACAGCAATTTTTTAAATAGTTATGAAATTGGTTTAGCTGAAGAAAGTATTGGCAACACCTTGTTTACTTATTACGATAAAAAGATTTATGATAAATCAGTTTCCAAAGATTATTATGAAAAAATTGCAGCTTTAAATAAAGAAACGCTTTTAAATACGCCTAATAGTTATTTATGGGACTATACAAACGGTTATTTGAATTTAAGTTTAGGTAATAACGCTTATCTTTATTACACTGATTTAGTGCCCTTTATTCCCATTTTACTACAAGGTATAATGCCAGTTTATTCGACATATTTAAATTTTAATGCAGTAGGTCAAACAAAATTACTAACGATGATTGATTTTAATATTTATCCACATTACATCATAACGAAAGAAGACACTAGCAAACTCAAATATACTAATAGCGCTAAATACTATTCAACAACTTACTCCGACTATAAAGAAGAAATAGTAGCGGTTTATCATTATTTAAACGAACCTCTTAAAAATATCATCAATGCTAATTTAATTAAACGTGATATTATCGAGGTTGGAATAGTTAAAAACACTTATAGCAATGGAGTGGTGATTTGCATCAATTACACTTCTAATGATGTTTTAGTTGACGATCTGTTAGTGAAGGCGTTAGATTATCGGGTGATTTTATGAAATTTCTAAATAAATACAAAAACTTCATTTTAAATATTATCTTATTACTAGTATTAATATTTTTAGCAATAAGAAACTTTTTAAACATCGATTATGAAGCCGGTATTTCTTATTTTGAATATTATGTTTTACATTGGGGAGGTTTCTTTTTAATTGCGATATTCATGTTAGTTTTTATATTACTAGAAGTTTTTAAAAAGAAGAAAGCTTCCTCTCTTTATTTTATTTATTATCTTTTATTAGTTATTCATTCTTTAATTGGCTGGTTTCGTTTAAATAGTAAACAATACCTAGCTTTTATTCAACTTTTTTTACCAATTATTATTTTATTTATAACAACCAAAGAAAACAAAGATTGGTGGTATTTATCAAAAACAAATTTGGTTTTAGAAAAACTTAAACTAAAACTTTTTAATAATTTTATAATAAAGGTAACTAATACGGAGTGGATTTTTTTTAAAAAACTTAAAATAAAAGTGACGAGAAAAAGAAGAGAAAATATCGTTGGTTATTTCTTTATTATGTTATGGTTGATTGGCTTATTAGTATTTATGTTATATCCAATCGTTTATTCTTTTTATTTATCTTTTACGAGCAGTTATTATCGTGCTTCAAAAGGGGTTGTGAGTTCTTTTGTAGGATTTGAAAACTATTTAAATATTATTAGAAATCAAACTTTGATGCCAAAATTTTCAAATTATTTTTTAAAGATGATTCTTTCGGTACCTTTAATTATCATTTTCGCTCTTATTATTGCTTTGTTAATTAATCAACCGTTAAAAGGAAAAGGAATATGGAGAACCATTTTCTTTTTACCAGTAATCATTTCTTCTGGACCTATTTTAGAAGAATTATCACTCCAAAGCGCAACCACTCTTCCTTCTTTAGAAAACTCACAAGCAATTGATTTTGTAGTTAATAATTTAGGACGCTGGATTAGCGATCCCCTTATAACGTTAATGAATAGTCTTTTATTGGTTTTATGGTATGCAGGAGTGCCGATTTTAATCTTTTTAGCTGGTTTGCAAAAAAATGATCCTGCCATTTATGAAGCAAGCAGTATCGATGGGGCGAGTCCTTGGGAAAGGTTTTGGAAAATTACTTTGCCGTCAATTAAACCGCTGATTACAGTAGCGATAGTATATGTGGTTGTAGCGATGAGTTTATATATTGAACCTGACTCTATTTTATTAGATGCCAAAGCACATATGCTTGGCGATGATACTTGGAGTTATGGTTATGGATATGCAGCCGCAATAAGTTGGATTTATTTTTTATTGATGATTATTATAATGGGGATTTATATTGTGATAATGAGTGTTAAAAGGAAAGAGGTGAAACGATGGGGCAAGTAAAAACAAATAGAAGAAGTAAATATAAAAAAATATTAATTGGAAACAATTTTTCTGATGGTCTAGTTTTCAAGTTTTTCATTATTATTTTGTTAATAAGTTTTAGTTACATTTATTTATACCCGATTCTTTTTATGTTTATTAACTCAATTAAATCATTGGATGATTTGCTAGATTCAGGAGTAAGATGGGTTCCTAATAAGTTTTATCTTGAAAACTATTTAAGAGCTTGGAAAGTTATTGAAATGCCAGTTAGTATTTTTGAGAGTATTTGGTATGTTTTGAAAGTAAGTTTGTTCGCTACAGCAACAAGCGCACTAGTTGGGTATGGATTTGCAACTTTCAATTTTCCTTTTAAAAGAATTTTATTTGCTTTAATGTTGATTGCTTTTATTTTACCACCGCAAGTTTTAATGGTGGCTTTAAATGGTATCTATTTAAAATTAGGTATTGTTGGGACTGAATATACGATGTTACTTCCAGCTATTTTTGGACAAGGATTAAATCAGTCGATTTTTATTTTACTTTTTTATCAGTTTTTTAGGCAAACCCCCAAAGTATTATTAGAACAAGCTGAAATTGATGGCGCTAGTCCATTTAAAGTTTTTACTTCAATTGCTTTACCCTCCGCTACGCCATCAGTTATAATAGTCTTTTTGTTTTCCTTTGTGTGGTATTGGAATGAAACATTTATGACTGGATTATATACTCAGACTTTACCAACTATACCACTAAAAATATCGCGATTTGTTTCTAGTTATGAAAGTTTATTTCCGCCAGGAACTGCCGGAAACGAACTGAATGAAGCGATAAAATTGGCCGGACAAATGTTGGGGATATTACCATTATTGATACTTTATTTTCTTTTACAAAAACAGTTTACAGAATCAATTGATAGAACAGGAATAGTAGGTGAATAAAATGAAAAAAATAATGATTTTTGTTTTCTCAGTTTTTTTAATAGCTCTCGTTTCGTGTGAGAATAACGAGGACAAATATTTAGTACCATTAGAAGGTGGAGCAGTTCCTAGACTAGACGATGGTTGGGTTTTAAAATGGGCGGATGAATTTGATGGCGAGGAATTAGATTTATCTAAATGGAATTATGAAATAAATGGTGATGGAGGAGGAAATAATGAACTCCAATATTATGTTGATACGAATGCAACGTTAGAAGATTCCATTTTAAAAATTACTGCAAAAAGAGAAGGTTACAAAGGAAAAAATTACACATCAAGTCGTATAACAACGAGATTTAAAGGTGATTTTTTATATGGGAGAATTCAAGTAAGAGCTAAAAATCCAATTGGTAGAGGAACTTGGCCAGCAATTTGGATGATGCCCTCTTTAGGTCAGTATGGCGGATGGCCTGGTAGCGGCGAGATTGATATTATGGAATATGTTGGATATGATCCAAATAAAATACACCATACAATTCACACCAAAAAATATAACCATAAACAGGGTACACAAGTTGGTAAAACTATTAACTACCCAACTTCTAATAGTGAATTTGTTTTATATGAACTTATTTGGAACCCAGGTGAAATGATTTGGTTTGTTGATGGAAAAGAAACTTTTAGAGTAATGTATAAACCAGAAATGAATTTAGACGTTCCTTATTATGAAGCATTTCCTTTTGATCAACCTTTCTTTATAATTCTTAATTTAGCCGTTGGCGGTGATTGGGGCGGAGTTCAAGGCGTTGACAATGAGATTTTCCCTGCTACTTTTGAAATTGATTATGTAAGATATTATCAAAGAGATTATTATCGTGTCGATAAAAAAGCTCCAGATAAAATTGAATTTATCGCACCAGCAAGATTGGCTAACACTATTTATTGGGAAAAGCCAGACGATGATTATGGGGTAAAGTATTATCAAGTCTATCTTGATGGAGAATATTACGATGACGCTAATATTAATCAATACACTTTTAGGAATTTAGCAAAAGGTAGTCATATTATTCAAATTGTTGCTGTTGATTTCACAGAAAAGAAATCGCCTAAAAGTATTAAGTTTCAATATGATAATTAAGGGATAGAAAATGAATAAAAATATTGATTACACTCAAATATTAAGCAAAGAAGTTGCTAATGAAGGAATTGTCTTATTAAAAAATAGCGATCTTCCTCTAAAAGGGAAAGTTAATGTTTTTGGAAGAATTCAGTTTAATTATTATAAAAGCGGCACTGGTTCAGGAGGGCTTGTAAATACAGATTATGTCTATAGTTTATATGATCTTCTTTCTGCTAGTAAAACCATAACAATAAACAAAGATTTAGCGAATGTTTATAAGGATTTTATTAAAGAAAACCCTTTTAATCATGGTAATGGTACTTGGGCGAGTGAACCTTGGAGCCAAGAAGAAATGCCACTTACTGAAAAAATAGTTAAAAAAGCACGAAGTTTTAGTGATGTCGCTTTAGTTGTTATTGGAAGAACAGCTGGAGAGGATAAAGACTTTAAAAATGAAAGAGGTTCTTTTCGGTTGTCATTACTAGAATTAGAAATGATAAAGATGCTTAAAAAAGAATTTCAAAAAATCATTTTAATTTTAAATGTCGGTACGATTATCGATATCGAGGAAATATTTCGAGATGTTTCTAGTCTTGTATTAGCTTATCATGGCGGTTATTATGGAGCTTTAGCTATTTATGAAACTTTAATTGGCCTTAATAATCCTAGTGGGTCACTGCCTTTTACAATTGTTAAAGATTTAAAAAAGGATCCCACTTATAATAACTTTGGTGAAGTAGAGTCAATATATAAAGAAGATATTTATGTTGGTTATCGTTATTATCATAGTTTTGATGAAGAGAACATTTTACTGCCTTTTGGCTATGGACTTTCTTACACTAACTTTTCTTTTAAACTTCAAAAAGTAGAGCAGGAAGGGAAGTTTTTAACAGTTAACTTTAAAGTTAAAAATAGTGGTAATGTTAGTGGGAAACAAACGCTTTTACTTTATTTAGAAAAACCAAACAAAAATATCATAACCCCTAAATACACCTTAGTAGGGTTTTATAAAACCAACCAATTAATTCCTAATGAGGTAGCGCAAGTAAGTCTTAAAATTGATTTGAGCCTTAGTGCAAGTTTTGATGAAGAAGGAAATGTTTTAAAAGATTATTTTCTTTATGAAAAAGGGGAATACAAACTTTATTTAGGGAAGCATTTAAAGGATAGAAAAGAAGAACTTCAATTTGAAATAAAAGATGATTTAATATTTAGTAAAGGAGAATTGTTGCCCATAGAAAAACCTTTTCTTAAGTTAGATGGTAAAGAAGTGCTTTTAACTCCTAAAAAAGCAAGTGAAAAAAAATCTCAAACCAGTAAATATTTAAGAAATAATTATACTTTTAACGATATTGATGATGTTGGCTTAGAAAAGTTTATTGAAGGCTTAAGTGATGAAGATTTAACTCATTTAATAAAGGGAGAAGGAATGAGTAGTCCTAAAGGAACGCCAGGAATCGCAGGGGTAATAGGTGGCCTGACAGAAAACTTAAAGCAAAAGAAAATTCCTGTAATTGGGCTTGCAGATGGGCCATCAGGGATTAGGATGGATTCTGGATTTTATGCTTCTAGCCTTCCGAATGGCGCTTTAATTGCCTCAACTTTTAATTTAGGGTTAATTGAAAAACTTTATCAATATGTCGGTTATGAAATGAGCAATTATGATATTCAAGTTTTATTAGCTCCAGGGATGAATATTTACCGCAATCATCTTTGTGGGAGAAACTTTGAGTACTTTAGTGAAGATCCATTACTAACAGGCTTTATCGCCGCTAGTGTTGTTAAAGGATTACATCAAGCTAAGAAATATGGATCTTTAAAACATTTAATGCTAAATAATCAAGAAACCAAACGTTTTGAAAATGAAGTTTGGGTTTCTAATCGAGCCCTTCGAGAAATTTATTTAAAACCATTTGAAATTGCGATAAAACTAGCTGATGTAAAAATAATTATGAGCTCTTATAATTATCTTAACGGTTATCATTCTGCGAGCCATCCTACTTTATATAAAATAATTAGAAATGAATTTGGTTATAGTGGCATTTTTATTACCGATTGGTGGGCTCATTTAAACGATTTAAGTGAACCTCTTGATAAATATCAACTATCAAAAATGGTACAGGCCGGTCATGATCTTTATATGGTTACTCCAGACACCACAACTCATGAAAATGATTTAAAAGAAGCACTTAATAGTGGTAAAATTAATCGCGATCACTTAGTTTTTTTAGCGAAAAATATTTTAACTTTTATTAAAAACAGTGACTATTTAAACCAAGAAAAGGTAATTGTTCCTTCTTTAAAGACGACTAAATTAATAACGGAAGTTACTGAAAGTGAGTATCAAGCCTTAAAAGAAAATTATTTAAAAGAAGGAAATCTTTATTATCATTATATTAAAAAGATTGTTAAACCAACCCCTTTAGTTATCCCGGAATTAAAAGTAATTAAGTTGAAAGATAAAGTTACTATTAATGAGATTATAAAAGCGGAAAAAGATCTTTTTAAACACTTTAGGTTGGAACTATTTGAAGATGGCAAATATGTTTTTTTATTGAAATTAAGAAACGAGGGTTCTCCCTTATCGCAGCTTTCTTTAAATATTTATTTTGATGGTTTTTATGAACAAACATATACTTATGGTTATTTTGATGGCCTTTTAGAAGCGAGTGTTTTTAAAGTGCTTAAAAAAGGTCTTCATGATTTTTCGCTTCAATTCAAACAAAGCGGTTTGATTATTGAAACGATTGAGATTTTCAAACATCCTTAAAGAGTTTTTAAAAAAAGATTAATTGATAACTTATTAAAATAAAAATATTAAAAAGTTTTATAAAACATACTACAACTTCAATATCTTTAAAAATACATGGTATAATTAAGAAAAGAAATGAGGAGTTTTTAACGATGATTTTAATTGAAAACCAATTACTATATTTGCTGGAAGATAATAAAATGGTAGCTTACATTAGCTTTCCTAAAGTTGACGCTAATAAAGTTAACATTACTCACACCTACACTCATCCTTCTCGAAGAGGAGAAGGGATAGCGAAAGAGATGATGGATGTTTTATACGACCATTTAAAAGAAAACAATTTGAAAGCGACCCTTAGCTGTTCTTATGCTGTTTTCTATTTTAATCGCCATCAAGAGAAAAGAGACGTTTTATGAAGCCTGTTATTATCGCTGTTGGCGGCGGATCTGCTAGTGGAAAAACAACCGTTGTTTTAGAAATATTAGAAAAATTAAACGAGGATGAAGTTTTAATAATTGAACATGATGATTATTATAAGGACCAAACCCATTTAAAATTAGAGGAAAGGTATTTAATTAACTATGATCATCCTGATTCTCTTGATAATGAATTATTAATTAAAGACTTAACTGATTTAATCGCTGGTAAAACTGTTTCTAAGCCACTTTATGATTTTTTAAAATATACAAGAAGTAAGAAAAAGGAAATAATTAAGCCTAAAAAGGTTATTGTTTTAGAAGGAATTTTAATATTAACGGATAAAAAACTAAGAGAGTTAGCAGATATAAAGTTATTCGTTGAACTTGATGATGATCTTAGATTTATTAGGAGACTAGAAAGAGACATTTCTGAAAGAGGAAGAACAGTAGAAAATGTCATTAACCAATATTTATTAACTGTGAAGCCGATGTATCATCAATTTGTCGAACCATCAAAAAGATATGCCGATATTATTATTCCCAATAATACTAAGCATGATGTAGCGGTCGATATTATCGTTGCTAAAATAAATGATATTTTAGGAGCGGAAAAATGATTTTAATTATCGCCGCGATGGAGAGCGAAGTAAAAGAATTAAGAAGAAACTTTAAAGAAAAAAACTTATATAATAACCGAAAATATTATCAAGGTAGTATTAATGATAAAGAAGTAATAGTTTTAATAACGGGAGTAGGCAAAGTAAATGCTGGTCTTCATTTAGCCGCTATTTTAATGAAAGAAAATATTTCTAAAATTATCAATGTGGGTTTTGGAGGAGCGAAAGGTGATTTTCAGATTGGTGAGGCTGTTTTAATAAAAAAAGCTACTTATGGAGACGTTGACGTTACCGCCTTTAGCGAATATGAGTTAGGTCAGCTTCCTAAGCTGCCGCATTATTTTAATAGTGATCCAGTAATGTTTAGGAACTTTAAAGAAATAATAACTAAAGAAGGATTACTTTATACTCAAGACAAATTTGTTTTAAAGAGTGAAGAAAACGATTGTTTATTTGATATGGAAGGGGCAGGTTTTTATCAAGTCGCCCATTTATTTAAGAAGCCGATTGTCGCGATAAAAGTAGTTTCTGATTTAATTGGACAAAAAGGGCAACTAGAAAATTATCAAAACTTTGAAAAAAATAGTAGTTATTTAATAAAAGAAATAATAGAAAAAGTAATTTAGGAGGTAAAATAATGAAAAAAGGATTAATGTTATTTCATAATAATATGGAAGATGTTGAAGCTTTAGCAACCAAAGCTTTATTAAAAAGAGCAAATGTTAATGTTGAAACAGTTAGTATCAGCGCGGAAAAAGCTGTCAAGTTTTATTATGGGACAGAGGTTAAAGCTGACTTTTTAGCGTCAGAAACAGACATTGATGATTATCAATTTATTATTATTCCAGGTGGAATGTATGTTAGTGAAGTAATTGAAAAAGACACTAAGATAAAGTCTTTGATAAGCGGTTTCCATAATGGTGGAAAAGGTGTTTTCGCGATTTGTGCAGCACCGATGTTTTTAGGAGAGTTAGGGATTTTAAAAAATAAAGAATATACTATTTTCCCCTCTTGCGAAAAAGATAGTTTTGAAGGTATTTTAAAACAAGATAAAAAAGTTGTTAGAGCCGCAAACATTATTACTGCGAGAAGTGTTGGAGCTGTTTTTGAGTTTGTTGGAGAAATAATTAATTATCTTTTTGATCAAAAAGCAGTGGAAATGTTTTATAAAAACACCTATTTTTAGCTTTTAAAAAGTTGTTGACATCCCCTTTTACTATGATATAATTAAAGGAGCGTTTGTGGCCCGTTGGAGAAACGGTTAACTCACTAGCCTTTCACGCTAGCATTCACGGGTTCGAATCCCGTACGGGTCACCATGAACTTTGTACCCATAGCTCAACTGGATAGAGCGCTTGACTACGGATCAAGAGGTTGGGAGTTCAAATCTTCTTGGGTACGCCACTAACGGGAAGTAGCTTAGTTTGGTAGAGCGCTTGCCTTGGGAGCAAGAGGTCGCAGGTTCAAATCCTGTCTTCCCGACCACGCGGACGTAGTTTAACGGTAGAACCACAGCCTTCCAAGCTGTTGACGGGGGTTCGATTCCCCTCGTCCGCTCCA
>Ga0265293_10002633_pt1 | contig 35342 bp, 34 predicted proteins | sample Munlanlewell138R_FD_192505 | JGI IMG/M metagenome (GOLD analysis project Ga0265293, IMG submission 192505) | Leachate microbial communities from a municipal landfill in Southern Ontario, Canada - Leachate well 138R | ecosystem: Engineered > Solid waste > Landfill > Unclassified | place: Canada... | reverse complement strand
GCCTTGAGTTTACTAGGACTCTTTGCATAAATATTTTTGTATCTTCTTGCAACTCTTTGTCTTCTAGCATCTCATCAAAGTCTTCTATCACTTGATCTGAAAAATTGATAATCGCATTAAGTGGTGTTCTTAGCTCATGTGACATACTAGTTAGAAAGTTAGATCTAGCTTGCGCAGCCTGAAGAGCTTCTGTTTTAGCTTTACGTAGTTTGTAGTTCACTCTTTCAAGGTCTGTTATATGTCCCTCAAGTTTTTCATTTGCCGCTTGTAACTCTTGAGTCTTTTTTTCTACTCTATTTTCAAGAGTTAAATTAAGAGATAAGAGTGCCTGCTCCATCTCATTAATATGAGTCATATCTCTTGCAACAGCGACAACTCCCTTTACACTACCTTCACTGTCATATATAGGGCTTTTCTTCACCTGAAGCACTACAATACTTCCATCCTCTTTTTGAAACCTCTCTTCAACAATAATGGTCTTTTTTTCTTCAATAGCTCTTCTATCTGTCTTTATATGATAACTAGCAACTTCAGCAGGATAGAGCTCTTTATCTGTTTTACCAATAATCTCTTCCAATTTTCTTGAATTCAAGCTCTCAAATGCGCTATTTCCTCCCAAATACATACTTTTTGTATCTTTGTAAAGAATAAAATCATCAGCAGAATCTATAATATTTTTTAATAATTTTTCTTTATAGTTATGCTTTTCTATTGTCCTTTGTAAAATAGTATAACTTTTTTTAAATGCCATACATATAGTATCAAACTCACAACACATTTTTTTACAATTTTTTAACTCAAAATTAAAACTATAATCAAAATTATTTACTGCTATTGATATTTTTTTAAGCGGTCTTGATACTAAGTATAAAAAAGTCAAACCACCGATAACTAGTAATAAAAAGAGCAATATAACGCCGCCAACAATGTTTTTGTCATCAACTCCACCAGTGCTTTGTAAAAAATTATTTTTTGAAAAATCTACAACGATAGCCCATTTTAACTCTTTAATCGGAATAAAAAGCAGGTTTCTCAATTGCCTTTCTACCATATATTGAACAAGTTTTTTATTACTTTGTCTTGCATTTTCTATGGCGTCTATCTTTTCTTTACTAAGACCAGATTCATGTAGTGATCTATTTAATAAATCACTATTGTTAGATGAAGCATAAATCAAGTTTTCATCATTTAAAATAATCACATTTACACATTTTTTATGAAAATCTTCCAATACTATTTCAAATATATTGCTAATATCCATTCCGACACCAGCAAGAGCTACTGGTTCATCTTTGCTTTCTACAATTTCATCTAGATATATATATGGTTTGCCTGCAGAATTACTCTCTGCGCTAATTAAAAAATCTTTTTTACTCTGAAGTGTTCTAACAAACCACCCACTCTCTTTTTTAGATGGGTTTACAGCTTGAATAAAACCATCTTCATTAAAATAATTTCTACTTTCTACATGAGCTATATATATCGTGTCTAATTTATGAAGATTCTTTATATCTGATAATTTTTGCTTTATTGATTGCGATATTTTACCTTCTAAAGCATCTTTACTAAGAATAAATTTTTGTAAATCTTTTGATGAGATAATTTCAACTGCCGCTCTCTTCATTTCTAAAAGAATACTTTCTATCTTCAGAGTAGAGATCTCCTCTATATGGTGTATCCGCAAATCAATAGTAATATCTTGAACAACTTTATGTAGATATGTATGTACAGCAAAAAAAGCAATACTAACAAGTAAACTTGTTATAGTAAGTAGAGGTATCATCATTTTAAATATTATAGAGTTTAATTTCAATTTATTTTGCCTTCTTCGATTATTAGATGAAAAGTTTTCCTTCTTATGTATAATATTATTTACCATAACCATCTTGTTTATATGTTCTCTTTTACGTAAATTTCTATCTAAAATCTACTTATACTATTACTATTTTAGAGCTTGGTTCTCCTATAAAGTAGCCTTGTGAGTAGTCAACTCCAAGATATTTGACTATAGAGCTAATTGACTCAGAATGCACAAACTCAGCAACTGTTAATATTCCAAGTTTTCTTGCAAAATCAACAATTGTTTCTACAATTATTTGTGTATTTTCATCTCTATCTAAATCTTTAACTAACGATCCATCTATTTTTATAATATCAACTTTTAACCGTAGAAGATGTATAAAATTTGAGTATCCTGAACCAAAATCATCTATAGCAATCTGGCATCCGTACTCTTTTACCTTGCTAATAAAAGCATAAACGGTGTTATAGTTTTCTATCCCTTCAGATTCTAAAAGCTCAAAAATAACTCTATTGCATCCGCCAAAACTATTGAGTTTACTATAGATATATTCAGACATTTCACTATCTACCATATCTTTAGCTGAAAGGTTTATAGAAAATTGATAATCACTATTTTCAAATTCTTTAAAAGATTTTTCTATTACATTTTTTGTAATTTCAACATAGTGTTTAGATTTTTTTGAAATATCTAAAAATTTTATCGGAGCATGGATGGAACCATCTCTCTCAACTATACGCACCAAACACTCATACTTTTCTATCTTGTTGGTCTTATTGTTAAGGATTGGCTGATAAAAGGGAATAATTTTATTATATGATATTGCTTCTACAATCTTGTTTGTCCAAAATATATTTTGTTCATAAGATTTAAATTTTTGACTATCTTCATCATATATAAGCATATTTTCATTTGTTGCTTTTGCTGTTTTAAGGGCTTTTTCCGCACTAATTAAAAGTTCACGATTATACATAGAAGCCCCAATTGTAAATCTAAAGTGTATCTCACACTCCTCATATGTAAAGTTTTCAAATAGCTTCATAATGCTATTTAGCTCTTCTGTTTCACTACACTCACTTACTAAAATTGCAAATATATCCCCTGAAATCCTATAATGTTTGTATTTGTCACCTTTTATGAGCCCTTTTAGTTTTAATGTAAAAGATTTTAGACACATATCACTTATTTCATGACCATAAAAATAGACAATGTCTTTAAAACAGTCAATATCTACGAGAATAAGAGATAAATTCTTTGCATTGCTAATATCTCTAATCAGTTTGTTCCGATTTGGAAGCCCTGTTAGTGGGTCTGTATAGTAGAAATGTATAAGCTCTTTGCTTTGTCTATGTAAAACATTGTCCAAGCTCTCTTTTTGTTCGATAAGTTCTGCCTTGCCATTTATATTTTTTTTACGAAACCCAACCAGTGCTTCTACCTGCTCTGCTAAATGAACTCTATCAAACGGTTTTACGAACATTCCATCAGCACCATACTCTAAAGCAACAATTTTCTCACTCATAGTACTAAGAGCAGAAACAACCAATATTGGAATATATTTTATTTTATCATTTTCCTTAATTATTCGAAGGGCTTCATAACCATCTATTTCTGGCATCACAATATCCAAAATAATCAAATCAGGGCTATACTCTATTGCCATACCAATACCCTCTTTTGCACCTTGTGCCTCCAAGAAAACATACTCTTTTTTTCTAAGTGCCGAGCATACCGCCAAGCGACTGTCAAAATTATCATCTATGATTAATATAAGTGGATTTTTCATGACAGATTCATCGCTTTTTGTAAAATATCAAGAAATTCTTTTCTTGAAAATGGTTTTTCTAAAATAAAATTAAACCCAACTGCAATATACATATTTTTCATCTCCTCAAAAACAGATGCAGTAACAGCAACAACAGCTTTATCTGCAAATCTTTCTTGTTTTCTAATCCAACTTGAAAGCTCTAAACCACCGATTTTTGGCATCTCGATATCGACTAAAAAAAGGTCTATACTCTCTTCAAGCTTAAGCATATCAATACCAATCTTCCCATCTTGTGCCCATAATAATTCAACAGGCCCTTCTACTTTTTTTAGGTTTGATTTTACTATCAAATAATTATCTTCATTATCTTCTGCTAAAAAAATTCTCATCTGTCACTTCCTTAATCTATAAATATGAAAGTATGCTACTTGCCACTTTGTTCAGCGGCACTTGTCTCTCAACTGCCCCAATATCGTAAGCAATTTTTGGCATGCCATAAACAATAGAACTTGCTTCATCCTGTCCAATCGTTCTTGCACCAGCTTTTTTCATACTAAGTAACCCTCTAGCACCATCGGAACCCATTCCCGTAAGTATTACACCTATCGCATTAGCTCCTGCAATTTTTGCAACTGAATTGAACAAAACATCAACTGACGGTCTATGACCTGAGATTTTTTCACCGCTTCCTATCTCTACATAGTACCTTGCTCCAGAGCGCCTTACTACCATATGATAATCTCCTGGAGCCATCAAAACAACCCCTGGAGTTATACTGTCACCACTTTTCGCTTCTTTTACTTCCATAGCACACAAAGAGTTTAATCTTTCGGCAAAGGGAGTCATAAAGTTTGCCGGCATATGCTGAACGATAATTGTTCCAGGTGCATTTCTAGGAAGTCCCATAAGCACTTCCTTAAGTGCTTCCGTACCACCAGTTGATGCTCCTATGGCTAAAATCTTATTCGTAGTCTCAGCCAAAGATGTAGTATTTGCTTGCGTCTGCTGTTTTAGCTTTTTTTTAAAAACCTTTACTTTAGAAGCTATCTTTATTTTTGCAATCAGTTCATCTTTCATCTCATCTTTAGAGTCATAAATATGAGAGTGTAGTTTTGGAACGAAATCAACTGCTCCAGCTTCAAGTGCTTCAAGTGTAGTTTTTGCTCCACTCTGTGTAAGCGATGAGACCATTACAACAGGTAGTGGCATATGATGCATAAGCTTTTTTAAAAAGGTGATTCCATCCATTCTGGGCATTTCAACATCTAAGCAGACAACATCAGGTCTAAGTTCAACAATCTTATCTCTTGCAACATATGCATCAGAAGCAGTTGCTACTACTTCAATAGAACTATCTGATTCTAAAATATCTCGTAAAACTGCACGAGCAGTAGCACTATCATCTACAATCAATACTCTAATAGCCATCTTTATCTCCTAGTCTCATTCCCTACCTTTGCTGTATATTTTAATAGCACTTTGGAATTTTGCAGATTAAATTGAATCTTTCTACCGTTTTCTCTACCAACATCCTCTGCAACTATGGGTATCCTATACTCTTTTAAAATCTCTCTTGCAACTAGTATATTTTTTTCACCTATCATCATGTTAAATTGTGATGATATATTCATAGATGCACCACCGAAGATTTTTGCTTCTATATTTTTGATACCAGCACCATATTCAAGCATATTATCTATCAATTTTGGAATGGCAATATTTCCAAATTTTGGAGATTGCAGAGAGTTACCATTCCAAAAAGGGAGTAGATAGTGATTCATCCCACCTATACCCATTTTTCTATCATAGAGACAAACCGACACACAGGAGCCTAATATAGTTGAAATTGCAGCTGGTGCATAGTCAACATGTATTTGGCCCACATGAATAAAAGTTGAATTTCCTTCTATCATTATAATTCTATGGCATCATCAAAGGAGTCAAAAACAAACTCATTAGATCCGTAAGTTTTGGAATCCAACATCTTTTCATCCAATGGTATATTGACTATAAAAGTGACAAATCCATCTTCAGCTTCATACTCTATCGTTCCATTTAATCTTTCGCATATTTCGCGAACAACACTAAGTCCAATACCCAAACCATGTTTAGCACTTACCTCATTTGAAAAACGAGTAAATATTTCAGACTTATACTTTACCTTAGGAGCTTCTCCTCTGTTTTTTACCTTAATAATAAACATTGGCTCTTTTACCTCTAAATCAATCTCTAACAGACTATTTTCAAAACCATACTTACACCCATTAGAGATAAGATTTCTAAATATCAAATATACTTTTTTTGTATCTAATACAACTTTTTGTTTAAGTTTGTTATATATTTTTATCTCAATATTTTTCTCTTTTATTAGATATCTTAGATTCCCAATAACTTCATCTAAAATCTCCGTAGGATTTACTAAAGCATAAGAATTATCAATATTTCCACTCTCTATCTCAGATGCCATTACCATGTTTTGTATTTTAAAATCAAGATTGAAAGCCTCTTTACAGACCAGCTCAAACAAGAGTCTGTTCTTTTTTGTATCAACAACCTTCAAATGAGGTAGTATTCCCATAATAGCTGTCATAGGGTTATTTAATTTATTTGCCACAAGTGAGAGAAATATGGACTTTGCCTTTTCTCCTTCTATAAGTCTCTTGTTTAGCTCTAAAATTTTTTTGCTTAAGAATTTTAGCTCATCATTCAAGTTCTTTTCGTTTACTATATTGCTCAAAATTTCACTCTCTTTATAACTCTTTTTATTCCCATTTCAACTCCTACTCTATATTTTTAGATAAATGGAAGAACCCAAAAGTTTTAAGCTGTTTTTGTGTGCAGTTAATGACTCAGAACTCCCAAGAAATAGAGGTGCTCCCTTTGGCAGCAGAGTTGTAAAGCGTCCAATAAGATTGTTTCTATTGTTTTCATCAAAATAAATCATAACATTTCTGCAAAAAATCATATCAAACTCATTTTTGATAAAGAACGGATCTGTTATAAGGTTATATAGGCGAAAAGTTACCTTCTCTCTTAAGGATGGCTTTATTTGATATTTGAGGCCATTTTGCTTATTTACTTTTTCAAAAGATTTTAGAACTACATTTTTTGGTAGTTCTTCTACCTGTTTTGGTTCATATTGACCCAAAATTGCTTTTGAAAGAACTTTTGAAGAGATATCAGTTGCCAAAATTTTAATATCCCAACTCTCAAAATTGTGTAAATGATTTTGCAAAAACATTAAAATTGTATATGGTTCTTCTCCGCTTGAGCATCCTGCTGACCAGATTCTCAATTTTTTCTCTCTCTTTGAATCCACCATTTGTGGTAAATGCCCCTCAAGCCAGCTCCATTGAGCAGTCTCACGAAAAAAAGAGGTGACATTTGTTGATATCGCACTCATAAAAAATGTAAGTTCTTCCCCTTCTGCATCTTCCACAAGGTAGTCGTAATAGTCCTTAAATGAGGTCATATTTAAATGATTTAAACGTTTGTTAAGCCTTCCCTTTACAAGTGTGGTTTTTTGCTCTGAGAGAGAGATACCTACTTTTTCATAAATATAGTTTCGAAAAAGTTCAAACTCTTTAGGTTTTAATTCAATATCAAACATGAGAAACTTTAACCAAAGGCCTTAATTCTTCAACATTTAAGATAAGTGCAATATCTCCATTTCCAAGAATTGCACCGCCTGAGATCTCTTTTAATATGGAGAGTGCCTTACCTAATGTTTTTATAACAACTTGCTGACGACTTACTAATTCATCTACTAAAATTGCTATTCGCCCTCCCTCAGTCTCCACACAAACCAAAATTCCTTCCCATGGTTCAATGCGCTTAGTATTTAGATTAAAGACTTCGCTTAGTCTCATAATAGGTATATATTGTCCCCTTAAACTGACAAACTCTCCTTTTTCTTTAAACACATTGACTATCTCTTTCTCAGGGCGAAATGACTCAACAATACTTAAAGTTGGAATAATATATATTTCTCCTGCAGTACGCACAAGCATCCCATCTATAATGGCAAGAGTCAGAGGAAGAACCATAGAAAGAGTAGTTCCTTCACCCTCTTTAGAGTCGATTTCAATCTTTCCTCGAAGCTTCTCTATTGATGTTTTTACGACATCTAAACCGACACCACGTCCCGAGAGGTCACTAACATTCTCTGTCGTAGAAAAACCTGGCTGAATAATAAGAGCAAAAATTTGAGAATCTGTCAGATTTTCATCTCCGCTAATAACACCGCGTTCAATCGCCTTTGCCAAAACTTTTTCTTTGTTAATTCCTCTACCGTCATCACTTACGCTAATAACGATACTTCCGCTTTTATGAAAAGCCTTTAATGTAACCGCTCCATCTGTGCTTTTGCCAGCTTTTAGGCGTTCATCTGCATCAAACTCCAACCCATGATCTATCGCATTTCTAATAATATGAATCAAAGGATCAGAAAGACTATCTATCATAGTTTTGTCTATCTCTGTATCTTCCCCCTCAACTATTAAATGAACTTCTTTACCAGTTTTCTTGGAAGTGTCGCGCACTACTCTTCTCATCTTGTCAAAAGTATCTTTAATAGCAACCATTCTCAGGCTCATAACACGATCTTGGATTTTTTTTGTAATTTTTGAGAGCGTCTCTATAGCTCTATTTATAGATTCATCTTCAATAGAACTTACTTTTTCATTTTGAGCGATAAAATTTTGTGCTATTACCAGCTCCCCTACCGAGTCAAAAAGTTCATCAAGTTTTAAAGTGTCTATTCTGATAGTTGACTTTGAAGACATTACATTTAGCATATTGGTTTGCGGAGCTGCTTTGGCAACCTTGACTGATGATTTAACTACTTCTTTTACAAATTCTTCTTTCTTAACCTCTATAACTACTGGTTCAAGCAGATTTATCTCATACTCATCATCAAACAAAAATTCAAAAATTTCTTCTACTTCACTTGTTGAAACAGAAGTCAATACAACTATGAAGACTTTTCCAATATAGTTTTCATCACTTTTAAAGTTATCTATCTCGATAATGCCTTGCATGTTAAAAAAGCTCTCTAGTAAGATAGCTTTTTGCGCAAGCATATTTAAAAATAGAAGATAATCAAAACCTCTTTTATAACAATCAGTGTCGAGTATTAAGTCTATTTTATAAAGATTAAACCCTTCACTCTGCATCTCTTGAGCATCTTTTATAGATCTATTGATAAAGTTTTGTTGCTGTTCCACACAGCTTAATCCAAACTCTAAAGCCAAATCATTTAGCTCTGAGACACTCTCTTTTTGCTCAACTTCACAAACAGGTATATTTTTTTTTATGGAGATAAGATTTTTAATCTTCTCCAAGCAAACATGATAACTTTGAGGTAATGTATCAATAACATCAAGCTCACAAATCATAACCTCTTTAATTACATCAACACTACCTACAAAAAGCTCTAAATTGTACTCTTCAATGTTCTCCTGCGTGCTACGGTAATAATCAAGCACATCTTCAAAATGGTGAACAAACTCGCCAAGACGGGTAAAGTTAAATGCATTAGCATTACCCTTTAGCGTATGTACACCACGGAAGATTTCGTTTAATAAACTAAAATCACTACAATTTTCTTCAAAGCGTATGATATCAATATCTAATTTTTCAATGATTTCACCAGCCTCTTCAATAAAAATAGCCTTTACCTGTTCTTGCTTAGTCATGACATGTCCAATGAATGCTTCCATATTTTTTTGAAGTTAACAATTCTTTCTCTAAAAAAGGAATTTTTAGCTCTGGTTTAGTCCGCTTTAAACTCACTAACAAAGCTATAAATGCACTACTTTTTAAAGCGCCATCCTCTTCTACCTCAATTGTCTTGATATAATCAATTCTAGGGCGGATAAACTTTTCAAATTCTGTTACTTCCTCCATAGACATAGACATATCTATGGTTAATACATCTCCATCGAATTCCATCTAGAACTCTTTAAGATCGTCTTCATGCAGAGGAAAAATCTCGTCAGCTTTGTTTTTTGAAGAGATATTTTTGTGGGAACTTGTGTTTTTTTGCATCGTCATAGGCTTTTTACTCTCCATCTTATGAGTAGGCTTCTTTTTTTCAATCACTTTAAGTGTATTAGATTGCATTCCAACCATTTGCGCTAAAACTCTTACAGTCTCCATCATAGATGTTGCCTGTGCATTTAGCTCTTCAGCCGCAGCTGCAGCTTCTTCTGAGTTTGCAGCAACTTGTTGTGTTACTTGATCTACTTGTCCCATTGCTTGATTTATCTGGTTCATTCCTTCACTTTGCTCATTGCCTGCTATAGAGATTTCACCTATTAGGTCTGAAACATTTTTAGTCTGTTCTACTATCTCTTCAAAAGATGTATGAGTAGCATGTGCAATCTCGTTTCCTTCTTTGATTTGACCTACTACCTCTTCAATAATTTCTGAAGTCTCTTTTGCTGCAGCTGCAGCTCTTTGTGCAAGATTTCTAACTTCATCTGCTACAACTGCAAAACCTAATCCATGTTCACCTGCACGAGCAGCTTCAACTGCAGCATTTAGTGCAAGTAAGTTTGTTTGAAACGAAATTTGATCAATTGCTTTGATAATTCCAGAAATCTTAGCTGCAGACTCTGTAATAGCATGCATTGACTTAGAAAGGTCTTCACCTTTTTGATACCCTGTTTTAGCAGTATCATTTGCATTTTTTGCCAAAATATCAGCTTGACGTGCATTGTCCGTATTTTGAGTATTGATTGCCGTACTCTCTTCTAGAGTTGCACTTACCTCTTCAACACTTGAAGCCTGTTCACTAGCACCTTGAGCTAGAGAAGAAGAAGATGAAGCAACTTGATCACTCGCAGATGTAATCTGCATAGCGCCATCACGGATAGAAGTTACACTTTGTGTAATCGCACGAGTAATAGAACGGATAAGAGCCCATGCAAAAAGAATTGCAAAGATGATAGAAACAAGTGCTACTATTGTGAAAACTTGATTAAAATTTGACGCTTTTTCATTAGCACTGGCTGTTATATCTTTAACAGCATCTCTATTAATATTATAAACCTCTTGGATAGCAGTAAGCATAATAGTACGAACTGGGCGCACCACTTCTATGCTCTGTGCAAGGTCTTGAAAAAGTATTTCAACTTCTTCACTGTCCTTTGATTTTATAATCTTTTCTACAGTAGCATTAAAGCGTTTGGATTCTGATAGCCATCCTGCATATCCATCTTTAAACTTTTTCCATTCAACTTTTTCAGCTTCAGATTGCTCAAGTGCTTCGCTAGCTTTTATACCACCTTCTGCACGCTCAAATGCTGCATTGGTCTGCTCTAATGCATTGTTCAATTTTGCTACTCTATCTGGATCGTCTTTTAATCCTCGCACCCTATTTTGTTGAATAATTGCTAACTGGATACCATTTCTAGTTGTCCCTACATTCATAAGTGAAGGTGTTCGTAAGTTTCCAATCTCTTCTACATCTGCTTTCCAATTTACAGTTGCGCTATATCCCATCCAACCTAAAATAGCTAAAGCTACAACTAATATTCCAGTAAGTAACATTAATTTTGTTTGTAAAACCATATTTTCTAACCAATTCATCTCTATTTTCCTTGTATTTGTTTTTGTTCTATTTGTTCAATTCCAACTAACTCATCAGCTTCAAAAAGCTTAAGTACATCTAAAATCATCACCACATAATCTTCTATTTGAGCAACTGCACATATAAAATCCGTATCAATTGAGCTTCCAAATTTTGGAGGTTCACTCAAGCTTGAAGATTCAATGGAAGATACCTCTTCGACTCTATCTACAATAAACCCTATACTTATTTTCTCTACCTCGACAATAATAATTGCCGTGTGCATATCCGATTCTCTATGCTCCATGTTAAAACGAAGTCTTGTATCAACGACTGGTATAATTGAGCCGCGTAAATTGATTACCCCTCTCATGTATGGTGGGATATTTGGAACCTTTGTTATGCCCATCATTGCGATAATCTCTTTGATTCTATCTATCGCTATTCCATATTGTTCATTTCCTATATGAAAGGTGAGATATCTCTCCCTTCTTGACTGTGTTGCATTTTTATCCATGTTTAGACTCCTAAGACCATTTTTAGAGATTTTATAAGCTTGTTATCACTAAATGGTTTTACCATCCAGCCAGTCACACCTATCTCTTTTCCACTCATTTTCATTTCGTTTGAACTCTCCGTTGTTAAGATGATAATTGGTTTGTTTTTATATCGCTCATCTGCTTTAATAGCACGCGCAAGATCCAATCCGTTTAACTCAGGCATGTTTACATCGCTAATAAGAAGGTCAAAATTTTCACTTCCGTTTTGCAATGCTCCTAAAAGTTCCATTGGATTTAGATAGGACTTAAACTCTATAGTTTTAGAGTCTATCATCTCTTCCAAAGCCAACTCAGCCGTTGCAATAACTGCTCTTGAATCATCAACAATAATTACCCTTTTTGCCATTTATCTCTCTCCTTATATTTTTTAAAAAAATTCCATACTATCTTCATCATCGCCTCTCACTTCTTTATCCCCGATTATTCCCTCTATCTGCATGCATGAACTAAAAAATGAGCTATCAAGATAATGAATATCTTCCGTATCTTGTAGAACAAATATATGTTCTCTCCACGAGGTAAGGTCCTCACCCAAATGCTCAAAAAGCATAATCATTGTTTTTATTTTCGATTTATCTTCACTTACAATCTTTGCATTGTCTTTGATAAAAGACCCCAAAGAAGTTAGCGCATAAGCAAGAGCTGTAAATTCAAAAAGGCTATTGATAACACGAACATAGACATAAAGAACAGCATCAACAAAATATATTAAGTTTTTTTCACTAGGTTCTACTTCGATTAAGCTAAGCCCTTCCCTCCACTCATCATCAATACTTGAGAGTTCAAGAATCTCATCTAAAATATCCCCTAATTCAGCAACATAATCTGTTGCACTTGTTTTGTGAATAAAGCTTTGATGCATAAGTTCCTTTTCATTTTCTTTCATAACTCTTACTTCTTTTACACTCTGAGTTTTATGTTGACTTTGCATATCTTCTACTGGTGCATTTTTTATTTGTACCTGTGTCGGTATTTCTTGGACAACTATCTCTTCCTCCTCCTTTGGCTTACTTAATCTTGCACAAAATATATTTTCTAAAATGATTACATCTGTTCCAAATTCACTAAGCATATCTAAGGTTTTTTGCTCTAAAGTTATTGCTTTATCAAACTTAATTGTGATGTAAAACTCTTCATAGCTCTCTTCGACAATAATAGTCAATGTCTTGCCGTTTCTAGTTCCTTCAATCATAAGCTTGTAAAATAGTTTAATAACTTTGTCAAACTTACTAGAGAGTGTTGTGAATTTACTTTTATATCTGTCAAAGAGCCACAAGCCAAACTCCATCATCGTATCTGTATTGACTATGTCAAAGATGGTTTTGTAGGAAGGAATATCCGAGTTAAATGGGTTTAGTATAATTTTTTTCGTTTTCTCTTTAAAATTACTTAATCTTAAATGAAATGCTAAAACAACGTTTTGAAGTTCAAAACGAATCAGTTCCTTGTTGATAGGTTTATGAACATATACATCGATGCCTATCGCTCTCATCTTATCTTCAACACTAGAATCAAAAACGCCTGTTACTATCATTATAATGATTTGAGGATATCTTTCTTTTATAATTTGAGATGCTTCAATACCATCCATTTTTGGCATCATAATATCCATCAAAATAATATGAGGACGCCACGACTCTGTAATTTCGACAGTTTCAAGACCATCAGCAGCATCTTTTAACTCAAAATAATTTAAATTTATACATGTTTCTCTTAAAACTAAACGATCGTATTCATCGTCATCAGCTATAAGAAGTCTTAATTTCTCCATTTATCAACTCTTTATCAATATGTTAGTTGCAGTATTAAATCAAATAAGGATGCAAAAAGAATGCAAAAAAGAACTAGTTTAGGTAAAATATATTTATATTTTTAAAAATGGATGATTATGAACTCTATAACACTAAGCTCAAAAATGTTGCACGACATTCACAATAGTTTAAATATTGTTTTGGGGTATTCACAAATGCTTCAAGATAAGGAAGGCTTATGCGAAGAGCAAAAAAAAATGGCTATTTCCATAGAGAAGGAGACTTCCAATATAGCCACTTTTTTATCTTCAAAAAAAGACGAAAATAGAGGAGATTTTACACAACAAAATTTTCAACCAAGAGAAGTACATAAAGACTCACTAAGTTCAAAAATAGTTATTATTGATGATAAAAAAGAAAATCTATCTCTATTTAGTCATATGCTTACTCCATACAACTACGATATAAAAGTTGCATCAAATGGAGAAGATGGGTTAAAAATCATAAAAAAATTTCATCCTGAGTTAATTTTACTTGATGTCATAATGCCTAAAATGGATGGATACAAGGTTCTAAGAAAACTAAAACAAGATAAATCTACTAAAGATATTCCAGTAATTTTTTTAACAGCAAAAGACAGTACAGAGGATGTCATAAAAGGATTTAAAGTAGGTGCAGCAGATTACATAGCAAAACCATTTCATCCAAAAGAGCTTATTGCTAGAATTCAGGCACATCTACAAAAAGCAAGGCTTTATACAAATTTAAAAAAAGTTATGGAAGAGTTATTTCATGAACTCCACACACCTCTTAGCATAATAAATTCAGCTATGCAGATGCAAGAGTTAGAATATAAAAGATCGGACTATACACAAATGTCTCTTGCTGCATGTAAAACCCTGCAAAATATCTATGATGATCTCTACTATTCAATCAGCTATTATGATAAAATAAGAGAAAAAAAAGTATTTGACTTTAGTGCGCTTTTACATCAAAGAGTTAAATACTTCAGCTTAGTCGCACATAGCCGCTCTTTAATATTTAAAATAAATGTTGCACAACAGATATCTCTCTGGCTCAATCAAGAGGAGATGGAAAGAGTGTTAGATAACCTTATTTCAAATGCTATTAAATACACAAAGGAGAATGGCAACATATTTATATCTACCACCCAAAAAGAAGAAAAATTGGTATTTTTGATTTGTAATCAGTCATCTAAAGAGATAGATACTAAAAATATATTTCAAAAATACCATCGTCAACAAAAGGAGATTTTTGGACTTGGCATTGGTCTTGATCTTGTTAAGTTAATATGTCAAAAGAACAATCTTGATATTGTGGCTAGGACTAACAATAATTTATTTTGTATAGAAATGGAGTTACCTAAAATAAAATGAAAATACTACTAATGGAAGATGAGTTGCATCTAAGGCAAAATATCAAAAAATTTTTAAATATTAAAGGGTATTTTGTAGATGGTGAGCGGTTGCTAAGAGAAGCTAATCTTCATGACTATGACTGCATTATATTAGATATCAACACTCCTAAAATTAATGGATTTGAAGTTCTTAAATATATTAGAGAAAACAATATTTCGACACAGACAATTTTTATAAGTGTATTAACAGATGTGCAAAAAGTCCTCAAAGCTTTTGAGCTTGGAGCCGCTGACTACCTTAGAAAACCTTTCGATTTTGCTGAACTTGAAGTGAGAATGTTGCAAACAATTCCAAAAAATTTCATCAATAGTTATGTCTATCTTGATGATAACTACAAATATGACTTAAAAAATCGTACACTCTTTAGAAATGAAACCCCTTCCAAGCTCACTACAACACAAAAAAGACTCTTATATATCTTGATAAAAAATCAAAATACATTAGTCACATTTGACACCTTAAGGGAGTATGTTTGGGATGACAAAGAGATCTCACATAGTACGATTTTATCTACTATGAGAGATTTAAAGAAAACTTTGCCAAACTCTTTTATCCAAAATATCAGGGGAGAGGGTTATATAGGTGTTGTACCAGTTGAATATGCTTGAAAAATCATTCTTCTTTACTAACATAGCTCAAATTTAAATATACAAAGCATTCAAATTATCCATTAAATATTGAACTTACTTATATATTAACTATTTTTATGTTAGTCTGAATATCTAAAAGTAACATCGTGCAGTAACAATAATTGAGTCTTCTGAACAATTATGAAATTAGATCCTCAGTCAAGTTCATGATGACGCATGTCCCGTCATTTCGTGCTTGACACGAAATCTAGTTTACAATTTAATCAGAGGGTTCAATTGCCATTTACACAGTTTAAATTTTTACATAAAGAGGAAAAAAATGAAAAGAATAGTTATTAAAGTTGGAAGTAGTGTTTTAACAGAAACAACAAATATAGCAGAAGAGAGAATGTTGCATCTTGTCTCTTTAATCACTGAAGCTAGAAAAAAATACGAAGTAGTCCTCGTCACATCTGGTGCAGTATCGGCTGGATATACAGCGGTAAAGTTAAACAGAACTATACCCACAAGTAAAAAGGTTTTAGCATCTGTTGGACAGTCTATTCTTATGAGTTCTTATAAAAATATGTTTGATATTTATGATGTAACTATTTCTCAAATACTCTTAACAGAAGAGGATTTTGATTCAAAAGTACATACTAGAATTTTTCAAGATATCATAGAGAGAACATTTAAGCATGATATTTTACCTATTGTTAATGAAAACGACATCTCAACAACCCCAGATCAACTCTTTGGAGACAATGATCAACTATCGGCTCATGTTGCTTACTATACAGGAGCAGATTTACTTATAATACTGAGTGATATTGATGGTTATTACGATTCTAACCCTAAAGATAATCCTAAGGCAAAAATAAGAAAGTTTGTAACGGAGTTAAATGTAGAGGAGCTAAATCAAGAGCATACTCCAAACTCTCAATTTGCAACAGGCGGAATCGTAACAAAACTAAAAGCGGCCGAGTACCTTATGGATAACGGCAGAGAGATGTTTTTGTGTAATGGCTATGATTTAACCACTGCTAGAGAGTTTTTGATAGATGGCGTGCACAATAAAGGCACTCTCTTTACTAAGAAAAAAGATATAACACAAGATTAGTTTTTTTGCCCTGAGGGAACGCGTTTAAAGTTTTATGTCAGCTACAATCTCTAACACAACTCTTCACTTCTAAATATTTAGAAGTGATATCATTTGAGTAAGTAAAACCCCTATTTGTGCTTGAATAGAAGCCTTTTCACTCTCTTTTGCATGAGAGAGTTTTGCTTCAAGAATCTTTATCTTCTTTTGTAGTTGAGTCATGATATCATCATCTTCACCCTCATCTTGTAGTATATTTTGATTGTCTGCATAGATTTGTTTCACATCTAGTAGAGAAGATTTTTTTTGGAAAATCTCAAGAGTATTTAAATTTTCCAGAGTTTTAGTTGCCATATCAATATGAGAGATAATCCCTGCTTTGCCACTCTTAAAAAGGACGATGCCACTCTTTCTCATCTCACCTAAAAGCTCATTTGAACTAGACTTAAAGCTAAAAGGAGTCTGAGTATTTCCTAAAAAAATAGCTCCGATACCTACTTCACCTAAAGCCAATAACTCATCCTTGTCATCTGTTTTTTGCCAAATTCTAAGTTTATCAAATATCTTATCATTCGCATCTATCCAGCCGTTATTGTCATCATCATATTTGCTCAAATCTGCAAAGCCATCACCACTCTTCGTACCAAAAAGCTCGCTACCATCATCTATAATACCGTTGTTATTTTTGTCAAGTGCTAAAAAACCACTTCCCTCTTTTAGCAGTGATATCTGATCTCTCCTACCATCGCTATCTATATCAAATGAAAATTTATTAGAACCTAAACTTGGCATAAGTCCATCAAGAGAGATAATTAAAGGATCTTTTAGAGACTTGCTTACTAACTCAGCACTTATCTGAGTTGTTTGAACAAAGCTCCTTGAGAGGAACAAATCCATAGAGATATCTATCTCTCTGCCATCTGCTACAACTTTTGCATCTACTGTGAAGTTTAAAGCCTGTGACTCCATAAATGTACTGCTTATTATAAATCTGTCTTTAACAATCTTAGCAGACTCTGAGTTGATATTTTTCAAAATCGCTTTAGATAGTTCTATAGAGAGCTCTTTATTTGTGTCTATATTTTGAATATCTTGTTTGATAGCAGATACACTCGCAGAATTACCATTGTCAAAAGTTTGTGTATCCTTCTTGATATCAGCTTGAGTCGATTGATGCCAAAGATTGTAAAATTGCGCATTCATTTGCACAGAATAACTATCTATTCTCATGCTACTCTCCTTAATATTTATGAGTATATTATCGGCTAGAAGAGTAAACCCTTAAAAAAACCATATATCTATCATGCATTTTAACCTTAAATATCCTCTACTTTTAGTCAATTCTAAGTTTCGTATGATAGAATTTTGCCATCATTTTATTGGGGTATCGCCAAGCGGTAAGGCCGTGGCTTTTGGTGCCACTATCCGGGGGTTCGAATCCCTCTACCCCATCCACAACACTTCAACAATCATAAACATTTTCTTAAAAATTAACCACTTCAACAATCAAAATAGTGTAATATACTTTTTACTAAATTATTGGACTATATATGGATTTCTCACACTTAGACAGACTCAAAGCCAAGCTAGATGCGCACAGACCACTCTCACAAGAGATGCTAAGCAATCTTCATGAAGATTTAGTTCTTAGATGGACTTTTAACTCTAATGCTATTGAGGGAAACACTCTTACACTCCAAGAAACTAAAGTCGTCCTAGAGGGAATAACTGTTGGCGGTAAAAACCTGCGAGAGCATTTTGAGGCTATAAATCACAAGGAAGCAATTTTCTACGTAGAAGAACTTACTACAAAAAATGAACTTCTTTGTGAGCATGACATCAAGTCCATCCACTCACTCATCTTAAAAAATATTGACGATAAAAATGCGGGTAAATATCGTGATATAAATGTTCTTATAAGTGGAGCTGAGCATAAACCACCTCAAGCACTTGAAGTAAGTGCTAAGATGCAAGAGTTTATATCTTGGTACAAAAAAGAGCATACAAATCTTCACCCTGTAGAGTTAGCAGCTAGAGTTCATGTTGATTTTGTAGCCATCCACCCTTTTGTAGATGGCAATGGCAGAACATCAAGACTTCTTTTAAACCTTGAACTTATAAAGCACGGTTTCCCCCCTGCTATTATAAAAGTAGAAAATAGACTAGCCTACTATAAAGCTCTTGACATAGCACACACTACACAAAACTACGAACCTTTTTTAGAACTAGTTTCTCAGGTTTGCGTTGAGAGCTTTGAGCCTTACTTTTATCTACTTGGGCTATAATTGACAAATCAAAAATTATTTAAAGGTAAAACATGGAAGATCTCGATGGAGCAACCATAATAGTTAGATCTCTAGTTCTTATAGTGATACTAGTAATCTTTTTCTTTGTTCTAAAGAGTAAGAAAAAAGACTAAACTTATATATACTTTTTAGTTAACTTTTTTATTTTTTTATATATCTTATCAAAGTCCGTTGAGTAAACTCTTGTGCTTGCTATGGCTGTTATAAAGTTTGTATCCCTGCTCCACCTAGGAACTAGATGCATGTGAATATGCTCAGCTATCCCAGCTCCTGCATCTTTACCTAAGTTCATACCGATATTTACACCCTTTGCACCCAAACCCTCTTTTAAAAGTCTAACGCCCTTTTGAGCCAAAAGACTCATATGTAACCATGTTGTCTCATCCAACTCTTCTAGCTTGTCAGTATGTTTGTGAGGGATTATCATAAAGTGCCCTGGAGTGTAAGGATATATATTCATCACCATAAAACAGTGCTCATCTCTGTAGAGAACATGCGACTTTTTATCCTCTTTTGCATGAGTGCTTATATGACAAAAAACACAACCCTCTATCTTTTTACCCGCAATATAATCATCTCTCCACGGCGCATATAAAATATCTTTCATCTTCATCTCTCTTTTTATTTTCTAACTATAGTTTAGTCCATTACTCTATAAAAAGAGATAACTTTACTAATATATATAAAGATAAGCATTATGAAGCTTTAAAAATTCACAATACTTTTCGCAAGTGATGGTTTGTAAACCATTAAAGTTTTAATGGCTTTTCGCAAGCGATGCTTTTTACGTCCTTAAAGTTTCAATCACTTTTCGCAAGCGACGCGTTTAGGAATGCTAACCAATGGCATTCTCCACTGTGAGGCTTTGAAGCCTACAATTTGAGCCTTCTGATTAATCTATAAACTAGATTCCGTATCAAGCACGGAATGACGGAACACTGGTCATCCTGAACTTGATTCAGGATCTACCTTAATAATTGTTCAGGGCACTCAATTATACAAACGCAAAAACCAAATCTGGAAAGGCGATAACTAACCCTAGTGCTAGGAGTTGTAAAAGTATAAAGGGGACGATACCTCTATAAATCTCACTCGTACTTACACTATCCCCAGCTACGCCTTTTAAAAAAAAGAGTGCTAGCCCAAAAGGTGGCGTTAAAAAAGAGGCTTGAAGATTTAGCGCTATAAGGATTGCAAACCAGAGAGGGTCGATGCCAAAGCCTATCATAACAGGGACTAAGATTGGTACGATGATAAAAGATATCTCTATAAAGTCTATAAAGAAACCAACTATAAAGATGACGAGCATTGAGATTGCTATAAAAAACCAAACATTTCCTATATCTTCATGAAAAAACTCAACTATAGCGTCAGTTCCTCCAAGCTCGTTAAACACAAGAGAAAACGCAGTAGATGCGATAAGTATCATAAATATCATCCCGCTTAGTTTCACACTCCCTTGTGAGGCGTACTTTAGCATCTCAAAGTTAAGTGACTTGTTGATTAAACTCAGAATTATCGCACCGATAACGCCAAAAGCGGCAGACTCGGTAGGAGATGCGATGCCCGCAAAGATACTTCCTAAAACCGAGAACATCAAAAGAAGTGGCGGAATTATAGAGAGAAGTATCTCTTTTATAGATACTTCTTTAACCTCTTTTGGGATTGGAGCTAATTCTGGAGAAAAATAGGAGCGGACTAAAATATATACGATGTAGAGAGTAACAAGAAGAGCCCCTGGCAAAACTGCACCCATAAACAACTCACCCACACCAACACTCATAACATCACCTAAGATGATTAGAATGATGGAAGGAGGTATGATTTGCCCAAGTGTTCCAGATGCTACGATGGTCGAAGATGCCAAAGATTTGTCATATCCAGCGCGAAGCATAAGTGGAAGTGCGATAACGCTCATCATAACTACAGATGCAGAGACTATGCCAGTTGAAGCTGCGAGCATCGCACCGACTAAAACTACACTAACAGCCAAGCCCCCACGGACATCACGAAACAGAGCACTCATGGAGACTAGAAGCCTCTCTGCCATTTTTGATTTCTCTAGTATAAGCCCCATTGCAATAAAGAGTGGAACTGCCATCAGCGTTGAGTTGCTCATGATTCCATAGATGCGAAGAGATAAAATATCAAAGATGCCAAAGCCTAACTCTGGTATGAAAAACGCAAAAACGATTGCAACACTTCCAAAAACAAAAGCAACAGGGATGCCCAAAAGTAGAAGTGTTAAAATAGTTATAAATATAGCTATAGCCATCATAACTCTATAGCCTCATTATAATCTTTGAACTCATCACTCTTTGTAGCATCTCTTAAACTTTGGATATCTTTGTAGGCTTCATTGATGGCAACAAGAGCCAAAAAAGCAAAGGAGATGGGAAGAAGTGACTTGACTAAAAATCTATACTCTAAACCTCCAGGGTTTGATGAGGCTTCGTTTTGAGCAAAGCTAAGAGCTACAAAATCTATGCCAATATAGACTATCATACATGAAAAAGGAAGCACAAAAAAAAGTGAGGAGATGATGTTTATAATGGCTTTTTTCTTCTTTGAGTAAGAGGCATAAAATATATCTACCCTAACATGAGCATTCTCCCTTAGAGTATAAGCTATCCCAAAAAGAACTACCACATCAAAGAGATGCCATTCAAGCTCCTGAAGTGCTACAGAACCACTTGAAAACAGGTAGCGAGCACTAGCGTCATAGACCACAAGCAAAACTAAAAAACCCAAGATAAAAGCTGTAAAATATCCTAAATACTTTATGCCTTTATCTATCATATCTATATAAAGTTAGGTGCATCATTTGCAAAGAGGATGATGTCTCCTGCTTTTGTCTGAGATGCTAAGACATCTTGGATTTTTGACTTGTCGTGTAGCATGATTTTGTTTTTCACAGTAATGTTTTTCTCAAAGAGTTTTGCGTTTAATGCGCCTGTAGCTATGACTATATCAAAGACTGCATTTATCTCTTTTATAAGTTCTAAGTTTAGCTCATCACTGCTCTCAACAAGTCCAGGTGTTACTATAACTTTTCTGCCATCATGAAGCGAGCAGAGTCGGATGCTCTCTTTCATGCCATCTATATTTCCATTATATCCATCATCTAGGATGATTTTTCCACCAGCTACAATTTTTTCCAGCCTATGTTCTACTGGTTTTAGCTTTGCGACGGCTTTCATAATCTCGTCTTGACTTAGTCCAAAAGTCTTAGCAATTTGCACGGCCACTTCAATGTTGTTGGCTTGAAATGCACCTAGAACCTTAGTATGCAGTTTTAAACTTTCATCACCAAACTTCATCTCAAAAGTAGTCCCATCAAGCGTAGCATCTACATTTAAAACTCCATCACCAAAAAAAGTGACCCTTTCGTGTGGTTCATCTGTAACAGAGTTGTGTATATAGGCTTTTTTGAGTCTTGGAGACTGCATGATTTCGAGTTTTGTAGCTATGATATTTTTTAAAGATTTAAAGTACTCTATGTGAGCTTCTCCAACTTTGCCAACAACCGCAATCTGAGGCTCTAAAAAGAGAGTTATCTCGTAAATATCTCCACTCTCTCTAGCTCCAGCTTCACAAATATAAACTTCTACATCACTCGGTAGTGACTCATTTATATCACGAATGATGCCTCCTAGTGTGTTTACGCTTCTTGGAGTTGCATGAACCTTGTACTTTTGTGAGAGAATTTGTGCTACGAAGTTCTTAATGCTTGTTTTGCCGTAGCTTCCTGTTATACAGACGATTTCTAGCTCGTTTATAGAGTTTAACTTCTTTTTTGCTTCTTTATAAAATGCCATAAAAAGAAACTTTTCTATCATAACACTACCTATATAAGCCAGCGCTATAGGCATAAAAACTCCATAAACCTCACAAGCATCTTTTAATGTGCAGAGTACATCTTGAAAAAGGGTCAAAGAGATTAAGAGTATAAGAAATCTTTTAACACGCCATGTGAGAACTAGCTTCTTATCTAACTTTTTATACCAAACAAAAGTTGCAGGAAGGAGTGCAAAGTAGAAGAAGATTGGAAAAAATCCAGCAGTCGTATAGTAGGCAATAAAGGGGACTAAAAAGTAAACAATATGCCAGTGAGGTTTATGGTGTTTTAGTATTACCCTTGTGAGTTTATAGTCATACCATTGTAGGTTTGTTATAAGATACCATCCCAAAGTTGTAACAAATAAAACATTTGTTACAAAGGATAAAAGTAACATGAAGTCCATTATTTATGCTCCAAAGTTTTTAAAAAAATATTTTTTATCTCATTTGAGACTTCTTTAGCATGATTCATAAAAAAGTAGTGATCTCCATCATAGATTTTTAGAGTTGAATCTTTTAAAAGTTTTTGCATCTTATGTGCAATACTCAGTGGCGTAGCTGTGTCTTTATCTCCCCAGCAAAGCAGTGTTTTAGCATCACTTGAGCTAAACTCTTCACTCAAATCTTCATCTATAACATTTTTAAAAGTCTGATACATCGGCTCACTCAAACTCTTTGCATCTTCAGCCACAAAGAGTGAACGAAACTTTGCAAGTCCAAAGAGTTTAAATAGTTTATATATAGCTATCTTAAGTCTTATTTTTAATGGTTTTGGCACCATAATTCCAGTACTTCCAACAAGTATAAGAACCTTTGGTTCAAGTAAGAGAGCAACTTTTCCACCAAAAGAGTGCCCTAAGATGATATCTTTTGAAGCATTTATATGAATCATAAAAAGTTCAACTATTCTTGCATAGTCTTTAGTATTTAGTGCCACACAAGAGGTACTTTTACCAAATCCTGGTAGATCTATATAGATATGCCTAAATGCACTCATATATGGATGAAATGAGTTCTTCATAAGCTCTTTATTGCTTCCCCAACCAGGTAAAATTATCAAGTCAACTGGCGCTTCAGGGTTTAGTATCTCATAGCTTATATCAAAAGTGTGCTGATTATACTGGATAGACTTTAGAGCCATTATTTACCTTTTGCCTTTGAAATTGAGTGAATATAGTCGTAGTTTGTTTTTGCTCTTCTTTGTGTGGGAAGAGATGAAGTTAGTAGTTCTAGGGAAGCTTTAAAATCATCAAAAAGATAGTTAGCCATAGAACCTGGGATTGGATTTACCTCGTTTAGATAAACTTCTGAATTTAGAACAAAAAAGTCACATCTAATGAGTGCGCCCTCAAAGAGATTTTCATAGATTTTCTCAAATGTTGACTTTAATTTTGCTTCAATTGCTGGGCTTAGTTCTGCTTTTTCCACACTCCCAGAACGAGAAAAATCCATATACTTTTTTTCAAAGTCTAAAAATTCATTTTTTTGTGGCTCTTCTATTATAGAGAAGTGAAACTCTCCTTTTGCCATAAATCCAGCTAGATTGTACTCTTTTATACCACACATAAAAGGCTCTATTATAACTGACTTATCAAACTCAAAAGCGACATCTAAAGCGTAGTCTAACTCACTCTCTTCCTTTACTATGCTAACACCAATAGAACTTCCAAGTCTTGCAGGCTTAACTATAATTGGGTACTTTATATTTATATTTTTATGTTCATTTGATGAGAGAACTTCATACTCTATGGTCTTGATTTTTTTAGCTTCGCAAAGCCATTTTGTATATCTCTTATCATAAGAAAAAACACTAGCATCTACCCTAGGCCCGATATACTTAATATCAAAAAAATCAAGCAAAGATGCAATAGTCCCATCTTCTCCATCAGCCCCATGAATAAGGTTTAAAACAACACCCGCATGTTTAGTTGAGCTAAACATTCCTTTTTGCTCAAAGTAGCCATTTGTAAGATTTACTTGTGGCATCCCTTTATGTTCACCTCTAGAAAAGGTGTTAGCCTTCATCTTTGATTGTTCTATAAGATAAAACTTATGATCTTGGTCACAAAATATAAAAGTTAGTTCATATGTTGATAGTTTTTCTCTTAAAGTTATGGCGCTTACTATGCTAATTTCATGTTCAAAACTAGCCCCACCAAATAAAATTGTTAATTTCAAAATAGATTTCCTTAATTTTATTTTATAAAATGAAGGAAGCCCTTCATTTTATTTGTCCGTAAAAGGAACAAGTCCCTTCTACTTCGCTCACGCCGCTGAGACGACTAAAGCTAGCTCTTTAAAAAAAGAGCAGAATTATTTGTCCGTAAAAGGAACAAGTCCCTTCTACTTTGTTTAAACTGCTATTCTCACTGAGTTTTGGTAAAAATTTCTTTGTATTTTTCTTCATCCCAGCCAACAATAACACTCTCTTTATACTCAATTATAGGTCTTTTAAAAAGCATATTTTCTTTGCAAAGCCACTCTCTTTTTGCATCTGAATCAAGATTTAAATCTTTTAACTTTAGAGTTCTGTATTTTGTTCCACGACTGTTAAAAAGTGTGTCTATATCTTCATGTTTTAGCCAATAATCCAGCTCTTTAGAGCCCACAGAAACTTTTTTAAAATCAACAAACTCTATCTCAATATCGTTGTCTTTAAAGAACTTTCTAGCGCTTCTAACACTGCCACAGGTTGGTATACCATATAGTTTCATAGTTACAAATCCTTGTTTTAAAACTCGGATTATAGCATTAAATAGTTTGAAGTAGTTTTAGAGCCTCTTTTACAAGTAGTGAAGTGTCTTCACTAGAGCATGAACTAAGAGCTTTGGAGATTTTATCTTTTTTAAATCCTAGTGATTGGAGTGCTTCGCTAGCTTCATTAAAGGCTTTAGTCTTTGGAACTTCTGCAGATGACATAAGTTCTGCGTCAAAACCATTAAGCTCTACTAAAATCCGCCCTGCACTCTTAGGTCCGATGCCAGGGACTTTTTTTAGACCATTTATATCTTTATTATTTATTAGAACTGCAAACTGATTAGGAGTGAAAGTTGAGCATATTGCCGTTGCAACTTTAGGACCAACTCCGCTTATTTTTATAAGCATCTCAAACATCTTCTTCTCTTGAATATCTAAAAAACCAAAAAGAAGTTGCGCATCTTCGCGGACTATATGTCTTGTAAAGAGTTTTATCTTGTCATCTCCTAGTGCGGAGAAAGTATGAAGAGAGATAAAAACCTCATAAACTACACCATTAACATCAACATGAACTAAACTCGGCTCTTTATGTACAATTTTGCCATTTAACCCTACTATCATCTACTCTTTCACCGCCTCTATTTTATATACACCATCATCTACTTCTACTATCGCAAAAATTTTATCAGGTGAGCCTTCATTTGGTACATAAGAGACTTCTATAGGTGGATCTACTAGCCTAAATATTATCTCATTATGTCCTACCCATCTATCTCTATTTATGATTCTTGCGTTAAAAATGTTGTCTTGAAAAGAAGCAGTTTTTGTTGTTAAGAGAGTTAAATGATCTTTTTTTGATATATATTCTTTTTCTATCTTAGATAAATATTCTTTAGCTTTTTTAAACTTACTATACTGCTTTACAAAAGAAGAAGGCATCTTTACATTGTTTTTTTTATAGTTAATAAGTCGTCTTCTTACATCTTCAAAATTTTTTTGATTTTTTTGAACTATCTCTGTGTACTCTTTTATCTCTTTTTTTATGTTTTTCACATTGTTTTCTAACTTGGAGATATCTTCTTTGTTTTGTTCTAAGCCTTTTTTAATAGAACCTTTAAGGAGTGGATCTATTGTAAAAGTGTTTTCACTACCTTGAAGTTTTTTTATCTCAATAAACCTAGATGCTGTAGCATTTACATAGGAGCCACAACTCTCTAAAGTTATCTCTTTTGCCCTTATATTTCCACCTACGCATTGAGCGATATCTACAATCTCCCCTTCTACTTCCCCATGTTCTAGTCTTGTTATATGGATATTTTTTCCATATGCTTTTCCCTTATGAACATTGATGCGCAGATTCTCAGCTGTCATAGTGGCTGTCTTATGTGTTTGTCCGCCTACAGTTGCTTTAAGAGCTATAACTTGAGCATTTGGTCCGACATTTCCCTCTATCTCTATCTCACTGACTTCAACTTTCATGCCAGTTCCGATAGCATCTTTCATTACATCGCTCTCTTTTACGCTCATACTCACATCAGAGTCAACACCAGCATGAATATTACCAGTAGTCTTAAAACTAATCTCGCCAACGTCTATATCAGATTTTATAGTATAAGCGTTTGCATCAAATACTACATATCCATTTTCAACAGCCCTATATTCTATTTTATCATCGCTATCTATTATTTGGATTGTAGCATCCGTGCTAAAGCTTGGAGTATTTGATTCTAGTGGCTCTTTTGGCTCTAAAAACTCACCTCTACAGTTTCTACCTGGCTTTCCCTTTTTAGCTTTAATGTACTCCATAAGGAGTTCATCTTTTTTAACACTCTTTATAAAACCCCTATTTGCATAGTCTACTTTTTCGTTTTCACTAATGTTTTCTTTTTTTTCATAGTGCAAAATTAAAGCATCATTTCTTGTAGGTACAGGTTCATGAGATTCAGCTACAAGATGCACCTCACTTTTTTCATATTTTACACTCTCTTGTACCATTACATAGGCCACTATTTTAGACACAACACTTGGCAGCATTGTGTCAAAAACATTTATAAGAATGTTCGCACGAGCTTTACTTTTGTTTATAAGAGTGGTTAAATCTTGTTCAAAATTTTTGTTATATGTAACTTCTGAATCTTCTCTTATTCCTAAATAAACCTTACACTTGGTAGCATTTGCGCCTATTGTTAGATGAAAATCTTTATATGGCTCATTTTGTATTTTAGAAAACATCTCTATCTCATACATCTGTTTTATTTGAAAATTTTTGTTGAGTAGATTCTCCTCAGTTAGTAGTGTTTGAAGTTCATGATTTGTAACTTCTTCCCAATCTACTTCTTCATTCTCTTTATTCATTCTTGTGTAATTTTGAACCTCTAGAAGGTTAAAATCTATAGAGTGAATATTAACATTATTAGCTTTTGCAATAGAGATGAGTTCTTTAGCAACATTTTGCGTTCGCACAACAGTTGGGCGAATTTTAGCTTGTGATGATTGTGTTTCTTTCTGAGCAGAAGCAAAGATTGACATTTCCACCTACCAAATAATTTTTATAATACATTTTAATCTAATATTTGTTAAACTTTCGTAAATTCAACACCATATCGACAAAATTACGACAATTTTAAGACAAAGTAGCCCTTTTATGTTTAGATCCATTTTCACAAATAGCTTCGGAATACTCTTTTCTAGGATACTTGGATTCCTTAGAGATTTGCTCACGGCATCGGCTTTGGGCGCTAGTGTTTATAGCGATATATTTTTCATAGCATTTAAGCTACCAAATCTTTTTCGTAGAATCTTTGCAGAGGGTGCATTTACTCAAGTCTTTATTCCAGCCTATGCCAATTCAAAACATAGATCTATTTTTTCTATAAATATCTTCTTAATCTTTTTATCAATAATACTTATAATAACTCTACTTGTCAATATCTTGCCATCTCTTGCCACTCAAGCAATAGCAGTAGGTTTTAGTGATGATACTATAGAGTTAGCATCTCCATTTGTAGCTATAAACTTTTGGTATCTTCCACTCATATTTATGGTTACTTTTTTAAGTACAATGCTTCAATACAAAAAACATTTTGCAACAACAGCCTTCTCAACTGCACTGCTAAACATCTCTCTTATCTTTGCACTTCTTCTCTCACAAAACAAATCTCAACTAGATATAGTTTACTACCTAAGTTTTGGTGTAGTCATAGGTGGCATCTTACAGCTTATTGCACACTTTATAGCTATGCATAAACTAGGACTTTTTAAACCTTTATACGGTGGCATAAAGTACATAAGAACAAAATCGCATCATATAAAGGAAGAGTCAAAAAAGTTTAAAAAGCAGTTTTTTCCTGCGATGTGGGGTAACTCAACTCCACAAGTTAGTGCATTTTTAGACACCATCTTAGCATCGTTTTTAGTGACTGGTTCTATCAGTTATCTCTACTATGCAAACCGCATCTTTCAACTCCCACTAGCTCTTTTTGCCATAGCAACTTCCATAGCACTCTTTCCTAGTGTAGCTAGATATATAAAAAACAAGCAAAATAGCGAAGCTAGAGCCTATATGAAAAAAGCTTTTTGGTTTTTAACATTTTTACTCACTGCGAGTACCATTGGTGGCATAATACTCTCTCATGAGATAGTTTGGTTTCTCTTTGAGAGAGGCTCATTTACAGCACAGGACACCACAAACTCCAGTTTAGTTCTTCAAATGTATATGATAGGACTCCTGCCTCTTGGGCTTCAAAAACTATTTTTACTCTGGTTATATGCAAATGCTCAACAGCTTCACGCTGCAAAAATAGCAACATTTTCACTCATTTTTTACATTGTTTTTGCACTAACACTTATAACTCCCATGGGAGCTGCTGGACTAGCATTAGCTGGAACCATCAGCGGTTTTGTAGGTTTTACCTTAACTGTAAAAGCCTTTGGTGTGAAAAACTTTTTAGAGATGCTGGGATTAAAAAACATAACATATCTCATAGTTGGCTCTGCACTTTTAAGCCTCCTGCTTTTAGCTTTTAAGAGTTTTATAAACTCTTAAAAGAGATGATTTCAAAAAAGCCCTATGTGCTATAATGCGACAAAATTTAAAGATAAAAGATTACTATGAAGATTTACGATTCACAACAAAAAACAAAACGAGAATTTATTCCTCAAGAGAAAAATAATGTAACACTTTATGTTTGCGGCCCAACAGTCTATGATGATGCCCACTTAGGTCATGCAAAAAGCGCTCTGGTTTTTGACCTGCTTTGTAGAGTTTTGCGAGCAAATGGCTACGAGGTTACTTATGCTAGAAATATCACAGATATTGATGATAAGATTATTAAAAAAGCACAGCAAGAGAACAAAAGCATAAAAGAGATAACAGAGTTTTACGCTGATGCTTACAACAAAGAGATGAGTAAACTTGGAGTTATAAGACCAGATATAGAGCCAAAAGCAACAGAGTCACTAGATGCTATGATAGAATTTATACAAAAACTCATAGATGCAAATCACGCCTATAAAACAGAAGATGGAGATGTATATTTTGACACTTCAAGCGATAATGAGTATCTAAGCCTCTCAAAAAGAGTTCAAGAAGAAGACGATAAAAAGCAAAGAGTTGAGAGCTCTTTGCAAAAGAGAAACAGTGCTGACTTTGCTCTTTGGAAGAGCGTAAAAGATGGAAGTGTTACATTTGACTCTCCATATGGCAGAGGCCGTCCTGGTTGGCATCTTGAGTGTTCTGCTATGATAGAAAAACATCTTGCTAAGCCTGAGTTTAAGTTTAGTGTAGATATTCACGGCGGTGGAGCAGATCTACTCTTTCCTCACCATGAAAACGAAGCTGCACAGACAAGGTGTGCAACAGACCACACACTAGCAGCTTACTGGATGCACAATGGTTTTGTAAACATTGATGGCGAAAAGATGTCAAAGAGCTTAGGCAATAGCTTCTTTTTAAAAGATGCACTAAGAGAGTACGATGGAGAGATTTTGCGTTTTTACCTTCTTAGCACTCACTATAGAAGCAACTTTAACTTCAGCATAGTCGATTTAGAACTCTCAAAAAAGAGACTTGACAAAATTTACAGACTAAAAAAACGACTCTTTGGACTTGGTGAAGCAAACGACGCAAGCGAGTTTAAAGATGCACTCCTTGAAGCTCTAAGTGATGATATGAACATCTCCTTAGCACTAAGTCTTATAGAAGAGATGGTATCAAGTGCAAATGAGAGACTCGATTGTGCTGGCAAACATAAAGAGCTTAAAAAAGAGACCATTTCAAACCTAGCTTTTATAGAAGAGGTTCTAGGTTTTGGAGTTAAAAACCCTTATGAGTACTTCCAATTAGGAGTAGATGCAGCAACTAAAGAGAAGCTAAGTGAGCTTATCTCAAAAAGAGATGTGGCAAAAAAAGAGAAAGACTTTGCAACATCAGATAAACTAAGAGATGAAATCCTAGCCTTTGGAGTAAATATTATGGACACCCCACAAGGCACTTTTTGGGAGAAAATATAAGTTTTTAAAAGTATATTTAAGAGCACTTAAATATAGAACGGCCTTACTAAATCAAAAGTGCTAACGCACCTTTATATATTGGCTCATCTATAAAACCGTACTCAGGATGAGTAAAGCCGGTGACACCCTTCTCTCTTTGCATCTCAAAGAGTTTTGCTATCTCCTTTGCTCTCTCTATTTCAAGTTCACTATAAGAAAAATTCTCATTAACTAAACTTACTTGTGCTGGAGAGATGCAAGCTTTTGCATCGTAGCCTAAAGATTTTTCAAACTCTATCCATTTTGAAAATTCATCTAGTTTTTCAAACTCTTGATAGACAAAAGAGACAGCTTTAACTCCCATTGCTCTGGAGCTTACTAAGAAGTGTGTAAGAATATAGTTTATTGTAGAATTATCCATCTTTAGCAGACTTTGGGGTAGCCTCATATCCGCTAAAAGATCTAAGATGCCTAGGTAAAAGGTAGTAACTCTTTGGTTTACTCTTAGAGTCGCTAGATTGTGCCACGCCTCTTTAGTCTCTATAGAGAGATGGAGTTCTATCTCTTTATCTAAAAGAGCTAAAACAGACTCCACCTCTTTTCTTGTCTTTATCTTTGAGACTCTTATAGCATCTGGCATAAACTTCTTTAGATAAGTTATCTCGTCATAACCACCCTCATCAAGTGCATTTACCCTTACCACAAGCTTTTTACTACACTCTTTATGTTTAGCTAGATATATAGCGCAAAGAGCTAAGGCTAGAGGTTTATCCTCTTGGCTCACTCCATCTTCAAGGTTTAAAATGATGCAGTCTGCTTCAAGCTCATCAACCTTCTCTAGATGCTTAATTTTGTTGCAAGAGAGCATAAGAGCTGATGCAAAATCATCTCTCTTGTTCAAAACTCTTATAGTCGGCTCAGCCATTGCTTTTAGCGCTTCTACATCTCTAGCATCAAAGGCTTTGAGGACTTTACTTAACATTTTTTTTAGTTTCTTGTAGATAGAGATAGAGTGCTTGTATCTCTTTTTTAGTTAAAAAGTATCTTGGCATCCCATCTTTTCTTTTGTTTAGTGAGTTGAAAAAATACTCAAAATCTAGTCCATTTATAACTGGTCCACTAAAATTTTTTGGTTTTTTTTTATCTATATAAGTAGCAACTATTTTTCCCTCACCTTTGTCTCCGTGACAGTGATGACAACCTATTCCTCTAGGATTTTTGTAGAGTTGGGATGCGTATTCTAGTGGAGTTATAAAGCTGCTAGATGCATAGATGTAGAGTGGAAAGATTAAAATCAATATTTTTTTCATAAAGCGACCTATTATTATTGGAGTGATATAATATCGAAAAAATAATTTATGGGGTTTAAATGCAGTTATTAGATGGCAAAGCACTCTCAAAAAAAATAGAAGAAAAAGTAGCTAGTGATGTTAAAGAGCTAAAATCAATCTGCGGATGCACTCCTGGCTTAGCTGTTGTTTTAGTTGGAAAAGATCCAGCAAGTCAAGCTTACGTAAATATGAAGAAAAAAGCTTGTGATAGAGTTGGTTTTTACTCCATAACTCACGAGATGCCAGAGACTATATCTCAAGAAGCTATAGAAAAAACTCTAATTATGATGAATAATGATTCAAATATAGACGGCATCCTCATCCAACTCCCACTTCCTTCACATATAGATGAAACAAAACTTCTTGAACTCGTAGACCCAGCTAAAGATGTTGATGGTTTTCATCCCTTTAATGTAGGAAGACTCACAACTGGGCTTGATGGCTTTGTACCTTGTACACCACTAGGCGTTATGCACTTACTTAACGAATATAGCATCGATGTTAAAGGTAAAAACTGTGTGGTTGTTGGTGCATCAAACATAGTTGGAAAACCAATGGCAGCTCTTTTACTAAATGCAAATGCTACAGTTGAGATATGTCATATCTTTACAGATGACTTAAAAAAGCATACACTTCAAGCTGATATGATTTTTGTAGGTGCAGGAGTGATAAATCTTATCAAAGAAGATATGGTCAAAGATGGAGCTGTAATTGTAGATATTGGGATCAACCGCGCTGAGGGTGGAAATCTTGTAGGAGATGTTGATTTTCTTAATGTTAGCAAAAAATGCTCTTACATCACTCCTGTTCCTGGTGGAGTTGGACCTATGACTATCGCCATGCTTCTAAGTAACACGCTAAAAGCTGCTAAAGAAAATGCTCGCAAACTAAAAGAGGCACAAGCTTAATGAAAGAGTTTTTATACAAAACTTACAAATTTTCAAACTCATGGACTGGGACTGTAGTCATAGTCCTTTTTATCATCTTTTTTATAGCTCAAGCCTTTAGAATCCCTTCTGGCTCGATGAAAGACTCACTTCTTGTAGGCGACCATCTTTTTGCTAAAAAATTTGCTTATGGCATCTCTATGCCTCACATTCCTTTTATTGAGATGTCGATTATGCCGTGGAGCGATAGACTTCGCCTAGTAGATGGAGATAAGCCAAAAAGAGGCGATATTGTTATCTTTAGACCACCTCACAATCCTAAACAACACTACGTAAAAAGATGTGTAGCACTTCCTGGTGATGAACTTTTTGTAAGCGATAAAAACTTATATGTTCATCATCATGAGGGAGATGAGTGGATAAAAGAGAACTTTAAAGATTATGAGATCATCATCTTTGGGGAAAAACTCTGGGTTAAAAACCCTTATATGAAAATCCATCCTGGCATCCATCACGATGAAAAAATCCAAAACAATGGAAGATACCATATGGAGCTTTTTGAATTTGCTCCAATTCGTGTAGATAAAGATCACTACTTTATGATGGGAGATAACCGCGACCACTCAAACGATAGCCGTTTTTGGGGTGCAGTTCCATATGAAAACATAGAAGGCGCTCCTTGGTTTGTCTACTTCTCTGTGGGTGAGAACTGGGAAATAAGATGGGATAGAATAGGAAAAACTCCAACAGATTTGGAGCAAGAAAGTCATCTTGACCTTGCAATACAAGAGAGAATAAAAGAAGACAAAGACGATCATGGAATCTATTGATATACTAAAAATAGTAGCTGCTGTTGTAGCCCTCGCTATTGCCATTATCGGACATGAGATTATGCATGGCTGGGTAGCTTTTATGTATGGAGATACAACTGCTAAAAATGCTGGAAGACTCTCTATAAATCCCCTTATCCATGTTGATTTGGTTGGTACTATTATAGTCCCTGCTACTATGTACTTTTTACCGATGCTACTAGGCGGCGAGAGTGGATTTTTGTTTGGTTGGGCAAAACCAGTGCCCATAAACACAGCAACTGTAATAAGAAATGGCGGATACAACGCCGCTATGCAAGTTGATTTAGCTGGTATAGTTTATAACTTTACACTAGCAACCATAGCATCTATAGCACTTGTAGCGATGAGTCAACCAACAACTGCAGATAGTATAATCTATATCTTTGCCTATATGCTTGTTTTTCAACTTCTTATCATAAATGTAGTTTTAGGAGTCTTTAACCTACTCCCTATTCCTCAGTTTGATGGCGCTCACTTTTTGATGCATCTAGCACTAAAATACAAGGTAAATGCTGTAGCAGAGTTTTTTTACAAAAATGAGAGATATGGCATCATTATAGTTCTTATAATTTTGATGACGCCTATCAAAGATTATGTTTTACTCTTACCAGTTAGAACAATCCTCACACTACTTACATAAAGGAAAAATATGAAATTTTACATCGCCACAGATCATGCAGGATTGGATTTAAAAGATTTTACTGTAGAATTGTTAAAGCAAAAAGGTCATGAAGTCATAGATCTTGGTCCTTTTTCAAAACAAAGAGTTGACTATCCAGACTTTGCCATCAAGGTTTGCGAGGCAGTTTTAGCAGATAAAGAGTCTCAAGGAATCCTAATCTGTGGCTCTGGCATAGGAATGAGTATGGCAGCAAATCGCCATAGCGGCATAAGAGCTGCTCTTTGCCATGATGCATATACTGCAATGGTAGCAAGAGGACACAACGACGCAAATGTTCTATGTTTTGGCGAAAGGGTTGTAGGTCAAGGTGTAGCAGAGTCTATACTCGATTCTTGGCTTAGCTCAAGTTTTGACGGTGGAAGACACTGCGGTCGTGTTGAGAAGATAGAAAAAATTAAGTGTTAGGTTTTAAAGAGTCACAAAAGGCATCCTCAAAAAGGCACTAGTGCCGAGGGCTTTCTGCCGAAGAAAACCAACGCGCGCTCCGAAGGAAGTACCCTTGGGGTATTAGCGTGATAAATAGTAACAGGGAAAAGGTTCCCTTAAATTTATGAAATAAATTAAAGGAAATAGCTTTATGTTTTGGGAATGGTCACTTTTAACAATTTTATCAATTCTTTGCGTCTATCTCTTCGTAAAGATGTACTACTTTAAGAGCATTACAAGTAAAGAACAAAGAGGAAACGACCTGATGAAGT
>Ga0265293_10002632_pt1 | contig 35344 bp, 30 predicted proteins | sample Munlanlewell138R_FD_192505 | JGI IMG/M metagenome (GOLD analysis project Ga0265293, IMG submission 192505) | Leachate microbial communities from a municipal landfill in Southern Ontario, Canada - Leachate well 138R | ecosystem: Engineered > Solid waste > Landfill > Unclassified | place: Canada... | reverse complement strand
GTCAGATGAACTTTTTAACGAAGGAGCTGTTCTAGCTATACATCAAGGTTCAGGTGGAATAATGAGAAAAGCAAACAATCTTGCAAGAGGAGCATTAGTTGCAGCATCTGCAAGAAACTCAAAACTTATTTCGGCAGAACATGTCAGACTTGCTCAAACAGAATTATTATAACTTTATTTTAGACAAAACATTGCATTCTATATTTATTTTGACACAAACAAAGCAGAACTAATCATGGTTTTGCTTTGTTTTTTTATATAAAATAAAGTTCTGTATAAAATAATCAGAGAATTTATGTTAAAATAATTTTAGAATTAACAGTTGCAATGTCGGTAACAAAAGAAAACTTTTTTCATGTAGAAGATACTATATTATTTTTAAAAGGATTAGGAGTTATGCTTTTTGGATATAGTCCTGTTTTAAATTTTGGTCGTGGTGAAAAAAATGCTTCTCTTTTTTGTGATCCAGAAGAATATTTAAAATTTGTGAAATATGAAGCTGATATTTTTACTAAATATTCTGATTTTATAAGTGTATTAAATGAAGAACAAAAAGAAACATTGAAAATTAATAATTGCGGATTAATACATAGAACTGCTACTATTGGAGCTGACGGTAGTGTTAGACCATGTGTTATGTTTGATAGTGAATTTTCTATTGGAAATATTTACAATGAGAATTTGACAAATATATTTAGCAAAGATATTGTTAAAAGATATAATCAATTGTTGGTTCCTTCTGAAGAAATTTGTGGTGAATGTAATGATTTATCTTATTGTAATAATTGTATTTTAAGAGGTCTTAAAAGAGGATTAGAAAGAAAAAACTGTATTTGGATGGAAAAACAGAGTTTATCAAAAAAAAATTTAAGGATTGACAATGAATGATATTATATTTGAAGTAAAAAGTTTATCTAAAAGGTTTGGAAATTCAATAATATTGGACAATATTAGTTTTTCTCTAAAAAAAGGTGAAATTGTAGCATATTTAGGTCATAACGGGGCTGGTAAGACTACTACTATAAGGTGTATGACAGGACTTTTAAATCCAGAAGGTAAATTATTTTTTTTTGGTGAAGAAGTTGATTTTTCAGGTGAAATAGATTCAAAAAAATTGGGTAAAATCGGTGTTTGTTTAGATTCTCACGGTTTTTATGAAAATCTTTCAGCGATAAAAAATCTTGAGATATATTCAGTTTTGTATGGTATGAATGATAAAGATTTTTATAATAATTCTAAAAAATATCTAAAAAAATTCGATTTAATAGATTTTATGAATAAGCCTGTTAAAACTTTTTCTAAAGGAATGAAACAAAAATTATCTCTTATAAAATCGATTCAACATAATCCAGAATTATTGATTTTGGATGAACCTTTTTCTGGTGTAGATCCTCAAATGAGAATTAATATCCGAGAAATTCTATTAGAGTTGAAGGAAAAAGGAATTACAATATTTACAACTTCTCACGATCTTGGCGAAACTCAAAAGATTGCTGATAAGATAATGATAATAGAAAAGGGAAAAATTATTGTAAATAGAATGAAAAAAGAACTTCTTGAAGGTGATGGCATTAGTTATGAATTAAAATACATAAATGAAAACAATTATGATATGAAAACAATTGTTGATTCATTAAAATTTTTGTCTGTTACATTGAATGAAAAGGAAAATATGTTAATTATTAATTCTGAAAGAGAAATATATTTTGATGAAATATATAAAATAATGGCAGAAAAAATAAAAATCAAGGAGTTTAACAGGGTTGAACATTCTCTGGAGAATATTTATTTTCAATCTATAAAAAATAATGAACATTAATATAATAAAAATATTTTTAGTAAGCGATTTTAAGCAATTAATTTTTAATAAAATTACATGGATACAAATAATATATCTTCAATTATTTACATGGTTATATTCTTTTTTGAGATTTAAACCAGAAAATTCTTCTGATTATCATTTATTTATTTTAAATTATATTTTTGCATCTGGGTTATCTTTACTTATGTTTTCAAATTACCTTATATTTGATTTTTCTTTTGTAAAATTTAAACAAAAAAGAATAATAGAAAATACAATGGTGAGTCCAGCATCTTTTTTAGATGTAGTTTTTGGAAAGGCTTTGGCTTGTGTTTTATTTAATGTTTTATCTATTTTTTTTAATTTAATATTTGTGTTTTTTTATTTAAAATTTTATCAAATAGATTTTTTGATGTTACAGCTTTTTTCTTTTCTTTTCTTTTTTTCTTTTTCATTTGTTTTTATATTAGCTGTTTTGACTTTTAATTCATCAAAAGCAGATTTTTTTAATACAATTGCTTTTGTTATGACAGTTATAATGCTTGGTATAGTATCATTTGGAAGTTATAGAATTGAATTGAATTTTAATATGATTAATGTTTTTACTTTTTTCTTTGTAATAATATCTTTATTTACTATTAGGGTTTTTAAAAAAAATTTTAATAAAGAATTTATAATTAGAAAAGTATGAAGAAATTTTACTATCTTACACTTTTAAATATAAATATATTGAAAAAAATTAAAATTCCATATTTTATGGCAGCTATTCCCATTGTTATTTTAATTGCTTTATTGATTTTTTTTAGAAGCAATGCATCAGATAAAATCAATATAAATGAAATTTTTGATATTTTTCTTATTAATTCAGTTAATTTTGTAATGATATTTTGTGCTACCTACTATTCTAAGTATGTTTTTCTTTATGAAAAATTTGATGGCAATATTATTGAAAATTTTCTTATCAGCACAGTTACACCAAAAATGTTGTTATTTACAAAAAGTATAGCTGTATCATTGCTTTCCTTAGCTTTGGCAATATTGCCATTTCTTATGGTTTTTATTATTATATTTCCATGTATAATATTTAAATTAACTTTATTTCATTTTGTCTATATATTTTTGTCATGTCCTTTAATTATATTGGGGGTAAGTGCTTTTTCTGGCATTTTTTTATTGACTTTTTCTGATTGGAGAATATTTAATGTTACAACTGGTTTATTAATGTTTGGAATAATGTACACTATTGGTGAAGTAAAGGTATTATTGACAGATAATGGTTTTAAAAGTGTATCTATAGCAGTTTTAATTTTTTCTATTTTATGTATGTTTTTAGTATTGTTTTTTACTGAATTTTATTTAAAAAAAGAAAGAATTTTATCTTCTTATTAAGTTTAACACAAGTAAGTTGTGTATAAAAAAAAGATTAGAAGTTTTTTAGTAAAGGAAAAATAAAAGCAGATCCCGGCTCAGAATCATACCGGGATGACAGAGCTAATGAAGCAATTAAAAATTAATAATTAATAATTAATAATTAATAATTAAAAATTGATAATATAAAGTAAGGAGAAATTTTTTGAATAATGAAATCAAAGAAAATTAATTAAGAGGAACTATGGAGACTGTTACGAAGTATGCAATATACGGATGTATTGCAAAGGCGAACATCGTAAGAGGGAATTTTACATGGAAGTTAAATTTCATGTGGTCCGATAAATTAATATTTCTTTGATGAAATAATAGGTAATTATAAAGCTAAAGAAGATCCCGGCTCAGAATCATACCGGGATGACAAAAATTCAGAATCATACCGGGATGACAAAAATTCAGAATCATGCCGGGATGACAAAGCACCAATGCTAATTAAGATAACATTATATTGATTTTTTCTTTTTTTCTTTAGTGTAATGAAAAAAATTTTAGGATATAAAGTTAAATTAATTTTAGGTGAACATTAATTTTGAAAGATAAATCTGTTTAAAAATCTAATTTTTTCTTTTTATAAATGTGTCAACAACAAAGAAAATACTGTTTAATATTGTCATTCCTGCAATTAGTATTCCAGAAACTGATGTTAAAAGTAAAAATAAAAATTTCATTGTTATTCTCCATTATAATTCTATAATAAAAGTGTTTTTTTATATTATCGTAAAATAATATAAAAGAATTGAATTCTATATTAGAAAATTCAACTTTCTGTAGAGTATTCTATTTTTCTTTAATTTTTGTAAAAAATATGCTATATTAATCAATATGAAAAAAATTTCAATAATAATAACATTTTTTCTTGGTATTTTATTTTTCTTTTTTCTAGCAGGATATTTTCCTCAACTAGATATTATTGATAAAAATCTTAAAGATTCATTAATGTTTTTTTCATATAAATATCATGGCGGAGATATTAGTGTATATAAAAAATTGCCGGTAGATCCAGATAAAATATTTGTTATAGAGCTTGATGATGATAGTTATAAATCTATAAATGAAAAATACAATGAATTTGAAAATCTTTCTGCTCAAAAAAGATTAGCTTTTACAGAAACTTTGGAATTTCTAATTCCACATAAACCAAAAATAATAATGTTTGACTTTACATTTGAATATAATTCCTATGATGATATTGATAAAAAATTTCTTGCAGCTATGCATAAAGCTGAAAAAAACGGAATATCAGTTATAGTAGGTTCAAAACTTAGTTTTACTGATAATTTTGGCAAACAAGAAGTTATTCATAATAAACCTGTATTTGATATTACAACTGGTGTATTAAATCAAGTTTTTTCCGGCAAATTGATTAGAGAACCAGTTTTATTAATTAAAAATAACGATGAATATATCGATTCTCTTGCGTTTAGTGGTTTTAAAAAATTCATAGGAAATGAAAAGTTTGAAATAATAGATAATACACTTATTGCAGGAGATTATAAAATTCCTCTTATTACTGAAAAAGTAAATGATAATTATATTCTTTATAAATATAATTTATTTTATAGATTAAGTTGGGAAGGAATTGCTGCATTTCCTTTAAGTGCTTTTATAGATAAAAAAATTATGGAAGATTATAAAGAGAGTTTTTATAGATCAGAGATGATTAATGGAGAGCTTGGAAAAGTTTCTGCTTTTAAAAATTCAATAATTCTTGCTGGTACATCATCAGCAGATGATCAGGATCTTGTTTATTATCCGTTTTCTGATTTTGGTGAAGGTGTTGTTCCTGGAGTACATGTTCATGTTAATAGTGTTTTTGGTCTTATAAATCGTTCTTATTTTAATGATATGTCAAAAAAATTGTTTAATTTTATTATTATTATTCTTATAATTTTGAGTATGACTTTGTTTTATAGATCAAATGCTTTGAATGGTATTATAATATTTGTATTTATAATTTTTGTATATTTAATTTTAAATAGTATGCTTTTTATGAAATATTCAATAAATACTCCGGTATCTATTAGTCTTTTATCGCTTGCATTTTCTTTTCTTATTGTTCAAACTCATAGATTTATTTTTGAAACTAAAGAAAAGAAACAAATTAGAGGAGCTTTTTCAAAATATATATCTCCTGATTTAGTTAATAAAATAGTTGACAAACCTGAACTATTGAAGTTAGGTGGAGAAGAAAAAGAACTTACTATTCTTTTTTCAGATGTTGCAAATTTTACAACTCTTTCTGAAAAAATTGGTGCTGTAAATCTTGTTAAATTTTTAAATGAATATCTTACTGCAATGACTGATATTGTTATGGAGACTTCTGGAACTCTGGATAAATACATTGGTGATGCTGTTATGGCTTTTTGGGGAGCTCCGCTTGATGATGAGGAACATTCGCAAAAAGCTTGTAATGCAGCTATTCTTATGATGAAAAAACTTAATGAATTAAAAATTGAATGGAAAAAAAAAGGATATCCAGATTTAAATATAAGAATTGGTCTTAATACTGGAGTTGTAGTTGTTGGAAATATGGGATCTTTTAAAAGATTCAACTATACTGTTATGGGTGATGCTGTGAATCTTGCAGCAAGACTTGAAGGTCTTAACAAAGAATATAGTACTGGAATTATGGTGAGTGAATTTACTTATGAACAAAACAAAGATAAATTTAATTTTAGATTCCTTGATCTTGTAAAGGTAAAAGGTAAGACTCTTCCTGTTGCGGTATATGAACTTCTTCAAAATGATGTTGATGAAGAGTTTAAAAAAGGGCTTGAAGTTTTTAATAATGCTTTTGAACATTATAAAAAAGGTGAATTTAGACAAGCTAAAGAATTATTTTTGAAAGTTAATGATTTTATAAAAGATGATTCTGTTTCTGCTACATTTATCAAAAGATGTGATATGCTTGTTGATTCTGTTCCTGATGAATGGAATGGTGTTTGGAAAATGACTACAAAATAGGAAGTTTGAATGGGAAAGATTTGGCGAATAAAAAAAAATGATGAATTAATTATAGATAATATTTGTTCTGAATTTAAAGTTTCAAAAATAATTGCTAATATACTTGTTAACAGAGGTATTGAAAAATCTGAAGATATTGAAAAATTTCTTAATTGTAATAATTCAGAGTATTATTCTCCATTTCTTTTTAAAGATGCCAAAAAAGCTGTTTTAGCTATATCAAATTGTATTGATAATAATCAAAGAATTGCAATTTTTGGTGATTATGATGTTGATGGTATAACAAGTGTGGCTATACTTTCAGATTTTTTTGAGAAATTGCTTGATTATACTAATGTATCTTATATGCTGCCTGATAGAGATGATGGTTATGGATTGAGAAATTTACATATAGATAAGATGAAAGAAGAAAATGTAAAACTTCTTATTACGGTTGATTGTGGTATATGTAATGTTGATGAAGTAAAGTATGCTTTTTCAAAAGGAATTGAAGTTATAATTACTGATCATCATGAAATTCCTGAAATACTTCCTGAAGCTATTGCGATTATTAATCCTAAAATGCCAAATCAATATCCTTTTAAATATCTTGCTGGTGTTGGTGTTGCTTTTAAACTTATACAAGCTTATGTTGAAAAAAATAATTTAGATCAGTCTTTTTATGGAAAAATAATTGATCTTGTTGCACTTGGAACTGTTGCTGATATTGTTCCTCTAATAGATGAAAACAGGTTAATTACAAGAAATGGTCTTAATTTTATGAAAAAGCATAGAAGACCAGGTATAGAAGCTTTGATGAAATATGTTTATGGCGATGAGATAAATTCAAGAACAATTAGTTTTGGTATTGCACCAAGAATAAATGCTTCTGGAAGAGTAGGAGACCCTGGAGTAGCATTAAGACTTCTTCTTACTGATGATAAAGAAAATGCAAAAGAATTAGCATCAAAACTTAATGAAAAAAATTTAGAAAGACAAAATATTGAAAAAGATATATTAAAAAAAGCTGAATCTATGGTTGCACTTGATAAAAAAAATGATAGTGTAATACTTTTATCTACAGAAGATTGGAATATTGGGGTTATTGGTATTGTAAGTTCAAAATTAAAAGATAAATTCAATAGGCCTGCTTTTTTAATAAGTATAGATGAAAAAACAGGCATTGGGAAAGGTTCTGCAAGAAGTGTAAATGGTTTTCATCTGGTTGAAGTTATGTCAAAACTTAGTGATCTTGTTGAAGGTTATGGTGGGCATGAATTTGCAGCAGGTTTTTCAATAAAAAAAGAAAATATTGAATTATTTCACGAAAAACTTGCAGAATTTGCTGATATTATGCTTAAAGATGCTGATACAAGACCTGTTATAGATATTGATATTGAGATCGAACCTAAAGATATTAATATTAGTCTTTTTGATGATCTATTTGAAAAAATATTTCCATTTGGTGAAAAAAATCCCTTTCCTGTATTTTGTACAAAAGATATAAAGGTTAATAGTCTTGTTTTTTTTAATTTGATTCATGCGAGTATGTGGCTTGGAGATGGGTTTTATAATTTAAAATCAGTTTATTATAATTTTATTAAAGAAAATTCTGAAAAATCTATAAGCAAAGGTGATATAATTGATATTGTATATACTTTAAAACTTTCTTATATGAAAAAAGAGAGTTTTATTGAATTGCAGATAATTGATTTTGTTAATAAGAGCAAATTAGATAATGGAATTGATTCTGGAAGTTACTTTATTCCTGATCATATTGAAAAACTTAAAGAAAAAGGGAATGAATATTTATATACTGGAAATTTTGAAAGAGCTATTGAATTTTATTTTAAAGCATTAAAAGTTGAAAAAAATGATTCAAAGATATATTTTAATATAGGACTTGCTTACAAAAAGAAAGGTGATAAAGGAAAAGCTTATCAGTATTTTGTTAAAGCGAAAAATAATTGCAAAGGTACTGATGATGTATATAAAAAAGCATGTTCAAACTTACAAAAATTAAAAACAGGGGTATAGTATGAATATTGAAAGCATTATTAGAGATGTTCCAGATTTTCCGAAAGAAGGTATAATTTTTAAAGATATAACTCCTCTTCTAAAAAACCCTAAAGCATTTGAAAAAACAATTTCAGATATGGCAAAACCTTTTTTAAATGAAAAAATTGATTATGTTATTGGTGCTGAGTCGAGGGGATTTATTTTTGGAGCTCCACTTGCTCTTAAATTAGGTGCTGGTTTTGTACCTGTGAGAAAACCTGGCAAATTACCATATAATACTATTAGTGAAGAATATTCTCTTGAATATGGTAAAGATAAAGTTGAAATTCATGAAGATGCTGTTGAAAAGGGTAAAAAAGTTCTTATTGTAGACGATCTTCTTGCAACAGGTGGAACTTGTAAAGCTTGTATAGATCTTGTTGAAAGACTTGGTGGAGAGGTAAAGGGAATTGTATTTCTTATTGAACTTTTATTTCTTGATGGAAGAAAAAAACTTGGAGACAGAAAAATTCATTCTCTTATAAAATACTAATGAAAAAAAATTATTTATTTATATTTATAAGCATATTACTTTTTACTGTAGTCTCAGCTAATGAGCTTGTTAACTGGGAATATTGGTATGGAAAGGATTTTATGCGATTTTCATTTATGTTATCTGATGAATTTGAATATAATATAGTTGAAATGGAAGATGAAAGGCTTTTTGTGCTTGATATTAAAGCTGAGTATAAAGATGAGACGAAATTTAAGAATATTGATAAAGGTAATGTTGAAAGCATAAGAATTGGAGCTTTTAAAAAAGATATTCTTAGAGTTGTAATAAAGCTTAAATTTATAAATGAAGTGAAAGTATATAAAGCTTCAAAAAAAGTTAATGGAAATCACATGGTATTTGTTGATGTAGATGATTATTATGCAGGTAAAGATATAAAAATAGATAATAATATATTTACAGTTACGCTAGACCCGGGACACGGAGGTTTTGATCCTGGTGCTCATAATAGCAGTCTTGGTATAAATGAAAAAGATTTATGTCTTGATATTGTTTGGAAAATAAAATGGATTTTTGACAATATTGCAGACTCAAGATTTAATATAAAACTCACAAGAGATGATGATATTTATATTCCATTAAAAAAAAGAACAGCTATATCTAACTCATATAGAAGTAATCTTTTTTTAAGTATTCATGCTGATTCTTCTTATAATAAAGAAGCTTATGGTGCAAGTTTTTATCATTATTCAACAGAATCATCTTCTAAAGAAGCAAATTGGGTTGCATATAAAGAAAATAATGAGTTTATTGAAGAAAGTGTTAAAGCTTCTGATGATATAGACAAAATTTTAGGTGATATTATGACTAATAGAGTTATAAGGGACAGTTCGGTATTTTCTGGTGTAATAAAAAATGTATTTAACGAAAATAGTGTAAAGATTCATGGTAGAGGTGTTTTTTCTGCTGATTTTCGTGTTCTTGAGGATTCATCCTGTCCGGCTAGTCTTATTGAAGTTGGTTTTATTTCAAATGATGATGAGTGTAAAAAACTTCTTTCTAATAAATATCGTTATGATTTGGCAAAATCTATAGTCTGTGCTATCATTAATTATTATAACAAAGTAAATGGTAAGCAGGAAGAAGTTGTTGTTCTACCAGAAGTTGTAGTCTCTGATAAAACAGAGGAGCTTTTGATTGACAGGATGTTAAATACATTTTGTATCAAAAGCGACTATCTTGTTTTTAAGAATAAAAGGGGGAATATCTAATGCATATTATTATCAGTGGGCAGAATTTTAAATTATCAGATAGTTTGAAAAAACATACTGAAGAAAAAATCGGTAAATTAAAAAAGTATTTTGAGCAAATTAATGAAACCGATGTTGTATTTCATACTGACGATTCAAAAGAAAAAGAAAAAAAAGATCTTGTTGAAGTAACAATTTGGGCTAATGGTACTACAATTCATGCTGAGGGAGCAGGTCAGGATCTTTATTGTGCAATTGATGTAGTAGTTGAAAGGCTTGAAAGACAAATTAAAAGATATAAAGAAAAATTAAAAACTAAAAACAGAAGAAAAATGACAGAAACTAAAGATAGAGCGATAACTCACTCTATTATGGAAATGGAAAGAGAAGAAGTAGAAATGGAATCGCCACAGGTAATTAGAGCTAGAAAATATGCTCTTAAACCTCTATTTATAGAAGAAGCTGCTATGCAATTAAAAGAATTTGGTAGAGAATTCCTTGTTTTTACAAATGCAGAAACAGAACAAGTTAATGTTGTTTACAAAAGAAAAGATGGTACTTGTGGACTTATAGAACCGGAAAGGTAAAATGAATCTTGAAAATTTGATAAAAGAAGAAAATATATTGCTTGATATTAAGAGCAGAGAAAAATACGAGTTTTTACATGAACTTTGTGATTTTGCTGAGTATAGAGGTCTTATACAGGATAAAGAAGAATTTTATAAAGTTTTAGAAAACAGAGAAAGGCTTGGTAGTACAGGAATAGGGAAAAACATAGCTATTCCTCACGGAAGAAGTGATTGTGTTAAAAACATAACTATTATTTTTGCAAGGCATAATGATGGTATTGAATTTGATTCATTGGATGGTCAGAAGGCAAAGATATTTTTCCTTCTGGCTGCTCCACTTGATGTTCAGTCCAAATATCTTCAAGTGCTTGCAAATTTATCTATGCTATTAAGAAAGGAAGAATTTCGAGAAAACATAATGAAGGCTCAAAGTCCTCGTGAAGTTATAGAAATTTTAAAGGAAAAATGATTAAATATTTAAAAAGTTTGTTAAATAAAAATGATAGAGAAATTAAAAAAATAGCTCCTATTGTAAATCGTATAAATGAACTTGAAGCAGATTTTGCTGGACTTTCAGATGAAGAATTAAAAAATAAAACAATTGAATTTCGTAAAAGAGTTCAAGATGGTGAGTCTTTAAATAGTCTTTTGCCTGAAAGTTTTGCAGCTGTTAGAGAAGCTTCAAAAAGAGTTTTAGGCATGAGACATTTTGATGTTCAGCTTATTGGTGGTGTTGTTCTTCATCAGGGTAAAATAGCTGAAATGAAGACTGGAGAAGGAAAAACTCTAGTTGCTACATTACCAGTTTATTTAAATGCACTTTCTGGTGATGGAGTTCATGTTGTTACTGTTAATGAATATCTTGCACATAGAGATAGTGAGTGGATGGGCAAAGTATACGAATTTATGGGCTTAAAAACTGGTCTTATAAAAAGTAATATGAGTTCTGTAGAAAAAAAACAAGCTTATCTAGCAGATGTTACTTATGGCACTAATTCTGAATTTGGTTTTGACTATCTTAGAGAAAATATGGAAGTTGATATTGAAAACTGTGTTCAGCGAAAACTTAATTATGCAATTGTGGATGAAGTTGACAGTATTCTTATAGATGAAGCTAGAACACCTCTTATACTTTCAGGTATGCCTAAAAAATCATCTTTAAATTATGAAAGATTCAATTCAATAGCAATTCAATTAAAAAATGAAACTCATTTTATTGTTGATGAAAAAAGCAGAAATGTTTCTATGACAGATGAAGGTATAAGGAAAGTTGAAAGACTTCTTAATATTGAAAATCTTTATGCTAATGAAAATTATGATTATTCTCATTATCTTATACAAGCTTTAAAAGCACATCATCTTTTTAGAAGAGATAAAGATTATGTTGTAAAAGATGCTGAAGTTATAATTGTTGATGATTTTACTGGAAGACTTATGTTTGGTAGAAGATATAGTGAAGGTCTTCATCAAGCTATTGAAGCTAAAGAAAAAGTAAAAGTGAGAGATGAATCTCAAACTTTGGCTACAATTACTTTGCAGAATTATTTTCTTATGTATAAAAAACTTTCTGGTATGACTGGAACTGCTAAAACTGAAGAAAATGAATTTATAGATATATATAAGATGGATGTTTTGGTAATACCAACTAATAAACCAATTATGAGAAAAGATTATCCTGATGTTATATATAAGACAAAACAAGAAAAATTTGAAATGATAATCGAAAAAATAATTGAAAAACATGAAATTGGACATCCGGTACTTGTTGGTACAGTTTCTATAGAAGTTTCAGAAATGCTTGCACAAATGCTTAAAAATAAAGGTCTTTCATGCAATGTTCTTAATGCTAAATATCATGAAATGGAAGCTGATATAATATCAAAGGCAGGTTTTTATAAAACTGTTACAATAGCTACTAATATGGCAGGAAGAGGCACTGATATTGTTCTTGATGAAGAATCTAAAGCTTGTGGTGGATTATATGTACTTGGTACAGAAAGACATGAGTCAAGACGAATTGATAATCAGTTAAGAGGTAGAACAGGAAGACAGGGAGATTTGGGTTCCAGTGAGTTTATACTTTCATTGGAAGATGATCTTTTAAGATTGTTTGGTTCTGATAAAATAAGTACACTTTATGAAAAATTTAATATACCAGCTTATGAACCTATACAGCATCCTCTTATAAATCAAGCTCTAGAAAGAGCACAAAAAAAAGTTGAGTATCAGAACTTTAAAATAAGAAAACATGTTTTAGAATATGACAATGTTATAAATGATCAAAGAAATCTTATTTATAAACAAAGAAGAGAAGTTCTTGAAACTGATACTGTAACTGAAACAATAAATGATTTTATTGAAGAAGTTATATTAGATCAAGCTAATATGTATTTGAGCGAAGAATTCACTTCAGAACATTGGGAAATAAAAAAACTTAATTCTGATCTTAAAGCAAGATTTGGATTTGAAATAGACGAAAAAACAATTAGAAATTTATCAAGAGATGAAGCTGTTCAATATGTTTTTGATTCATCAATGGAAGTTTTTGCTCATAAAGAAAAAGAATATGGTAGTGAATTAATGAGAAGACTTGAAAAAGTTGCTCTTCTTAGAAGTGTTGATGATGAATGGAGAGAATATCTTGTTTCAATCGATTCTTTGAGAGAAGGTATTGGTCTTAGAGCTTATGGACAGAAAGATCCTCTTGTTGAGTATAAAATTGAAACGCATCAAATGTTTGATGGTCTTATTTCAAGGATAAAACTTGAAACTGTGGAGTTTTTATATAGAGTAAATCTTTCTCCTAGAATAAATCTTGAGCTTGAAAAAACTGAAGCTTATGAAAACAAATCAGATGTTACTGCGGTTAAAGAGCCTGTAAAAAGAGATGGTAAAAAAATAGGAAGAAATGATGAATGTCCATGTGGAAGTGGACTTAAATATAAAAAATGTTGCGGAAAATAGTATTAATTTTATTGATTTTTCTTTCTTTTTCTTTATATGCTGATGATGATTATGATGCTTATCAGTGGTATATTAAAGGTAAGTATTTTTATAAAGCTGGAAAAATCAGAGAAAGTTATACAGCATTAATGAATGCTCTTGAAATTAAATCAGATTATAAAGAAGCACTTGAACTTATTCAAAAAATTGAAAGAATTGCTGAATTTGAAAAGATAAAACTTGAAAGAGAAATTATACAAATTAGAGAAGAAAGGGAAAAAATAGAAAGTACATTCCCTGTTTCTGAGCCTGAAGATACCCAAAAAAAAATGTATCCATGGGATGAAGTTCATTTCAAAATGGGTGAGAATTATATTAAACAATTCAAACTTTCTGAAGCAAGAGAAGAATTTCTTACATCTTTAAAAATATTTCCTGAAAATGTAATTGCTGAGTATTATTTATTTAAAATTTATTCTACATTGGATGATTTTGATAAAGTAATTGAGCAGGCTGAAAAAATATGTGTTTTTATTCAACCCTATATTTTATGGAAAAAACTTAAAGAAAAAGGAGATTTTGATAATATATCAAAAGTTATTGAAGATATTTCGATTTATTTTAAATATTTTCCAGATGAAGATTTTGATATAAAATTCTTAAAAGAACTTAAATGTTATAAAAATCGAAAAATCCTTGAAAAAGCTTATTTTGAATATGGTAATCTTGCTAATATGAAGAGTTTTTTTAAAAATTCATTTAATTATAAAATAATTTCTGAATTAAATGATTATAAAGATGAAGATACTTCTTTTTCTATGGATAAACTTGTAGAAGCTGGACTTATTAAAAATGAAATTAAATGTGAAAAAGGAAATTATTATTTTTATAATGGTAAAATTTATTGTTCTGAATGTTCTCTTATTGAAAAAAAAGATTATATTACAATAGTTCTTAATGATAAGGATAATAAAGAAACGCTTGAAAGTATAAGAGATAGAAATGAGCATATTAAAATGAAAGATATTGGTGATAGATTTCTTGAAAGACATAAATATGAGTCTGCACTTTTAAGTTTTATGGAAGCTTTTAGATTGTTTCCAGAATCTTATGATGTTGTTAATAAAATTGGTGTTGTTCATGATTTAATGGGAAATATAGATGAAGCTGAAAAGTATTTTAGAAAAACTATTGATATAAGATTTGATTTTATTCCTGCTTTTAATAATCTTGCTTCTGTATTGTATAAAAAACAAAATTATGAACAAGCTATTATAATGCTAAAAAAAGCTTTGATTATTAAAGATACTGATTTTAATCTTCATTATAATCTTGGTCTTAACTATGAAAAGACAGAGCAGTTTGAACTTGCAAAAGAACATTATATAATTGCTACATTGATTAATGGGAATGAACCTGATCCTTTTGTTCATCTTGCTATTGTATGCAGAAACTTGAAGGATTTTGATAATGCAATAAATTATCTTATAAAAGCTAGAGCAATAGTTGAAAATAATCCTGATATGAAAATACTAATTAATCAGTTAATTGATGGATTTACAAAAGAAAAAAATACAAAGTAGTGAATAGGTAAAGCAGGGAAAGTCTGGGATTAGTGATTCGGGTGAAATGGTGAAAGGGTGAAATGGGAAAAGATAAAAGAATCGAAAATTGAAATGTTTTGAATCTATTTTGCTAATTCGCCAAAAAATATTCATTGAACATTTTGATTCGCTATCTCGCTGATTTTATAGGGTTTATATAGCTTTTTATTGAAAAAGTTTTAAAATAGTTGTATTATCTAACAAAATTATAAAAAATATAAAGGAGAAATCATGGAAAGAATTTGGATTGAAGAACTTGACAAACATGATGGCCAAAAAGTAAAAGTAGCTGGATGGGTTTTTAATAAAAGATCTGGTGGTAAAATTAAATTTCTTCTTTTAAGAGATGGTTCAGGAGTATGTCAGGCTATTCTCTCAAAGTTTGATGTTGATGAAGAAACTTTTGAAAAACATAAAGATATTTCTCTTGAAGCGTCAATTGTTATAGAAGGAATTGTAAAAAAAGAAGAAAAAGCAGCAGGAGGTTTTGAAATATTAATTGAAAACCTTGAAGTTATTGGTAAAAGTGAAAATTACCCAATTGGTAAAAAAGAACATGGAGTCGAATTTCTTCTTGATAAGAGACATTTATGGTTGAGATCTACAAAACAGCGTGCAATAATGAAAATTAGACATGAAATAATAAAAGCTTCTCGAGATTTTCTTAATAATCTTGGTTTTATTAATGTTGATTCTCCGATATTTACTCCAAGTGCGTGTGAAGGAACTACAACATTGTTTGAAGTTGATTATTTTGATGAAAAAGCATATCTTTCACAGAGTGGACAACTTTATAACGAAGCTAGTGTAATGGCTCATGGTAGAGTTTATTGTTTTGGTCCGGTTTTTAGAGCTGAAAAATCTAAGACAAGAAGACATCTTACTGAATTCTGGCAAATTGAACCTGAAATTGCATTTATTGATTTTGATCAAAATATGCAACTTATTGAAGAAATGACACTTTATATATTAAAAAAAGTAATTGAAAATAGAGAAAATGAATTAAACATACTTGAAAGAGATGTTGAATTTCTTAAAAACATAAAAGGACCATTTCCAAGAATAAGTTATACTGAAGCTATAGAAATATTAAAAGAAAAAGGTCATGAAATAGAATGGGGTGGAGATTTTGGAGCTCCTGATGAAACAGTTCTTACAGAAATGTTTAAAACACCTATATTTGTTCATAGATTTCCTGCAAAGATAAAAGCTTTTTATATGAAAAATGATCCTGAAAACGAAGAACTTGCTCTTGGCGTTGATATGCTTGCTCCAGAAGGTTATGGTGAGATTGTTGGTGGCGGTATAAGAGAAGAAAATCTTGAAATACTTAAAAAAAAGTTAAAAGAGCATAATCTACCGCTTGAATCTTTTCAGTGGTTTCTTGATTTAAGAGAATACGGTACAGTTCCTCATGGTGGATTTGGTATGGGTATTGAAAGAACTGTAAGCTGGATATGTGGAATAAACCATGTAAGAGAAGCTATACCTTTCCCAAGAACAATATATAGACTTATTCCGTAGTTTAAAAAAGGAGTTTTATATGTTAAAAAGCATTAAAATTATTAATCCTAATGAATATAATTTTATACTTGGACAGTCTCATTTTATAAAAACTGTAGAGGATATACATGAATTAATTGTTAATACAAATCCTAATGCAGAATTTGGTATAGCATTTTCTGAAGCTTCTGGTCCTTGTTTAATTAGAAAAAGTGGAAATAATAAAGAACTTATAGAACTTGCTTGTGAAAATATAAACAATATATATTCGGGTCATTCCTTTATTATTTTTATGAAAAATGCTTTTCCTATAAATTTTTTACCAGGACTTAAAAACATTCCTGAAATAGCCGGTATTTATTGTGCGACTGCAAATCCGGTCGAGGTTATTGTATATAATGGAGAAAACGGATGTGGTATAATGGGTATTGTAGATGGGTTTTCTCCAAAAGGTATTGAAAAAGATGAAGATATTATTAAGAGAAAAGAATTTCTTAGAAATATTGGATATAAGTTTTAATTTTTTTATTGGTTTTATTAGTGAGTATGGAGGATAAATGGAAGATAATAATAATAATAAAACATGTAAATATTGTTCTTTTTTTGAAAAATCAGAAGAAGGATATGGTTATTGTAAATGCACAGATGCTAATGGTTATGATTTAGTTGTTTCTGAAAAATCAAGTTGTGATTCATTTAAAGAAAAAAATGATAAAAAAGATTAAAGAATCAAAACTTTTTTTTGCTTATTTTATATCTAGTATTATATTTGTGTTGGTATTTTTTAGTTTATTTTACATAAGACATATATTACAAACACAGCAAATAGATTTTTATAAAAATATTCTTAATATGCAGATAAGTAAAGAATTTCATATAAAAATTGAAAAATCAATGAATTTATTTGATAGAATTGAAAAAAATACTTTAAAAGAAAGTGATATTCAAAAAACTGAAAATTCTATAAAAAAAGTTGTTATTATCGAGAATAGTAAGATTATATCTGATGAAAATATATCTCTTTTAAATTTATATACTAATATTTCTCAAGGTATTTCAATAGGTGATTTTTATTTATCTAATTTAGGAATGTTGTTTCCTGTTATATATTCAAAAGAAAATAAGATAATTATGTTTTTTTATGATATTTCAGAACTTTTATACGGATTTTCCTATATTAAAGGAAATAATATTATTGTTTCAGACAAAACAGGTAATACAATTAGATTTCCTGAAAAATCATTTGAAACAGTTAAAATTGAAAAAATTTCAGATAATTTTTTGTTTATTAAAAATAATAAATATATGAAATTAAGCAAAATACCAGGTAATGAATGGTATATTATGGTGTTTCCTGAAAAAATTAATTTAAAATTATTTATTGTGTTTTTAATGTTTTCTTTAATACCATGTGTAATTGTTTTCCTTATAATAAAAAAACAATTGGTATTTTTAGAAAATATTGCTATAAAATTGAAAAATCTTACTTTTGATAAAAATAGTATTAAAAAAAATTTTAAACTAAATGATTTGGAGTTTTACATAAAAAGGGTTGAAGAGAAGATAAAAAGTTATGAAAATGAAATATGTTCATATACTAATCAGATTTTGGCTTTTTCTCAACAAATTAATCTTTTTGGTAAAGAACTTGAATTTGCTAATAAAAAACTTATGGAACTTGAAGAGATGAAAATAAATTTTTTATCATCTATATCTCATGAATTAAGAACTCCGCTTGTTATTATAATTGGATATAACGATCTTTTTTTAAATGATAAAATGGGAAATATAAGTTTAGTTCAAAAAAATGCTCTTAATATTGTTAAAAAAAATCTTGAAAGACTTTTATTTCTAATTGAAAATATGCTTAATTATTCTAAAATGAAAGAAAATAAATTTGATTTTAATCCTGAATTTATAGATTTTTATGAAATAGTAGAAGAATGTATTTTTGCTTTAGGTCCAAATATTGAAGAAAAAAAGCTTAATGTTAGGAATCTTTGTATAAAAGGTCAGAATATTGTTTTTATAGACAGAGAAAAAGCTTTGCAGATGCTATTAAATTTTATTATAAATTCTATAAAATTTACTGATGAAAATGGTATAATAGATATAGGTAAAAGAAAAGAAGATAAAAATAAGATATATTTTTATGTAAAAGATAATGGAATTGGTATTAAAAAAAGTAAACTTGATAAGATTTTTGAACATTTCTATCAGGTGGATCAAGGATATACAAAACAGTTTGCAGGTATTGGAATAGGACTTTCTCTTGCAAAAATGATTGCTGATATTCATAAAGGAAATGTTATAGTTGAGAGTACACCAGGAATTGGCACTACAGTTATATTGAGTTTTATGAAAAAAATTTAAGGAGGAAAAATGTTTGAAAGTAAAAAGTTTTATATTGATATAGTAAATTCAAATGCTGGAATAGATAAAAAAATGTATGCTATAAGAAAACTTAGAAATTTTAATGGTGAAGATATTTCAGAATCTCTTATACCTTATCTTTCAGATGAAAATCCTATGGTGAGATTTCTTACTGTGCAGACTTTAGGGGATATAGGTATAAATAAAGAAAGCCAGGTTATACTTGAAGCTTTAGCTGAACCAGAAGACTGGGTTAGAATTGCTGTTGTTGAAGCTATTGGTAAAATAAAACCTGATAAATCTACTCAATTTCTTATTAAATATCTAGAAAATGAAAAAGATAATAAAGTAAAGGCTACAATAATTAAGGTTTTAGGTAATTTTAATGATGAGAATATAATTCCATTTATTGCTGAATTTCTTAATTCACAAGATGAAAGAATAAGAGCTAATACTATAGAAGCTTTAGAAAATTTTGATAATATAAAAATAATGAATCTTTTAAACGATTATAAAAAAGATAGCAACAATAGAGTTAGAGCTAATACAGCATTGGTTCTTATAAGACATGGTGAAGAAGAAGGATTTGATATTTTGAAAAATATGCTTGATGAAAAAGATGAATGGATGATTGCTTCGGCTGTTTATGCACTTGGTGAAATTGGTAGTTCTAAATCTCTTGATATTATATTAAATAGACAAATTAATAATAAAAAAGATTGGAGTATAAGGCGTAATTATATTATTTCTTTGGGAAAATTTTATAATAATAACAATAATAATAAGAATAAAGTTTCAGAGCTAATAAAAAAAGTTCTTGAATCTTCAAATGAAGAAGACCTCATATATATGATAAGGATAATTGGAGAGTATAGATTAAAAGATTTTATTGATATTATATCTGTAATGCTTTATAAAGCATCTGGGGAATTGAGAGAAAAAATTGAAGAAGTAATGGATATTTTGGTTGAATCTTGATGAAAAAAATCTTTTTTATTACTTTTATTTTAATAATATTTAATAATGTTTTTTCAGATACAACAAAATATTGGGAAAATCTTTTAAATATTGGAAATGAGTATATGAAAAGTGGTATGTATCAGGATGCAATAATTTCTTATAATGAAATATTAAAAAATTCACCGCATATACCACAAATATATAATAATCTTGGTATTGCGTATGAGAATGTTGGAAATTATGAAAAAGCTTTAAAAAATTATCAGGAAGCTTTAACGCTTGATTCAAATTTTCCAGAAGCACTTAATAATCTTGCTTTATTTTATCTTAAACAAAATATCAATATTGATGCAGCTTTAGCTTTTGCTCAAAAATCAATTCAGATTGAGGAAAAACCTGCTTTTTTTGACACAGTTGGACAAATATATGAAAAAAAAGGTCTTTTATCAAAGGCTTTAGAATTTTATGATATATCACTTTCACTTCATCCCCAAAAAGCTTCAACAATATTAAAAGCTGCCAGAATACTTCTTGAGATGAAAAGATATGATTCTTCAATGAAATATCTTGAAAGGCTTGTTAATTCAGATTATAAAGGAATAGACCTTTTTCTTATGAGAATTTCTCTTCTTAAAAAAACTGGAAAATTTACTGAAGCTCATATTCAGGTTTCTGAAATTATTAATTCATATAATAAATCAGAATATGATATTAAACATGAAAAAGCTTTAAAAGAAGAAATTCAATCTTATTTTAGAACAACGGTGTGGACAGCAGCTTTAACTTATTACAGAATAATTTATTCTGAAAAACAAGAATTACCTGATGCTCTTACTTTAAAAAGTCTTACAAGAATTTTTTATGATAAAGAAATTCCATATTCTGATAATGATGGAAATTCTTTTTTTATAAATAGAAATGGTATTGTAGAATCTAAAAAATTTGGTATAAATCCTGATATTTTTGAATTTATTAATTTTTTTGCTATTAGAGGAAGAGAAGTAATTGAGCAAATTTGTTTAAAAAATCAGGAAATAATTACTATTGCTTTGTATGAATATATTATGTTACATGATTCAAGTTTAGAAAACATTAACATTGGCAATTTAAATATTGATTCAGACATAATCAAATGTCCGGCAGGTGGATTATACTATTTAAAAAAAGGCAAGGTTGTTTGTGAAAAACACGGTCAATTATACTGATATACTTAAAGATGAAATCAAAATAAATTATAAAAATCTTTGTTGTCATAAAGCTATTTTTTTAGCAATTTTATATTTTTCATCAAGTTTGAATATTAAAGGAAATAAAATTCATACAGAGTTTAAATTTAGAGAAGCTAGTGTTTTTAGAAAAATACTTCCAGTTATAAAATCTTTATCTGTATCTAGGTCTGATATTAAAGTTTTATATACTGTTAAAAATTCTCTTAAAGGAATTGTATTTGATATAAATGAAAGTTCGGTTGATAACAAGAAATTTATGGATTTTTTACTTGATGAAACAAGCATAATAAATTACCTTGAAAATGAATGTTGTTTTAGAGAGTTTTTAAAAGTGATTTTTTTAATAAATGGTTCTATTGTTAATCCTTCAAAACAATATTTTTTAGAGATAAATCTTAGAAATTTCAGTAAAATGATTGAAATAATAAATTTTAAGACAAGAAAACTACTTGATTTTGAATTTTCTAATACTTTTAGAAATGATAATAATATAATATATTTAAAAAAATTTGATAATATAATTAGTTTTTTATCATTTTTAGAATGTTCAAGATTTATTATGCTTCTTGAAGAAAAATCAATGCTTAAAGGAATAAGGGGAGAGGTCAATAGACAAGTTAATTGTGAAATTAATAATATTAATAGAAAAATTGAATGCGGTGGAGAGCAGGCAGCAAATTTTATTAATATAAAAAAGACATCTTTTTTTGATGATTTAGATGGAAAATCCAAAAAAATAATTCTTGAAAGGATTGATAACCCTGACTTTTCTTATAGTGAGCTAGGTGAGTTATGTAATATGACAAAATCACAGATAAATTATTATATAAAAAAAATTGAAAGAAAATATTTAAAATACTGTTCAAATCTGGTAAAATCACTATAATATGAAAGAATTAAATATAGAACAATTTGTTAAAATGGGAGAAAATTTATCTTCGGCTAAGTTAGCTGTTCTTTTAAGCATGGCAGAAGATAATATTGATAATATTGTTGTTCAGAACTTTTCAAAACTTACTGATGTTAAATGTGTTATTACAAGAGCTGGAGGAAGAGGAGATAATCTTAAAGATAAGTTGTTTAGAAATGCTCTGACTGCTGCTGAAAACTCTAAAGTGATTGATAAAAGTGAAAGAGCAAAGTTTGTTTTTTTTAGGCTTTTTTCTAAATTATTGAATAAAATTAATTCAGGGATTTTTAGTATATCAGGAGCAGGTTTTAAAATAGGTATAGCAAGAAATAAAAAGTTTATATCTGTAGCAATATCTGGTAAAATAGGTATTCCTGGTCTTAATATTGATGAAGATGTTATTGAAGTTGAAACAGATTATTACTATTCTGGGGAGGAATAAATGGCAAGAGTTACATTGAAAAACCTTGTAAAGGTCTATGATGGAGTAAAAGAACCTACTATCAGAAATATTGATTTAGACATTAAAGATAAGGAATTTATGGTCCTTGTTGGTCCATCAGGTTGTGGAAAATCAACAACTCTTAGAATGATAGCTGGTCTTGAAGAAATTACAGAAGGCGAAATTATGATAGGTGAGCAGATTGTTAATGATTTAGCTCCTAAAGATAGAGATATTGCAATGGTATTTCAAAATTATGCTCTTTATCCTCATATGAGTGTATACGATAATATGGCATTTGCATTAAAATTAAGAAAAATGGCAAAAGATGAAATTGAAAAAAAAGTAAAAGATGCTGCTAAAATACTTAGTATTGAAGATTATCTTGATAGAAAACCTAAAGCTTTATCAGGTGGACAAAGACAAAGAGTTGCTTTAGGAAGAGCAATTGTTAGAGAACCAAAAGTATTTCTTATGGATGAACCTCTTTCAAATCTTGATGCAAAATTAAGAGTACAAATGAGAGCTGAAATAATAAAGTTACATAGAAAGCTTGATGCAACTATTGTATATGTTACTCATGATCAGATTGAAGCAATGACAATGGGTGATAGAATAGCAATATTTGACAAAGGTGTAATAGAACAGTGTGACACACCTGCTGTAGTTTATTCAAAACCAAGCAATATATTTGTAGCAAGTTTTATAGGTTCACCTTCGATGAATTTTATTAAAGGTAAATTCGATGGAGAAAATCTTGTTGTAAGTGAAAATCTTAAAATACCTCTTTTGAAAAAACCTGAAGGATTAAGTTTATATAAAGACAAAGATGTTATATTAGGAATAAGACCAGAACATATTTATACTCCTGATTCATCAATGTCAAAAGTTATTGAATATTCAAATGAAGAATTATTATCTGTTTCAGTAGATGTAATTGAACCAATGGGTAATGAAAAGCATTGTAATTTTATACTTGATGGTAAATTCCTTGTTGTAAGATTAGAACCTGATGTTAAAACTGATTATAATGAAACTGTAAAAATATTTTTTAATAAAGAAAAATTACATTTCTTTGACCCAGCTACAACAAAAAGAATATAATTTATTTATCTCTTTGAAAATATGCGAGTTGTGCAGAACGAGCTTCTGTACTCTCGCTTTTTTTTAATAGAAATATTATTTTATTAATAAGTCCTTTATCAACTTCGGTATTTAACATTTTTATGAGTATATCTTCAAATTCACTGAATCCACATACTGTTATTGCATATAAAGCACTATCCCTTTCCCATATATTTTCTGAAAATGCCATTTTTTCAAGTTCAGGTCGAATTCCAGTAACTGAAAAAAAATGAAGTACATTTATTGTATTAGCTTTAACTCTATTATCATCATCTTTAAGAAATTTTGTTATTAAAACTATTGTTCTGTAATTATTAAAAAACCTTAATGCTTCTATTGTGTTTGCGACAATTCTTTTGTCTTTACTATTTAAAAAAAGTAATAATGTTTCGTAGGCATTATTATATTGGTTTTTAGAAAAAATATTAATTATCATTGAAGTTAAAAAATCATTTATGGGATTTTGTAATATTACAAGAAGTTTTTGTAGAATAGATTCAGCAAGATTTTCTGATGAGCTAAGTATTCTAACTGCTTGCATAAGATCTTTATCTGAAGAAGAGTTTAATAGTTTTAAAATTTCATCTTTTTTTATATTAATGTTTGTTGAAGGTTTGTTTTTTTGTAATTTAGCAATTATATTAAACATAGATTTTCTTGCAAAATATCTTAAACCAGCTGATTTAGAAGTAGTAGCTTTTCTTAATACAGGTATTAATTCTTGAGAAATAATATTATAACATGCTTTTGCAGCTGTTTTTTGAATTTCAATATTTTTACTCTCTAAATCTTTTATAAGCTGAGATACAATATTATCTTCCATAAATAACCTCAATATGAAATTAATGCAGTTTTTTATATTTTAAGCTTTATAAATATCAGCTTACTCTATACGCATTATTTATTCCATTAATATTATTTAGTGTATTGATAACATGCTGTAACTCTTCTATATTTTTAATCTGTACACCCATTTCTATTATGCCTACAGTTTTTTTATTTACATAGGCATTAAGACTTGAAATATTAATATCCATCTGAGATATTATCTGAGTTACTTCAGATAACAACCTTGGTCTGTCTATAGTTTCCATTCTAAGTAGAGCATTGAAAAGAATATTATTTTTTTTGTTGTTATTGTCATTCCAATCAATATCCATAATTCTTTCTGGAGTTTTATTTAATTCTTCAACATTAGGGCAATTTTTTCTGTGAATACTTATACCTTTGCCTTTTGTTATAAAACCAATAATTGGATCAAAAGGTATAGGATTACAGCATTTAGCAAAACTCATCATTGCCGAATCTATATCAGATATTAAAACTGATGAATTTTTTTCTGATTTAATTTCTTTAAATTTTTTAGCATCAATAGTATCAGCTTTTATATTGGAAATTTTTGGAAATATTTTATGTATAAAAGCTCTTAGATTAATAGATTTAAGAGCTATTGCAACGAAAAATTCTTCTTCAGAATGTAATTTAAATTCCTGACATAAATTTTTAAATTCTTTATCTTTTTGAGGATGTAATAGTTGATTTTTTGTATATATTTCAAGAATTTCAGGAGTTTTTTCAGTTATTGTGTTAATATATGAAATGTACCCTTCTTGTCCTTTAATAATATTTTCATCTTTAAGAGTTTTTCTTAAAAAAGATCTTATTTTATTTTTAGCTCTTGGAGATTGAACTATATCAAGCCATTCTCTTTTTGGAGTTTGCTTATTACTAGTATTTATCTCTACTATATCACCGTTTTGCATCTGATAAGTCAGCGGTACAAGTTTACCATTGACTTTAGCACCAATACATTTACTCCCAATTTCAGTATGTATTGCAAAAGCAAAATCAAGAGGAGTAGAATCTTTTGGAAGTGATTTTACATCTCCTTCAGGTGTGAATATAAAAACTTCATCTGCAAAAAGATCAAGTTTAACTGATTCAAGAAAATCTGTAGCGTTTTCAATATCTTTATGCCATTCAAGAAGTTGTCTTAGCCATAATATTTTATCTTTTGAATTATCAGTTTCTTTTTCTTTATATTCAAAATGTGCAGCAACTCCAACTTCTGCAATATCGTGCATTTTTTGAGTTCTTATTTGAAATTCTACTGGAAATCCCATAGGATGCATTATTGTTGTGTGAAGTGATTGATAAAAATTAGTTTTAGGCATTGCAATATAATCTTTAAATCTACCAGGAATAGGTGGCCATAATTTATGTACAAAACCAAGTACTGCATAACAGTCTTTGACTTGACTAGTTATAACTCTTATACCAATAAGATCGTGAATTTCTTCGAGTGTTTTATTGCTGTATTTCATCTTTCTAAATATTGAGAAAAAATGTTTTGTTCTTCCGTATATTTCAAATATTTCTATTTCGTTTTCTTCTAGTATGTCTTTTATAGTATCTATAATATCTTCAATATATTTTTCTCTTAAAAGATGCTCTTTATCAAGATCTGAAGAAAGTTGAACATAAGTTTCAGGTTCAAGATATTTAAGACATAAGTCTTCAAATCTCGATTTAAATACAGAAATACCAAGCCTATGAGCAAGAGGAGCATATATATCAAGAGTTTCTTGTGCTATTCTTTTTTGTTTATCAGGTCTCATTGAATCGAGAGTTCTCATATTATTAAGTCTATCTGCAAGTTTTACAAGTATAACTCTTATGTCTTTTATCATAGCAAAAAGCATTTTTCGAAGATTTGTAGCCTGTTGTTCTTCCGCAGTTTTAAAGAATAATTTTGAAATTTTAGTAACACCATCTACTATATGAGCAATTGTAGGATTAAATTCTTCTGAAAGTTCTTCTATATTAACTCCAGTATCTTCTAAAATATCATGTAAAAGCGCAGCACATATTGAAGCTGTATCGAGTTTTAACTCACAAATAATCAATGCTGTTTCATAAGGATGAATAAAATAAGGTTCACCTGATTTTCTTTTCTGATCTTTATGTTTTTCTTTTGCATAAAAATAAGCTTTTTCAATAAGTTTTATATCAGCTGTTTTATTATAGGATAATACATTATCAATCAATACTTTTAATTCTTTTTCCATAATTTGGATTATATATTTTTTGCTTAATATTGTAAAGAGTAAAAAAACATAAAATTATCGGATTTTGTTCCGATAATAAATAAAAGGTGTTTTTGGAGGCATTTGATGAAATATAAAAAATATTTTCCTATATTAATTGTTTTAAGTTGCATTCTATTTTCAATTGGATGTATGTCTTCTGCTACAGGGACAGTTGCAGATTTATCTGGAAGTTCTCAGAGAACTGATATTCCATCTGAAAAAATAACTTTAACGGGAAAAATTAATTTACAGGATAATACTTTATCGCTTAATGGAATTGAAGTATATTTTGTTAAAAAAGAAAATTTAAATAATGATAATGATAATATAAACAGAGTTTCATCTCCTGTTGAATATAAATATAAAGCCCTAACAAATATAGAAGGTATTTTTTCTATAAATAATTTTGAATGTGGAATATATGATATTTTTTTACTTAAACAGAATTATTCATCATTAGATCTCATAGATATTGAGATTTCTTCCCAAAAAAATAATTATATTGAAAAAACACTTACAATTCCATCAAAAATAACCGGAACTGTTATTATGAGCGATGGAAGTACAAAATATGGTGTTAAAGTATTTATTGGAAATAAAGTATATTTAACCTCGCAAAATGGTAGTTTTTCTGCAAATATTCCACAAGGTACTTATGAAATAATAATTGATGAGTATGGATATGAAAGAATAAATAGAAATATAGTAGTTGAATCTAATGTGAATTATAATGCAGGAGTTTTTTCTCTATCAAGGAATTTTATAAATCCAGATCTTGCATTACTTAGAGGAAAAGTTATAACTTCTTACGGAATATCGGTAAATAATGCTGATGTAATGCTTATTGGTTTAGAAAAAACAGAAATATTTAATACTAATTCAACAGGAAATTTTGATATACCTAATATAAAAGCTGGAGTGTATATTTTAAGAATTGTAAATGGATATTATTCAACCGACCTTGAAGTAGAGCTTTCACAAGGTAAAATGACAGATGTTGAGAATATAGTAGTTGATAATATTAAAAAAAATTCAATAATTGAGATTTTATTTGAAAACTTAGAAAGTATTGAACAATTTAAAGATATAACAGTTTTAGATACAAATTTGAATAGTGTTGATTGTATAATAAAAAAAGAAGATAATAAATATATAATAAAAGGATTAAAAAATGGTAATTTTACATTAAAGTTATTATCTGATTATTATGATGATATTCAGTTGAATTTAAATTCAATATCAGGAGAAACAATTGTAAGAGAAATAATTCCAATAGAAAGAAAATCAGTTTTTTCAGGTAGCATAAAAGATACATTAGGAAATGGTATAAAATGTTCATTTAGATTTAATAATGAAACTTTTACAACAGATGATAATGGTGATTTTACTATTGATAATTTATTAGCAGGTAATTATTCATTTTATATAAACTGTTTTGGTTATAAAGAGTTTGCGGAATCTATTAGTATTGCAACTGGTGAGGATATTAACAGCTATTCTATAAACCTTATAAGTAATACATCTTCTGGAATATATTCACAGATTAACATTAATTTTAAAGTTGAAAAAGCAGTTGAATATCAGCATAGTATTATTCTTTATAGTATGGGGAATTTTTATTCTTTTAATAAAGAAACAAATAATATACAAACTTTAATTCAAAGTAATAGATTAATAACAGATTTTATAGTCGATTCAGGGGCAATATATGCTTTAGATAAAGCAAATGATGAGATTGTTAAGTATAGTTTGTTAAATGGTGATATGAAATGGAATGCAGCAGCAGGGATTGAACCTTTTAAAATACTTTTGGCAAATAATGAATTATTTGTATTTTCAAAAGGAGATAGAAAAATACATATTTTTGAAAAAGATACAGGAAATTTTATATCCCAACTTCCAACAGGTTTTGATGTTATGGATGCAGCAGTTTTAGGCAATTCGATTTTTATGGCTGATAAATATAGTAATAAATTAAAAATATTTGATTATATAAACAGATTATTTGGTACTGAAGGCAGTGTTACAAAACCAATAAAGTTATATTCTTATAATGATAAATTATTTGTAATCAAAGAAGGTTTTACTGAAGTTGATGTGTTCAATTCTTCACTTGTAAAATCAAATACAATTAATAGTAGTTTATTGCCTGAAAGTATAAGTGTTGGACAAAATAGAATATATTCAGTATCTAAAAGCAGAATAACTGTATATAATAAAAACAGCCTTTCTATTGAAGAATTAGAAAATGTAATGACCGATGGAATGAAAAGTGTTATTGAAGATAAAAATTTAGCAAATAGACTTTTTATATTTGAAGAATCTTTAAAAAGAATAACAGTTTATTATTGTAAATAGATTGAATAATTGAGTCCTCTGATTAAATAAACAAAAATCAATATAATGTCATCCCGGTACGATTCTGAGCCGGGATCTGTTCTTAATTTTTATCATTACAATAACGCAAAAAAATAATCATTCGGTACCATTCGATATTTTACATCCATGTAAAATATCTCTTTACCTTCCTTCACTTATAATACATCCGTATATTATATGCTTCGCAACGTTCACTCAAGTTACCGAGTAGATTTTTTTTTGCTTTTGTTTATAAAAACTCCAAAATGATTTAAAATAATTGAAAAACTTCTAACGCCTCTAAAAATTCGACATTCAACATTCGACATTGGAAATTAAAAACCTGTCATCCCGGTACTATTCTGAGAGTTTTGTCATCCCGGTACTATTCTGAGCCGGGATCTGTTCTTAATTTTTATCATTACAATAACGCAAAAAAATAATCATTCGGTACCATTCGATATTTTACATCCATGTAAAATATCTCTTTACCTTCCTTCACTTATAATACATCCGTATATTATATGCTTCGCAACGTTCACTCAAGTTACCGAGTAGATTTTTTTTTGCTTTTGTTTATAAAAACTCCAAAATGATTTAAAATAATTGAAAAACTTCTAACGCCTCTAAAAATTCGACATTCAACATTCGACATTGGAAATTAAAAATCTGTCATCCCGGTACTATTCTGAGAGTTTTGTCATCCCGGTACTATTCTGAGCCGGGATCTGTTCTTAATTTTTATCATTACAATAACACAAAAAAAAAATCATTCGGTATTTTAGAGGCTGTTGAAAAAGTTATGTTTTCTTTTTTTCACCTTAATTTTATGATTATACCACCGTAGCTTATTATCAGCTTTATCCCTTGACGATTCATATTTTTATTTCGCAAATTGAAATACTGCACTCCAGAATTGCCTCAAGAAAACTGAGAGAAGAACAAATTGAAAACAAAAAAAACTTCAAAAAAATAGACAAAAAAGACAAAAGATTTCAAAAAATAATAATAAAAAAACTTTTCACAAAATAATCAAAAATTTAGTAGAATTATTCAGAGTATTCAATTAGTTTAAATTCATTATACGATTATATAATTCTGTAAAATTTATTTTTTCAGCTTGCTCAGAGTTTTTATCTCCTTTAAGATAAAAAAGATAACTTTTTAATTTGTATAAAATAAGCTGATTATAGGGATTAGAGTTGGTTCTTTGTTCTTCAGATATAATCTCTATAGCTTTTTTTACTTTTTCTATATCAGGTTTTTCACGGTTATTTGCTGGTATTACATTTAAAGCCTGAAGAATAATATTTTTGAAATCATCTTGATTATTGGAATTTGTTAGTTTTAACTTCAAGTTTTCATCATAAGTTTGCATAGGAGTAGTGAATTTTCTGTTAATTATATTTATTTCTTTATTCTGTAAAGAGATAGGTTTTTCCTGTATTTTTTTTGATTTACAACCAGTAAATATAAAACATATTAAAATAATCAAGCAAATTATCTTTTTCATTTTAAAAAAACTCCCTATTATCAATGAAGTCAAAAAATGAAGGATATAATGTTTTTTGAAATAAATATTCAGAAAATACACAAAATTCTATAGGTATTTCATTTGTATTATTTAAAAGTATAAAAAAGAATTTGAATCCGCAAGTTCTTGCTATATCTTCTGTTTCATTTGCGTTTTTATCTATTGGTGTTATTGTAAAAAGTTTTACATTATCAAGTAATACAATATCTTTGGAATTATTTTTCATAATTATTTTGTTGTTTTCAGGAAAAATAGTAACTGTTGAGAATTCTATATTAGAATCAGGTTTAAATTTAAGGATTACTGGAGAAGAATTAAAAATTTTCAAACTAATTTGTTTAGGATTGAAATCATTAATACTAACTGTTTTTTTTATTGTTCCATATAATGATTTTATACCTTTATTCCAATCTTTTGTCAAAGCTGTAATGTTTTGTTTTCTATAATTAACAAATTCATTTATCTGTAGTAAAGATAATACAATAAATAATATTGTTATTGATATATACATATATTCTTTAGCAGAAAACTTATTCATAAAAAGAACCTCTTAATTCGTTAAAAAGAAAAATATTTGTTGAAGTTGTAAAAGATTCGAATTCAAGAAAATTCCCTTGAGATTTTTGCCATTTTATTTCAATTGTTATTTTTTTATCATTTTCTTCTTCGTTTGTGATTATTTTCCCAACAAATTTGGCGAAATATTTAGGATTCCATTTAATATTTTCGGTTTCATCAAAAAAAACATTATGAGTAGATTTTTCAAAAAGATCAAGCATAAGTATTGAAGAAGTAAATTGATCAGTAGTTTCTGTATCTACACGGGTGTTAATAGAGTTTTTTAATGATATAGCTGGGATTATTGATATAGATAATATTATTAAAAGTATTAATTCGCTTAATTTAATATTTTTCATTAGAAATCTCCTGAAAAATAATTTATCACAGGTGAAATAGTTAATAAAGTAATTTGATTAGTATAATTTTCTATAGGTTTTATTGTGAGAGAAGAAAATATTTTTTCTTTATTAAAATCCTCAACATTCAAATTTCCAACCAATTCGGTTTTTTGTGAGAAAGTTGGTGTTTTATTTGAATAAATAAAAACTGATAATTTTGAAGCTTTTATAAGAAAATCTTCCTCATCTTTTGAAAAACTCATAATATTTGATAATGAATTTTTATCATTTAAATGGATATTTCTTAATATTCTAAATTTTTTAATACTTCCAATTGTACTAAAACCTGATAAAGTGAGTTCTACAGGAGATTCTTCAAAAATAACATTTTCAAATAAAAAAATACCATTTAAATTTAAATTTCTAATGTGACTATAAACAGTAACAGGTTTTTCGTGAATTACTGTAGCTCTTGGTATAAGGTTTTCTAGATTTTTTGTGTTTAATTCTTCTTTATGAAAATCAGAAACTTTTTCGCTTACTATTTTGTCAATTTCACTTATAGCTTTTCCATCAGTTTTCCATTTTATCATAAGTGCCGAAAGATTAGCATTTATGTTTTCTACAGTGTGATGATTCATGTCAAGTATTCTGAATTTTGAAGCAAATTTATCTAGATTTTTAGCAGCGTAATTTATAGTAAAAATACCAAAATCATCAATTCCAGAGAAGAAATAATCTTTATTTTTTTCATATTTATATTCTTCGGTGAAATTTGAAATATCAGAATAATGAAGACTATAATTCAAATTTTCATTAGATGGAATATATATTTTTTTAATTGCAGATATATTTAAAGAACCTCCTGAATTAAGAAATATATTAGCTTTATATTTGTTTGATACATTTTCTTTTACAGTAAAAGTGTAATCATGGTTAATTGGATTTATATCTATTTTTTTAAATGGATATGTAAATTTGTAACTTCCAGAATAAATGTTGATAAATCCATAAGTGTCAATATCATCATCAAACTTTTCACATTCAACAGTAACAAAACTCCTAGGATTTAAAGATATATTTCTTATTTCAGTTGAGCTTTTAAAATTATCTGTGAATAAAGCATCACTTTTTTTTGAAAATATACTGTTTAGTATAAAGGTTTTTTCAGATAAAGCATTAGAATAATCCTTTATGAAATTAAATATTTCAGGTTCACCTGTTTTTAGAGAAAATGATATTAAAATAAGAGTTATAAAAAAAAAAGTTATTGAAAAATAAGTAATGAAATTATAATTCAAATTTTTTTTCATATTTTATAAAATCCTGTTATTCATAATTAGAGTAGAACCTTTTTTTTCAAAGTGTTCAATTGAACCCTCTGATTAAATAGCACAACTTATAGAAGCAAAAATTTGGAAAATTTTTTTGCTTTTTATACTAAATTTTATTGTATTATTATTTTTTATATTTTACAATAATTAATTCTTTTATCTTTCTTCCTTACAGGCTTTATAAAAATATAATCAAAATATTCAGTGAATATTTTGCTCAGCTTCGTATTCTCATTGGCTTACAAATGTAAGCCTGCTTCAAAATGCATTGTCTTTTTATATTTCTATTAAAGCTCTAAATTATGTATTTATTCAGAGGGGTCAATTAAATATTACTAATGTTAAAAGTGAAAGTCAATTGAACATTCTAAATAAATGTTATAATTGAGTCTGTTGAATATATAGATAAAAACCAATATAATAATAAAATTGCTTGTTTTTTGGAGAGTTAAGTTTATGATAATGCAAATGAAAGACATTTGTCTAAAATACGATGATAAAGTTCTACTTAACAAAGTAAATGAAACTTTTGACAGGGGATATATTTATATAATAACTGGAGATTCTGGTTGTGGAAAGACGACTTTATTAAATGTTTTATCTGGTACAACAGAAGCAGATTCTGGAGTTGTTATTTTTGATAAACAGATTTTAAATCAAAATTCTATTCATGTTTTTAGAAATAGAATTGGAATAATGCTTCAAAATTCTTTTCTTATAAATGAGCTTACTTTAATTGAAAACCTTGATTTTTCAAATATTACAGATAAAGAATTAACAAGTAAATTATTAAAAGAAATGAATATGCAGGATAGGATAAATATAAAAGCGGGAGCTTTATCGGTAGGAGAAAGACAAAGAGCTAGTCTAATAAGAGTTTTATCGTCTAAACCTGATATTATATTTGCAGATGAACCAACAGCAGCACTTGATTTAAAAAATGCAGAGTTAATTAATCGATATTTGCAAGCATTTGTTGAGGAGGAAAAAAAGACTGTTTTTATGGTAACTCATAAAAGTGATGTTGAATTTGAATTTCAAAAAAAAATAAAACTAGAAGAAGGAAAGATAATTGAATTGAAAAATAGTAAAAGAGTTATAGAGCTTAGGGTTGAAACCGGGAATGAGGAAGGTCAAAAGATTTAAATCTATTTCACTATTGGCAGATTTTCAACCCACAACTCCTTAAACTATCTATTTTTTTTTATTCAACTTTGTCAATAATTTTTTTTGGATTATGACTTTTTAAATTATCTGTCATATCAATAAAGTTTTGAATTTCAGGAATAAGACATTCTCTAAAAAGAGAAAAATCTTGGTAAAATCTGTAAAAAACTGAGCCTGTAAAAGGTTCTATCTTGTTTTTATGAACAAATAACTCAGTAATTGGTACAAGCTGATTGTTAAGTTGCCAGTCCCATTCTAAAAAAGGAGTTTCAAAATTAAGTATAAAATCAGTGTAAAGAGTAATAAAAGCATAAGATATAGATATAAAATCAGCATAATTTGAAATGTTTTTTCTTGAAGGTCTTGTATACTCACATTCCCCAGCTATTGATAATGTCAAGAAAATTGTTAAATTATGAGTTCTGCATAGATTTTTTAGCTTTTTTAAAGCATTTAAAGAATTTTCATTTTCTAAATTATCAAACTGATCAATAATAAGTATAAGATTTAATGTTGGGTCCATTTCTCTTTTTTTTTCAATAATATCAATAATATCTTCTACTGAAATGATTTTTCTAATGCCTGTATCAAATAATGTGATTTTTTGATATAGTTTTTTAAGTCTCTGAAGTTTGTTTTTCATTTTTCTATCAAATTTTTCATTAGAATTATCTAAATTTTTCAAATATGAAAAAGGTATTTCCAACGATTGAGATGCAATTTTAATAGATATGTCTGAGGACTTGTGATCTAATGAGAAAAAGATAGCTTCAGTTTTTTTATTATTACAGACTATATTCCAAGCGATTTGGGTAACAAATGTAGTTTTGCCCATTGAAGAAGCTCCAGATATTATATATAAATCAGGCCATATACCATTTATTTTTGAATTTAAATATGGAAAGTTTAGGTCAAGAGGTTTTTCTTTTAAAGCTTTTTTTAATACTTCATCAAGTGTGTTTTTTTCCATATTTTTAAAAATTCCTTAAGATTTTTATTTACTAAATATCATATCTATATATTTAAATGTGTTTTGCTAAAAATATCGAAACTTTAATAATATATATAGAAATCGTACATTTTTTATAAAAAAATGTCAAAAAGTGGTAAAAAACAGTTAAAGAGCGGAAGAGCTTAGGGTTGAAACCGGGAATAAGGGATATGGGAAAAAATAAAGAGCGTGAAAGGGTGAGATAGTAAAGGCTTTAAATGTTTTTTGTTGGTCCTATAATTATTCATTTTTAATTTTTAATTTTTAATTGATTTTATAGGTTCATGGTATTGAAAAAAAAAAGAAAAAACAATTCTTGACATAATAAAAGAGTTGTTGTAATATCAATAACACTGCCGGAAACGGTGGAACAAGAGGTC
>Ga0265293_10002631_pt1 | contig 35363 bp, 29 predicted proteins | sample Munlanlewell138R_FD_192505 | JGI IMG/M metagenome (GOLD analysis project Ga0265293, IMG submission 192505) | Leachate microbial communities from a municipal landfill in Southern Ontario, Canada - Leachate well 138R | ecosystem: Engineered > Solid waste > Landfill > Unclassified | place: Canada... | reverse complement strand
GATCTATATTATCCGCATATACAAATCCATCAGGGTAAGGTCCAAAATAGTTATGCATCTTCTCTTGACCCGTTGCTTTTACCGTCGTAATCGTTCTGCCGTGAAAAGAGTGCTGAAGAGTTATTACTTTATATCTTTTTATCTCTCCGTCTCTTTCACCAAATTTTCTAGCTATCTTTATAGCTCCCTCATTTGCCTCGGCTCCGCTGTTTGCAAAAAAACACTTCATATCATAGCCGCTGGCATCAACTATCTTCTTTGCCGCACGAGCCTGCGGAGCAATATAGTAGAGGTTTGACGTATGCGTTAAATTAGAGAGCTGTTTGCAGATAGCATCATTTACTCTTTTGTTTGCATGTCCCACACTAACAACTGCTATACCTGAGGCAAAATCTATATATTTTTTACCATCTGAATCAACCAATCTTGCATTATCACCACTTACAAACTCAACATCCGCTCTTGCATAAGTCGGTAAAACATACTTTTTATCTACCTCTACTATATTATCACTCATCTATTTATCTCCACTCTGTTTTCTTGAAATATCGCACTCTTTGCATAGAGTGCATGTTTTGAAGTTGTTAAATTATTAACGCCTCTTGTTCCGCTGTAGATTAAAACACAATCCTCACGCAAATCATCACAGTGCTTAACCATTAGCTCTACGCTTCCATCTACTGAAGATACAGTTACCATCTCTCCCTCTTTGTATCCCAAACAACGGTTCAGATATACGCTCTTCTCTGGATTAAATTGTGAATTTAAGCTCGCTTGACTTTTGCAAGTAATTAGATGAAATCTGTCATCTTCATCTATCTTTGAGTCTAACTCATCTAAAAATAAAAATTCTTTCGTCTTTGTATCAAAGCCATCTTTGTACGGTATATCTTCTCTGTTTTCTACATACCAAGAGCCATCTATCTTCTGTACTGCAAAATTTTTAAAATACTTTATATAAAACTCCTCACTCTCAAGCTCGATATCAAACTCTCTGCACAAATAAGCACTCAAATCATACTCACTTATCCCAATATCACTGTTTGCAACTTTAGGCATAAAGGACATCACATTATTAGAGTATGAGGTTCTGATATCATTTTTATATAAAAAACTCTTAGCAGGTATTACCAAATCAGAAATCTTGCTTGTCTCATTCTCATAAAGCCCGAAATAGACGATATTTTGCACTTTAGCGATTGACTCTTTTACTCTGAGCGAATTTGGCATCTGTGAGAGTGGATTTGCTCCCTGAATAAAAACAGTTTTAAAATCCGCGAACTCCGTATCTACCTTTGAGATTTTTTTTGCTTTTTGATTAAAAGGCATAACTATCTCTGCTCTTGAAGAACCAAGATAGCTAACACCGCATCCCTCTTTGCCAAAAAGACCAAGCATCACAGCAAATGCGTCTATTGCCCTCATGACATCAGCACCGTTGCTATATTTTTGTATCCCTACACCACAGACTATAGCAACTCTCTTACCCTTTACCAAGTCCAATATATCTCCGAGTTGTTCCAAGGAGACGTTGATTTGATCAAGAACTGCTTTTATTCTAATATTTTGCGTCAGCTCATAATACTCTTCATATTCGCTTGCATATGCCTCTAAAAACTCCTCATTGCATCCGTTTTGTATATGCAAAAAACGGCTAAGCAGCATTGCCAAAAAAAGATCAGTATGCGGTTTTAGCTGAAGATGCAAATCCGCCATCTTTGCTATTTTTGTTTTAATGGGATCTATAACAATAATTTTTTTATCTTTTATAAGAGGCAGAAGATGGCTAGAGGTTGTATGAGGATTTCTTCCCCAAAATATTACGACCTCAGATTTTGCCACTTCATGTATAGGCATATTTTTGTTACTGCCTCTACCCTGAATTATTCCCGCCTCCCCTGCTCCATCACAAAGAGTTCCTTGTGTTAAAACAGCTCCCAAAGAAGCAAAAAAATGATCTGTAACCTCCTGCATCAAAGCAAAATTTCCGCTCCCGCGATAGTGCAGTATTTCACTCTTCTCATGCAAGAGTATCATCTCCTTAAGTTTTAAAAGCGCATCTTCGAGACTTATCTCTACCCCTTTATATCTGGGCTTTTTAATAGTTGTATATTTTTCATAATGATTCAGATGAGGACACAAAAAACCATGCGTATGTCCACTTTTTAAACCTTTCAACTTCCCATCATTAAATAAAATCTCGCAGGCATCATAGCAGTCTAGAGGACATGCCGTAATCTTACTCATTTCTTAGTTCTACTTTTACAAGCTTAGAAAAAAGCTTTGGAGAGTCTATGACTATCTGAGCCATGTACTTAGATATATTTTTACTATCTGCAATATTTAAAAGTCTCGAAACTTTATAGGGAGTTTTTTCACCCTCAATATATATAATCATCTTTTTTGCATCTAAAGCATCCGACTCATCAAGATATATACTAAGCAGAGCTTTAGATACATCGGCAACCTTTGCCAAAGGAGCAGCCATTCCTACAACTTGACCCGGTTTTACAAGCAACTCATAGAGGACAAAACCCTCTGCGACTAATTTTTTATCTTTGATGCTTCTCTCAAGTTGAACCTCTTTTAATCGCAAATCCGATATTTGTACTTTTAAATTTTGAATCTCTTTTTTTGTGTTTAGATAGAGATTTTCACTTGTAATCAAATCATAAAACTCTCTATCTTTTTCAACCGAAGATTTAAATTTCAAAGGCTCAATTTTTCTATAGTTATCTCTTTTTTTTGCAAGTGAATCTTCCAAGTTAACTAGAACAGCCTCATTTATCTCTAGACTGTTTTTTATATACATCAATTTTTCTCTTGTAAGCTTAAGCTCTTTTTCATCAACTTCACAATCAATCTCTATATATGCTTTAGAAGAAAGAACTTTTCCTATCATGGTCTCATCTGCGCTAACTACTAAACCGGAGATATTTGAAGATATATCTCTTACCTCATAAGGCTCAACCTTTGCATAGTACACCTTTGCATAGCAAAGGCTAAAAAGTAAAGCAATAACAATAAAAATTCTCATTAAACACTCCTTATAAGGTTAACTTAAAATAATTATGTTAATTTTACCATTTCATTATTAACATTCAAGCATATTTCATCATAATTTCGATATGATTTTTTAATTGGCACAAGTATAATTTAAAGGCTGTAAATGTCCGTTTTAGACAAGGTAGATGCTGCTACAAACTTAGCAAAAAATAATGAACTACAACTTTTAGTATTTAGAGTTAGTAACAAAACAGACTCTGCATATTATGCTATAAATGTTTTTAAAACACGTGAAGTCGTGGAATCAAAAAATCATTTCATAACTCAAATACCCTCATCGCACAAGATGCTTGAGGGCACAATCGTTCTTCGCGGGATGCAAATTCCCATACTAAATCTTCCGTTATGGCTAGGAATATCTCTTTCAAAAGAGGAGAAAAGCTTATCAAACATTCTTGTTTGCGACTTTAATGGAATCGTAATCGGTTTAAGAATTATGTCTGCTTATAGAGTTTTAAAGAAAAACTGGAATGAAATGCATGCCCCTAAAAGCTACAGAATGGGAGAAGACAATCTAGTCATAAACGACACAAGGCTTGAAGATGGAAGTTTATGTCTTGTTCTAGATTATGAAAAACTCTTAGCAGACGTTATCCCGCAAGCCATGGTAAATGTACTTGAATCTCCTGCAAATTTAAAAGATATAGAAATGCCTAGCAAGCTAAAAAATGGAACAGTTTTAGTAGCAGAGGATTCTAAAACAGCGCAAAAGCATCTAATGCAGATTTTTAAAAATGCCAACATATCTATGAAACTCTTTGACAATGGAAAACTTCTTATTGATTATATAGATTCTCTAGGTGATAATGCTTCAGAAATACCTGCCGTAATTACAGATATAGAGATGCCTGAAATGTCAGGATTTACAGTAGTTAAACTACTAAAAGGCTCTTCAAAAACTAAAAATATACCCGTTATTGTAAATAGTTCAATGACCGGTTCAAACAATAAAAGAGAAGCTGAAGTCTTAGGTGCAGATGGATTTATAGATAAGACAAAAAGTCAAAATATAATTCCTCTTATTGTAGAAGTTATGAGTATGAAAAACGTTAAATCTTAAAGCCATCATAAATCAGAGCCTAATATAGCTCTGATTTTTAATAAAAATCGCTTAACTAAAGAGTGAGATAAGAATACCTGCCGCAACAGCTGAACCGATAACTCCTGCAACATTTGGACCCATAGCATGCATTAAAAGCATATTAGAGCGGTCATACTCCATACCAACTTTATTAGATACACGAGCAGCCATTGGAACGGCAGAAACACCAGCTGAACCGATTAATGGATTTATCTTGTTTCCAGGAAAAAGATTCATTGTTTTTGCCATTATAACACCGGCCGCAGTTCCCACAGAAAACGCAATAATACCAAGCACTAAAATGGCTAAAGTATCAGCAACCAAAAACTGATCTGCCGCAAGCTTAGAACCAACAGCTAAACCTAAAAATATAGTTACTATATTTATTAAAGCATTTTGCATAGTATCTGAGAGTCTATCAACAACGCCACTCTCTTTTAAGAAGTTACCAAACATAAACGCACCTATTAGAGGCGTTGCATCAGGAAGCACTAAAATAGCAAGCACTAAAACCATAATCGGGAAAACCAACTTCTCTAAGCGAGAAACATGGCGCATGGTGCTCATCTTTATTCTTCTCTCCGCATCTGTCGTTAGTGCCTTCATAATAGGAGGCTGTATAATAGGAACCATAGCCATATATGAATATGATGCAACTGCAATTGCTCCTAAAAGCTCAGGAGCCAACTTAGTGGCTATAAAAATGGAGGTTGGTCCATCAGCACCGCCAATTATTGAAATTGCAGAAGCTTGTTGGAGTGTAAAATCAAAAAGTGGTGTATATTGCGCAAGCGCAACTGCTCCAACTAGTGTTCCAAATATTCCAAACTGTGCCGCGCCGCCTAAGAGTGCAGTTTTTGGGTTTGAAAGCAAGGGACCAAAATCAGTCATAGCACCGACACCCATAAAAATAAGTATTGGAAAAAACTGGTTTGCCAAGCCCATCTCATACATAATGCCCAAAAATCCACCAGGTCCTGCAATTCCAGCAATTGGAATATTTGCCAAAAGACCGCCAAACCCTATAGGTAAAAGAAGCAGCGGTTCAAAACCTTTTGCAATTGCAAGATAAAAGAGCAAGAAAGTAATTAATATCATAATAATCCTGCCCCAAGATTTATGAAAATCACTCATTTTCTCGCCATGGGAACTTAATTCGTCAGGACTTGGACTTATAAAAGAGCTGATTCCAGTAGAGTTTATAAAGCCGGCAATCATCTCGCCAAAGGATTGCACTTGATATGTTTCAACTTTTTTTGTACTCACTTCAGGTGAGACAGTATCAGCAACAGGAGTTGAAGCATAAACAGAACTAAAGCTAAAAAGCATCAAGAGTGTAAGAATTTTTATAACATTTTTTTTCATCTAAATTACCCTAGCACTGCTACGACTTGACCTTCGACTACTTTATCGTTAGTAGCAACATTTATTGATTTTATAACTCCGCCTTTTGGAGCCACAATATCTATTTCCATTTTCATAGACTCTAAAATCAAAATAACATCGCCCTCTTTTACGCTCTGACCTGGATTAGCAACTAATTTCCAAACACTGCCTGGTAAAAGAGCTTTTATATCTAACTGGGTACCTGATGTTGTAACTACTTTAGGAGTTGAAGGTTCTACGCTCTCTCCGTTTACTTCAGTAACTTGAATATTAACATCACCCTCTGCAACCTGAACACTAAATTTTTGACCATCAACAACTACAGTATAGCTTCCATTACCCATATTTTTGCTTCCTTCTTCTTTTTTCATTTCTGATATTTTACGAACATTCAACTCACCTTCGCCTTTAAGAAAAGCGATACCTTTGTCATGACAAGCTGCTGCAATGAAGATATTCTCTTCAGTAATCTCGATATTTTCCTCTTTAAGCTTGTTAATCCAGGTATTTAATGATTTACTCTCGTCTGCATTTGCTAAATCAAGAGCCTTTTCTGTCGTAGGTTCTAAACCCAACTTCTCAGAAGCGATTCTTACAACTTCAGGATCCGGTGCAACTGGAGTTTTACCAAAATAACCAAGCACCATTTTTCCATAACCAGGAGCTATTGCATTCCATGGTCCTTGCATAACATTATTAAGTGCTTGTTGAAAATAAAATTGTGAAACAGGAGTAACAGATGTTCCGTAGCCACCTTTCTCTACAACTTCAGTCATGGCAGCAATAACCTCTGGAAATCTATCAAAAATGCCATTATCTCGCATCATTTGAGTATTTGCAGTAAGTGCACCACCGGGCATTGGAGAGAACGGAATTATCGGAGAAACCATTGTTGCTTCAGGAGGCATAAAATAATCTGAAAGACAGCTTTGAAGCTCTTTTTCATAAGTTAATATTTTATTTATTTCAAGCCCACCAAGGTCATAATCCATACCTTTAGTTGCATGAAGCATAGTCAAAATATCAGGCTGGCTTGTTCCACCACTCACAGGCGATGCTGCCATATCTATCCCATCTACACCAGCTTCAAGAGCTGCCATATATGCCGCAACTGAAACACCTGCAGTCTCATGCGTATGAAGTCTTAAGTGTGTTCCCTCAGGAATCAAACGTCTAGCCATCTGAATAGTTTCAAACACTTTTTGCGGATTTGACGTACCGGAAGCATCCTTAAAACAGATACTGCTGTATGGAATTCCGCTATCAAGTATCTCTCGTAGTGTTTTTTCGTAAAACTCTACAGTATGTGCGCCGTAACAACCAGGAGGAAGATCCATCATAGTCACAACAATTTCATGCTTGAGTCCATGATGAACGATTCGCTCACCTGAATATTTCAAATTTTCAACATCATTGAGCGCATCAAAGTTTCTAATTGTTGTCGTACCGTGCTTTTTAAACATCTTTGCGTGCAAATCAATAAGCTCTTTAGAGCCTGTGTCTAACATTACGGTATTTACGCCACGTGCTAAAGTTTGAAGATTTGCATCAGGTCCGACTATTTCACGAAACTTGTCCATCATCTCAAAAGCATCTTCTCTAAGATAGAAATACAAGGATTGAAACCTAGCGCCGCCGGCAAACTCAAAGTGAGTTATTCCCGCAGTTTTTGCCGCCTCTACTGCCGGGAAAAAATCGTTCATTAATACACGACCGCCAAAGACAGACTGAAAACCATCCCTAAAGGTCGTATCCATTATATCTATATATTTTTTAGCCATACTTATCCTTAACTTTCTCTATGAAATTTAATTGCTGCCGTTATTGCCGCAACTATTTTTTTTTGATTATCTTGAGTACCTGATGAGGAAGAGCTCGTACTCGGCTGAACTTCAGGAAAGAATTTATGTATGATTTTTGACATTATGCTCATCAAAAAAATCATTACACTTAGGAACAAAAACACTGCACCCATTCCCAGTCCCATAAACTTTATGCCCTCTACTACAAGGTTAGTATCCATATCAATATACCTCTTTTTATATTTCGCGCTTATTGTATAATATTAATGTTTAAAAAGCCTTATTGCCATTTTTTTAATTTTTATAAATAGCCAAATTGTTACCATATGATTATATAATTCATAAAAAAATAGTATAGGTATAAATATGAAAAATGAGAATGTCGTCAAATTCGGACATATAAACACGATAGAAGGTTACTCATATTTAGCACTTGTTCTTATTGCGATGCCTATGAAATACTTTATGGATATTCCCTCGGCAGTAAAAGTTGTCGGCATGATTCATGGGATACTTTTTATTCTTTTTTGTCTGCTTTTAGTTAAAGCTTGGCACGAAGCAAAGTGGTCTTATAAAGAAAATATTATTTTCTTTATCGCTTCGCTTATTCCCTTTGGAACCTTTTTTACCAAAGCTAAAATAAAAACTTATGAATAAAAAAGTTTTCTTTGGTTAGAATATCTTTACTAATTAATTAAGGAATATATTTATGATTGCCGGAATAAATGAGCAGGATTTTGTTGCATATCTTATATTTGGGTTTATATTAAATTTTGTTTTCTCTATAATGTTTGGAGTCTACCTTAGTAAAAACATAGGCATGCAAGAGATGATTAAATCAAAGGGAGACAAAGAGCAGTCACTGCTTGTTAGCTTCAGTCTTTTTATACCGTATGCAAAAATGATAGTTACGCTTTACAGAGTCACTGTTTTGCAAATATTTTTTTTAAACAAGGGATATTCACACAAAGAGTTTTGGATTTATATGACTACAAACAGACTCAATAAATTGGACTGATTCAGGGTATGAATGAGTTCAAACTGAAAATAATTCTCGCCATGCTTATTGGACTTATTTTTTCGTTTATTTTTATATTGTTAGCTTTTGTACTACCAATGCAAGATGAGGAGCAGACAATCATAAAAAAACCCAGCAATATACTAGAAGAGGTTTCAAAATCACTTAAAAAGTAAGCTAGAGAGAGTTTTTTACCTGAATCAACTTCAGTGTTTCGTAAGCACAAAGCGGATTAAGCTTGACGGCTGAAATCTCTAAAGCCTTAATACACAATTTCAAATAGTTCGAATCCTCTTTATGTATTATTATTTTTAATATCTTTTCAGCATCTTTAATCCGAAGATTTCTAGCAACACCAAGATTTTTATGTGCTAAATTTTTAATATTTGTATAATCAAGAACTCTATTTTCAAGTTCATCAATTTCAAGCTCTTGTATATACTCATAAAATGTTATATTTGATTTTAATATCTGAATAATATAATCTTCTACAAGCTGATAAACAGTATCTTCGTCTAAAGACAACTCCTCCACGGCTTCTCTCATTTCATAGCGGTAACTAGTTATATCAAGTGCCTTGAAATTTTGTTCAATAAAAACAGTTCCCTCTTGTAATAATCTATCTATTGTACGGCGAAGTTCAATATTTTCAGGCTGTCTTTTTTCTTTAAAATTATTATTCATAGATTTAAAATAGCATAACTTTCTTTTATTCTTACACTTAGTATAGACAAGAGCTTTTAAATAAATTGTGAGTGCTACAAATGCACTCACAACAAAAAACTATATTGCCTTTGAAATAATTCTATTAAGTCTTGAAATAAAGTCTGCGGTATCTTCAAGTTCAGCACCCTCAAAAAGTTTAGCTTGATCAAATAAAACATGCGCAGCATCATTTATGAGATTCTGATCTATGGACTCTTTGAGTTTTATAATGAGCTCATGTTTAGGATTTATCTGCAAGATTGGAGCAGGAGCCGGAGAGGATGTGCCTTGTCCCATCTGGCGCATCATTTGAGCCATCATGTAAGCAGGATCTTCCTTATCCTCCTTTAACTTTACAGGAGAATCTACTAAATCAAAAGTCACTTCAACAGACTTTACGCTCTCCCCTAAAGCATCTTTAAACTCTTTAATCAGCCCTTCAAACTCTTTAACGCTCTCTTGTTCTACCTTTTTCTCCTCTTCACTCTCCTCAAATTTAGCATCACTTACGTGTACAAACTTATACTCTTTGTACTCTGTTACCATGGGAAATATAATAGTATCTACTTCTTCATTGAGGACCAAGACATCTATATTTCGACTCTTAAATCTCTCTAAGGCAGGTGAACTTTTCAACATAGAGAGTGAAGTTTTGCCAGTAATATAATAAATCTCTTTTTTATCTTCATCTACATTTTTTAAAAAATCCTCAAACATTACCATCTCTTTAGAGTTTAAGGTATTGAACTTCATAAGCTCTAAAATCTTCTCACGATTGCCGTAATCGCTATAAAGTCCCTCTTTTAATACATTTCCAAACTCTTTGAAAAATTTATCATACTTCTCTTTATCGCCTTTAGCCATTTTAGCAAGTTCTGATAGCACTTTTTTAACTGAAGCATTTTTTATTTTAGCCATAACTGCGTTTGATTGTAAGATTTCTCTTGAGACATTAAGCGGTAAATCCTTAGAGTCTATTACCCCGCGCAAAAATCTCATATATGTCGGCATAAGTTCTTTTTCATCATCTGTGATAAAAACACGATTGATATAGAGTTTTATCCCGGTTTGATAGTCAACTCTGTACATATCCATAGGAGCTTTGCTAGGTATGTAAAAAAGAGTGGTGTACTCTATAGCACCCTCAGCTTTTTGGTGCATCCAAAAAAGAGGCTCCTCTGAAGAGTGCGCGATTGAGCTGTAAAAATCTTTATATTCCTCATCTTTTATCTCACTTTTTGAGATTGTCCAAAGTGCATTTGCACGGTTAATCTGAACATTTTCTATCTCCTCTTTTGAAGGCTCTACCTCTTTGCCCTCGTCATCTTTTTTAGCAGGAATATACTTCTCTTTGTCCATAAAAATTGGAAAAGGAATATGATTTGAGTATTTTTTAATAATATTTTCAACTCTATAACTCTCTAAAAACTCGCCCTCATCATCGTTTAAGTGCATTACAATTGTAGTTCCATGAGAATCTCTAGTTGTTTTTTCTAGCTCAAACTCGCCATCACCCTTGCTTTTCCATAAATAAGCCTGCTCCTCGCCTGCTTTTTTTGTAGTTACTTCAACCTCATGAGCAACCATGAAACATGAGTAAAAACCAACTCCAAACTGCCCAATTAGATTGGAGTCTTTTTTTTGATCACCTGTTAGATTTTGTAAAAATGCTTTTGTTCCTGATTTTGCAATAGTTCCGAGGTTGTTCATCAAATCCTCTTCATCCATGCCAATACCGCTGTCTTTGATTGTCAAAGTTTTTGCCTCTTTATCGGCAATGATATCAATGCGCGGTGCAAACGTTACACCTTTATATGTAGCATCTGTTAATACTAACATGTTTAACTTATCAAGTGCATCTGATGCATTTGAAACCAACTCACGCAAAAATATCTCTTTATTTGAATACAGTGAGTGTATCATGAGATTTAGTATTTGGTTTGCTTCCGTTTGAAACTGATGTTTTGCCATCTTTTGAATCCTTTTAAGTTAAAATTTTAAAGAATATTAGCAAAAAAAAGTTAATAAATATAAATTATATCAACCATTTTGAGTCTATGACACTAAATAATATTTACACTCAAAACTCAATATATTAGAATATTCTATAAACAAAACTCACTTTTATTTTTATGTTAAAGTAACAAAATCCTTACATTAATTAGATATAATATTGCTAAAATCATAGATTTTGTTTTATCTGAGAAGATTACAAAATATTATTTAAATTTGGAGTTATTATGAAAAAGTTCACAACATTAGTCGCAATTGACTTTTCAAAAAGCAGTTATGCAGTTTTAGCTAAAGCACTTAATTTTACGCAAAAAATGGGTGGCGAGCTTCATGTCGTACATATAATTGAAAACTCGTTTTTTTCAAAAAAAATAGATTTAGATTCTATTAAAGATACCACTTTTAAGAAGCTTGTTAAAAAATTTAGCACAATTAAATATGAGAATTATCACTGCATAAGCGGAAAAGTAAAAGTTCAAGTGGCAAACACTGCAAGAATCTTAAATGCTGATGTTATCATCATGGGAAATAGCGGTGAGACGCATTTTTTAAGCGAGCTTCTTATGGGATCACACACAAAAGAGATTATCAAATATGCACAAACTCCTGTTTTAGTTATAAAGATTGATCATGAGATAGAGTATCAAAATATTTTAGTGCTTACGGATTTATCTCAAGAGTCTGCTGATGCAATTAAAAAAATTGCAAAAATTTTTCCAAACTCAAACATTAAGCTTGTAAATCTCTACTATCTTCCACTTGACAATCGAATAAATATATATGGATTTGGCGAAAAAGAGATTAAAGAGTATCTAGAATCGGTAGAAAAAGAGAGCGAGAAAAATATTGATGAATTTTTAAAATCCTTAGCTCTTTCAATGCAGATAAGCATTACGGCATCTGCTATAAACAGCTCCTTAAATCCAAAACAGTTCAAAGAAGAGGTTGCCGAGATAAACTACGACCTATTGGCAATTCATGCAACACAAAACGTAAGCTTTTTTGCTTTTGACATTTTAGAAAACTCAGTTGTTGATGTTTTTGTTTTAAAATAAGCTGCCCGTGCAAGAAGAGTTTATTGAGCTAAGGGAACAAACCCCGATAATTCGCTCAAAAAGGTGCAAAATTATCTCTTTATCATTAAGGTTCTTTTTGCAATACGGCGCAGTTGTGGCAACTTTTACAGCTTGGTATCTTTATGACTTTTTTATAGCGCTACTGACTCTAGTTCTTGCTTTTATTATTATGGGAATTATTCGCTCAAAACTACGCAACAGCGCCATCCCTGCATCACAAAGAGAGCTCCACTACAACGATAAAAGCATAGCCGACTGGTTTACGGCAAAGGAGCTATGCTATGAGTATTTATCTGAGTCTAAAGAGTTATAGAGTTTGCAAATTCCATAATATTGCTCTCTTGTCCTAACTCATCTCTTATAGCAGTTGCAAATATCTCCATTTTATCCATCTCCCCATGAATTAGATAGAGTTTTTTCAAATTCTTAATCGGTCTCATCCAGTCAATCAAATCTTTTTGATCCGCATGAGCTGAAAAACCGTTAATAGTATACGTTTTAGCTTTTACTATTATATCGTCTCCGTAAATTTTAACGCTTTTTTGACCATCAACAATGCTCCTTCCAAGTGTTCCCTCAGCCTGAAAGCCAACAAAGATAACTGCATTTCTACTATTCCAAAGTCTATGTTTTAGATGATGCATAATACGTCCACCGTTACACATGCCACTCCCTGCAATTATAATAGAGCGCTCCCTTACCTTGTTTATTGCCATGGATTGGTTTCTTGTAGTTGTTGTTTCAAGCCAGGAAAACGAGAACGGGTCTCCACCTCTTCCTGATAGATACTCTAACTTATCGCTTAAATGAACGGGATATTTATTGTAAAGTTTTGTTGCTTTTATAGCAAGCGGGCTATCTAGAAAAATACGGCATTTTGGCAATTCACCACTATCATGCATCTCATGAAGCAGCCAGAGTATCTCCTGTGTTCTCTCTAACGCGAAAGAGGGTATTAAAATCGTACCGTTGCCTTTTAGAGTCGAGACAATTGCCTCCTTAAACTCTTCTATACTCTGCTCTAAGGACTTATGCAGACGGTCTCCGTATGTTGACTCTATAAAAAGAGCATCTGCTTCTTCAAGTTTATCATGCTCATCTATTATCAGTCTCTGCTTGGGACCTAAATCCCCTGAAAACACAATGCGCTTATGCTGATTTTGCTCTTGATAATTGATTATAACAAAAGCGCTTCCCATAATATGACCGGCATTTTTAAAAGATACACTTATGTGCTGCTTTAGTTTATGCTCCTCATAATATTCTAGCGTAAGCCATTTTTTAGCAAAAACCTCTTTTACATCATCTTTTGTGTAAAGAGGCTCTAAAATAGTATCTTCCTCGCCGCGTCTGCGAGCTTTTCTACTTATTGTCTTATACTCCTCCTGCAAAATCCCGGCACCGTCTAAAAGCATAATCTTAGCTATATCACGAGTAGCTTCTGTCGCAATTATTTTGCCCTTAAACCCATCTTTTATAAGCTTTGGAACTCTTCCGATATGATCTAAATGTGCATGTGTTAAGATAAGATAATGCAAATCTGAAGGCTCAAAACCAAAAGGTTCATAATTTTTTATGCTTCCCCCGTCTCCCTGAAACATACCACAATCAACTAAAACCTTTATAGAACCTATTTTAACAAGATGGCATGAACCCGTTACCATTTGGGCTGCTCCGTATGATATTACTGTTGCCATAATTTATTCCTCTTTTTACTCATAAGTAATAGATTATATTCAAACTTATCTATTATGAAACTTATACTATAATAACATAATAAATAAGGAAATATAAACACTTAATGGCACTCATAGATTTACTAAATATATCAAAACATTACGAAGCGCAAAAAATTTTAATTGATGTTAATTTTCATATTGAGGAAGGGGAGAGAATCGTTATCATCGGAAAAAATGGCAGCGGCAAATCCACTCTTATGAAGATTATTAACAAAACGCTTGAACAAGATAGCGGCGAGAGAATAATCAGGCAAAATCTAGAAGTAAAAATGCTCGACCAAAAACCCGATTTTCAAGAGGGTCATACGGTACGTGAAGCGGTTGAAGCAGGGCTAAAAGAGCTTAATGAGGCAAAACAGAAGTACAATGAGTTGTCGCTTAAACTTGCGGATGATTTTGAAAATAGAAAACTCATTGATGAACATGAGAGGCTCTCTAGCTATATTGAGCATCATAATGCTTGGAATCTTGATGATAAAGTTGAGAGAATCATCCAACATTTTGACCTTAAACAGTATGAAAATAAACTAGTCGTTATGCTCAGTGGTGGGGAGCAAAGAAGAGTTGCTCTGGCATCACTGCTGCTTCAAAAACCGGATGTTTTACTACTTGATGAACCGACAAACCACCTAGATGTTTATATGGTTGAGTTTTTAGAGGAGCTGCTTTTAAAAGAGAAATTTACCCTTGTTTTTATCTCACATGACAGATATTTCATCGACAGAGTAGCTACAAAAAGTGTGGAAGTAGAGGATTGCTCACTTCGAGAGTATAGTGGCGGTTACAGCGACTATTTAGCTCAAAAAGAGGAGTACATGCGAACACTTGAGAAGCAGCATGAAAATCTTCTTGATTTGCTCAAAAGAGAAAACGAATGGTTCTCAAGAGGTGTAAAAGCAAGACTTAAAAGAAATGAGGGACGTAAAGAACGCCTACTTGCGCTAAGAGAAGATGCTAAAACTAACCCCTCAAAAATAAAAAAAATGACGTTAGAGCTTGAGAGAGAAGCTAAACACTTTAACCGTGACAAAAGTGTCAACAAGCAGAAAATGCTCTTTGAAGTAGAAAATTTGGGGCTAAGACTTGGAGACAAAGAGCTGTTAAAAGATTTTAACACGAGAATTTTGCAAAAAGATGTCATAGCCATCGTGGGACCAAACGGCAGCGGAAAATCAACTCTACTTAAAGCTCTTTTAGGACGCATAGAACCCACAAGCGGGGTGATAAAAAGAGGCGAATTTAAGATAGGATACTTTGACCAACACAGAGAGATGCTAGATGATGAGAAGAATCTTTTAGAGACATTTTGCCCGCATGGCGGGGATAGAGTAAGTGTTCGCGGGCGAGATATGCATGTTTACGGCTACCTTAAAAACTTTCTTTTTCCAAGAGAATTTTTAGACAAGAAGATAGGGATACTCAGCGGCGGAGAAAAAAACCGTATTGCTCTGGCTCTGTTATTTACAAAAAATGTGGATATTCTTATCCTTGATGAGCCTACAAATGATTTAGATATTCCAACAATAAATATCCTAGAAGAGCAGCTGATAAACTTTAGCGGTGCAGTTATAATAGTCAGTCATGACAGATATTTCGTAGATAAAATAGCCAAAAAACTCTTTATTTTTAAAGAGGATAAACGCATAGAAGAGAGTTACCAAAGCTACACGGAGTATCTTGAACTTGAAAAAGAGCTCAAAGAGTTAAGCGAGATGGACAAAGAGAGCAAAAAAATTGAGTTAAAACCAAAACAGAGTAAACCAAAGGAGCAAAAACTCACTTTTAAAGAGAAAATCGCATTAGAAAAACTTCCTCTTGAAATAGATGAGCTTGAGGTTAAAATGGATGAAAAAAATAGTTGCCTAGCTAACCCTGTATGTTATGAAACGGTAGGCATTGCGCAACTAGCACGTGAGCTTGAAGAGCTTAGAAATCTATACGAGCAAAAGGTTGAAGAGCTTTTAAGTATTCAGGAGAAGGAGGAGGAGATTAACAATAGCTAGCACAAAAGGTGCTAACTATTGTTGAGCTTCTCTAAGCGTGTCTGCGATTAAAAATGCCAGCTCTAAAGCTTGATCTGCATTTAAACGAGGATCGCAATGCGTATGGTAACGTGAACTTAAATCTTCTTCTGTCACAACAAAAGAGCCACCGATACACTCTGTTACATTTCTGCCTGTCATCTCTAAGTGAACACCGCCGGCAAATGTGCCCTCAGCCTTATGAACCTGAAAGAACTGCTTCATCTCAGTAAGAATTGCATCAACCGGGCGAGTCTTAAAATTGTTTGATGATTTAATAGTGTTGCCATGCATTGGGTCACAGCTCCAGACGACTTTCTTACCTTCACGCTCAATTGCACGAATAAGTTTTGGCATTCCATCACCCACTTTATTTGCACCCATTCTTACTATAATATTCAGACGACCTGCTTCATTTTCAGGGTTTAAAATATCACATAGTTTTATTAAATCTTCCGGATCCATTGATGGTCCAGCTTTAACGCCGATAGGGTTGTTAATGCCTCTCATATACTCAACATGAGCACCATCAAGTTGGCGCGTTCTATCACCTATCCAGAGCATATGTGCAGAGGTGTCATACCAATCGCCGGTAGTAGAATCTTTTCTAGTAAATGCTTCTTCATAAGGGAGCAAAAGAGCCTCATGAGAGGTATAAAAATCGGTCTCACGTAGAGTTCTATGCGTTTTGGATGTAATACCGCATGCCTCCATAAACTTCAATGATTTGCTAATCTCCTCAGCTAAATCTTCATATTTTTTGCTTATCTCACTCTGATGCGTAAAATCCAAATTCCATTGATGAACTTTATGCAAATCGGCAAAACCGCCGGTTGCAAACGCACGTATAAGATTTAGCGTTGCAGCAGATTGGTTGTATGCTTTTATCATTCTTTGAGGATTTGGGGTGCGTGCTTCGGGAGTAAAATCAACACCATTTATGATATCGCCACGGTAAGCATCTAGCGTTACTCCGCCTATTGTCTCTGTGTCACTTGAGCGAGGTTTTGCAAACTGACCTCCAACGCGCCCTACTTTTACCACAGGAACGCCCCCCGCATATGTCATAACTACTGACATCTGAAGAATTGCTTTAAACGTATCACGAATATTTGTGGCATGAAACTCGCTAAAACTCTCAGCACAATCCCCGCCTTGAAGTAAAAAAGCCTTCCCCTCAACAACATTTGCCAACTGACTTTTAAGCGAACGAGCTTCACCTGCAAAAACAAGCGGCGGATACTCTTTTAACTCTGCTAAAACTCTGTTTAATTCATCACTATTTGTATATGTCGGTTGCTGCACAATAGGCTTTTGCTTCCAACTAGAAGGTGTCCAAATACTCATGTATAAAACCTTTTTAATATATATTTAAAATATTTTTTGAAATTTTACATTATAATACCTAAAATCGCACTGATTGCCTTTTTTAGACCTAATAAAAAAATATAAAAGCTTTTTTTTATGCTTAGGTATGTATAATGCAACATATTTTTTATGGATATGTGATTATGAAAAAAAACGATTTAAAAGCACTAATCGAGGAGATTTATGAAAATCTACTTGAACGTATTAATATGGAGAAAAAGGCAACTAAAGGGCAGGTTGTTGGCTATCTAAAAGATGCTATAGAAGTTGTCTCCAACATAAACGACGAAGATATCGACTCCATAGAACATGCCAAAGAAGCTTTTAATAACTCCTACAAAGAGATTGTAAAACAGAGTTTAACCTCTTACAAAAACACTAATGATAAATTTGGAGAACTTTCGCAGCTCAATAAGCAAACAATAGAAAAATATAGTGACAAGAGTATAAATCTAGAGGTATTTGCAAATAAATTCAATGAAATTCAATCTTTTATGACAGATGAGGTCAAAAAAGCCAATGAAGTAATTTCAGAGCTTTCACAGAAAGTGAAGATGCTAGAGCAAACTTCGAATCTTGACCCTCTGACAAAAGTTTTAAATAGAAGAGCCCTTATCTCTTATCTAAAAGGGGTGTGCTCTGACAAAAGCATACCGTACAAACTGCATGTCCTAATGATTGATATAGATAACTTTAAATCTATAAACGACAATTACGGTCATATAACTGGAGATAAAATTCTTGTTTTCATTGCAAATATTTTAAGAAAAGCCTTAAGAGATGGGGATAAAATTTTTAGATTTGGAGGAGAAGAGTTCACGGTAGTGCTAAGTCGTAACAACGATGAGCAGTCTAATGCTATAGCAGAAAGGTTGTTGAAACTAATCAGCTCAAACAATCTCATCTACATGGGGCACAAAATCTCTATTACAGCAAGTATAGGGATGACAAAATTTCTAGAAAATGACACCCCAGACTCTCTTATAGGCAGAGCGGATAAAGCACTCTACATCTCCAAAAACAGTGGAAAAAACATGGTATCTAAGGTTTGTGAATAATGGAATTTAATTATTTTGATATTATCGTATTGATTATAGTTCTTTTTTTAGGGCTTAAGGGGATTATAAACGGTTTTTTTAAAGAACTATTCGGTCTTTTGGGAATTATCGGCGGTATATTTATAGCATCTCGCGTAGGCAAAGATGTAGGAGAACTCATCAGTGATGCTGTTTTTAAGTTTGAAAATAGCGCCGCTATCGATTTTACGGGCTTTTTAGTTACGCTTATACTTTTTTGGCTTTTGATGGTTGTTGTCGGGCTCATTTTTAAAAAACTTAGCTCCCTAAGCGGACTTGGCATATTTGACAAATTATTGGGATTTGTCTTTAGCGCAAGCAAGTTTTTTCTTATTGCTGCCGTGATTGCATACGCCGCTTACAATATTAAAGCCATGAGAGCAAGTATTGACTCGATAATGCAAAATAGTTTTGTTTTTCCTGTATTGGTAGAGACCGGGAGTGTTATTATGAAACTTGACCCGATTGAAATTTCTAACGATATAAATGAAACCATACAAAAGAGCACAGAAGCTCTACAAGAGAGTGTAAGCAGTAATCTTATAGATTCATCAATAAAGATTGTAGATGATGCTACAAAAAAGATAAGCCAAAACATAGAACAAAATTTATCTCTCAAGAAGGATCAATAATATGTCTGAAATTATTACCGACTTTAATGACAAAACAGTTGCATATAAGCAGTTGCTTAAAAATTTCAAAGCACTTTTGAAAAAAAATAATCTAAAGTTTACGATTCAAAGAGAAGTTATTTTAGAGACTCTTTATAACTCAGATGAGCATCTAACGCCGGAATCTCTTCATAATCTTATTCAAGAGAAATTTCCGGATTTAAAAACGGGGATTGCCACAGTATACAGGACGCTCTCTCTTTTAGAGGAATCAGATATGGTTACCTCTTTATCTTTTGGCGCGCAGGGGAAAAAGTATGAACTTGGCGCCAAACATCATCATGACCACTTTATATGTACTCTCTGCGGAGCTATAACAGAGTTTGTTGATGAACAGATAGAAGAGAGACAGCATAAAATTGCCGAGGAACTTGGATTTTTGATGCATGATCACTCCATGCAAATTTATGGCATCTGTAAAAAGTGCCAAAACTAGCAACTGTAATATTTACATAAAAAAATAAAGGAAAAACTATTGGTTTTTGATAATAAACTTATACAACAAAGAATTGACAAAGCAGAACTTCTTAAAAAAGAGGGAATAAACCCATACTCTAATGACTCAAAAAGAAATACAACAATTGAAAAATTTTTAAATGTCAATACAGACATTGTTCATAAAGAGGACAAAAGAGATGAGAAACGTAACTACACCCTAAGCGGTCGTATAAAGTTTTTTAGAGTTATGGGAAAAGCAAGTTTTATAAAGATTGAAGATGAGAGTGGAATGCTCCAAGTCTATGTGACAAGAGATAATTTTCCAGAGGGTTTTTACAACGATATTTTTAAGAAAAATATCGAAGTCGGCGACATTGTAGAAGTTTCAGGTTATCCGTTTGTAACGGGACAAGGAGAACTTTCTCTTCACGCTAATGATTTAAGACTCTTAACAAAAGCTATCTCCCCGCTTCCTGAAAAATTTCACGGTATAACGGATAAAGAGATTAGATACAGAAAAAGATATCTCGACCTTATTATGAACGCGGATGTTCGCAAAACATTTAAAATTCGCTCAAAAGTTATCTCTCTTACTCGCCGTTTTTTCGAAGACAAAGGCTTTTTAGAGGTTGAAACTCCTATGATGCACCCGATAGCCGGCGGAGCAAACGCAAAACCGTTTGTTACACATCATAATGCATTAGGAATTGACAGATACTTAAGAATAGCGCCCGAACTTTATCTAAAAAGACTTATTGTAGGTGGTTTTGAAGCTGTATTTGAGATAAACCGCAACTTTAGAAATGAGGGGATGGATGCTACGCACAATCCTGAATTTACCTCTATTGAATTTTATTGGGCATACAAGACATATAAAGATCTTATAGAAATCACGAAAGAGTATTTTAGGTATCTTTTTGATCATTTAAATCTTCCAACACAGCTCCCTTACGGAGATATGGAAGTTGACTTTGGCAAGTTTAGCGAGGTGCCCTTGATAGAGTCACTCTACACTATCGGAGATGTTCCCAAAGAGATAGTAGACGATAAAAACAAAATCATCGAATTTTTAAATAGTAAAAATATTCAAGTCAAAAACACTCTAAGTTTAGGTCAACTTCAAGGCGAACTTTTTGATGAGTTTGTTGAAGAGAAACTTATCAACCCTACTTTTATTACAGAGTATCCGGTTGACATCTCTCCTCTTGCTAGAAGAAGCGATAAAAACCCTGAAATCACAGAGCGTTTTGAGCTTTTCATTGCAGGACGCGAGATAGCAAACGCATTTAGCGAGTTAAATGATCCGGTTGATCAATATGAGAGATTTAAAGCTCAAGTTGAGTCAAAAGAGAGCGGCGATGACGAAGCGCATGAGATGGATTTGGATTTTGTAGAAGCGCTTAGCTATGGCATGGCACCGACTGCAGGACAAGGCATAGGAATAGACAGACTGGTTATGCTTTTAACAAATGAGCACTCAATAAGAGATGTTCTGCTGTTTCCTGCGATGAAACCTGTATATGCAGAAGAAAAACATGAGGAATCTTCCCCGCAAGCGTAGCTAAAAGAGTTACTTCTTTTAGTATTTTAAATTACATTAAAAAAAGGAATTATATTACAATGAGTTTTTTAAAAGAGTTCGATAAAGAGATATTTGATTTATGCGAAAAAGAGTTAGAGCGTCAGAGTGACCACTTAGAGATGATAGCATCTGAAAACTTTACGCTTCCTGCTGTTATGGAAGCTATGGGCTCAGTTTTTACGAACAAATATGCGGAGGGTTATCCGGGTAAACGTTACTATGGCGGCTGTGAGTATGCTGATGGTGTTGAGCAGTTGGCGATTGATAGAGCATGTAAGCTATTTGGATGCAACTATGCAAATGTTCAGCCACATTCAGGCTCTCAAGCAAATGCAGCCGTTTATGCAGCTCTTTTAAAAGCAGGAGACAAACTCTTAGGTATGGATTTAAGTCATGGCGGGCACTTAACTCATGGTTCAAAACCGAGTTTTTCAGGTCAAAACTACTCAAGTTTTACGTATGGGGTTGAGCTTGATGGTCGCATGAATTATGATAAGATTATGGAGATTGCTAAAGCGGTTCAACCAAAAATCATAGTTTGTGGTGCATCTGCTTATGCCAGAGAGATTGACTTTAAAAAATTCCGTGAAATTGCCGACGCGGTCGGAGCTATAATGTTTGCCGACATCGCCCATGTTGCAGGACTTGTAGCTGCTGGCGAGCACCCTAGCCCGTTTCCTCATGCACATGTTGTGACTACAACTACGCATAAAACTCTAGCAGGTCCTCGTGGCGGTATGATTATGACGAATGATGAGGAGATAGCTAAAAAAATCAACTCCGCAATTTTTCCTGGTATTCAAGGCGGACCACTTGTTCATGTTATAGCTGCAAAAGCGGTAGGTTTTAAATATAACCTCTCTGCTGAGTGGAAAGATTACGCTAAGCAGGTAAAAGCAAACGCAAAAATTCTAGGTAAAGTTCTTGTAAAAAGAGGCTACGACTTAGTAAGTGGCGGAACTGACAACCACTTAGTTTTATTATCATTTTTAAACCGTGAATTCTCTGGTAAAGATGCTGATATCGCTCTTGGAAATGCAGGTATTACTGTAAATAAAAACACGGTTCCCGGGGAGACAAGAAGTCCATTTGTAACCTCTGGTATCCGCATAGGAAGCCCAGCGCTAACTTCAAGAGGCATGAAAGACAAAGAGTTTGAGTTTATTGCAAATAAAATCGCAGATGTTCTTGATGATATTAACAACACAGAGTTACAAGCAAACGTAAAAAAAGAGCTTAAAGAGTTGGCTCAAAATTTTATCGTATATAATCAATCAACATATTAAGGAAACAAAATAGAGATGACGGCAGCAGATTTAAATCTTATAAAAATTGTAAACGACCACTACTGGATTAAGAGAGATGAAGTAGTTGAAAAGATTTTATTCAAGGGACGTACATTTTACAATAAGTTTGAAAAAGTAAACGCTTCACTCTCTCAAGCTCTTATAAACCAACATATTAAAGGTGAGATAACCATAGCTCACTCTTTAATTAACAAACATAATAAAGTTGAAAATATAGTAATTGACTACAACGGAAGAGATCCTGAGCGTTTTTACCATAAGGCGCAGCTTCTTCTTCGTGAAGAGGGTTTTATAAATTTTACGGCTTATAAAACAAACACCGAGGGGCATCTTCATGTTTATATTCACAAAGGTCATACAGAGCTTCAAGAGGCTATCCAGCTTGGCAAAATGATTAGCATGAAACTAGCGGCAAAACAACCAAAGCAGTGGAGAATGTTCCCAAACTCGGATATGCCAGATGAGTACAATATTTTGACATTACCGTATGAAATCTATGCAAAAGAGCGTGGAGCTTCTTGGTCAAAGCACATGTAATGCTCTTTTGTAAATAGAATTTAGATTTAAAAATAGCGAGAATAAACAAGTTTTTGGTATTATTAGGGCAAGAGAGTTACTAAGGAGAAGTTATGGAAGAAAAAAATGAATTAAATGATATTATCTTAAATAAAAACAGTTCCTCTGTCGGCAATAAAAAGATTATTTTAGCAGTAGCAATTTTAGGAGTTGTTCTAATAGTTGTTGTGATGCTGATGAATACTCTTGCATCAAACGGCACAAACAATCTGCCGCAAGCTGTTCTTCCTCCTGAGCCGCAAAAACAGGTTAAAGCTCAAACAGACGAGCCTCTTTTTGAAGAGGTTGATGTTGTTAAAGAGTCTGCACCGGAGAGTTCGTCACTAGATGTAATCGCTCAAAAATTAAAAGAAGAGAGCACGAAAGAGAATACTGAAGAGATAAAACAAGAGATTGTTCAAAGCACTATAAAAACACCAACACCAAAAACAGTAGAAACAAAAAAGAAAGTTGCCGCGCAACCTAAAACAACTGCTCCTTCAGCTACGGGTGAGTTTTATATTCAAGTCGGCTCCTTTGCAAAATATGAACCAAATAAAAAATTTTTAGACTCAATTTTAAATTTGGGTTATAAATATAAGTTTCACAAAGTAACCATTAACTCAAAAACATTAAACAAAGTTTTAGTTGGTCCTTTTAATAGTGAAGCTGAAGCAAGAAAAGCGTTGACCTCGGTTAAGAGTTCTGTTGAAGCAGGTGCTTTTTTAACTAAGATATAGCCACAATAAGGTTTTTTTTGATTTACTCTAAACAATTTATACAAGATCAACTTGCTCCTATCGCTGTTTATGCAAAATTAAAGACGATTTTTAAAGATGAAATCTCCTATCTTTTTGAGAGTGCTGGGCAGAGTGAGGGAAATTACAGCTTTATCTGCATAGGTGCCAGAGAAAGGGTGCAGTATGCAAATGACCAGACACTCTATACAGATGCAGACGGTATTTTGTCCATTAAAGATGAGTCCCCTTTTACATTTTTAAAAAACTACTATAAAAATATAGACACTGCACTCTATAAAAAAGCTTCAACTGAATTAAAAGTAGGCTATGTTGATGGTTTTATAGGCTACGTTGGTTACGATATGGTTAAAGTATTTGAGCCAAAGCTCCATGCAGTAATGGACGGCTTGACAGATGAGCTTAATACTCCAGATTTAGATCTTATCCTTCCTAAAATAATCCTTGTATATTCTCATAAAAATCATCAACTCACTTTAATAAGCACCCTTAAAGAGATAAGTGAAAAATTTGAGATGATTGAGAGCGAACTCAAAGGCTCCTATGAATATATCAATATGAAAAGAAATATTGGAGAGGACAAAGGAACTTTTGCTCATACCAAAAAACAATTTTTCAAAATGGTTGATGCCTCAAAAGAGATGATAAGAAGCGGCGACGTTTTTCAGATTCTTATGACAAACCGCTTTACAAGAGAGATAAAAGTTGATCCGTTTAGCTTCTACAGAGTTTTAAGGACAAAAAACCCCTCTCCTTACATGTTTTTAATGGAGTATGAAGATTTTAATATTGTCGGAAGCTCGCCTGAAGTCATGGTTAGGCTCACTGGCGGAGAACTATTGCTTCGCCCGATTGCGGGAACTCGCAAAAGAGGAAATACCAAAGAGAGAGATAAGGAGTTAGAAGAAGAACTTCTAGCTGACCCTAAAGAGCTCTCTGAACACCTTATGCTAATAGACCTCGGTAGAAACGATGTAAGCCGTGTTGCAAAGACTGGAAGCGTAAAGGTTGAGGACATGATGCATATTGAGCGCTTTTCACATGTAATGCACATAGTCTCAGACGTTACGGCAACGCTTGCGGATGATAAAGATATGTTTGATCTATTTATGGCAACATTTACTGCAGGAACTATGACGGGTGCTCCAAAGATTAGAGCGATGGAGCTTATAGCAGAACTTGAAGGACTTAAGCGCGGCTTTTACAGCGGAAGCGTAGGATACTTTGGATTTGATGGAAATATGGATAGCGCTATTACCATAAGAACTGCTCTTGTAAAAGATAACAAAGTTGTTCTACAAGCAGGTGCGGGCGTTGTTGCTGATAGCCAGAATGAGCTTGAGTATCTTGAAGTTAAAAACAAACTCGGCGCTCTTGTCGCTTCACTTGAAGACCTAGACGAGAAATAAGACAAATGAAGTTGTTTGCCATCTTTGGTAATCCTGTTGCGCACTCCCGCTCTCCTCTTATGCACAACAGCGTATTTAAAAATCTAAACTACAAAGCTTGCTACATGAGAGTTCATCTTCAAGATGGCTCAAAACTCAGAGAGACTTTTTTTGCCCTAAAACTCAAAGGCGCTAATATAACTGTTCCGCATAAAGAAACAGCGTATGAGGCTTGTGATGAAGTCAGAGGCTTTGGGAAAAAAATCGGTGTTGTAAATACTATCATTAATGAAAATGGTCGTCTTATCGGCTACAACACTGATGCCGATGGTTTTATGTTTGCCATAAAAGAGTTTGGCACTATGAAAAACATTCTACTTCTAGGTGCCGGCGGAACCGCAAAAGCACTAGCATCAAGATTTATTCAAGAGAGTATAAAAGTGACTGTTTTAAACAGAAGTGCTTCAAGGCTTGCATATTTTAAAGAACTTGGTTGCAGTTGTTTTACATGGAATGATTTTTCAATCGGAAATTATGATTTAGTCGTAAACACAACAAGCGCGGGACTAAAAGATGAAGAACTTCCTGCTCCAAAAGAGATAATAGAACCAGTTTTAAACAATACCTCTTTTGCCGCTGATGCCATCTACGGAAAACTGACACCATTTTTGAAAATGGCAAAAGAGAAAAATATAATATACAAAGATGGTGCCGATATGCTTTTAGGACAAGGCATCCTGGCAAATGAGCTTTTTGTCGATTATGAACTAAAAACCGAAGATATTAAAACTTACATGTCAAGAAGTTTTGAACTCTAAAGCAGCAGTGCCCTACTCCACGCTCAAGCAAAAATTAAATTTTAACTCTTTTGTAAAGTTTTTCATAAACATTAAAGATAGATGCTGAAGCGTATAGTCAACTCCTGATTCGCTTTGACTTACCGTGTAGTTTTTACAGATAAACACCTCAACTTCCTCTTCAAAAGAAAATCTTATGGTTTTTTTTAAATATAAATCAAAAATGCTCAAAGTTTTTGTACGAAAAGTCATATCTTCTTCTAAGGGCAGATTATTTATTTGCAACGCATCATACATAGCAAAATGGAGGTTCCACTCATTTGCATAGACCAGACTTCTCTGGGCATCACCCTTTATCTCAACATCACATAAAAGATTGTTTTTATCTAGCACATAGCTTTTAATAAGTTCCGCTTCAGTCTCAAGAATCTTGCCTCTGCACTTAAAAATAGTCCCCTTTTCATCTACGCTCTCATACGCCGAGTTAACAAAAGTGCCGTGCTGTAAAAATCTGTTTGTTTTAAAACTCTCTATATTCAAAGAGTTGTCGCTAATATGGTCAAGATTGGAGTATTTTTGATATCTGTCTATATATATCTGCTTATTTTCTCCTGCTGTAAAAACATTACCGTGAATTGTTTTTATCTTGGAATCATCTTGCTTTTGATGTTCATTTTGTGTTTGAGAGTGATATTTTTCAGCTCTTCTAGTGAGCGTATTTAGCAGATTGAATTTTTCATCTCTTATGTCAAGTTCAACCATGCTCGCTCCGTAATTTGGTTTAATGATAGCCAAAAGCTCGTTGCTGCTTAACTTATACTCATCATATCCATCAAAATCTATATCAACTATCTCAGCATCTTTGCTTTTTAAAATATTTTCGCACTCTATAATATACCTATAAGCCGTATCTCTAAGGCTAGGCAGATAAATCCCGCCGAACACCCCGTGCCACAACACATCATTACACTGCGCCTTATATAAGCACTCTAAATAGTTCTTATCATCTATCTGTTTTTTTGAAAGTCCCAGCACCCGCTTGTGTATCCAGTTGCTTTGTGGATATTTGAGAAAAAAGTTTTTCCATATTCCGCCTCGCGAACTTTGCTTCTCATCAAGAGCAGACCACTCGCCCATCTCCTCATAAGAGAGTGTTGGCAAATATACAAGTCCTAATGCCCTGTTTGTCTCAAAAAACTCCCTGTAGGTTTGAGTCTCAATTATAGTGCTTGAGGTGCAGAGCTCAAAAAAATCCTTTAGCCACCCATTGGTATAACATAAATCATAAGTCTGCGGCCATATACCGAATTTCTCGCCATCATCAAAGATAATAGCTCCATTGCTACCCTCTTTTGTTGTGGCAATCGACAAAAGCTGCTCTTTGACATAATCTATATCGTTAAAAGGAATAGAGTATCTCAAAGATTTGCTTATTGGAAATAACGCTATCTTATGAGAGTTGTTTTCTGTCAAAAAGTACCCTTGGAGATTTTGCGTAATGCCGTTTGCTATGAGATGATAATCATCAACAATTACATACTTAATGCCGCATAGACTCAAATCAGATATTATAGAGTCGTCCCAAACCCTCTCTGTAAGCCACAAACCAGTTGGTATTTGATTGAAATTTTTCTCTATAAATATATTTAATTTTTGAATTTGAGCTATTCTGTCACTAGAGGAAATAGAGGCTAAAATCGGCTCGTAAAAACCGCCACTGAAAAACTCTATCTGGTTTGAGAGGTTTTGCATAAGGAGGAACAACTCTTTATCATTTTTTTTGATAAATTCCAGCAGCCAGCCGCTAAAATGTACAGAGCATTTAAAATCAGGAAATAGTTTTAATGTTTGAAAAAAAGGTTTATAAGCTTTAGTTATAGCATTAAAGAGCACTTCATCAAAATTATCAACCGGCTGATGCGAATGAACCCCAAAAAGTAATTTTGTTTTTTTCATCATATAATCCTAAATAATATTTGACAATATTACCCTAATTAAGTTACAATAAAACAGACAACGAAGAAAAAGAGAGATTAAATAAAAGGTTATTCTCTTCTGTTTCACAATTGCTTCACACTTTTTTGTTAGTATTACTATAGAAGGATTTAAATCATGAAAGCAATTGTTTTAGCAGGAGGATTCGGGACAAGAATCCAACCTCTTACCAACACTATTCCAAAACCCATGTTGCCAATTCTTAATGCTCCCATGATGGAACATATTATCATAAAGCTCAGAGATGATTTAGGTATAAAAGATATAGCTGTTTTGCTCTATTTTATGCCTGAGGTTATAAAAGAGTATTTTAAGGATGGCGAAGATTTAGGGGTAAATATAACCTACTTTTTACCGGATAATGATTATGGAACTGCTGGTGCCGTCGGGTTTGCTAGAGATTTTTTAGATGAGACCTTTATAATCGTCAGCGGGGATTTGGTAACTGATTTTAAATTTAGCAAAATCTATGAGTTTCACAAACAAAAAAAATCAAAACTCACTATCGCTTTAACTCCCGTAAAAAATCCTTTAGAGTTTGGCGTAGTCATAGCAAACAAACAGGGTAAAATTGAGAAATTTTTAGAAAAACCTAGCTGGGGGGAAGTTTTTAGCGACACTATAAACACCGGCATATACATCATTGAGCCTGAAATATTGGATTTTATACCCAGAGGAGAAAACTACGATTTTGCAAAAGACTTATTTGTGCATCTTATGGCAAGTAATATTACACTCTGGGGCTGCCATATAGAGGGATATTGGAGAGATGTGGGAAATCCGCAGAGCTACCGCGAAGTCTATCAAGATATATTTGAGGGCAAAATAGCACTTCCGATAAAAGGCAAAAAAACAGTATATCCAAAAGGGGTTCTTTATCTCGAAAAAGGCGCATCCGTAGATAAAAGCGTTCAAATAAAAGGCTTAGTGGTTCTAGGAAAAAATAGCAAAATAGAGGGTTTGTGCAAACTCAACAACTCAATTTTGGGTAAAGGGTGTACTCTTGGCGAGGAGGTCAGCCTGAGCAATACCATCTTTTGGCAAGGATGCAGTGTCGGTTCAAAAACAAATATACACAACGGCGTAATTTGCAATGATGTAAAAATAGATAAAAAAGTAAAAGCAAAACATGGTGTCATAATAGCCCAAAATTGCACAATTTATAAAAATGTATCATTTCTAAAAGATGTAATGGTTTGGCCAAATAAAATAATAGAGCAAAACTCTATAATTAGCAACAATGTTATCTGGATGGATAAATATAAATCTTCCATCTTTGAATCAGGCAGTGTTGCAGGAAGAGCAAATATAGAACTCTCATGTGAACTCTGTATCAAACTAGCCGAAGCGCTGGGCTCTATCTTACCTGTGGGCAGCAATGTTTATCTGTCGCGTGATTATCATAAGGGTTCAAGAATGCTTAAGCGTGCTTTTTTAAGCGGGCTTCTTTCCACCGGAATAAATGCGGTAGATGCATCAATCATACCCTCTGTTGTAATGAGATACAATCTCTCGACTCAAGATGATATAATCGCCGGTGTTCACTTTAGACAATCGGCAAAAAATCAAGAGGAGATTGAAATCCTATTTTATACCAACGAGGGTTTTTATATAGATACAAATTTGTCAAAAAACATAGAGAGAATATTTTTTAGAGAAAATTTCAGAAGAGTAAAATCTGATCAAATCGGGGATATTTACAAAGACACCGAGACAAATACGAAATATATAAATGCCATCAGAGAAAAAATAGACACCAACCTATTTAAAAACAGAGATATAAAAATAGTAACCGATTTGATGTTTGGTTCAACCTCAAAAATTTATCCAAATATCTTAAACAGTCTTGACATAGAGTTCATCCTCTTAAATGCATACAGAGATGATAAACAGTTGCAAAAGCTGCCATCCGTCATCAAAAGAGCGCACTGTGAAGTCGGCAAAATTGTAAAATCATTAAAGTTTGACTGCGGTATCTTGATATATCCAAACGGTCACAAGCTTCAATTTATAAGCAATGACGGAACTCTGGTAAAAGACTATATAGCTCTTCTGGCACTGCTTAGTCTGCTGGATTTCAGCGATACCTTAATAAAAAAAATCTTTCTGCCGGCTTGGGCACCTGATTTTATAACTTACAAACATCTTGATATCTCAAGGGATAAAGCTTGCGGATTAAAAGCGAAGCAGCTCAAAGACTATAATCTTATAGCAGACACCGACGGATATTTTGCATTTAGTGAGTTTTCCCTAAATACTGATGCGGTTTTTTCAAGTTTTAAATTTTTGGAGCTTCTAATACAGAACAAAACAACTCTCAGCGCTGTTATAGATACGCTGCCAAACTTTGCCTACAGAGGCGAAAACATAGCGTGTTCAAACGCTCTTAAGGGTAAGATGATGAGAAAGTTTTTAGAAGAGTCTAAAGACAAAAAAAGCTCTCAAGCTGACGGTGTTAAGATATGGGTGAGTAAAAATGAGTGGATTTTAATGGTTCCTAATGAGCATCAAGAGTTTTTAAACATTTATATTCAGGCAAAAGATGATAAAAATGCAGAGAAGATTTTCAACGAATACAAAACAAAAATTGACTTATGGATGAACAAATAGATGGTTTACTTAAATTTTATCTGGCATATGCATCAACCTTACTATAGAGACAACCTATCGGGCAAAACAAAGATGCCCTGGGTCTTTTTACATGCTATTAAAAATTATTACGACATGCCTTATATGCTAAGTCTAAATCCAAAGATAAAAGCAACGTTCAATCTAGTTCCCTCTTTGATAGAGCAGATAAATCACTACATAGACGGCAATGCAAATGATGAACTTTTAGATATTTTATCACTAGATGCAAGTACGCTTAGTGATGATGAACTGGATATTTTAAACAGATATATTTTTCTCTCAAATGAAAAAAATATGATTCAACCGTTTTGGAGATATAAAGAGTTACATCAAAAATTTAAAAGTTCACAAATGGGGATGAAAATATTTGACAAAAATGAGATTGAAGATGCTCAAGTACTGTTTTTACTCTCTTGGTGCGGAAACTATCTGAAAAAAAACAACGCAACAGTTAAAAATCTTATTTCTCAAGGGGCAAACTTTACGCATCAACAAAAGTTGGAGTTGATTCATGAACTTATAAAGTTTTTGCCAAATATTATAAAATTATATAAACAACTTTTTTCACAAGGACAGATAGAGCTCTCAACTTCACCCTACTACCACCCTATTTTACCCCTGCTTATAGATATAAACAGTGCAAAAGATGCAAACAGCACTATGAACCTGCCAAATATTCCAAACGATACATTCAAAGAGTTTAGTGAACCGCAAGTCACAAAAGCTGTAGATTTTTTTGAACAAACCTTCGGCACAAAACCAAACGGTTTTTGGCCATCTGAGGGTGCTATAAGTGAACAGACAGTTGAGCTTATTGCAAAACATGGCATTAAATGGGTTGCGAGTGATGAAGAGGTTTTATATAAAAGTATAAAAAATCACACTAAAGACAAGCTCTATAACCTTTACCGCCATAAAAAGTTTAAAACTCTTCTGTTTTTTAGAGATAAACATATAAGTGACTTAATTGGGTTTGAATACTCTAAAATTGCTCCCCAGATTGCCACGCTTGATTTTGCGGATAAAATGAAAAAAATTCAATCCTACAGTAGCAGAGACTATCTTGTATCTATTATTTTAGACGGCGAAAATGCTTGGGAATTTTATCCAAACAACGGTGAGGATTTTTTCAGAGAACTATATAAAACATTGCAAGACAACGACTCGTTTGTACAAACTATTCTGCCCAGTGAAGCTATAAACTTAAACTTAGAGGAGCTTCCACTTGAGTACATACAAGCGGGCAGCTGGATAGATGCAAACTTTAATATCTGGATAGGAAAGCCGCAAAAAAACAGAGCTTGGGAGCTTCTTGCATCTTCAAAAGAGGATTATATAAAAAATAGCGCCTTCTTAAGCCCACAAACAAATCAAAAAATCTTAGATGAATTTGCCGTTGCTCTTGGAAGTGACTGGTTTTGGTGGTATGACGATGACCACTTCACAGCACTAAAACCACTTTTTGATGAACTCTTCAGAGCACATCTTCAAAATATATATACTCTGATGGGGCTAAATATTCCCCAAATAGTAACACACCCCATAGTTCCAAAAAACGAGATAGTGCTTGCAGAATATGGTGCTATGCATCAAGCGAGTGATTTTAAATCTAGAGAGTCAGAATTTAGATACTGCAAGCTTACCAAAAGATGGGTACTTTTTGCTCCAAAAAGGTCGGACAGACCAAATAATTTTATAAAAAAACAGATTCCCTTAGATGAGTGCGTCTGCCCTTTTGACGCGGAAAATGAGCATCTTACACCAAAAGAGATTACAAGAATCGGCGGGGGCAAAGAGTGGAGAGCAAGAGTAGTCCCAAATCTTTACAATGTTTTATCTACAGATATATCACCCATCGGAAAAAAGGATGATTATTTTGATCTCTTTAGCGGATTTGGAGCTCATGAGGTTATTATAGAGACACCAAAACATGATCTTGAAATGTTTGACTACTCTTTGCAAGAGTTTATTGACTACTTGCAAATATCAAAAGAGAGGATTGCAAGTTTAAGATATGACACACGGCTTGCCTGCTCCATTTTGTTTAAAAATCATGGACAACAAGCCGGTGCTTCGCTTAGTCATAGCCATTCACAGATTATTTCTATGCCGTTTTTGCCGACTGAGACTACCCAGGAAATAGAGTATAAAAAAGAGTATCATAAGAGATACAAACGCGCACTCTTAGATGATTTGGTGTATGAAGAAAAACAGTATGAACAAAATATAATATTTGAAAATGAGTCGTTTATCTGTTACGCACCCTACGCTTCAAGTTTTGCATATGAAGTCAAAATTGTTGCAAAAGACAAATATTCTTCTATGATAGAGTTTGATGAAAATACACTTTTAAATCTAGCAATATCTTTAGAGTTGATTTTTAAAAAGTATAAAAATGTTCTAGACTATTTTTCATTTAATATGGTTTTTAAGAATCATCCATACGAAGAGTATAGCGAGAACTCAAAAGATTACTTTAGGTTTTGTGTAAATATTTTTCCAAGACTTGGCGGAATTGCAGCATTTGAGATAGATTCAAAAATATATCTAAACAGTATTCTGCCTAATATTGCAGCCGGCAAACTAAGAGAGGTTTAAAAGGAGTTTTAATGAATATACTATTTGCTTCAAGTGAAATTTTTCCATATGCAAAAAGCGGAGGACTTGCTGATGTTGCGCAGAGTCTGCCTGCTGAACTTAAAAGAAATGCAAAAGTTTATACTATTATGCCTCTTTATGCATCTATAGAGAGACAGAGATATAATATCTGCTCTTGCGATTTTTCATTTAATATCCTCCTAAACAAAATCAATCACCAAATTGATTTGTACAAAAGAGAAGACAATGATTTTGAGTTTTTTTTATACAACCCTGTTTTATGCGACAGAGATGGTCTATATCATGATGAGCATGGCAAATTTGGCGACAACCATCTAAGATTTGGGATTTTTTCTTACGCTATTATTGAAACTATGTTGAGACTTAAACTAAAAATAGATGTTATACATCTCAACGACTGGCAAAGTGCTCTTGTTGCACTGTTGGCAAAAACGAAATACGCTCTTAGCCAAAAAATAGTTTTTACCATCCATAATCTTGCCTATCAGGGAATATTTCACAAAAGTGCTATAAATGAACTAGATTTAAGCTGGGAAGAGTGTTTTAAAAGTGATAGATTTGAGTATTTTGACCAAGTAAACTTCCTAAAAGCCGGTATTTTTTACAGCGATGTTATCACAACGGTAAGCCCTACTTATGCGCTAGAGATACAAACGCCCTCTTATGGCAACACTCTAGAAAAGATGCTTATTGCTAACAACCATAAACTCCATGGAATAATAAACGGTATAAGCTATGAGGTATTTAATCCCTCTACAGATGAAAACATATATACACATTTTGACAAACAGAGTTACGAGTTAAAACTAAAAAACAAAATAAAACTCTCAAAAGAGCTAAATTTACCCCAACCGCATCGCCCTTTGTTTATCTTTGTCGGTAGATTTACACCACAAAAAGGTGTAGATATGATTTTGCAGAGTTTACATCTTTTAAAAGATTTTGAGATTAATGTTGCTATTTTAGGAAACGGCGATAGCTATTACGACAATGTTTTTGCAAACTTGGCAAACATGTATCCAAATATTCACATTACAGCAGGATATAACGAAGGATTTGCAAGAAAGCTTTATGCGGCTGCCGATTTTTTGCTTATGCCCTCCACCTTTGAACCCTGCGGGCTAAATCAGATGATTATTATGAGATACGGAGGAATTCCTCTCGTAGCTAAAACGGGAGGACTTAAAGATAGCGTAATAGACTATACGGACACAGAGCATCATAGCAAAGAGATAGGAATAGGGGTTACTTTTGAAGAGTACAACCTATTTTGGTACATGCACGCTATCACAAAGGCAATCTCTTTGTATGCAAACCAAAAAAAGTATCTAAAATTTGCAAAGCATAACATGAGTGTAGATAACTCTTGGAGGCACTCTGCCAAAGAGTATATGAGGGTTTACAGATGAATCTATATATAGATTACGGCGGAACAAACTTTAGATACTCTTTTGATGAGGGTAAACTCTTTAACATAAAAAGCGATGATGTAGAGTTGATAGCCTTTTTAGAGACTCAGATAAATTTGCAAAAAGATATCAGAAAAATATTTATCTCCTTTGCAGGGCAGGTAAAAAACGGCAAAATTGTATCAGCGCCAAATATAAAGATACAAAATTTTGATTTGAAACAATATTTTTACGATAATTATAATATTGAGATTATTTTAAAAAATGACATAAATTGTGCCGCAATTTATGAACATTCAAGGCACAAGGACGCAGATGTTTTAGCTCTTCTTTATATAGGCACAGGTTTTGGAAGTGCCTTTGTTATAGGCGGTGAAATCTTAAGTGGCAAAGACAATATAGCCGGCGAAATAGGTCATATTCCCTTTAGAAAAAAGAATTTTATGTGCGGTTGCGGCAGGAGTGACTGCCTAGAGCTAAGCGTAAGCGGTAAAGTTTTTAAAGATGGCACATTTAATGATGCAAGTGAGGATGTAAAAAAAGAGTTTTTAGATGGCTTGGCTTTTGCATTTCACACTGTACTTAATCTGTTTGATCCAGACGTTTTTATTTTAGGCGGAGGCGTTGTAAAAAACAATCCATCTCTTTTAAATTTCCTAAAAGAGGAGTACAATAACAGCTCTTTTAGAGCAATTCGGGGGGATTTGAAAATATCTATTTCAGATATTGAGGATGCAAATATAGAAGGTCTAAAAATACTATCAAAAGGCTAAAGATGTCAAAATTTATATCATATAACATAAATGAAAAATACAACACAAGCGTAGCATACTTTTCAATGGAGTTTGCCATACATCAATCG
>Ga0265293_10002630_pt1 | contig 35363 bp, 25 predicted proteins | sample Munlanlewell138R_FD_192505 | JGI IMG/M metagenome (GOLD analysis project Ga0265293, IMG submission 192505) | Leachate microbial communities from a municipal landfill in Southern Ontario, Canada - Leachate well 138R | ecosystem: Engineered > Solid waste > Landfill > Unclassified | place: Canada... | reverse complement strand
TAACGGCTATATCCACATAACCGACCAAAATACTTTTGTTATTCCGATTTCCGAGATGGAAAGTATAGAGAACGGAACAGTAAAATATGCTTTCTATTTGGAGTCCCGTGCGCTAGATTCGGCAGGTGTTAGAAAAACCACCCGTGTTCGCTATCTAGATGTGCGATACAATATTAAAGACTTTAGCATAGAAATTGAGCATCATCAAAGCTCCGACGAGTGGACGAGCGCATCAATAAACTTTACGATTAGCGTGGTTACCGACGAAACTTCCGAGCATGTGGATATTGCGCAATATCAGCTCAAACTTGTTTCTTATGACGGTATTGATTGGGGTTGGAGAAATATTACCGACTCCGTATTTACCGACCCCGACGAGCCGGACAAAAAAACCTATTCATTTGACGGCATCACCCAAATTAACCCCGAAACAGGTTTAGAAATGGGGCTTGCTTTCCACGGCAGACTTTACTTTAGGGCTGTCAATACCGCAGGACGGGTCAGTGGTGTCAGAGGTGACGAAGTCTACATCAAATTGGATAAAACGCAACCCTCTCCCGAGTATGCTATCATCAAGGCGGTGGGCGGCGAGATTGTCTCCGACGGGTTGGGCGGTTACATCGTGTATAGCAATACCCCCATATTCATTAGGGAAACTAACAACGACCTCAATAAGCCTATATTTGGCAACCTTTCTCCCATAGATTATTATTTTTATGAGGACACCACGGGTACTCCCACACTTCCGCCCGAGTCCAGCTATTCACGCTTGACGGGCGAACTTAATGTGTCTAGCAAAGCCTACTATCTCTTTGCGAGAAATGAGCTTAACCAAACTAGCAACTATATTAAGTATACATTTGTAGTGGAGGGAGAGGCAAAGCGTCCCACCGCCACTTTGAGTGCCGTTAATGCCGCAATTGGTGTGGCGGGTATTTATGAGTTTAATTGGAGCAATGTTGCGACAATAAATATCACTGCTATATCCGATACCAAGGTTTACTATTGGTACAAAATAGGGCAGAACGGCGAGTGGACAAAATACAACGAAATTGCCAAAACCGCAGGCGGACTTGAGGAAATCAGGTTTGTGGGCGAACATAGCTCCATATACGACAATGCCATAGTGGGCAATATGGATGCAACGGTTGAGTTTAGGGTTACCAATATATCTGGCTCTACCGCAACCTTTGCCGCAGATGCTAGGGTTAGGATAAGAATAGATGTGCGCACACCCGAATTCGACATAGAAACGACTAGCGGCGGCGCAGTTATTGAGCGCTCCGCTTGGCAGTCGGCAGAGATATTTTTAAGACTATTCCCCGTAGAACGGCAGACAGATGACGACGGCAACGAAATTATCGTTCCCATCAATCCTGCCACAGCCAACCCCGGCGGTGTGGTTTATACTTATAGGTTAGACCCATCTCATCCCTTTGAAAGCTTGCCCGGTGACGGCACATTCTTCTCAACCGACGACCTTGCCACATCAATTAGCAGCGATACGGGCTTTGACGGCAATGGCGAGATAGAACTTCAACTTAGGGCAACGGCAAAAGAATCTACAAGGTTTTACGAAAGGACACTCACCCTTCGTGTAGATAAGGTTAGCCCCGAGTTTGACTTGCTTGGGCAAATCACAATCCCTGGCACGGCAAATACTATGGATATATCCTCTGGTACTTGGACGCAAGCCAAAGAAGTTAGAATATCTAAGGTTATCAAGGCGGCATCCAAGTCCCCCGTTAACTACACATACTACACAGATACCGACCCCCACAACATTAGTCCGTGGAACGATTCCAACCCCCTTGTAAGGGAGGAGATATCCAATATTGTTGTTGTTGCCACAAATGGTTCGGGCTTGAAGGTGGAAAAAGTGTTTGCAGTCAAAATAGACAGCACCCCGCCGCTCATCAACTCTGGTATTATTAGGAATGCGATTATCGTAAATGCCGACGGCACAGAGTCCATAGACAGGCAAAATCCCAATACCTATTATATAGACCAAGCTATAACCTATGTAGAGGAAAACTTTAGGTATGCGTGGTACAACAACTTCCTATTGACCAACGGGCAGATTATCGCTACTAACACCGTAGACAACAGCAACACGGGCGGACTTCCCGAAGGCAAGGGCGGTTATGTACATATCATAGTAGAGGATATGGCAGGTAACCGCAGCGAGCTTATATTCTATATGACGGTGTTTGAGCTTACAATAAACACAATAACCCTAAGCCAAGAACATAAGGATTTATTATATAAATATGAGGAGCAGTTTGAGGAGGGCAAGTCTGGCTTGACAGCCTCCCGCCGAGCGTACTTCCAAAACGAAATCAACCGCCTCCGTGACAGGCTTGCTACTTTGCAAAAAGAGGTTAACGACTATCAAACCTACCTAACAGAAATAAGCAGGCAAAACTTGTTTACTTTGGTGGATGACTATAACAAGATGCACACCTACATAAACTATTTTGAAACCAACGACCCGCTAATTCTCTATCCCGAGTGGCAACAAAATATGATTAAACAGGGTGAATATGCAGGCTACTACACCAAGTTGGAAACCGAGTATAAAAAGCTTGCCGCACTTATGGAAACGGTGATTAATTTGGGGCAGAGCGTTGCCACCTTGCCGGCAATAAATGTGGTAACACGAGCCGACTATACCAATATTATAAGGGTATATAACGCATACGATAGTATGTTGGGTACGCAAAAGGAAGTCTTTGACACCGCACTTTATATCAAACTAATAGAATTAAAGCGCCGTTGTGAAGTATTGCTCCTCCGTGACGAGGAAACGGGAATAAAGATAGACGGCAACGACCTCACCCCCGGTGTTGCGCTAGATGTATTAAGGTACGATAAAGTCAGCGGATTTGTTAATAATGTTCAGCAAGCCTTGCTAGAAACAGTTGCCGAAGGCACTCCCCGTGCCATTGTCCATGTTAGCAAACTCTCTCTTACCGACTTTGGCTCACAGTACAATACCGGTGAAATCACCGTAACCCTACCCATACCGGACGACTTCCAAAATTACATTGAGTTTGCCGTATACCGCCTATCTTCCGACGGTACAATTATACCAATAAACAAATCGGTTATAGATGCCTACGGCAGAAATGTTTCTTTCACAACCAATTCGCTTGATACATATATTCTTGCCGCAGGTGCGATACCCGAAGTTCGTCCTCCCGAGCAGAAGATATACGGCACGATTAGCGATGTGGAAATAGATGCAACCCTTCTTACATATATTACATATGCGGCGGTGGGTATGTTTGTTGTGCTGCTTGCCGTGGTGGTTTTCATCACAATAAGACACAGGGGTTTCCTCAAGAGATACAATCGCTCTTACAAGCGTTCGCTTTGGAAAAAGGGCATAGACAATGTGCCAAAGGGCAACGCTCCCGCACGCACCAACCCTGCATCACTAAACGAAAAAATGGGCATAAACGACAAGACTTACTACAATTAAACAACTTATACTCCTAGGAGAAAACACCCTCCTAGGAGTCGCCAAAGGCGGTTCTTTTAAGCGCCAAATACATTGGTTTTCGCAAAATTATCCTTAGGATATTTTGGATAAATACAACTTCATATTAAGGAGGAGAACTGCTATGCCAGTAAAAACAAAGGCATTCGTAAACTTTTATGCCGCCATAGGCGCTCTTGAAAAGTTTGTCGAACTCGATAGCCAAGCGCAGGCAATCGCATCAAGGCAGAATATAACCGTACGGTTTAATGTCAAGGATGGACCTGACGGGTTGCTAATTTTCTCAGACGGCAAGGTTGCCGTAATTCCCAATGACAAAAGAAAGACGGATATTCACCTTTATATTGCATCCCCCTCACAGTTTAACGATGTGGTGGACGGCAAAGCTATGCCCCTTCCCATAAAAGGGTTAGGCAAAACCTTAAAGTTTATGGGAAACCCAAGCAGTCCGTTTAGCGTGCTGACAAACGAAATGGGCGCTATAATGAGGACGGGCAAGCGCTTAGACGGCACAGAGGAAACAGAACTTTCCACTATACTTGCCTTTTATGCCATGTGCGCCGCTCTAGGACAAGTTGGCACTTATGACGAGATTGGCAAGATTGCAGGCGCACGCATTCCCGAGGGGGAAGTGAGCCTAGAAATAACCGATAAAGCATATGCTACCCTAATAAAAAAGGACGGCAAGCTTTCTGTCGTATTCAAAAAGTCGGAAAACCCAAGGGCATTTATGATATTTAGCACCGTAGAAGTAGCGGGCGACCTAATTAATGGGCGTATAGATGCAATGACTTGTTTAAGCAAAGGCGAACTTTTAATGAAAGGTTATATACCAATGCTTGACAACCTCAACAAAGTACTCAACATAGTACCCAAATATTTGTCTTAAAAAAAGGGGGTAAACAATGAAAACATATTCCTACACCAAAAACAGAGAACTAATGGCAAGGGCGGGCAAGTTTATACCCAACGGGGTATACGGACACCTAGGACCTGCCGAGGGCTGTATGATACCGCCGTCTGCATTTCCGTTTTTTGCCGAGCGTGCGGAAGGCTCTCTAATATGGGATGCCGACGGCAACAGGTTTATAGACTATATGTGCGGTTACGGACCTAATGTATTGGGATATTGCGACCCCGATGTAGATGCCGCTGCCGAGGCACAAATGAAAAAGGGTAACTGCGTAAGTATACCAGGCTCAATAATGGTGGAGTTTGCAGAACTTCTCACCCATACAGTAAAAAAGGATTGGGCATTTTTTGCAAAGAACGGCGGCGATGTCACCACACTTTCAATTATGGCGTCACGCTACTACACGGGTAAAAAGAAGATAATCTTCACCAACGGCTACTATCATGGTGTAGCGCCGTGGACGCAAAAACCCGACTCCCCCGGCACAATTCCCGAGGATTGTCAAAACTCTATCTATATTGATTTTAACGATATTGGGCAACTAAAACAAGCAATAGAGGAGCATAAAGGAGAAATAGCTTGCTTTATTTCCACCCCCTATATGCACGGCAACTTTTTAGATAATGTACTGCCCGCCGAGGGCTATTGGCAAGAAGTGCGCCGCCTCTGCACCGAAAACGGCATTATTCTCATTATAGACGATATCCGTGCGGGCTTTAGGCTAAACATTGCTGGCTCAGACATTCATTACGGGATAGAGGCAGACTTGATTTGTTTTTGCAAAGCGCTTGCCAACGGCTACAATGTTTCCGCTCTTTGCGGCAAGGAGTTTTTAAAGTCCGCTGTTGGCGGAATCATGTACACGGGAAGTTATTGGATGAGTGCTGTCCCCTTTGCCGCCGGCATAGCAAATATAAATAAACTTATAGCAAACGATGCTTGCGCCTACTTCCACAAGATAGCTACACGCCTAACAGATGGCTTTGCAAAAATAGCAAAAGAGCGAGGGGTAAATCTTACAATATCGGGCGAGCCTGCACTATTCTATCTTATGATTAAGGACGATAAATCCCTCCTCCTTCACCAAGAGTGGATAGCCGAGTGCGTCAAACGGGGAGTATTTCTTACCAACCACCACAACCACTTTGTAAATCTATCGTTAACTCCCGAGCTTGTAGACCAAACTCTAGAGATATGCGACGAGGCAATGGGTGTTATGGTAAAAAACAACCCGCAGGTATATAGGTAATATTGACTTATCTGTGTGATATTGCTTGACTGCCAATGATATTGACTAACGCTCAATGATATTAACCTAATGGTCGGTAATATTTGCCGCATTGCATCAAACTTTTAAGGATATTTAATATATATAGTAAGCACTGACCAATCGGTCAGTGCTATTGTTTAGCCGCAGTGATATTCACTTATCCCCAATGATATTTACCTAATGGGCAGTGATATTTGCCGCCTTGCGTCAAACTCTAAAGGATATTTAATATATATAGATAACCGCTAGACTTATCGGTCGGTGATATTGTTTAGTTGCAGAGATATTCACTTACCACCAATGATATTGACCTAACGGTCAATTATATTTGCCGCCTTGCGTAAAACTCTAAAGGATATTTAATATATATAGATAACCGCTAGACTTATCGGTCGGTGATATTGTTTAGTTGCAGAGATATTCACTTATCCCCAATGATATTTACCTAATGGACAGTGATATTTGCCGCCTTGCGTCAAACTATAAGAATATTTAATATGTATAATAATCGCATCTTAATTATTTTATCCTATAATTGCACCTTAGTGCAATACCATTCCCCTTCAAGGCGAATATCATTATATAGTGTAATATCACTTTTCCGCTAGGGAAAATACTATTCAAAAAAGAGGGGCGACAACACTCCTCCATATTAGCATATATCTAAATTGTAACAATACTTTAAGGTATTGTCCATACCCAAAATGAAAAATGATCAAATTAGTAAATTCCCCAAACAGGTGCAACAGAGGCGCTTAATTTAGGAATCAATTCAATCTTTTAAAGGGAATTTAATATACATTTTTATCCTATAATTGCACCTTAGTGCAATACCATTCCCCTTCAAGGCGAATATCATTATATAGTGTAATATCACTTTTCCGCTAGGGAAAATACTATTCAAAAAAGAGGGGCGGCAACACTCCTCCATATTAACATATATCTAAATTGTAACAATACTTTAAGGTATTGTCCATACCCAAAATGAAAAATGAGCAAATTAGTAAATTCCCAAAGCAAGAGCAATAGAGGCACTTAATTTAGGAATCAATTCAATCTTTTAAAGGGAATTTAATATACATTTTTATCCTATAACTGCACCTTAGTGCAATAGCATTCCCCTTGAAGGCGAAGGGTATTACATAGTGTAATATCATTACGAAGTAATATCATTTTTCCATTAGGGAAAATACTATTCAAAAAAGAGGGGCGGCAACACTCCTCCATATTAACATATATCTAAATTGTAACAATACTTTAAGGTATTGTCCATACCCAAAATGAAAAATGAGCAAATTAGTAAATTCCCAAAGCAGGTGCAACAGAGGCGCTTAATTTAGAAAGCAATTCAATATTTAAAAAGATTGATTTTTTCCCGCTAAAAGGGGTTGCTTTTCTTTAAGTTTTTAACTATACTATAATATAGCGGAATATGGCGCATTAAGGAGTAGCTTGCAGTTATGGATTTTTTATTAGAAAGCTTTAAAGACGGTAATTTTCAATGGCAAATGATTGTTATGTGGGTGATTGGCGCTCTGCTCATTTACCTAGCAATTGCAAAAAAGCTAGAACCCGCCTTACTTTTACCCATGGGTTTTGGGGCGATTCTCATAAATCTACCTCTTTCGGGAGCGGCAACCCAGACATTGCCCGTTATAGGCGAGGTTGTCGGTATAATCGATTGGCTGTTTGATATAGGAATAGGCGCATCTGAGGCATTTCCCCTCTTGCTCTTTATTGGCATAGGGGCAATGATAGATTTTGGTCCGCTACTCTCCAACCCAAAACTATTATTCTTTGGCGCAGCAGCGCAAATAGGTATCTTTATCACAATTATTTTTGCGGTCATATTCGGCTTTGGAATTGGCGATGCCGCATCTATTGGCATTATTGGAGCGGCGGACGGTCCTACCTCTATTCTTGTTGCCAATGTGTTAAGGAGCGAATATATGGGCGCAATTGCCGTTGCTGCTTACTCATATATGGCGCTTGTACCCATTATCCAACCTATGGCAATCAAGTTAGTCACTACCAAAAAAGAGCGTATGATTCGTATGGACTACAACCCCCAACAGGTCACCCGCCTCACCAAAATCATATTCCCCATAGTTGTTACCGTTATTGCTGGGCTTATCGCTCCCGCATCTGTTGCACTTGTTGGTATGCTAATGTTTGGCAACCTTATAAGAGAGTGCGGAGTGTTAGAAAATCTATCCGAAACCGCACAAAAAACGCTTGCCAACCTCATTACCTTACTGCTTGGTATCACAATAGCCGCTAGTATGAAAGCAGAAAACTTTGTAAGTTGGGAAACTATGCTAATTATGGGCTTAGGGTTATTTGCCTTTGTTATTGACTCCATAGGCGGTGTGATGTTTGCAAAATTTCTCAACCTGTTCCTACCGAAGGGCAAGAAGTTTAACCCCATGGTGGGGGCGGCGGGGATTTCCGCATTCCCAATGTCGGCAAGGGTGATACAAAAACTTGGGTTAGAGGCAGACCCGTCCAACCATTTGCTTATGCACGCAGTAAGCGCCAATGTATCGGGGCAAATCGCATCGGTTGTCGCAGGCGGCGTGATACTCTCAATCGTCCCTGCAATGCTTGGCGTGGGCTAAATTTTAAAATTTAAGGAGATATGATAATGAACGCTATTCTTGCAATCGATACTCAAAACCTAAAATATGCACTCGAAATCACTTGGAAAGGGATGCTTGCCATTTTCCTTGTTATGGCGATAATCTATGCGGTTATTCTCATCCTCAACAAGGTCACTGTGATTCCCGCCGAAAAAGTTAAAGCGCCTTTTGTAAAGGCGGGTGATAAGATTAAAACAGTATTCAAAAAGAAGGATAAAGTATAGTATAATATCCATATAACATATTGGAGAAACTTTATGAGTGAAAAGACTGCCCCGGTAATAGATATAAATGGTCTTACTGCGGGCGAGGTGAAAAAAAGAGCGGCAGACGGGCTAATAAACGGCGACCAAAACATCAAAACAAAGAGCGTTTTGGAAATTCTCCGCACTAACACCCTCACATTTTTCAACCTATTATTTGCAGGGCTGGCAGTTTTGCTTGCCTTTTTTGTTAAGCCCGGTATAGAGGGGCTATCCAACTTTGGCTTTCTTTCGGTCGTAGTATTTAACCTTCTTATAGGCATAATACAAGAACTTAGCGCAAAGCGCACAATAGATAAACTGTCGTTGCTTTCCGCTCCTCGTGCCAAGGTTAGGCGAGATGGAGAGGAACAGGATATTGCCATTAAAAATATTGTAATGGACGATATTATTTTGCTGTCTGCGGGCAACCAAATCTCTGCCGACTCCAAGGTTATCAAGGGCAGTATAGAGGTAAACGAGTCGCTCCTCACAGGCGAACCCGATGCGATAATAAAAAACCCCGGCGACGAAGTGCTGTCGGGCAGTTATGTGATATCGGGCAGTGCCGTTTCACAGGTGATACGAGTGGGCAAAGAAAACTATGCGACTAAAATATCCGCCGGCGCAAAATATATAAAAGCGCCCAACTCGGTAATTTTGCGCTCCGTCACCCGCTTTATAAAGATTATGGCAATTATCATACTGCCCCTTGGCGGCGGACTGTTTGCAATGAAGTATTTTGGGCATGGTGTCGACATAAACGAGGTTGTGCTAACCGTTGCGGCAAACCTTATCAGTATGATACCTAGCGGGCTAATGCTGCTTACAACAGGGGTATTTAGCCTTAGCGTAATACGCACTGCCAAACACAAGGCACTTGCGCAGGATTTATATTGCGTGGAAACCCTTGCACGGGTGGATATGCTATGCCTAGACAAAACAGGCACAATCACCGAGGGCAGTATGGAGGTGGCAGAACTTATTCCGCACGGGATATCCGAGGAGGAAATGCAAGAAATTCTTGCCAATCTGTTAGCTTCCTTAAAAGACGAAAACCCCACGGCGGAGGCGATACGAAATTATATAGAAAATATTTACCCATCTGAAACCACCGAGGATATCATTCCATTCTCCTCACAGAGAAAGTGGAGCGGTGCGGTGTTTGAAAACAACAGTTATGCAATGGGTGCGGCGGAGTTTATCGTTAAAAAAATGACTGTCAAGATGAAAAAGGCATTAAAAAACTTCTCCGAGCGTGGCAATCGTGTGCTAATATTGGTGTCGTCCGAAACTCCTATCCAAAACAACACACTCCCCTTAAAACTCAAGTTTTTAGGCTATATTCTCATCACCGATAAAATTAGAAAAGAAGCCCCCGCAACGCTACGATTTTTTGCCGAGCAGGGTGTAAATATTAAAGTTATATCTGGCGACAATCCGCTTACGGTTAGGAGCATTGCACAAAAAGCGGGCGTCAAGGATGCCGATAACTATATAGATGCAACAACCATACCCGATGAGGAGTTGGCGGAGGCGGCATCAAAGTATACGGTATTCGGGCGGGTTACTCCCGACCAAAAGCTTGCGCTTGTAAAGGCGCTCAAGGCAAAAGGGCATACCGTTGCAATGACAGGTGACGGGGTAAACGATGTTTTAGCGCTTAAAGAGTCGGACTGCTCCATTGCAATGGCGGCGGGGAGCGATGCGGCAAAAAATGTGGCACAGCTTGTGCTGCAAGACAACAACTTTGCCTCAATGCCCAAAATAGTTGCCGAAGGGCGGCGCAGTATCAACAACTTAGAGCGCTCATCATCGCTATACCTTGTTAAGACATTGTATAGCTTTATGTTTGCGGTTATCTTTCTCTTTGTAGATTTGCCACTTCCCTTTGAGCCAAGACACCTAACACTTGTGGGAGTGGTAACCATAGGTATACCGTCAATGGTGCTTGCACTAGAGGCAAACAAAGAGCGGGTTACGGGCAGATTCTTTAGCAAAGTTGTAACCAATGCGCTTCCAAGCGCAATAACCGTGGTAATTTCGGTTATGATTGTTGTGGTCATTGCCCCGCTATTATCACTAACCAAAGAGCAAACTTCCACTACCGCTCTAGTCGTTACAGCGGCAGTAGGGTTTGCCTATCTTGCAAAAATTAGCTATCCTTTCAATTTGCTCCGCACAATCCTGTTTATCTCTATGGTGGGAATGCTTGTAGCCGCATTTTTTGCGGACTTCTCATTCTTTAGCCTGCCCGAGTTCTTTGGGCTGTCTACCGAAATCACCCCCAATATGCTAAAACTTATGCTGCCCGTCGCAGTGCTTGCCGTGCCGTTGTTCTTTGGTGTGTTCCTCATTGCAAAACGATTGGGAAAATGGAAACTTGTAGATAAAAGTTTGGATAAAATGAAAATTTAACTGCCCAAAAGCACACATCAAAAGCGCTCTTAGCACAAATTTAACCTCAAATCAAAGCTGCAGATATTGACATATCCGCTAATGGGTAGTACAATATATAAACAATATAATATCCAAGAAAAATAATTTTTAGAGGGTAAAAAATGCATCCATCTGTACTTTTTTTTAGAATAAGCGACTACATAAATCATCCGCTAAGGAACTATAAGCGTTATAATGGGGTTAAATGTGATAAAAATCTCTCCTTTGACCCAAGGTTTGCAAACGATACCGCCATGGATGTCTATTACCCTAAGGATAACGAGGGTGCATTGCCCGTGCTCGTCAATGTTCACGGCGGCGGCTTTGTAAGGGGGGATAAAAAATACCGCAGCGGTATAGCACGCTATTTTGCATCCCACGGTTGGTTTGTGGCAAACATTAACTATCGCCTTGCCCCCAAACACATATTCCCCGCATCCACAGAGGATGTGATATCCGCCCTAAATTTTATAAACACTTTGGGCGAGCGCTACCCGTTAGACTTAAGCCGAATTGTGGTCACGGGTGACTCTGCCGGCGGATATTATGCAGCCCATGCTGTTGCCGCAATACACAACGAAAGCTTGAGAGAGCGCTTGTCGCTCCCCGCCTATACGGGAGAGAAGATACGAGCGCTGCTCACTTTTTGCGCACCCTTTAACCTTATGCAATGCTTTGGGAAAAAGGTCGCACTCAATGTTGCAAGAGATGTCTCTAACTGCGTTTTCGGTACTAATCATAAGGATTATGAGTACCCAAATAAGATAGAATACAGAGATGCAATAAATCTTGTCAACCTTGTGGAGTCCAACTTCCCTCAAACTTTTGCTGTCGCCGCCGAAAAAGATTCTTTTTGCGGCGGGCAAATTGACGCCTTTTTAGATAAGCTAAGGGAAAAGGGTGTTAAGGCAGACGGCTATGTTGCAAATATGAAAGGTGACGGGCATTGCACGCATCTTTTCCCGTTCAAAAAGGGTAGCAAGGTGTGTATGGAAAAGACAATAGAATTTTTAGAGCAGATAAAAAGAGGATGACCAAAGCCAAACCTAAACAACCTCAAAGTGCTATTTGCGACAGCTGTATAAAATTAGGCGATACAATAGAGCTTGATATAAACGATTTAGGTTCAAACGGCGAGGGAATAGGGCATTACGAGAACTATACCGTGTTTTTGCCGCAAGCACTTCCTAAAGAGAGGGTGCTTGCAAGGGTGGAACACATAAAGAAGTCGTTAATTTTTGCATCTTTAATTAAAACAATCACCTCATCCGCTCAACGAGTGCGCCCCATTTGCCCCCTGTTTGGCAGGTGCGGCGGTTGCGATATTATGCACCTTGAATACAGCGCCCAGCTTGATTACAAACAAAGCACCTTAATAAATATTTTAAAAAAGAATGCAAATTACACGGGGGAAGTTGACAAGGTTGCCCCCTCTAAACCCCTATATTACCGCAATAAAATACAACTTCCCTTTGGCATACAAAGCGGAAAAGTTGTACTTGGGTTTTTCAAAGCAGGCACTCACAATGTTGTTCCCTTAACCAAGTGCTACCTCCACGCCGATTGGGCGGATAAGCTTATCGGGATGGTATTGGGTTTTGCAAACAGCACCGCCCAAACTGTATATAACGAAAAAAGCGGCAAAGGGCTACTTCGCCACCTGACCGCCCGCTATATAGACAACAAGCTATCGGTAACACTTGTGATAAACGGAGATGGGGTGGATGGTATTGAGTTATTGTCCAATCAATTACAAAGAACATTCCCTTCCGTAACATTAAGCCTATCCGTTAACAAAAAGCAAAACAATATTGTTATGGGAGATAAGCTAATAGAGGTGCTAAAAGGGGAACAAACACTTAGTATCGGAGGAGTCGCCCTTGCGCTAAATCCCCTATCCTTTTTTCAAGTCAACGATGAAATTAGAGATAAAATATATACCCAAATAATAGAGATAATCCAACCCAATCCTAACACGATATTCATAGACTGTTATGCAGGAGTCGGGCTTTTGGGCGCTCTACTTGCAAAATCAGGAGTCCAAACTTACAATATCGAGATAATCCCCGAGGCAGTGCAAGATGCAAACGCACTATATGCTAAAAACAATTTAACGGCAACCAACATAAACGGCGATGCGGCGGAAGCTCTCCCCAAGTTGCTAGCAAGCGAGAATTTATATTTAGATGGCAAGCAAATAATCATATTTTTAGACCCGCCCCGCAAAGGCTTATCGCCCGAGCTAACCGCCACCCTCAACACGCTCCCCTTGCATAAAGACCTCACGCTAATATACTTGTCTTGCAATCCCAAAACCCTTTCCCGTGACATTGCCGCCTTGAGCAGTTACCACCCCACCGCAATCACCCCCTACGATATGTTCCCCCAAACAAAACACGTTGAGACGGTAGTATTGATGACAAGGCTGTAATGTAAGCTGTTTTATTTTTTAAAAAATAGGAGAAAAACTTATGTTAAGAAAAGCAATGATATCCGATTTGAAAACAATAACGCAATTAGCAATCCTTCTATGGCCGGATAATGAATTTGATGACCTAAGGCGGGAAATGAAAGAATTGATTTTAGATAAAGAGACTGTATTTTTTTTGTATTTTGATAATGATATTCCTGTCGGGTTTGCACAATGCCAACTTCGGCATGATTATGTTGAAGGTACAGACAGCAGTCCGGTTGGCTATTTAGAAGGTGTTTTTGTAATGGAGAATTATCGAAATAAGGGTATTGCTACGCAATTGCTCCAACACTGTGAACTGTGGTCTAAAGATAATGCTTGTACTGAGTTTGCCAGCGATTGTGAAATTAGCAATGCAGAAAGTTATGCTTTTCATATAAAATTCGGCTTTCAAGAAGCCAATCGTATCATTTGTTTTAAAAAGGATATCACACTACAAAGTTGAAATCACTGGAATACAAATCTACACGAAACACAAATGACTTACCTTTTCGGTACACACACGTCGGAAACAAGTCCATAAAGGCGCTTTTTGATAGTCAAGTGGTCAAGTTAGATGTCAGCCTTTGTGAGTGGTCAGGTTAGATGTTTTTTAGACTTTCTTGAGGTTGTGTGGTCGGTTGGATGTTGGCTAAAAACATTGCTATTGTAGCGATAAATTAGAATTTGAACGGAGAAGTTGCAGCAGGGAGGACAGCAATGATTATGGAGATAAAGTCAAGCAAGACATTTTTGAGTCCCGCTCAATAGGAGTATCCTCTGTGCCTTTCTTTTTGATTGACAATAAATATTCTCTTTCTGGCGCACAGCCCCCCGAAATTATCAGAGAAATGCTGGAAAAAGCTGTAATATCGACAAAATAACCGTCTGATAAAAAGGAGCGTAGAGCAATGACAAAGATGCCTATGATGTTTGCAGGACACGGCTCACCAATGAATGCCATTGAGGACAACCGCTACACGAGGGGTTGGAAAGAGATGGTAAAGGATGTGCCTAAGCCCAAAGCGATAATATCTATATCTGCCCATTGGTACACAAAGGGTACTAAGATAATGAACGAGGACAACCCAAAAACCATATACGATATGTACGGATTCCCTCAAAAATTATACGAAATTGTTTATAGCCCACCAGGAAGCCCTGCTCTTGCTGCCGAGGCAAAGAGATTGATAAGTAAGGAGAGTGTGTTTGATAATTCGTGGGGGATAGACCACGGCACTTGGTCCGTTCTTGTACATATGTATCCCGAAAGAGATATTCCGGTATTCCAAATAAGCATAGATGCGTTAGCACCCCCAGAGGTACACTACCGTATTGGAATGGAACTAAAACAGTTTAGAGAGCAAGGAGTGCTACTGTTTGGCACAGGGAACATTGTGCATAACTTGAAGCTAGTTAATTGGGGTATGGGGGATAACGGTTTTGATTGGGCGCACAGGTTTGACGCTTTTATAAAGGAAAATATTATGAGCGGCAATCATGACAATATCATTAACTATCAGAGTTTGGGCGAAACAGCCAAACTAGCCGTACCAATAACCGACCACTTTAACCCAATACTATATATATTGGGCGCAGCCGACAAGGACGACAAAATAACTGTATATAACGACAGTTGTGTTATGGGTTCACTATCCATGACAAGTTATTTATTTGAGTAATCAGGAGCGCAAATGATATAGTTGCAAAAAACCTATGTTTATGCTAAAATATTTACTAGATAATGAGGTGTAACGCTTGCCAAAGTTTAATGACATTGATTTAGTCGATTGGAAAGACTCTGATATAGAAACAGGTAGTCTGTGGATTTTTAATAATCGTGATAACAACGGCAAACACGATGGCTTTTTCCATGGTAATTTTGTTCCCCAAGTGCCAAGGCAACTCATAAAGCGTTACACAAAAAAAGGAGATATTGTTTTTGATCCATTTGTCGGGAGTGGAACTACTGTTTATGAAGCGCAAGCTTTGGAGCGGAATTTTATTGGTATAGATATTCAACAAAATCTCATTGAATATATAAAAGAAAAGCTTAGTACCCATAAAGACAACTTGTTATTTGGCGATAGTACAGATAAGCAAACTTTTGAACATGTTAAAAAAATGCTAAAATTAAATGGCAAAGAAAGGGCGCAATTTGCCATTCTACATCCTCCCTATCATAATATTATTAAATTTAGTGAATCTGTTAGAGATTTGTCCAATTCTACCTCGCTAAATGAATTTAGAGAAAAATTTAAAGAAGTCTTATCGAATACTATAAATATATTAGAAAACAACAGATATTTGGCTATTGTAATTGGCGACTTATATCAAAATGCAGAATGGATACCTCTTGGTTTTTATTTACTAGAGGATGCAAAAAGCCTTGGGCTAACACTAAAAAGCATAGTTGTGAAAAACATGTGTGGCAATAGAGCAAAAAAAGATAAAGAACAAATATGGCGATATAGGGCATTGACGAGTGATTATTATATTTTCAAGCACGAATACATACTGATATTTAAAAAGAATGAAAAGAAATGACAAAGAATAAATTATTTTTAGAACTTGCAAATCCTGATGAAAACGGTGTTAGCCGTTGGGTAAGTATTGATGAATTTACTGGTAAATATGGCTCATTGGTATTTGGAAATGGGGCTGACTGGGCTCGCCGTGACGGTAGCCTTGCAAAGAAATATATAATTGAGTTTGATAAATCAATAACAATAGGCAACCGTATAGACCGTGTCAGATTAAATGGATTGAACACAAACGGGTCTTTTAATCAACAAATTCGGCGTGATATTAGGTTGCATTATAGAAATAAAAACTGCGTTATGCTAGGAGTAAATGGAAAATCTGCTAATGTGCAAATCGAAATAGACCACAAAGAAGGCAGAAAAATGAGCGAATCTGTTTCTAATTTAAAAACACAAAAAATTCAAGATTTTCAACCACTTTGTAAGGCGGCAAACGATATAAAGCGACAAATTTGCAAACGCTGCAAGGCAACAAATAGGCGTTGGAATGCAAAAAATATAAAAGGCAACCCTTATTCATTTTATAAAGGTGATGAAATCTGGGATGAAGAACTTGGATGCAATGGCTGCTATCAATATGACCCCGTTGCATATAGAAAAGAAAGTGTTAAAAAAATTGCAAGCGAAGTCACTATTGATATAATGAAAAAATTATATGGAGATGATGACCAATGAATTATATCGGTAGCAAGCATTCGCTGTTAGATTTTTTGTATTCATCTATTAGCAAGGTTGCCAATATAAAAGAAGGTGTGTTTTGTGACCTTTTTGCTGGGACGGGTGTTGTCGGACTTCGTTTTAAGCAAAAGGGCTTTAAGGTGATTTCAAATGATATACAATATTATAGCTACGCATTAAACAAGCATCTAATTGGCAATCATATGATTCTAAAGTTTGACGGCTTGACAAACATAGTTTCAGGCTTACAAGAAACCAAGGAGAAAAACGAAGTTGTTTGTCAATACCTTAACAATATCCCGCAGGTAGAAGGCTTTATTTATAAAAATTATGCTTTAGGGGGGACAAAAGATAAAGAACCTCGCCAATATTTTACCGACGAAAATGCAAAAAAATGTGATGCTATTCGTTCAAAAATTGAGGAGTGGAAAACTAATAGTAGTATTAATGAAAATGAATACTGGTTTTTGATAGCCTCATTGTTAGAAAGTGTTGATAAGGTTGCCAATACCGCTTCCGTATACGGTGCATTTTTGAAAAAAGTCAAGAGGTCGGCAAGTAGCTTATTTACCCTAAAGCCACAAGTATTGTATAAAAACAAGCATGCACACATTGTTTGTAATAAAGATGCTAATGACTTGGTAAAGGATATTTATGCGGATATCGTTTATATTGACCCTCCATATAATCACAGGCAATATTCTGCAAATTACCACTTGCTTGAAACGATAGCTAAATATGACAACCCTAAAATAAAAGGAAAAACTGGGTTAAGGGTTGACAATATAACTTCAAAGTATTGCTCAAAACAAAAAGTTAAACAAGAGTTTATAGATTTAATAAAAAACATTAAAGCAAAGTATATATTCGTAAGTTATAATAACGAAGGACTACTTTCCTGTGACGACATAAAAGAAATTCTATCTTTGCGTGGGGAATATGGTTGTTTTACACAAAGATATAAGAGATATCAAGCAGATGTTGAAAAAAATCGAAATATTTTGGCAAACAAAACTGTTGAATATTTGCATTATGTTAAGTGTGAGCCGATTTAAGAAAGGTTAACTTTAATTCAATTATTTTATTTTAAAACCTGTGATATTTTGTGTTGCTGGTGGTTGTTAATTTGTGCGCTTTCGCTAGGTTTTTGCTTGCCGATAAATGAATAATTTGGTATAATTTAAGTGTATAAAAACCACTTTTAAAAGGAGATTTTTTGATGTTTAATTTACAAGGTCGTGTTGCAGTTGTTACAGGTGCGTCGTCGGGGCTAGGAGTCCAGATGGCAACAGGGTTTGCTAAACAAGGAGCAGACTTGGTTATTATGGCCAGGAGAATGGATAGACTGCAAGAAGTTGCAGAAAAAATTAGAGCGCTTGGTGTTAGGTGCTTGCCTATCCAATGCGATGTCACCAATACGGAGGCGGTAAACAAAGCTGCAGAAGAGGCAATAAAGTATTATGGCAAGGTGGATATTCTTGTAAATAATGCGGGCGCATCTAAAAATGCAGGCGTTATTGATATGACAGATGAGGAATGGGACTTCACTATGGAAGTTGACCTATCAAGCGTATTTAAGGTTACCAGAGCGTTTGCTAAATATATGGTAGAAAAAGAATACGGCAGAATTATAAATATCGCATCTATTTACGGGCAGGTTGGCAATACTGTAATGGGTACGGTTTCGTATCACGCATCAAAGGGCGGCGTGATAAACTTTACTAGAGCAGTTGCCGCAGAACTTGCTAAATATAATGTGACTTGCAACACAATCAGCCCTGGCTATTTTGAAACAGAGCTAACTGTTGATGTGCTAAATACCGAGGCGTTTACCAACTTTATGAAAGCCACCGTTCCGCTTGGTCGCTATGGCAGAGAGGGCGAACTTAATGCAGCGGCTATTTTCCTTGCTAGCGAGGAAGCGTCCTATGTGACGGGGCAAAATATATCGGTAGACGGCGGCTATACAGCTATCTAAACTTTAAAGACCCGTGTAACTAACAAAAAAGCCGTCCCAACTCCTTATATAGTCGGATAAGTAAACCGCTTAGGACAAGGGACGGCCATTATTATTTTAAAAAATCAACAAATACAACAAAGAGGCTAAATGTTTTCACTACTTCTTGCGATAATTTATATAGCGTTTATTAGTTTGGGACTTCCCGACTCACTTCTTGGCTCATCTTGGCCCGTGATGTATACGCAGTTTAATGTGCCGCTTTCTTATGCGGGGATTGTAACGATGATTATCGCAGGCGGTACAATAGTATCTAGCTTGATGTCCAACAGGTTAACCAAAAAACTTGGCGCAGGTTTAGTTACTGCAGTAAGCGTGCTGATGACAGCAGTAGCGCTATTTGGGTTTTCAATTACCCGTTCTTTTTGGGTGCTGTGTTTGTGGGCAATCCCATACGGTTTGGGAGCAGGTGCTGTGGATGCGGCATTAAATAACTATGTGGCGCTACATTATGCATCAAAGCATATGAGTTGGTTGCACTGCTTTTGGGGAGTAGGAGCGGCGGTTAGCCCCTATATTATGAGCCACTATTTAACAAGGGGTATGGGTTGGAATTCGGGATATCGCACGATAGCGATAATACAAATAGTGCTTACAGTGGTGCTTTTTATTAGTTTGCCATTATGGAAAAAGAATGACACGCAGAGTGAGAGCAAAAAAGATGCCCCCACTTTAACCATTGTGAAGGCTGTTAAAATAAGAGGGGTAAAGCTAATACTTATTGCATTTTTTAGTTATTGCGCCCTTGAAACTACGACAGGGCTGTGGGCGGCAAGCTATCTTGTAGAATATAAAGGCGTCAATGTTGAAACGGCGGCAAGCTATGCCTCATTATTTTACTTAGGTATCACCTTTGGGCGCTTTTTAAGCGGCTTTATTTCGGAAAAATTGGGCGATAAGCGATTAATTCGCTATGGTATTTGGGTGGTCACGGCAGGGGTAATATTGGTGGGCATACCAGGAGTGCCTACGGCAACAGCACTTGTTGGCTTGGTGATTATTGGGCTAGGATGTGCACCAATTTACCCGTCAATTATTCACTCCACCCCCGCTAACTTTGGTAAAGAGAACTCTCAAGCAATAATAGGTATACAAATGGCAAGCGCATATATCGGTGTTACTTTTATGCCGCCTCTGTTTGGGCTGATTGCCAATCATATAAGTATAGCTATTTATCCCTTGTACTTGATAATCTTTGCAGTGCTTATGTTTGTTATGACCGAACAGCTAAATAAGGTGAACAAAAGCAAAAGAGAAGTGAAGAGTTCTTAAAAAGGAGCTTATAAGATAAGAGTTTCTGACAAAAATTTACAAAAATGTATTTTTAGTTGCAAAAGCAACATACAAATACCAATTAAAATTGTATTATAGTGTCACAAGGAGATTATTAATGAAAACAATAAACCTTAGTGATACCGTTTATAATCTTTGTGAGCAAAACTCGGGGTTAGATTTAGTGCTTAAAGAAATAGGATTTCCCGAAATTGTAAATCCTGTGATGCGCAACACCGCAGGAAGGTTTATGACGCTAGAAAAAGGGGCAAAATTGAGAGGAGTAGAAATAGAAATATTAAAAAACAAACTACAAGAACACGGATATAGTGTGGAAGAAGGAGATAATAATGAGTAAAGAAATTAATAATAGCGAATACAGAAAACAGGGTATTAAGGATATATTAAAGATGCTGCACGAGGGCAAGAGCCTTGAGGAGGCAAAGGCACATTTTAGCAAAGTCTTCGACCAAGTGTCCGCAAAGGAAATCTCCGAGGCGGAGCAAGCCTTAATATCCGAAGGATTGCCGGTAGAGGAAGTGCAAAAACTTTGTGATGTACACTCTGCGGTATTTAAGGGGAGTATTGCCGAAATTCACGCAATGCCAGAGTCGGAAAAGCCCGGGCATCCCGTGTGGGTTATGAAACGAGAGAATACGGCTATCGAAAAAGTGGTAAATGAACAAATGTTACCCGCCTTACAGTTAGCCGAAAAGGACTTTAAAGCGGGGAGTGTGCAACTAAAGGCGGCGCTTACCCTTCTTGCAACGGTTAAGGTACACTACCAACGCAAGGAAAACATATTATTCCCCTACCTTGAGAGATATGGAATATCTGGACCGCCCAAAGTGATGTGGTCGGTAGATGACGATATTAGGCGGGATATATCGGCGGCATCGGGAGCATTAGATAAAGGTGTGTTTTCGGAGGAGCTTGGAACATTAGTAAAAAAAGCGGCAGACGGCGTTACCGAAATGGTGTTTAAAGAAAACAATATCCTATTGCCTATGCTGCTAGAAACTCTGACAGCGGAGGAGTGGGTAAAAATAAATGAGGAATTCCCCTCGCTTGGCTATACTTTAATTGATGAACCGCCGCTATGGACTCCCAAAACGAAAGTAGAGGCAACCCAGGTTGGGATTAATAAGACAAGCGATACTGCCGAAGGGCTTGTAAGTTTGCCAACAGGCACGCTTAGCATCAAGGAGTTGGAGAGTATATTAAATACGCTGCCTATTGATATTTCGTTTGTCAATAAGGACGGAGATTTAAAATACTTCTCGGAAAATGCCGAGAGGATATTCCCCCGCACCAAGGCGGTATTGGGGCGCAAGGTTGTAAACTGTCACCCCCCAGCAAGTATGCATGTGGTAGAGCAAATCATATCCGACTTTGAAACAGGCAAAAAGGACGAGGAAAGCTTTTGGATAAAAATGGGAGAAAGCTATGTTTACATCAGGTATTTTGCGGCAAGAAGCCCCGAGGGCGAATATCTTGGCACGGTGGAAGTTACCCAAAATATCACTCCGATACAAGCAATAAACGGGGAGAAAAGATTGTTATCTTAAAACTCAAAAAGCAACCTAATAGGACTTCTTGCTTTTGAGATATAAAAGGAGCTATATTGGGCTTTTGCCCGATATAGCTCCTTTATTTTATTGCTTTTAAATGCTATTTTTGAGGTAGACAGCGGCAGAAGGCTATGCTATAATTTTAGCATAGTTTATTATGGAGTAGTGTTTGGCATTCACTTTTTTTTGAGGGGGAGATAGACAAGCTGTCCTAGGTAGTAATTGAGGGTTTATATTGTAGGTTTCTTTTCTAGATAAGGCTTTGGCGGTAGATTAACACTTTGGATAACGGCTGTTTTTCAAGACAGCCACCGTCATAAAATTTCTTTGCACCCCATAAACCTTGTTTTAGGGGTAAGTATGGGTGGAAACCCCTGCAAGCTGTTTGAAATGCCAACGCTTGTGATAAGGGTAGTTGTAAATATCGTTAACCCTAAGATTAATTAATTTACTAACCTTGAAAGAAAACCTGTTTTGTGGGGTAATAAATATGAGGCGAAAAAATACCGCAAGCTGTTTGAAATGCTAACGCTTGTGGTAAGGGTAGTTTTTTTAAACAACTGCCGCCTTAAATTAATATTTGCGCTCTATAAGCTCTGTTTTAGTGGGATAAGGTGCGGCAGTAGCAAGTTACTCTAAAATCCCCGTATATACTTTAAAATTACGGCTTAGAGCAGATTTTGGGATAATTTTGTGGTGATTTGACGGAAAAGCCTTATGTTTTTTTTCTTTTTATGGCTTTTAAATGTTATTTTTTGGGGTAGACATTGGCAGAGGGCTATGCTATAATTTTAGCATAGTTTATTATGGGATAGTGTTTGGCATTCACTTTTTGAGGGGGAGTAGGATAAACCTTGTTTCAGGGGGTAAGTATGGGGCGGAAAACCCTACAAGCTGTTTGAAATGCTAACGCTTGTGGTAAGGGAAATTGTAAAGATAGTTAATCAATATTTATTTAATTAGTAAACCTTTAAAGGAACTCTGTATTAATTTAATTAGTAAATCTTGAAAGAAACCCTGTTTTGTGGGGTAATAAATATGAGGCGAAAAAATACCGCAAGCTGTTTGAAATGCTAACGCTTGTGGTAAGGGTAGTTTTTTTAAACAACTGCCGCCTTAAATTAATATTTGCGCTCTATAAGCTCTGTTTTAGTGGGATAAGGTGCGGCAGTAGCAAGTTACTCTAAAATCCCCGCATATACTTTAAAATTACGGCTTAGAGCAGATTTTGGGATAATTTTGTGGTGAATTTGACGAAAAAGCCTTATGCTTTTTTTCTTTTTATGGCTTTTAAATGCTATTTTTGGGGGTAGACAGCGGCAGAAGGCTATGCTATAATTTTAGCATAGTTTATTATGGAGTAGTGTTTGGCATTCACTTTTTTTGAGGGGGGATAACTAAGTTGTCCTTGATAGTAACGATGATTATATTGTGGGCTTTTTCATTTCTAGATAAGACTTTGGCGTAAATTAACACTTTGGATAACGGCTGTTTTTCAAGACAATTACCACCATAAAATTTCTTTGTACCCCATTAACCTGTTCTGTGGGTAAATACCGTATGCAAAAACCTCGCAAGATGTTTGAAATATATGCTTGTGGTAAGGGTAGTTGTAAAGATAGTTAATCAATATTTATTTAATTAGTAAACCTTGAAAGAAACCCTGTTTTAATGGGGTAAGGTACGGCAATTATTTTAAAATCCCCGCAAATAACTTTAAAATTACGGCTTAGAGCAGATTTTGGGATAATTTTGTGGTGAATTTGAAAGAAAGATCCCGCAAGCTGTTTGGAATGCTAACGCTTGCGGTAATAGTAGTTTTTTTAAACAACTATCGCCTTAAATTAATATTTGCGCCCTATAAACCCTGTTTTAGTGGGGTAAGGTACGGCAGTAGCAATTTGCTTGTGGATTTTGGGATGATTTTATTAAAAGTGTCCACCGAAGTGTACAGGCGGTACACGAGTGGTGGGCGGTTTGGAGAAAAGCGCACAAAAGACCAAGTAAAGTGCGCAAAAAAATATTTGGCAAAGATAAACCGCAAGTCAAGCTAGGGGAGTAACGCTTGTGGTAATGGAAGTTGTAGGGAGAATTAACCCAATATTATTAATTTGCCAAATATTTTTTAACTAAACTGGCTGTTGTATAGTTCGTAGTAGAAAGACTTGTTATTCAAAAGCTCCTCAAATGTTCCCTGCTCGACAATAGTCCCATTGTGCATAACAAGTATTAAGTCCGCCGTTTTTATAGTTGATAGGCGGTGTGCAATAATAAAACTTGTCTTTTCTTTCATCATAGCAGTCATAGCGTTTTGTATATATGCCTCTGTTCTTGTGTCTACGGAGGAAGTCGCCTCGTCTAGTATTAGAATTTTTGGGTTTCTTAGTATGGCACGGGCTATGGTGAGCAATTGTTTTTGTCCTTGCGAAATATTGCTTGCCTCCTCATTTAGCACGGTGTCGTAGCCATCGGGAAGCGTGGATATAAAATAGTCCACATGCGCATCTTTTGCCGCTTGCAAAACTTCTTCTTCCGTAGCATCGGGTCGCCCATAGGCAATATTTTCTCTTATCGTGCCGGCAAAAAGCCAAGTGTCTTGCAAGACCATACCAAACAAGCCTCTCAAATCCTTGCGTTTCATATCGGCAATATCTTCTCCGCCAATTAATATTTTGCCAGCATTTATCTCATAAAAACGAAGTAGTAAGTTCACCATTGTAGTCTTGCCGGCACCCGTAGGTCCTACTATCGCTATCCTTGCCCCTTGAGGTACGCTAATGTTCATATCCTTGATTAAATCAATGTGGGGAGAATAGGAAAAGTCCACTTCCTCAAAGGTAACTGCGGCGGGCAGTTCGTCCACAGATATAGTTGTTTGGGCATCCGCTACTTCTTCTTCGGCATCCAAGAGCGAAAATACTCGTTCTGCAGCGGCTATGGTAGATTGAAAGACATTGGCTATATTTGCTGTTTGCATAACGGGTTGAGCAAACTGGTTGCTATACTGAATAAAGGCTTGTATGTCGCCTATACCCAACCTGCCGTTACCTGCAAGCAGACCGCCTACAACACAAACCCCAACATAGCCCACATTGCTTATAAAGCGGAGGAGCGGCATTATTATGCCCGATAAAAATTGGGCAATTCGTCCTGAATTATAGAGTTTGTGATTAATTTTAGTAAAGGCAACTTCGGACTCCTTTTCTGTGCCGTACAACTTTACAATTTTTTGTCCTGTAAAAACTTCCTCGATATAGCCGTTTAATTCTCCAAGTTCTTTTTGTTGTGCGCTAAACCGCTTTTGCGATTTTTTAGCAATCACCACGGTGACCAGCACAAATAGCGGCAATGTGCCAAGAGTAATGAGCGAGAGATAGCCGCTTATTGTGAGCATCATAATAAGTATACCAACAACGCTTGCTGCGCTGTATAGCGCCTCGGTTAGCCCTTGCTGAAGGGTATTATAAATGGTATCCACATCGTTGGTAACCCGTGAAAGGATATCGCCTGTTGGGTTTTCGTCAAAGTATTTTATGGGCAAGCGGGAGAGTTTAAGTTTAACATCTCGGCGCATACGGTAGATAACCTTTTGCGCAACTCCTGCCGAGGTAAAGTACATTGCCATATTTAGCACCGCCGCCGAGCCATAAAGCGCAACAACTTTAATGGCTGTATTGATGATGCTGTCCATATCCAAACTGCCTAGGCGTATTCCGTTTTGCAACTCATTGGTGATACCGCCAAGCATTCGTGGTCCCATAAGTGAAAGTACCATTGACCCAACCGATAGGATTAGCATTGCAACGATAGGCAAAAGTTGGGGACGCAAATATTGTATTAAGCGGACAAAGCCAGACTTAAAGTTTTCTGCTTTTTCTGCACCTTGAGCTAAACCCATAGGACCGCCTTGTGCGGGGCGGTGTCCTTGCTTTTTTATTTTTGCGCTCATACCGCACCTCCCGCTGCAAGACCTAATTCTTCTTCCGACATTTGCGAAAGAGCTATTTCTCTATAAACTGCACAAGTTTCTAGCAGTTCTTTATGCTTGCCAATGCCAGACAGTTTGCCGTCCAACAAGACGACAATCCTATCGGCATCCATAACAGTTCCTATCCTTTGGGCAACAATGAAAACCGTGCTATCGGTAAGTTCATTTTTTATTGCCGCACGAAGTTTGGCATCTGTTTTAAAGTCAAGGGCGGAAAAGCAATCGTCAAAAATATATATTTTGGGTTTTCTTGCCACTGCACGGGCAATTGATATCCTCTGCTTTTGTCCGCCGGAAAAGTTAGCGCCATTCTGCTCAACCTCTGCAAGATAGCCGCCGCTCTTTTCTGCAATAAAGTCCGCCGCCTGCGCAATCTCTGCCGCACGGACAATATCCTCATCATTAACATCACCGTTTCCATAGGCAATGTTGTCACGAATCGTACCCGAAAACAAGACGGGTTTTTGCGATACAAACCCAATATGCTGCCTTAAATCACCTTGACTGAATTCTTTGATATCTTGACCGTCAAGTTTTATGCTACCACCCGTTACATCATAAAGACGGGGAATAAGGTTAATCAAGGTAGATTTACCCGAGCCTGTACTGCCTATGAGCGCCGTAACTTCGCCGGGGCAGGCGGTAAAGCTGATATTTTCTAACACATTGTTTTCTGCATTGCCATAGGCAAAGGATACATTATCAAATTTAATCACGCCTGCCACATCGTCAAGCGGAGCGGGGGTATCGGGGTCTTTTATCGTATTGGAGCTTTCTAGCAACTCGTTTATTCTTGCCGCCGACACGCTTGCACGGGGCAGCATAAAAAACATTAGCGCAAGCATAAATACGCTAAACATAATTTGCATCACATACTGTATAACCGCCATCATATTGCCAAGGGTAGCGGCGGTTTCGCCTGTGAAGGTGGAGCTTTTGAGGGCATTATTAACATAAAATGCCCCTATCATCACAATGCCAAGCGAAGTGATGCTCATAATCATCATAAGCACGGGGAGTAGTCCCGACAGCACTCGTGCCGCCTTTAGTCCCGTTAAGGAAAGGTCTAGGTTTGCCTCGTCAAAGCGCTGGTTTTCCCTTTCGTCTGCGCCAAAGGCACGAATTACCCTAACACCGGTGATATTTTCTCTTGCGACAAGGGTGAGCTTGTCCGTCTTTTTTTGCATCGACTTGAAAAGAGGTATGATAATTTTGAATGCAACTATGACGATTAGCGCAATTACAGGAACTAGCGCTAGCAGTACAAGAGTCATACTCCTGCTTTTGGATAGCGCCATTGTAAGTCCGCCGACAAACATTACGGGAACCATAACCAAGGTGCGCAATCCCGTGATTATTAAGGTTTGAATTTGGGTTACATCGTTGGTAGCACGGGTGATGAGGCTTGCCGTACCAAAGCTGTCGGACTGCTTGGCGGAAAAGGAGGTAACTTTTTGAAAGATTTCTAGCCGTAAATCTCTGCCAAAGCCCGAGCCTATACCTGCGGAAAAATAGGCGGCTATTATTGAACATATGCTAGATACCAACGCAATAGCAAGCATAATAGCGCCGTTTTTCCAAATTTCGTCGTAGACGGCACGGGTTTGGGTGGCTATTTGTGCGCTCCCGTTATCTTGCAAAACCAATTTGCCCTCATATTCCCGCTCAAACTTAGGCACGGGAATGGATGCAAGATTGCCTTCAGCATCAAGGGTTAGCATTGTGATAACTTCCCCCTTGGCATCCAACTCAAAAGGGCTTGCAAAATTAATTGTTGCATAATGCTTACCGTCTTTCACATAGGTAACAAGCTCCCCCGCATCCTGATAAATTATTTTTGGCAAGGGCATTTCGACGGGGGTATTTTCCCCTAAAAACTCTGCAAACAAGGAAAGATCTACAAAAATATCCTCGCCGTTCTCGGTTTTTTCAAATACAACTTCCTCTACAATGCCGTTATTTATGATATCGCTCATTCTGTCTGGCAAAAATATAGCTGACAGCGAATATACCGATATCAACACCACGGTAACGACAACCAAAAAGGTGTAGGGTTTGAGTTTTTTTAATAATTTTAACATAAAGACACCTTCAAAGGTAAATGATATGGCACAATCAACTAATATATACAAAAATATTAAATTTTTTGTGGGGCAATATTAATATTATAAATTTAATAATATACTTTGTCAAAGAAAAACAGTCACCCAATAATTTAAATATTGGTTATTTTCCTTATTGAAATATCAATTGATGTATAGTAAAATGAAGCTAGCCAATATTGCCACTATTTTGTCTTGCGGTAAATATTCATTTTCCAAGTGGTAAATATCGTTTTTTTTGAGAGGTAATAATGAAAAAGAAAACTATTTTAATATTATTGATACTAATTTTAAGCTTTATTCTAGTTTCCGCAATGTTTGGTTGCAAGGCAGCAAGCGAAGGCGAAACTTTTCGCCTAATCGTACCCGAGGATTGGGAGCTTGAAGTGGGCGACTCCCGCAGTATAGACTATGCTTTTGATAGCGGTGTGACAGACCGCCGTCTTACATTTGAAGTTTCCAACAAAAATAGGGCATCTATCGACAGTTGGGGGAGGGTGACGGCGCTCAAAAAAGGCAATGTGCGCATCACAGCCAAGACGGAGGGCGGCGACAAAGCAACAGTTAAACTTCGTGTTGTAAAGGAGTCCAAGAATAAAGGAACATCTGTGCGGACGGTAAGTTTTCAAGGGACAGCTGTCGAGCTAAACAGCGTATTGCAAAAGATAGTTACCCGCTATCCCACAGGTGACGATGGAGTTCCTGCCGAAGTTAGCGGCATCACCGATTACAGCAGTTACCAAACGGCAACCACCAAAGACGGCGCAGTATGGACAATCACCGATTACGGAGTGCTTAGGGTGGACGAAAATGCACCCAACTCCCGTGATAGAGAGCAGAGATTTATGGGTGACCGCTATTTTTATAAGTATGACGGAGTATTGCTGGGCATAGTTGGTGACGGCGAAAACGGCATCTGGACGATTATGGCAGAGGGTGTGACCCATATTGATATGGTGGATATGAGCGGTATTGAAAAAGCTTACAACCTGCACGAGCAAACAAAACAATATGTAGACCGCCGTGGTATGGTATCCAACGCATATCTCCAAGAGGGCGATGTATGGGGACACGGAGAGAGCGAGAACGAAGGACTTTGGACATCTATGTACGGGGTGGGTGAGCTTATGCGTTACAGCGTGCTAAAAAACACTCCAAACACCCCCAAAGATGAGATTGATGCGGCAAGAGAGAGCGCTATGCGTGCGACAGAGGCGGTACTCCTCCTTTCCAATTTGAGGGTGGGCGTGGGTACAACAGAGGCATATGTTCGCTACCAGCCAAACGCCATATATGACGAGGAAAGAGGCAAGTATTTATCCGAAACAGCGCTTGAGGAAAACGGTGACCCGTCACTTAATATTCCAAACATCAGCCCTGCGGAAACTTTTAAGATTGCCTACGAAAAATATTTAACCACGGGCGAGTTAGTATATGTTATGGAGCAAAGCCATCTATTTCCTTTCACAATGGACGATTGGAGCGACCCCCGCACAAACGAGGGTGTTGATTACGCTGTGAGGACAAGGCTATTGGACGGCTATTGGGCAAGGTCATATTCTCTTGAGGACGAAAACAACCCTAAAAGCGGATACATACATTGGGAGTTTAACCAAGACGGCACAGCGCTAGGGGTGTCTACCAAAGCGGAGGATAGCTCTGGATATTACATAAATGGCGAAAATATGCGTGGCATAAAGCTAAATGCAATAAGCGAAGTACCTGCAAGACTTTGGGATAACCTTATTGGTGAGGGTTATAGTTTGGATGATTTATTTTATAAGGGCGACACCAGCGCCGATGCGATGATAGGGCATCTATTTTTATTCAAAGTTGCCTTTGATGTATTGGGGCAAGAGGATGGGGAGCTTAAAAACATTATTGCATCCACTATGGACAGAATGGCGCAGCACATTTCCGACAATAACTATATGGTGGTTGACGGCGGCGGGCAACCCAATACCTGGAGCAAGTTTAACCGTGAATTTTTCTATAACGGCTCACAGCTTGGCGGCGCACCGCTCACATCGGCTGTCGTGCTGTCGCTCTTTAAACTTGCTCACTACACCACGGGGTATGAAAAATGGCACAACGAATATCGTATGGCGGCTTTAGACCCCGCCTATGAATACGCAAAGCTAATGACGCAGTATGACGAGCAAGCCCATATGTTGCTGTTATTAACATTGGACAACGAACTCACCCCCGAAATGAGAAGAATGCTAAATCTTGAATTGGACTTTGGCTCACCTAGGGTAGATTTTCTTACACGGATGTTTTTAAACTATTCGGACGAGGAAATGGCTATGCTTGCCTATTATTTACTCTTTCAAATGGAGGATGACGAGGTCCTGCTTGAATACTACCGAGAGGGCTTGGAGGATTGGTGGAAGTCGATAAAATATAGCGAAAACCCGCTTTGGTACTATATTTATCAGCTTGCGCACCCTAGCAAAACTATAATTGACGCATACGGCAACAATATACTTGATACCGCATCTTGGTCGCTGTCACGGCATCCAATTGAACTGATAAAGTATTCCGCCTCCAATGACAAGCGTGACGATATTGCCGAACTATCCCTTCATAACCTCATCCCCGAGGCGAGAAAGAATGTACTTACCTACGACATATCGGGTGACAATAAAAAGCTAGAGATTCCCAACGATTTAGTCCTTGGCATTTCCAGAGCGCTAATTGATGCCCCAAACCTCAAATGGGTGGTGGCTGCGCCAGACGAAAAGGCTTTTGCAAAGTTCAACAAAGCCAACTATGTATTGCACTCATACGACCACGAACCCTATGTAAGAGAAGGCTCAACCACCTATACCCTGCCCTTTTGGCTAGGGCTGTATCACGGGATGTTAAAAATATAGCTGCTTGGCATATTTTTAATACGAACTAGCATAAAAACACAACCCGCCAATATTTTAGCGGGTTGTGTTTAGTTTATGAAATCAAACTATTAGGTAGGTTTTTAATTTATTTTGATTTATCTTTTTCCCCCTTACAATCGGATGCGAACATACAACCCGAGCAAGATGAGCAGGACTGCTTTTGGTCATCTTTGGTTTTTTCCTGACAGCCGCAAGAGGACTTGCCCTTTATTTTTCGTATTATGTTATACAAAAGGGTAAAGGCAACCAGTAGTGCGGCAAGGGCGATAACTACTATCTCTATCGTACCCATAAATTAACTCCTTTTTACTATTGATAGGCAATGGCTTTGGGGTTTATGCCTTTTTTAGCTTTTTAAATATATCTATGCCCTTTTTCTTTAGTGCAAAGTATGTAATAATCACCGCTAGCACTACCGCTAATATCAGACCTATCCACCAATAAGTGCCAATCCAATATATTGCGGCGGCAACCACATATGCCGTACCCATCCAGATTGCTATTGCGCTCCAAAGCTTTTTGCGACTTCTGAGTTCGCCGCTTGCAGCGCCCACCGCCGCCATACAGGGTACAGACAGTAGGTTAAATGCCATAAATGCAAGCCCTGCGGGAATAGAAAGCGTGGATATGAGAAGTGCAATTGGGGTTGCGGCAAGCTCACCCGCCTCCATTTCCAGAGGGTCGGCATCCATACCTGCAAAGACGCCCATTGTTGCCACAACCATTTCTTTGGCAATAAGACCTGTGAAGGCGGCAACAACAAATTTCCAACCGCTTTCGCCCATACCAAAGCCAAGAGGTACAAACAACCACTGTATGCCACGGCTGATTATTCCTATTATACTATTTGCGTTATCTTCCACCATTTCAAAGCGGAAATTAAATGTGGACAGCGCCCAGATGACAACGATTGCACCTGCAATAATTGTTGCAACTCTTACCACATAGTGCTTTAGTTTTTGCCATAGATGTATTGCCGTGCTTTTGGGTTGGGGTAATCTATATGCGGGAAGTTCCATAATAAAGGGGGCTACATCCTTTTTCTTGCTCATCTTGTGCATTAATATTGATAGCAGTATTGCAACAGCAAGCCCTAGCACATACATACCAAATACGACAACTTCGCCCCCTCTGTTGAGAAACATAGTTGCGGCAAATGTTCCCCATATGGGAAGTTTTGCCCCGCAAGAAAAGAATGGGGAAATAGTTATTGCTATTCTTCTTTCTCTTTCGTTTTCCAGCGCTCTTGTGGCGATAATGCCGGGAACGGCACAGCCAAAGCACATCAGTAAGGGGAGGAATGCCTTGCCCGACATACCAAACCGCCTAAACGCTCTGTCCATAATAAAAGCCACACGGGCCATATAGCCGCTGTCCTCAAGAATGGATAAGAATAAATAAAGAAGTAATATTTGGGGCAAGAAAGAAAGCACCGCATCAAGCCCCGACAAAAGCCCGTCCACAAGCAAGCTTGACACCCAAGGGGCGGCGCTTTCCAGACCGTCGGATACGGCATCCATAATAATACCCATAAGGTTGCCTAGTTGGCTTTGCAAAAACACGCCAAGCGACTCCACAGGCTCTACCCCATACCAAGAGAGATATAAAAAATCTCCACTAAATGTGATGTGAAATACGGCAAACATTATCGCAAGAAAAATGGGTATCCCAAAAAACTTATGGGTTAGCACTTTGTCTATCTTATCACTTCTGGTCAGTTCTTCTTTGCGGGGGGCTTTTTTGAACAGCTTTGAAAACCGCTCTGTAATATACTTATATCTTGCATCGGCAACAACAGCCTCAAAGTCGCCGTCAAACTCCTCTGCGGGGTATGCGCTTTTAATTTCGTTTACCAAACTTATAATATCCAAGTGGTTTTTTACTTCCAACTCATCCCCTTCGATAAGCTTGACTGCGTGGAATATGGGATTGTCGATATTTTTATTTTTAAGTAGGTCCGCTACCCTGTTAAAGACTTCGCCCGCTGCGGACTTAGACAGCACGGAATAGGGTGCAAATGGCTCTTTTGCCGTAGCGTATGCCCTTTGCATAAGTTCCTTTACCCCTTTTCCTCTTAGAGCGCTAATTGCCACTACGGGTACTCCAATAGCCTTTTCTAGGGACTCAATATCAATTTTATCGCCGCTCCTATCCACCGCATCAATCATATTGAGTGCGATAATTAGCGGTCTGTCCAACTCTAAAAGTTGGGTGGTGAGATACAAGTTTCTTTCCAAATTGGTAGCATCTACAATGTTGATAACCACATCTGGCTTTTCATCCAAAATATATGTTCGTGCAACAATTTCTTCTGGGGTGTAGGGGGATAGGGAATATATTCCGGGTAAATCAAGTACGGTAACTTTTTCGGGCAACTTCTTGTATATACCCTCTTTTTTATCTACCGTCACTCCCGGCCAATTGCCCACATGGGCGGTACTGCCTGTTAAATAATTAAACAGCGTTGTCTTGCCGCTGTTGGGATTGCCTGCTAATGCAAATTTCATTTACTTGTCACCTCCGTCCATTTCCATTAGCACCGTAGATGCCTCCTCCTTGCGAATGCTAAGTTCGTAGCCCCTAATATTGACTTCTATTGGGTCGCCTAAGGGAGCGGTCTTGCGCATTGTTATAACAGCGCCGGGGGTAATGCCCATATCAAAGAGTCTTCTCTTTATTCGCCCTTCGGCGGAAAGTCGCTTTACCGTACCCCGCTCCCCAGGCTTAAAATCACTTAAAAATTTATCCATAGTACCTCCTAGAAATGTGAATATTTTAGTTTACATAAATTTTCATTGCAAGTTCCTTATTGATTGCCAGCCGCCCTTCCTTTATTTTAAGTATCAAATTTCCTGCGCTATCTGCCATAGACGATACTTCGCCGCCAACCAAAATGCCTAAGTTTTCCAAGTGACGCTTAGTTTTGGTGTCGGTGATAATTTTGGCTATTGTCATTTCTTTGCCTATGGGCGCAACTGCAAGCGGAATCATAAATATCTCCTTTGAGTTAGTCTACGCTAACTATATTTCAAAAAATAGCGCCGATTTTCACTTCAGAAAGGTTCAGCGATTATCTTTGTGGTTAGTTGCGATTAACTAGCCTTAACAATTGTATATCTGTGCAAAGCAAATGTCAAGTATAAAATGAAAATTTTTTGCATAAAGATAAAACTTTGTGCTAAAGCTCTATGCGCCTATAAATAGTTTGGAGTTTTAAGGCTAATTAGCCCAAATAATTATGAAGCCACCGCACAATATTTGGGGGCTTGTGGTTTTGACTTTTAAGGCTAACTAGCCCAAATAACTAGGTTAGTTGGGGTTGCCTGCCAATTTATTATTAAAACTAGTCCAATTTTTTTAGCCCCGAGATATCTCTCCCCGAGGGTTCTTGGAATATTCTCAAATTAAAATAGGGTACAACGGCAAAGAGGTGGTCAAAGATATCCGACATAATATTTTCGTGGTTAACCCAAGCGGTGTCGTCGGTAAAGGCATAAATCTCCAAAGGGATACCGTCCTTGCCGGGGGCAAGTTGGCGCACCATAGTTATCATATCTTTGTGTATTTTGGGGTGGTTTTTTAGATATTCGGTGATATAGCGCCTAAATACACCTATATTTGTCATCCGTCTGCCGTTTACGGGCATAGAGGTATCAATATTTTTTTCCAAATTATATAGGCGGATTTCCTCACTTCTTTCTGCTATATAGTCTTTTAGATACGCTATTTTTTCCAAACTTTCCAGCAAGGAGTCCGAGCAGAACTCTACGCTTTCCACATCAATATATATTGCCCGCTTTATCCGTCTGCCTCCAGACACAAACATTCCCCGCCAATTCTTAAAAGAATCGGACACCAGCGCATAGGAGGGTATTGTGGTAATGGTGTTATCAAAGTTTCTCACCTTTACAATGGTGAGGGCAACTTCAATTACTGCACCGTCTGCGCCGTACTTTGGCATTTCTATCCAATCGCCTATGCGCACTAGGTCGTTAGATGCCATTTGCACCCCCGCCACCATACCAAGAAGTGCATCTTTAAACACCAAAAGTATGATTGCCGATAGCGCCCCCAAACCGCTCAGCACATAAACGGGACTTTCTCCCATTAGCCGTGAGATAACAATAATCAGAGCGATAACAAACAAAAATACTTTTGCAACCCGCAGTATGCCCTTTAGCGGTCTTTGTTTTGCCGAGGCGTATTTTTTATCATAAATAGCATTGAGAGCATCTAAAAAAGCGCTTATTGCCGCAACAACGGTAAAGCTCAAATAAATCACAGCGACCAACTCAGCAAACTTACTAAGGGAGGTGAGCAAAAAAGACAGAGAGTATATTATTATACCCGGAATAATGTTTATTGAGCGGTGTATAGCCTTGCTTTCCAAAAGCTCATCATCCCATTTATTGCGGGTTTTAAGTATGATTTTTTTAATAATGGTCAGCGCTATCTTTTTTACTAAAAAATAAATGGTAAGAGCAATTATCACTATTGCAACAAGATACACCGCATCTAAAAGGTAAGCTACGCTGCTGCTGGAGATAGCAGACTCAGCAAATAAGCCTTTAAACCATATTTCAAAGCGTTCTAACATATTTATTCTTGCCTCCTTACCTTTAATAGTGTTGTTTAATATATGTATATTTATTTATAAACTCTACTTTAGGGATACTAAACTTGACCTACTAGTATATTATAACACAATATTTGGCAGGCGGAAGTTTTTATTTTATGCTCCTATAAGAGCCGTGATTATTGGGGTGAGGTGATTGGATATTATTTTGTAAGCAGTTGCGTTGGGGTGCAAGCCGTCGTTTGCGTATTCTTTTTTAAGC